>Ga0299906_10003823_pt1 | contig 12388 bp, 9 predicted proteins | sample RVTome_14_FD_200259 | JGI IMG/M metagenome (GOLD analysis project Ga0299906, IMG submission 200259) | Soil microbial communities from uranium-contaminated site in the Upper Colorado River Basin, Wyoming, United States - RVT145D125 (version 2) ...
GCGCTCCGCGTGCGGTCCTCGCTCGGCACAGCCGGGGCTGCGGTCCTCCGCGGAGTCCTCCCGCCCGGCCCGCTACCGGCCGTTCCGGGCTGGCTTCGGGTGCTCCTCGAGGGGGTTTCTTAGGAGCAGCCCCCCGGCTCAGGCCGCCGCGCCGGCTTCGATCCGGGCCGAGGCGGCCGTCAACGCGGCGTGGAGCGCGCCCACGTCCGGGTAGCGCCGCTCCGGCGTCTTCTCCATGCAGCGCAGGATGATGCTCGCGATCTCCTCGGGCAGCTCCGGCCGGATGCCCCGGGGCGGCGGGGGCGCCTCCCGGATGTGCTGGACCACGGTCGCGACCGGGGTCTCGCCGACGAAGGGGAGCTGACCCGTGAACATCTCGAACAGCACCACTCCCAGGGAGTAGAGGTCGGAGCGCACGTCCGCGGGGCGTCCCTGTGCCTGCTCCGGGGGCATGTAGTCCGGGGTACCCATCACGGTCCCTTCCACGGTCAGTCCGCCCCCCCCCGCCTCACCCTGGATGTCCGTGGTGCGGGCGATCCCGAAGTCCATGATCCGGACCTCGCCGGTTTCCGGGATGATGAGCATGTTCTGCGGCTTGATGTCGCGGTGGACCACCCCCTGGTGGTGGGCGGCCTCCAGGCCCTGGCAGATCTGCTTCGCGATGCGCATCCCCACACCGACGGGGAGGGCGCCCTTGCTCTCGAGCAGGTCCTTCAGCATCACGCCTTCCACGTACTCCATGGAGATGTAAGGGACGCCGTCGGTCTCGCTGAAGTCGAAGGTGCGGAGCACGTTGCGATGGGTGATCTTCCGGGCCAGCTTCAGCTCGGTCTTGAAGCGCTCGAGGAGCGTGGGGTTACGCTCCACGACCTCCGGTCGGAGCAGCTTCAGCGCCACGTCCTCGTCGAGCTGGCGGTCCTTCGCCCGGTACACGATCCCCATCCCACCCTTGCCGAGGGTGGAGCGGATCTCGTAACGTCCCGCGAAGAGAGCGCCCTTCTCGAGGCGCAGCGGGTTGACCGTCGTGCCTCCCTGGGAAGGGATCGCCGCAGTCTCGGCGCCGCCCGCCGAGGTCGTCCCACCCCCCTGCTTGATGATCGTGATGTCCTCGCGCAGGAAGCCGATCAGCTGCTCCTTCTCCCGGAGGTCGGCCAGGAGGCCGTTGAAGGCCCGGGCCAGCCGTCCGATCTCGTCGCTCGTGGCGACGCTCACGGCGCCGCTGTAGGTGCCGTCCCGGGCCTTCTCGACCAGGCTCACGAGCAGGCGGACCGGCCCCGTGATCCGGGCCGATCCCAGGTAGCCCGCGGCAACGGCCAGGGCCATCACCACCAGCGACACGACGACGAGACTGTTCCGGAACTGCCGGAACGAAGCGGTCTCCACCGCCAGGCTGCGCATGGCCAGGACCGAGCCGACCTGCTCGCCTCCGAAGGCCTCGAGGGGCACCAGCATCCCGAGGTGCCGGTCCCCGGGCAGCGGTATCTCGAAGGGCTCGCCCGTCTCCTCGGCGAAGCCGGGCCGGCTCAGCAGCCCCATCAGCGACTCCTCCTTTGTCGAGCCGAGGGAGGAGACCGAGATCGCCGGGGGCTGTTCGGGGGGCCGGGTGAGGTAGGCGATCTCGCTGTGGGTCAGCTTGCGGATGTCTTCGGCGAGCTGCTCGTCGATGGCGTAGCCGGCCACGAGCGCTCCGTAGAACTTCGGGCCCGTGATCATCGGCACCGAGACCGCGTGGTAGAAGCGGCCGTCCTGCTCCCAGACCGTGGCGGCGCCCTCCGCTTCCAGCGCCTCCACCACGATCGGCTCCTCGGAGAGGTCCTGGCCCCGGGCGTCGAGGCGGTCGCTGCGCGCCACGACGAGGCCGTCGGGATCGGTGGCGATCATGAACGCGGCCTCGAGGTCGGCCCCGCGGTCCAGGAGCATGTCGTTGACGGTCGCCTCGCCGAACTCCTCGTTGTCCGGCTTCTGGGCCTCCTCGACGGCGGACTTGAAGGCCGGGTCGTTCGCGAGGACGTTCACCCCCAGGCGCAGCTTCGCGTAGCGGTCCGCCTGGAACGTCTCCCAGACCTGGCGGGTCTCCCCGAGCATGTCTCGCACGGTCCGGTCGGCGAGACGGTTCGCCTGGTAGGTGGTGAAGGCGAGTGTGATCGCCGCGAGGGCCACAATGATGCCGCTCGTGAACAGCAGGATCTTCTGTGTGAGTCCCATCGTCTCCGGGGATCAGTCGTACTCGTCGCGCTCGTAGTCCTTGCCGAACTTGTTCTTGTGGCGCGTGCGGCGGTACTTCGACGCGTCCAGCGAGAGGGCGGCGCCCACCGTGCCCTGCTCGGGCACCACGATCACGGCGACGGCCTCCTCGGCCGCGCGCTCGTGCCAGGCCTTGAGGGTGTGTCGCCCCGGGGGGACGCCGTCGATACGGAACGTCCCGTCACGCTCCACGAGGGCGAAGAACGGGTTGTCCCGGACCACCACCACGGCGCTCATCTGCGGGTGGATGTTGCAGTAGATCGCCACGACCCCCGGGTGCTCGAAGGTCTTCCGCCCCACCTCAGGACGCTTGTACAGGTCTAGATCGAAGTGGTTCTCCCCGGAGACGGAGAAGACGTTGTGGAGGATCGGGTCCTGGTTCGGGAACTCCACGGTGCCGCCCACGGGGACGGCCACCACCCGGGGCTCGAACCTCTTCCGCTGCATCTTCACGGTAACGGTTTGCGGGGGCGTCGCCAGGCGCAGGCCGTCCACGTAGACCACGACCCCCTCCACGCGCCGCTCCGGCTCGCCGCGCCGGCCGAGCAGCTCCACGGCGCCCGTGACGGTGCCGGCCCCCGCCGGGACGGCGAGGGCGCTCGTGACGGCGGCGGCGATGAGGCGCGCGGGGAACACGTTACCGGTCAGGGATTCTAACCCACCCGATCGGGACGCGCCGGGAAGTCCTATAATCGCCGCGCCGATGTCGGGGATCCCCGCCGCGCTGCTGCTCGCCCTGGCCATCGACGGGGAAGCGGCCCTGGGCCACGCCTCCCGCCTCGCGGCCCTGGGCCCGCACCCGCTGGGATCGCCCCGCTCGGAGGTCGCCGCGGAGTACGTCGCCGCTCAGCTCCGCGAGGCGGGGCTGAGCGAGGTCAGCCGGCAGAGCTTCCGGCACGGGAGCGAGCCCGGCACGAACGTCGTCGGCGTGCTGCGAGGGGCGAGCGCAGGGGTCATCCTGATCGGCGCGCATCACGACACGGCTCCGGGCTCGCCGGGAGCCTGGCGCGGCGCGGGCGTGGCCCTCGTGATCGAGCTGGCCCGGGAGGCGGCGGCGGCAGGAGCCCGACCCCGTACCCTCGCCTTCGTCAGTTGGGACGGGGGACTGGCCGGAGGCGCCGGACAGCGGGCGTTCCTGGAAACGCTGCGGCGCGAGCCGGAGCCCGTGGTGGGCGCGCTGGTGATCGACGGAGCCGGATGGAGCGGGGGGGCGCCGGCGGTCCACGTGACGGGTGTGGCGGACGTCCTGCGGCCGGGCCCCCGGTTCCCTCCCGGCTGGCTGGTCGCCGCGGCCCTGCGGAACTCCGGCCTCGCCCTCGGCCAGCCGTACCTGGGCTGGGCGCACCAGCCGGCGGTGCGCATGGCGCGAGCCCGGACGCCCAGCGGGGCGGCCCCACTGCTGCAGGCCGGCATCCCGGCCGTGGCGTTCTGGGACGCCTCCCCGTGGAGACCCTACGTCCACTCGGGAACGTCCTCCGACGCCGCCGACCGCCTCGACGCCGCCTCCCTGGGCCGCTTCGGTGCCGCCCTCGCCGCGGCGACCGAGTCCGTCGCGCTGGCCCGGGGGAGCGGCGCCGACGAGCAATGGCTGGCGCTCGGAGGGCGGGTCGCGGGGGTGGGGGTGCTGCTCGCAGCGGGCGCCGCGTCGGTCGTTCCCGGCCTGCTCGTCGCGGCCACGTGGGGAGTCGCGCTCTTCCTGCTGCGAGTGGTGCAAGCGGCCCTGTTCGGGGTGCTGCTCTGGCGACACGCGGCCCTGGCCATGGCGCTCCTCCTTCTCCCGAACCTGCTACCGGTGCTGCCGCGAAGCCGCGTCTCGCTGGCGCTGGCCGCGGCGCCGGCCGGAGCCACTCTGCTGCTGGTCGGCACGGCGGCGCTCTGGGGCCGCGCCGGCCAGGAGCCCTACTTCGCGGGATTCTGGCTGCACCCGTGGGAGCTGGCGATCCTCGGGGTCGCCTTCATGGCGGCGTTGGTCCGGCCTCCGCGCGGCAGGAAGAAGCGCCGCAGGCGGTAGCTCCCGCGCCGTGGCGGCTCGAGCACGCGTGCTACAGTAGCGCCCCTGATGGAGAGAATCCTCGAAGGGAGCGTCGCCCGCTTCGAGGTCCCCGACCTGCTCACGTTCCTCAACATGGGCCGGCGGACGGGCGTTCTGGTGATGGAGCGCCCGGATCAGGAGACGAAGGTCTTCTTCCGGGACGGTCAACCGATCTTCTCGACCTCGACCAAGGACGACCTCCGTGTCGCGAGCGTGCTGGCGCGCCACGGCCACGTGAACGAGTCGGACCTTCCCCGGGTCGGCGCGCGCCTCGGCCACGCCATCGGCGTCGAGCGCGTCAACGAGATGCTCGTGGACGAGGGGATCCTCAAGCCGGACCAGATCGGCCCCTTCCTGAAGCTCCAGATCTCCGAGGTCATCTTCGACACTTTCGAGTGGAAGGCGGGGATCTTCGCCTTCTACGACCAGATCCCGCCCCCCGAGACCGCCGTCACGATCGAGATCGACCTTCAGAACGTGATCATGGAGGGGGTCCGGCGCATCGACGAGCGCGGGCGCCTCGACGAGCTGTTCCCGGACCACGACATGATCGTGGAGGCCGTGGCCAACCCGGAGCGGGTCAAGAACAGCGTGACGCTGACCGGCGAGGAGTGGCGCGTCTTCTTCCTGGTGGACGGGCGTCGCAGCATCAAGGAGATCTGCCACCTCGCGGGCGACCCGGACCAGCTCGCTACGCTCCAGGTCCTGCACAACCTCGTCGTGGCCAACCTGACGTCGATCGCGCCCGCGACGGTGGACGCCGCGGAGCCCGAGCCGGCCTCGATCGTCGAGCCGGCGATGTCGCCCTCCCTCTCCTCGTCGATGCAGATCACGCCGGAGATCAAGCCTCCCCCGGTGGAGTTCCGCTCGAGCCAGCCTCCCCGCAAGGCCGTGGGCGACACCCGTCAGATCGTCAACCCCGAGGCGAGAGAGTACCTGAGCGACGCGAAGCAGCTGGCGGTGGCGCGTCTCGTGCTCAGGGACAAGGATCGCCCCGAGGCGTCCTTCCCCCTCACCCGGGACTCCTCGACCCTGGGGCGCCACCGCAACAACGACATCGTGATCTCCGATGCCCGGGTCTCGTCCTTCCACGCGCGGATCGACCGCGCCACCGAGGGGCACCAGCTCGTCGACCTCGGGAGCCGCAACGGCACCTACGTGAACGGCAGGAAGCAGCTCCGGGTGATGCTCGAGAACGGCGACGAGCTCCGGGTCGGGGCGGCCCGCCTGAAGTACCTCGTCGACTTCAACACCGAAGTCTGATCCGGAGGAGCAAGGCGTGACCGAGATCCGCCCCTTCGCGGGCATCCGCTACCGCGTCGAGCCGAGCCGGCTGAGCGAGGTTCTCGCGCCGCCCTACGACGTCATCACCGCGAAGGACCGCCAGGCGCTGGCGGCCCGCCATCCGAAAAACGCCGTACGTCTCGTCCTGGCCGAGTCCGCAGAGGAGGCCGCCTACGCCCGGGTCGGAGAGATCCTGAAGGCCTGGCGCGAGGAGAAGGTGCTCGTCGACGACCGGGAGCCGGCTCTCTACCTCCTCGAGCAGAGCTTCGAGGTGATGGGGGAGACGCGGGTCCGACGCGGGCTGCTGGCGCGCTTTCGCGCCGAGGATCCCGAACGGCGCGTCGTGCTCCCCCACGAGCAGACCCGCAAGGCTCCCCGGGAGGATCGCCTGAGGATGCTGCGGGCGACCCGGGTGAACTTCAGCCCCATCTTCATCATGGTCCGGGATGCCCAGGGACGCCTCGAGAGGCGGGCGGAGGAGATCGCGAAGGCGGAGCCGGAGGTCTCCTTCACGGACGACGGGGGCGTGGGCCACCGCATGTGGGTGGTGACCGACGCCGCCGCGGTGAGCGAGCTGCAGGGCGCGCTGGGCGCCGCCGCCGCCTACATCGCCGACGGCCACCACCGTTACGCCACCGCGCTGCGCTTCCGGGACGAGACCGGGCCCGACGGCGCGTGGACCCTCGGGTACTTCACCGCCCTCGAGTCACCGGGGCTGGTGGTGCTCCCGTACCACCGGATCCTGTCCGCGGGCCCTTCGCTGGAGCAGGCCGCCGAGAAGCTCGCACCCGCCTTCGACGTGACGCGCCTGGACGACCCGGGAGAAGCGGCCCGGGCCGCCGCCCGGTCCGACCGCCGATACGCCTTCGGCCTGGCCCAGCCCGGAGCCGGGGCGCTCGTCGCCGAGTCGAAGCAGGCGATCCTGGGGATGCTGGCGGCGGACGCGCCCCCGAGCCTCCGGGCGCTGGACCCGTGGGTCTTCCACACCCTCGTCCTGGAGCAGCTCCTCGGGATCGGTCCCGAGGCCGTGGACTACGTCCACTCCCTGGCCGAGGCCGAGGAAGCGGTCGCGAGCGGAGGCTGTCGTCTCGCGGGCCTGCTTCGGCCGACTCCGGTCCAGCAGATCGTGGACGTGGCGGAGGCGGGTGAGTCGATGCCCGCGAAGAGCACGTTCTTCCACCCGAAGCTCCCCTCCGGGCTCGTCATCCATCCGCTGCTGGTGTAGCCCCCACGCTCCGGATCGCGGCGAGCATCTCCGCGGGTCGGTTCGTGCCGATCCCGTGGAGCTCGAAGCGGGCCAGCTCCCGGAGCTCCTCGGGATCGTCCACGACCCACGCCGCCAGGCCCACCCCCGCCTCCCTCGCGAGCCGGAGCAGCTCGTCCGAGAGCAGCCCCTTGAAGGGGAGCGCCAGCTCGGCGCCGAGGCCCCTGGCGGCGGCGACCATCTCCGCCGCGCTACCCGACTTGAACAGCGGCACCCGGGGCACCTCGGGGGACAGCTCCCGGCAGCGCGCCAGTGCGCCGAGGTGGAACGAGGTGACTCCCGCCCCGCCGCGCATCCCCGCCGCGTCGATGGCCGCGAGGGTCCTCGCCTCGATCCCCTCGTCGCCGCCGTCGGCCACCGACTCGGGCTTGATCTCGACCAGCACCTGAGCGCGTCCGCGTACGAGCTCGAGAGCCTCCGCGAAGGTGGGGACGCGCTGCTCCCGGAAGCGGTCCCCGAAGCGATCCGGGAAGCCCGCGGAGAGCTTCCGGATCTCCGCCAGGCTCCACTCCCCGACACGGCCCGAGCCCCCGGTGGTGCGGTCCAGGGTCGGATCGTGAATCACGACCAGCTCGCCGTCCCGGCTGAGCTGAACGTCCATCTCCACGATCTCCGCGCCGACGTCGAGGGCCGCCTGGAAGGACGCCAACGTGTTCTCGGGGTAGCTCCCGGAGGCTCCCCGGTGAGCGACGACGCGAAGGCTCAAGGACGCTGGCGGAGCAGCGGGGAGGTCCCGAGGGTTCGCTCGTAGACCTTGGCCTCGATGAACAGCGTGAGGAGGTCGCGATCGATCTTTCCCTCGTTCGCTTCGAAGCCGAGGATCTCGAGCGCGCGTTGAACAGGGACCGCCTTCTTGTACGGACGGTCCCACGCCACCAGCGCGTCGTAGATGTCGGCGATCGTCATCATCTTCGACTGGACCGGGATCTCCTGCTGCTGGAGCCCTCGGGGGTAGCCCGTGCCGTCGAGCTTCTCGTGGTGGGCGTAGGCGATCTCCGGAATGCGCCGGAACTCGCCGGTCCAGGGGATCCTCGAGAGGAAGTTGAACGTGTGGGTCACGTGGCGCTCGATCTCCAGGCGCTCCTCGTCGGACAGGCTGCCGCGGCGGATCTTCAGGGCCTGGAGCTCCGTCGGGGTGAGCAGCGGCTGGCGCTGGCCCCTGATGTCCGTGTAGGTCCGCTGGTGGATGTCCAGGAGGGTCCGGATGCTCTCCTCCTCGAGGATCGAGGGCTGGTTCGCCGTCTGCACCGTCTCGAGCAGGCGATCGAGCTCTTCCTGGTCGTGCTGGTGGGCCCGATCCATCTCGGCGAGCAGCTCCTCGGAGGCGCCGCCTTTCTGGATCTGCTCCAGCTTGGCCCGCAGGTGCTGCACCTCGAGGGTGCGCCTGACGTAGGCGAAGCGCTGGACGATCGTGTTCATCTCGCCGACGTAGAGCTTCTTGCCCTTGATCAGCACCTTCTCGCGGACGCCGACCTTGCCGAAGTCGTGGAGCAGGCTCGCGTAGCGGATCTCCTGGACCTGGTCCCGACTGAAGCGGAGCGCGGCGAAGGGGCCCGACGCTGCGGCGTCCGCCTTCTCGGCGATCCCCACGGTGAGGACGGCCACCCGCTCCGAATGACCCGAGGTCGTGGGGTCCCGGCTCTCGATGGCCGTCACCGAGGCGGCCACGAAGGAGTCGAACAGGTGCTTGATGTTCTGGATCAGGAGCGTGTTCTCGAAGGCCACGGCGGCCTGGCTCGCGAGGGAGGTCACGAGCTCCTCGTCCACCTTCGTGAACGGGGTGACCATTTCCTCTACGACGCTCACCGGCCGCAGCACCGCCTTCGGGTCGCGCTTCTTGTTGATCAGCTGGACGACCCCGATGACCTCGTTGCGGTGGTCCGTCATCGGTACGACCAGCATCGACTTGGTCCGGTAGCCGGACTGCTCGTCCCAGGAGCGGCCGAACTGGAAGGGGCTCTCCGGGGGCAGCTCGTACACGTCGGGGACCACGACGCCCTTGCCGGTGAGCGCCGCGTAGCCGGCCATGGAGGTCTCGGTGAGGGGCATGGTGAACTCGGCGAAGGGGACGGCCACGGAGTCGTTCTGGGTGAGCTTGAAGCGGAGCTGGTCGTCGCTCGTCTCGTCGTCGCGGTGGCCGCGCTCCACGAGGTAGAGGCTGCCGGCGTCGGCGGCGGTGATCTCCCGGCTCTTGCGCAGGATCGTCTCGAGGAGCTTGTCGATGTCCCGCTCCGCCGAGAGGGCCACGCCGATCGCGTTGAGCTCGTGGAGCTCGGCGCTCTTGCGGGCGAGGGCGCCGTCGAGCTGCTTGATGAGCTTCTTGTCGTAGAGGGACTCGACAGTGCGCTCGAGGCGCAGCCTGAGGCGCTCGGCGGTGACGGGGCGGACCATCACGTCGTCCAGGATCGGGTAGGTCCGGACCAGGTCGTCCACGGACGGGCCCTCGGCGATCCCAACGACGAGCAAGCGGCGCTCGTTGCGCGCTTTCCAGCGCGAGATCGGCTCGGCGCTGGCGGCGAGCTGCTGTGCGTCGATCAGCAGGAGCGGAGGGGCTCCCTCGGCGTAGCGCTGCTCCAGCTCGCCGACGCTCGCGATCTCCGTGGCGGTCACGGCCGGCGGCAGATCGCCGACGATGATCTCGCGGGTGTCACCCCAGATGAGGATGTTCGCCACGCCGCCCCTCGCTCGTTGCCCCTGGGCCCCCGGGAGGGGCACAGGTCGAGCAGGTTAGCACACTGGTCCGGGACGAGGACGTGCTCCGGCGCACCGGAGCGCTGCGGCCGCCCTGCTCCCGCGCCGTCACCCGATCCCGTTGCGGGTCACGAGCTGCTCCCGGAGCCACCCCTCTGTCCCTCGAGGAGGCCCGGTCGTCCGGCGCGAGCGGGTCAGGACTCCAACCCATCCCGGGCGCCCACCTCGGGGCGGCGCAAGCCTCTGCGGGTCCGGGAGAAGCGCTCGTACTCCTTCCCCCAGAAGGCCGGAAACGCATCGAGGAACTCCAACCCGAGCCGGAAGCGCGTGTCGTGGCGCGCGTCTCCGAACCAACCCCAGACCACGCGGGCCCGGGCGACCTGCCCCGTCTGGCTCTCGATCTCGAGCACGGCGCCTTTCGGGGCCGCGAAGGGCGAGAGCACGAGGGCGCCATGGTCGTTGATCACGGCGGTCCGCCCGCGGTGGACAGACTCCCTCCACCTCAACGTCAGGGGGCACTCCATCGCGACCCGCCGGCTGCGGCGTCGCTCGTCGTCGGGAAGCAGGGTGATGCGCACGGCACGACCTCCGAGGAGCGCCGGCTCTCGCGGGAAGCGTGTGCACGCCCCGCTACGATCCCTCGCGCTCGTGGGGGAGATAGCAAACACCGTTCCGACGTCGTCGAGCCGCCCTGCCGTCTCGCAGGTCACTCATGGGATTCGACTTCATCCCAGGTCGCCGAGGTCGGAGAGGAGCCGGGGTCCAGGAACCCGGACCGCCGAGCCGACAGCGCGAACCAGAGCGACTCGGGACCTCAGAGCTCCGACAACCGGACCGGGAGCTCGGAGAGGTCGTCCAGCAGGAGGTCGGGGGACTCGGACTCGACACCTTCCGGGTCGAACCCGCCGCGGAGCCCGGCCGTGAGCGTCCCCGCCGCGCGGCCCGTGCGGACGTCGATGCCCGAGTCGCCGACGATCAGGGTGCGCTCGGGCTTCCTGCCGAGCTGCGCCGCGATCCACAGCAGCCCGGCCGGGTCCGGCTTCTTCGTCGCGAGATCGCCCCCCCCGACCACCAGGGCGAAGCGGTCGGCGATCTGGAGCTCGTCGAGGAGCCGGCGGCTCAGCGGTCCCGGCTTGTTGGTCAACACGGCCAGCGGGAGGTGCGCCAGCGCGTCGAGGGCGGCCGCGGCCCCGGGGTAGAGCCGGGTCGTGGCCGTCAGCCTCGCGGCGTAGCACTCCATGAACACCGCGAGCACCCCTTCCACCTCGAGCCGCGCCGCCAGTCCGCTGGCGCGGAGCGAGCGCTCGATCAGCACCCGGGCTCCGCTCCCGACGAAGCTCCGGACCTGCTCCACCCCGAGGGGAGCCGTCCCCGGGGCGACGCGGGCGATGGCCGCGTCCACGGCTTCGGCGATGTCCCGACTCGAGTCCACGAGCGTGCCGTCGAGGTCGAACACGACCAGCTCGATCGAGCCACCAGCCCTCGAGGACGGGCGAGACTTCCCGGACAGCGCGCTAGCCCCCGAGGTACCCGAGGGCCTCGAGCTCCCGCCGCTGCTCGGCGTCGAAGTCGAGCAGCTCGCGGCTGTGGCTCGGGCTGAGCCAGACGTGGATGCCGTCGCCGCCCTCTGCGGGAGGAGCCACCACGTTCTCGCCGTCCTCGTCCTCGGACTCGGTCTCGGGAAGCCGGAACGGCGCGGGCCCCCGCGGGTGCGAGCCGCCCGCGCCGATCCAGAGATCCCGCGCTGCGAGCGGGCGTCCGTCGCGCGTCCCTTCGACGAAGACCGGAGCCCCCAGCGGCCGCACGCTGAACGCGACCTCCCGGGGCTGGCCGGGACGCGCTCGCACCCGAATGCTCAGCTTGCGCCCGTTGCCTTCCAGCTCCGCCACCTCGCCGGAGCCGAGCTTGCGGGGCTCCACCCCGTCGATCCAGCCCGGCGTGCGCAGCAGCAGGTCGTAGCGGCCGGATCCGACGAAACGCAGCTCCCTGCGGAAGGGATCGCGGACCATGGCGGCCTCGACGCCGGCCTGCATCCGGGCTGCGCGCTCCCGGTTCTGCTCGATGAGGTTCTGCCGCTCGCCCGGGTCCGCGAGCAGGTCGAAGTAGTACTCGCCCTGCTCGGGGCTGAAGCTGTGCACGTACTTCTCCCGCCGCGTGCGGATCCCGTGGGCCACGATGCCCCGGTGGCTGATCTCGGACAGCGCGGGCGGGGCCGGGGCGCCGCCCGCGACCACCCCCGCCAGCGACTGCCCGACGATGACGGGAGCGGGGGGGACGGGCAGGCCGAAGTGGTCGAGCATCGTGGGCAGCACGTCCACGAGCTGCACCTGCTGCTCGATCCTGCGGCCGCCCTCCCTCGACTCCGGGAACTTCACGATCAGCGGAACGCGGATCAGCTCGTCGAAGACGCTGCGGCCGTGGAGCCACTTGCCGTGGTCCAGGAACTCCTCGCCGTGGTCAGCGGTGAAGACGATCAGCGCCCGGTCGTAGACGCCGAGCCGCTTCAGCTCGTCGACGAAGCGGCCGAACTCCCGGTCGCCGTAGGCGATCTCCCCGTCGTACTGGGCGATCAGCCGCTCCCGGTCGAGGGGCTCCTTGAAGTCCGTCCGCGGGTCGACGGCCGGATGCTCTTCGGTGGGATGGGGCTCGTACATGCGGTCGAAGGGGGGCGGAGGGAGGTACGGAACGTGGGGGTCCATGGTGTGGACGTAGGCGAAGCTGGGCAGGCCGCGGCGGGTCCTGAGCCACCGCAGCGCCATGTCCACGACGCTGTCGGCGTCCACGCTCTTGGAGGCGTGGCCGGTGTCGTCGTGCAGTCCCGCGAAGAAGTCGAAGCCCTGCTCGAAGTTGTTTCCCGCCAGGTAGATCACCGA
>Ga0299906_10003825_pt1 | contig 12387 bp, 8 predicted proteins | sample RVTome_14_FD_200259 | JGI IMG/M metagenome (GOLD analysis project Ga0299906, IMG submission 200259) | Soil microbial communities from uranium-contaminated site in the Upper Colorado River Basin, Wyoming, United States - RVT145D125 (version 2) ...
GTACCCGGAGGCGGTGGAAGCGTTCGGCCGCGCCTTCGAGGCCGACCCGTCGTTCGATCCTCGAACGATCTACCAGGCGCGGACCCCCCCAGAGGAAGAGCCCCAGTAACCGACGTAGCCGATTCCACGGGTCGCTGCGCCCTCACTTCCGCGCCACCAGCTCGTACTGCTCTTCGTACATGTTGGAGTCGGCGCGGACGTCCACCTCCTGCTTGACCATGGACTTGAGCTCCTCGATGACCGGAGCTTCCTTTCCCTTCAGCGCGCGGGCGACTTCCGGGTGGACCCTCACCGTCAGACCCTTGGGGAATTCGTTCAAGCTCTTCCGCACCTGATCCACGATCTCGAAAGCGACCGTGGTCGGTGACTTCACCCACGAGCTTCCCTGGCAGTGGGGGCAGGGGCGGCAGAGCACCCGTTCGAGCGAGCGCTTCACCCGCTTGCGCGTCAGCACGACGAGACCGAACTCGTTGATCTGGACGCTCTTGGTGGGCGAACGGTCTTTCCTCAGGGCCTGTTCGAGCGCCGCGAAGACCTTCTGCTGGTTCCGCCTCTCCTCCATGTCGATGAAGTCGATGACGATGATGCCCCCGAGATCCCGCAGGCGAATCTGGTGGACGATCTCCTCCACCGCCTCCAGGTTGATCCGGGTGATGGTGTCCTCGAGCCTTCGGTCGCCGGTGTAGCGGCCGGTATTGATGTCGATCGCGACCAGCGCCTCGGTCTGGTTGATGACGATGTAGCCCCCGGACTTCAGCCAGACCTTGCTGCGAAGCGCCTTGTCGATCTCCGCCTGGACGCCGTACTCCTCGAAGATCGGATAGTTCCTCGAGTAGTACTTCACCCGGTGGAGCATCTGGGGCTGAATCTGGCGCACGTAATTCAAGACCTGGTCGAAGAGCTCCTCGGAGTTGATGCGGATGGCGGAGTATTCCGGCGACAGCACGTCGCGGATGTACTTGAACACCAGGCCGAGGTCGCGGTGGATGAGAGCGGGGGCCTTGACCTGCTCCGATCGATAGCCGATCTCCTGCCACTTTTGCTCGAGGTAGCGGAGGTCGGCCACGATGGCCTCCTCATCCTTCCCCGAAGCCGCGGTGCGCACGATGTATCCCCCGCCGCGCTGCTTGGATCCCTGGATGAGCTTCCGCAGTTGGGAGCGCTCGTCCGCGGACTCGATCTTGCGGGAGACGCCGACGTGGTCGACCGTCGGCATGTAGACCAGCAGGCGCCCCGGAAGGCTCACGTAGGAGGTGATCCGGGCGCCCTTGGTCCCCAGGGGCTCCTTCACCACCTGCACCAGCACCTCCTGGCCCTGCTTCAGAAGCTGGTCGATCGACTGGGGCGGCCCCGCGGCGGCCCGGATCTCGCGCTCGGTCTGGACGATCTTCTCCTCCTCCTCGGTGAGGAAGTCCTCGTCCTCGAGGACGTCGGAGACGTACAGGAACGCGTCCCGCTCGAGACCGATGTCGACGAACGCCGACTGCATCCCCGGGAGAACCCGGTTGACCCTTCCCTTGTAGATGTTGCCCACGACGCCGCGGCTGCGCTCGCGCTCGAACGCGACCTCGGACACGACGCCGTTCTCGATGATGGCCAGCCTCGTTTGAAGCGGGCTGTGACTCACGATCATTTCCTTCGACATGTTTCGCCTCGGCGGGCAGGTACGGGCCTCGGCGAGCAGGAGGAGGGAGTCAGAGCTCGAGGGATTCGGACGGGCCGGACGAGCCTCGTGGCGGCGCCGGGCGTTCCGGTTCCCGGGCGCTTCGACCCGCGACGGGTCTATGGCTCTTGCCGATGTTTCGACGATCCAACCTGTTCGAGTCCTCGAAAACTGTCCCGATACCCTCGCGTCGTCTCGGACGCGGCGCCTCCCGGAGCTCCTTCCGCTCACGGGTCGATCGGGAGCTTTGAATTCCCTCACTGCCTGCCCGTTCTCCGCGGGCCCGGCATGCCACGAAATAAACTCTTCTCTCTCTAGGGCGGTTCTTCCCCGGTTTCACGCGCTCAGGGGCCGAGAGACGCCCGGACCCTCCAAATGGAGGGGTTTACTCGACTTAGAATCTAACACAAACCCGCACAAAAATCTCAGTTCACGAACCGTCTCATGCGCACGTTCAAGATGAGCCCGAACCCGAGCATGGTCGCGAGCATCGAGGAGCCCCCGTAGCTCATCAGAGGAAGGGGAAACCCCTTGATGGGCACGAGCCCCGCCACCATCGCCAGGTTGTAGAGCGTCTGGAAGACGAACATCGACAAGACGCCGAAGACCAGGTAGAGCCCCAGGCGGTCCCTCGAGCGGCGGGCGGTGTCGAGACACCTCAGAATGATGACCAGGTACAAGATGATCACCGTCGAGACTCCGACGAAGCCGAACTCCTCGGCCATGACGGCGAAGACGAAGTCGGTATGCGGAGCGGGCAGGAACTGGAGCTGACTCTGGGTCCCGTTGAGCCAGCCCTTTCCCGCGAAGCCTCCGGAGCCGACGGCGATGGTCGACTGGATGCTCTGGTAGCCGGAGCCTCGGGGATCGCGCCTGGGATCGAGAAACGCGTAGACCCGCTCCTTCTGGTAATCCTTGAGAACGAAGCTCCACCCGAGCGGAATCGCGAGCGCCAGGAGGATGGCCCCGGCGACCAGAATCCGGGTCCGGACTCCCGCCAGGATGGCCATCGACACGTACACGAAGGCGATAGTCGCGGCGGTTCCGAGGTCGGGCTGCAGAGCGATGAGAACGATGGGGAGCCCGGCGAAAAGACCCGTAATCAGCACCTCCGAAGAGCCCAGGTGGTTCTTCCGGACCGCGGAGTAGTACTTCGCGAGAAAGACGACCACCCCGATCTTGGCCAGCTCTCCCGGCTGGAACGTCCCGAACCCCAGCTCGAGCCAGCGGTTGGTGCCCGCCCGCAGCCCCCCGAAGAGAACCAGATAAATGAGGACGACGAGGACGCTCACGTAGATGACCTCGGCCCGGTCGACGATGCTGTGGTAGTCGAAAACCATGACCAGCCCCAGAAGGGCCATCCCGATCAGGAGCCGGGCGACCTGGGCCTTGAAGAGGTCGGGAGTGGGGCCCGCCTGCGTGGCGCTATAGATCACCAGTAGGCCGAAAGCCGAGGCGACGACCAGTCCCAGGACCGTCAGCCAATCAATGGAGTGCCATTGTCGTCTGTCGAGGACCATTCCTGACTCGCTCCTTCCGCTGTCCCTCGAAGTAGGCCTGGAATATCTTCTGAGCCACGGGCGCCGCGGCCGCCCCGCCGCCCCCTCCGTGCTCGACCAGAACCGCGATGGCGATCTCCGGGTTCACCCGCGGCGCGAAGCCGACGAACCAACCGTGGTTGCGAAGATGCTCGGGCCGGTTCTCGTCGGAGGACGCGCTGATTCGCTGTCGAGACGCTACCTGGGCGGTGCCGGTTTTCCCCGCGACCGAAACGCCCTCGACTCGGGCTCGACCCGCCGTCCCGTGCTGATTGACCGCCCGGGACATTCCCTCCTGGAGCGCCCGCCACGTCGCCTCTCGCAGGTTCACGTGGCGGATCGGGTCCTGGAGGCTCGTCTCGGTATAGGGCTCGGGAACCGCTCCCACCGGCAGCTTTCGCAGGAAGAGCTGGGGGCGGTGGACGTCGCCCGAGGTTCCCACGGTGGCCGCGAGCCTCGCCATCTGCATCGTGGTGACGAGGACCGACCCCTGACCCACCGCGACCGAGATCGTCTCGCCCGCGTACCAGGGCTCTTTGCGAGCCGTTTTCTTCCATTCGGGATCGGGGATGAGCCCGGAGACCTCGTGCGGGAGATCGACTCCGGTGGGGGCCCCGAGGCCGAAGAGACGGCCGTAGCGGGCGATGGTCTCGATCTGGAGCTTGGCGCCGAGTTGGAAGAAGTAGCTATTGCAGGATTGCGCCAGGGCATCGACGAGGTTGAGGCGGCCGTGCCCTCCCGCCTTGTGGCAATGAAAGACGTTCCCGTACATCCGAACCCACCCCTGGCAGTACATCTCCGTCTGCGGGGTCACGATGTCCTGCTCCAGAGCGGCGGCCGCCACCACGAGCTTGAAGGTCGAACCCGGGGCGTAGCGGCCCTGGATGGCGCGATTGGAAAGCGGGTGCGTCGAGTCGTTCATCAGTTCGTGCCACTTCGCCCGCTCGAATCGACCGGAAAAGAAGTTGGGGTCGTAGGAGGGGAAGCTTCCCATCACCAGGACTTCGCCGTTTCGGGGGTCGAGGGCCACGACCGACCCGGCGGAGCCTTCGAAGGCCTCCTCCGCCACGCGCTGGAGCTCGAGGTCGATCGATAGCTGCGCCGACTCTCCCCAGACCGGTGGGACCTGATCGAGGACCCTCTCGCGCCGCCCGAGGCTGTTCACCACCACCCTCTGAACCCCGTTGCGGCCCATGAGGAGCTCGTTGTAGATGCGCTCGACTCCCGACTGGCCCACGTAGTCGTTCCGCTCCGCACCGGCGAAGTCCTTCTCCTGGAGCTGCTCCTCGGTCATCCGGCCGACGTAGCCGACGATGTGCGCGGCGCTCACCCCCGCCGGGTAGTAACGGCGGGGAACGAACTGGATGTGGGCTCCCGGAAGCTCGAGCTGGCGCGCCTCGACCCTCGCCACCTCCTCGAGGGGGATGTCCTCCTTGAGGATTGCCGCGTCGAGCCGGGCTTCCCGGAGGTATTTCTCGACGTCGAACTCCGGGTCCCCGAGGGGAACCAGCTCCTTCAGAGCCACGAGAGTGTCGGGGCGCTCCTCTTCGAGGGTGAGATTGAACGAAGGGCGGTTCTCCGCGATGATGCTCCCGTAGCGGTCCACGATGAGGCCGCGAGGGGCGCTTTCCGGGATGGGGCGGACGTGATTCGCTCGGGCGAGCTCGTCATAGGTCGTCGATCGCACGACCTGGAGCTGCCAGAAGCGGAGGACCAGTCCGACGAAAAGCAGGACCACGAGGGCACGCCACCAGGCGAGGCGCGATCGCAGGGGCCGCAAGTCCTCGTAGACGTTCATTCCGCGCGATTGTAGTCGAAGTCGGGGATGGGGTTTTCTAGAGCTCCCCCGGTGGCCGGCGCTCCAGGGCCCTCACCAACAGGATACCAGCGAAGGCGTTTCCGATACAGAGATAAAGTGGCGCGAGGCCCTCGCCGACCACCCGCGGAAGCTCCGCGGCATAGCCCACGACCGCGAGAATCGCAACATCCAGAAGGGTCGCGAGCGCGAAGAACAGGATCCGGGTCGACCAGCCGCGGATGATGAGGTGCCGGCCGGCGATGCCCGAGAGATACCCCACGGTGGTCTTGGAGATGCCGTTGAATCCCAGCAGGCCTCCGGAGAAAGCATCTTGAAGGAGTCCGGCCGAAGCGCCGCTCAGGAGCCCCGCCATCCGGCCCCGGGCGAGGCCGAAGCCCGCCGCGACCACCGCGAACAGGTCCAGGTAGGCGCCGAAAAACGGGAGGTACCGGCCGAGAACGGTTTGCAAGAGGAAAGCCGCGAGGAGGGCGGCGACGATATCGAGGACCCTCACTCGACGCGCTCGGTGATCTCGCTGAAAGAAGCCGCTTCCAGAATGAAGACCTCCTCGAGACGGTCGAGGTTCGCCGCCGGCTCGACGGTGACGAGCTTGAAGAGCCGGGGACCGTTCCTCACCGAGGCGACGCGCCCGATGGCGATGCCCTTGGGATAGATGCCATCCATTCCCGAAGTCACGATCAAATCGCCCTCGACGACGTCCTCGAGGTTGCTCACGTAGTTGAGGGTGAGGCCGGTCGGGCTCGCTTGCTCGCCGCTTCCGGCAACGACCCCACGCGCCCGGGTTCGCGCCAGAAGAGCGCCTACCGAGCAGTCCCTGTCCGTGAGGAGCTGAATCTGGGCGACGTCGCTTCCGATCGAGATCACCCGCCCGACGAGCCCGCCGGCGGCGATCACCGGAGCGTTCAGCGCCACCCCGTGCGCCGTGCCCCGGTTGACGGTGATCGTCCGGAACCACGCGCTCGCGTCGAGCCCCACGACCTCGGCCACGATGGGATTTCCCGGAATCCGCTCCGCGAGCTCGAGGACAGAGCTCAGACGGCGATAGCTCGCGACCACGTCGCGCTCCATCCAGAGCACCTGTTCGAGCCGGGCGAGGTCTTCCTTCAGGCGAGCGTTCTCCTCGCGCACCCCCCGGAGATCGACGTAGCCGTACCACACCGAGGAGACCGTGCCGAGCGCGGCGTCGGCGCCCCGCTGGATCGGGGAGAACAGGCCGATGAGGAGAGCCCGAAGCGCGGAATGCCCCCCCTCGGTCGTCACCTGGGAAGAGAGAAGGAGAGCCTGCCCCACGAGGACCAGAAAAAAGACGAGGTGCCCGCCCCTGGAACCCAGGGGGGCGGAGGTCGTGGTCGCCATGAATCAGAGTTCGGTCGGAAGAAGAGCGAAAAATGCGGGAGAGATCACTCCAGGCACACTTTCCGCAGAAGCTTGATGTCTTCGAGCATTCGGCCAGCTCCCAGAACCACCGAAGAGAGCGGGTCTTCGCCCATGGAGACGGGAAGGCCGGTCTCTTCGCGCAGGCGCTTGTCGAAGTTCTTCAGGAGCGCGCCTCCCCCGGTCAGCACGATGCCGCGGTCGACGATGTCCGCGGAGAGCTCCGGCGGCGTCCTCTCGAGCGCCACCCGCACCGCGTTCACCAGGATCGAGACCGTCTCTTCGAGGGCCTCGCGAATCTCCTCGTCCGTCACCACCAGCGTCTTGGGGATGCCCTCGATCAAGTTTCGGCCCTTGATCTCCATGGTCATGGGCTTGTCCAGCGGATAGGCGGAGCCGATCTCCATCTTCACGAACTCGGCGGTGCGCTCTCCGATGAGGAGGTTGTACTTCTTGCGCAAGTACTTGATGATCGCCTCGTCCATTTCGTTGCCGGCGACCCGCACCGAGCTCGAATAGACGATGCCCGCCATGGAGATCACGGCGATGTCCGTGGTCCCGCCGCCGATGTCGACCACCATGTTGCCGGAGGGCTCGGTGACCGGAAGTCCGGCGCCGATGGCCGCAGCCATCGCCTGGTCGACGAGGAACACCTCGCTCGCCTTCGCCCGAAGGGCGCTGTCCTTCACCGCCCTCTTCTCCACCTGGGTGATCTCCGAGGGGATGCCGATGACGATGCGCGGGGCGACCCATACCTTCCGGTTGTGGGCCTTCTGGATGAAGTAGGCGAGCATCTTCTCCGTCACCTCGAAGTCCGCGATGACGCCGTCCTTCATGGGACGGATGGCGGTGATGTTGCCGGGGGTGCGCCCCAGCATCTCCTTCGCCTCTCTCCCCACCGCCTCCACTTTGGCGGTGGCGTCGTTGATGGCGACGATGGAGGGCTCGGACACCACGATGCCTTTCCCCTTGGCGAACACCAGGGTGTTGGCGGTTCCGAGATCGATGGCTAGCTCATTGGAGAACAGGCTGAAGACGGACCGGAGATACATGTTTCGAGCTCGAATCGGTGAAATTCGAAAATCAACGAGTCAATTGAATTTTGGTGCAAATCCCGGGATTGAAGGCGATTCGCGCGAGCCAGATTGTCAAATTGTCAGTTTAGGCGCCATCACTTCGCGACGCAAACCGCGTCCTTTCCCTGCACCTTCACACTATACATTGCCTGGTCGGCTTTTTGCATAAGTTCTTGCGGTTCTTTGCCGTGATCCGGGTAGAGGCTCAGGCCCAGGCTGGCGGAAAGCCTCGCTTCGAGTCCGAACTCGGCCAGGAACCGGTGGCTCTTGAGCACGGTTCGAATGCGCTCCGCGACGGCGAGAGCTCCCTCGGCGTCGGTATCGGGGAGAACGATCACGAACTCGTCCCCTCCGTAGCGGCTCACCACGTCCTCTTCCCTCACCGCGGAGCGAATCAGGTTGCCCACCTCCCGGAGACTGCGGCTTCCGTAGAAGTGTCCGTGGCGGTCGTTGATCGACTTGAAGCCGTCGAGGTCCAGGAACATCACCGCCAGGCTCCCCGAAGCCGCCCGGGCGCGCCCGATCGCCTGCTCCAGGTAGCTATTGACGTATCGCGAGTTGTACAGCTTGGTCAGGTCGTCGGTGATGGCGAGCTGTTCCGTTTTCTGGAACAGGAACGCGTTCTCGAGCGCGATGGCGGCCGGCTCCACCAGGGTCAGCAGGAGGTTCATGTCCCGCTTGGTGAACCGGGTGCCCGCGGCGCGGTTCATGATCTCGACGACGCCGATGGTCCTCCCACGGGAGATCAGGGGCGCGCAGAGGATCGAACGGGTCCGAAACCGGGTGAGCTCGTCGAACTTCGCCTGGAACCGCCGATCGCGGCGGACGTCGTTCACGATGGCCGGCTCGCCCGTCTGGGCCACCCAGCCCGCCACTCCCTCGCCGAGCTTGATCCGCGTGTCGTTGAGGTCCGAGCTCTTCTCCCCGAGCGCCATCTCGAACGCCAGCTCGCCCGTCTCTTCATCCACGAGAAGGATCGACCAGGCCTCCGAGGGGATGAGCTCCTGAATCTGCGACATGATGACGTTGATCACCCGTCGCGGCTCGAGGATGGAGTTCGCCGTCGCCACGATCTCCCCGAGGACTTGCAGCCGGCGCGAAGTCTCCCGCAGCCGCCGCGAGAGATTGGCGGCTTTGCGGTTCAGTAGAACCTGCTGCCGCGCCTCGTGGATCAGGGACCGTAGCTTCCCCAACGCCGGGAGGTCCTTGAGATGCAGCGCAAATAGCGACCTGACCTCCGCGTCCGGACGCCCTCCCAGGGAGATGAGGGGCACCTCGGGATTCGCCTTGCGGATCGCTCGCACCAGTCCGATCCCGGCGTTGCGCGAGCGCTCGTCGAGAATCACCGCGTCGAACCGCGCCCAGGAGCTCTGCGCCTCTCGAGCCTTTGGAGTGAGCTCGCGGGGGTCGATATGGACGACGTCCAGGTCTTCGGCGGCGCCAAGAGAGGTGAAGGAGCCGAAGAGTTGTGAGGACTGCGCGACCAGCGCGAGCTTGAGACGCCGCCGCTTCGGGGGTCCGGTCCTCCGGAGCCGGACCTTTTTTCTTCGCGTCGAGACTTCCGTAGCAGGTTTCGCAGGCGGCGCAGGGCTTTCCCGCACCCGCCGGCGGGTGCGAGCGGAGCCGGCGGGGACGCTCGACGCGCTCGCCACTGCGGGCGGGCCGCTTCGTACCCGGGGCGACGATGGCTCGTGGGGAGGCGCCTTCACTCGTCGATGCCCGGCAACCGGGAGCTCAGTCACCTTCCTCGGTCCCTATCTCCGCGTATACGGTCTTCTCGGCGACACCGCCGCCGTCGCGTTTGCGCGCCTTGACCACCACCGGGTGTCGGCCGGTCTCCCGCACCTGGAAGTAGTAGATGAACGAGCCGTCGCCCTTCACCTGGACGCGGTCGTCCCCCAGGCCCCGATCGACGGTGACGAACGCCCCGGCATCGGTCCTGCCGGTCACCGTGACCAGGCCGTCGAGAGACACCGTGGGCTTGAACACCGTGAGCTCCGGCGGGGCGGAGTCCATGGAGACGGCGCGCGAGGTCATGGTGAACTTTGCAAACTGGCTCGGAGCTCCCCGGCGGTTGTCCGCATCGACGGCGGTCACCTGCCAGTAATAGGTCCCGGCCGCGAGGCCCCGGTGAAGGATGGACACGTTGGGAACGGTGCTTTCGAGGATGGGGTCGCGGAAATAGGGGGAACGATCGAGAAGGACGTGATACTTCCGCGCTCCCTCGACCTCTCTCCACCGAAACTCGGTGGTGGGGGTCACGGGAACCACGGAGAGGTTCGCGGGAGAGACGAGGACCGGAACTCCGGGAAGCTCGATGATGCTGGAAAAGGTGTTGTCGGCGCGGACGTCGACAGACTGTGAGGATTCGAGAGTGACGGTCGAGTCGCCGGACTTCAGATCGGTACGACCGGTGAACACGGTGAATCCCGATACCCCGGACGACGAATCGAAGCTGACGTCGGCGCTGGTGTCGCGGTCGAAAGTTGCTTCGGTGGTCGGCGTCGCCAGGTCGGAGCGGGAGCCCTCGGCGTTGCCGCTCGGGGTCTTCAAATTCACCTGGCCCGCGGTCAGCTTCACCGCCACGACTTTCGCCTTGGTCTCGGGGTCTTCCGAAGCCTCCTCGATGACCAGAATCGAGTCGGGCTTGACGAGATATTCGGTGCCGTCGAAGAGACTGACCCGCGCTTGCGAGTCCCCCACGGTGCGGATGGTGTCGTCGCGGCTGAGCGTCATGCCCATGGTGGCGTTGATCCACTCGTAGGTGCCGGACTTTCTCACCTTCACCGCTCCGTCGAGATCGAGGAACCGGGCGCTGTTGTCGCTCACCGGGGGCGGCGCCACGGCGTTGACTTCTTCTCTCGGACCGTAGACCTGGTGATAACCCCAGGCGCCGGCGCCGACGAGACCGAGGATCGAGAAGGCGAGGGTGTAGACGGTCGAACGCTTGACCGTAAACCACTCTATGTGGATACCGGTATTGGTCCGGTACGGATTGTACTTGGCCATCGTTCTAAACGCTGAGTTTCTAAAAGCTTAACATAGCGGAGGGGGCGCGGCAACGGGTTCCTCGCCCCAACTTGATTGCGCCGAACGCTTCAGCTAGCATGTTGGGTTCGGGCAGAGCCGCTTTTCGGAAAGGGGCGCGACTCTGCGCGAGCGGAGCGGTCGACTTCGCCACGGCTTCGTCGAAACCTCGCCGAAGCGCGAAAGCGGGAGCCCCGTGAGAAGAGAGTTTCCAGATGCTGAAGTATTTTCGAAACCGCAAGAGCCTGGGCTGGCTGGTGGGAGCGTTCCTGCTCTTTCTCGTCATCCTGGCGTTCGTCGCGTTCTACATCCCCGACTTCCTGACGCCGACCGGCGTCGCCGGCTCGGGAGAAGTCGCGTGGGTCGAGGGAACGCCCATCTCTTCCCAGGAGTTCCTGCGGAGCTATCGCGCGCAGGAGCAGCAGTACCGGCAGCAGCTGGGTTCCCAGTTCTCTCCGGATCTCATGCGGCAGCTCGGATTCGACAACCTGGTGCTTCGCCAGCTGGTACAGAACCAGATCTTGTTCCTCGAGGCCGAGCGCCAGGGAATCTCGGCGACCGACCAGGAAGTGAGCGAGTTCATCGTCAGCCTTCCGATGTTCCAGACCGACGGAAAATTCATCGGCCGCGACGCCTACCTGAGTCTGCTCTCGCAGAATGCGCTCAACGCATCGCAGTTCGAAGCGCAGCTCCGCCAGGATCTCATGCGCCAGAAGCTCCAGAGCCTGGTGACCGACGGCATCGCGGTCGCCGAGGCGGATCTCGAGGAGGAGTACCGCCGACGCAACGAAACGCTTCGCCTGGAGTACGCCTTCGTTCCCAAGGCGGAGTTCGAGGGCCAGGTCCAGGTTTCCGACGAGGAAGCTCGACGCTTCTACGACGAGAACAAGAAGAAGTTCGAGCGGCCGGTCCAGCGCAAGGTGCGCTTCATCACCCTCACGCCGCAGCTGTTCGCAAGCGCGGTCAGCGTGTCCGACCGCGAGGTCGAGCGTTACTACCAGCAGAACTCCTCCCGCTACGAGACCGGGGATCAGGTGGCCGCGAGCCACATACTCTTCAAGACCTCTCCCGACACGGACGAGGAGGCGGTAAAGAAGAAGGCGGAGGCGGTTCTCGCCCTGGCGAAAGGGGGCGCGGACTTCGCCGAGCTCGCGCGCCAGCACTCGGAGGACACCTCCGCGGAGAGCGGGGGCGATCTCGGCCTCTTCGGAAGAGGACAGATGGTCCCGGAATTCGAGACCGCGGCCTTCGCGCTTCGAGAAGGAGAGGTGAGCGATCTCGTCCGCTCGACCTACGGCTTCCACATCATCAAGCTCAACGGCCGGGAGAACGCCTTCATCCGGCCGCTCGACTCGGTACGCGACGAGATCCGGAACACCATCACCCAGGACAAGGCCCGCACGAGCATGGAGAATGCCGTCGACAGCGCCGCCGAGAAGCTTCGTGCCTCCGGGAGCGTCGACGCGCTCTCCGCCGAGTATCCGGTCCTGGTTCCGCAGGAGAGCGCTTTTTTCGGACGAAACGACACCCTGCCTCAGCTCGGTAACTCCCCGGAGGCTGCGCGAGCCGCGTTCGAGAACGACATCGGTGAGGTGTCGTCCTCGATTCGCCTCGGCAACGGCTATGCTTTCCTCCAGGTGCTGGAGGAGCGCCCCGCAGGTACTGCGGACTTCGAGGAAGTGAAAGAAAGCGCGCGGAGCCAGTTCCGGGACCAGAAGGTGATGGAGCTCGCCCGGGCCAGGGCCGAGGCGCTCCGTGAAACGCTCCTGACCGAGGGGCCGGAGAAAGCGGGGATCGAGCTCCAGTCGACGGAGAGCTTCTTCCGAGGAAGCCAGCTGCCCGAGCCCGGCCGCTCGGCCGCGGTAAACGCCCGGGCTTTCGCGCTTCCGC
>Ga0299906_10003827_pt1 | contig 12386 bp, 9 predicted proteins | sample RVTome_14_FD_200259 | JGI IMG/M metagenome (GOLD analysis project Ga0299906, IMG submission 200259) | Soil microbial communities from uranium-contaminated site in the Upper Colorado River Basin, Wyoming, United States - RVT145D125 (version 2) ...
CGGTGAACCTCTACGGGCCCGGCGACAACTTCGACCCCGCAAGCTCCCATGTGATCCCGGCGCTGATATTGAAATGCCAGGAGGCGATCGAGGAGAGCGCCCCCGAGATCGGTTGCTGGGGGGACGGCTCCCCCACGAGGGAGTTTCTCTACGTCGAGGACTGTGCTGAAGCGATCGTCGCCGCGGCTCGTCTCTATGAGGGCCCGGAGCCGGTGAACATCGGCGCGGGCTTCGAGATCTCGATCAAGGACCTTTCGGAGCTCATCGCCGAGCTCATGGGCTTCGAGGGCGAGATCCGCTGGGACGTCACCAAGCCGAACGGTCAGCCGCGCCGCTCTCTCGACGTCTCCCGGGCGCGGGAAGAATTCGGGTTCCAGGCGAAGACCGACTTCCGCTCCGGCCTGGAGAGGACGATCCGCTGGTTCCGCGACAGCCGGAGCTCGCGCTGATGCGCATCGTGTTCTTCAACCGCTCGTACTGGCCGGACTTCGGGGCCACGGGTCAGCTTCTGACGGAGCTCAGCCAGGACCTCGCGAGCGAGCACGGCTGCGAGGTTACCGTCGTCGCCGGGGGCGAGAAGAAATCTTTGGGCCTCGTGTCCCGCGAACGCCACGAGGGCGTCGACATCCTGCGGGCGAAAGAGACTCGACTCGCTCGAAGACGCTTTGTCGGCCGCTTTGCGAACTATCTCAGCTACTTCTTCTCGGCCTTCTGGGCGAGCTTCCGGATCGGCCGTCCCGACGTGGTGGTGGGACTGACCGACCCTCCGATCATCGGTCTCGTCGCCTGGGCGGCGGCGCGGCGGACGAGAGCTCGGTTCGTGTTCCTCTGTCAGGACATCTTCCCCGAGGTCGCGAACCTGCTCGAGGACTTCCGGAGCGAGCGCATGAACCGGGTCCTCGAGCGGGTCAATCGCTTTCTCGTGCGCCGCGCCGATAGAGTCATCGCCCTCGGCGAGACCATGAAGCGCCGCCTGGTAGAGGGAAAAGGCGCGTCGCCGGAGAAGACCACCGTCATCCACAACTGGGCTGACTCCGGGCTCCTCTCCCCCGGTCCCAAGGACAACCCGTTCTCTCGCGAGCACGGCCTTTACCAGCGCTTCGTCGTCCTGCACGCGGGGAACATCGGTCTGTCCCAGAATCTCGACTCGGTTCTCGACGTCGCTTCGGAGCTCGAGGACGTCACCTTCCTGTTCATCGGCGACGGGGTACGGAGAAGGCCGCTCGAGGAACAGTCAGCCGCGCGCGGTCTCGGAAATGTCCGGTTTCTTCCGTATCAACCCCGCGAGCGCATGCGAGATTCCTACGCCACCGCCGACGTCTTCATCGTGTCCTTGAAACGCGGTCTCGCCGGCTACATCGTGCCCAGCAAGCTCTACGGAATCCTCGCGTCGGGTCGACCCTACGTCGCCGCGGTCGAGGAAGATTCGGAGGTGGCCTCCATCACCCGGGAGCACGAATGCGGACTGGTCGTCGCCCCGGGCGACGTGGGAGGAATGACTCATGAGATCTCGCGGCTCTACCGCGACCGCGACCTCTCTCGACGGCTCGGCGAGAACGCCCGGCGGGCCTCGGCCCACTTCGAGCGCCGAAAACAAGTCCGCGCCTACCATGATCTCTTCCAGGAACAACTTGCAGCACATCGTTCTCGCGAGAACGCCGCTCTCGAAACGAGCCTTTGACGTTCTCCTTTCGGGAGTGGGGCTGGTCCTCGCGATTCCCGTGGGCGGGGTTGCCGCTCTCGCGATCAAGCTCGGAGACGGCGGCCCGGTGTTCTTTTCCCAGGAGCGCGTGGGGAGGGGAGGCGTCCCCTTCCGCAGCTTCAAGTTCCGCTCCATGGTGCCGGATGCCGATAAGTCGTTCGGGACGGTACAGGCGGGCGAGCACGACCCGCGGGTCACCGCGGTGGGAAGGATCCTGCGGAAGACCGCGATGGACGAGCTTCCACAGCTCTGGAACATCTTCAAGGGAGACATGTCGTTCGTCGGTCCTCGGGCGCTCGCCGTCCAGGAAGTCGAGCTCAAGGGCGACGGGCGCTCGATTCGACTCGAAGAGATCCCGGGATTCACCGAACGGCACCGGGTGATCCCCGGACTCACCGGCATCGCCCAGATTTTCGCCCCTCGGGACATACCGCGGCGGCAGAAGTTCCGCTATGATCGAATCTACGTCCGAAAGCAGAGCTTCGCGCTCGACATCAAGCTCATCCTGGTTTCCTTCTGGATCACTTTCCGCGGCAAGTGGGAAGTGAGAGGTGAGAAGTTTTGAACGACTACGACGTCCTGGTAATAGGCGCCGGTCCCGCCGGTCTGTCGGCGGCGTGCCGCCTCGCCGAGTCGGGCTTCCTGGTTTCGGTCCTCGAAGAGCACGAGCAGGTGGGAAACCCGGTGAACTGCAGCGGCATCCTCGGGCTCGAGGCGTTCGAGCGCTTCGACCTTCCGTCGAGGCTCACCCGACACGTTCTTTCGGAGATCGAGTTCGTCTCGCCCCGGGGAGAGCGGTGGTCGTTCGCGTGCGAACGCCCGCTCGCGCGGGTCGTGCTCCGGAGCGAGCTCGATGGTTATCTCGGCGAACGGGCAAAGGCCGCGGGAGCCGAGATCCGACTGCGGCAGCGGGCGACGGAAGTGCGAAGAACGGAAAGCGGTGTCGAGGTCACGGTGAGCTCCGACGCCGTCGAGATCCTGTCCTGCCGCGCTCTGGTAGTCGCCACCGGGGCGGGAATGCCCCTTCTGAAAAAGCTCGGTTTCGACGAAATGCCGGAGACCCTCCTCGGGGTGCAGACGGAGCTCGATTTCGCCGCGGAGAGGGTCGAGGTCCATCTCGGCCGCGAGTGGGCCCCCGAGGGATTCGCCTGGGTGGTGCCGCTCGGAGACGGCCGGGCCAAGGTCGGCCTTCTATGCGACCGCGACGGTCCGGCGACGTTACGACGATTCCTCTCGCGCCCGGTCGTCGCCGAACGAGTCCAGGGGCCGCACGGACCGATCCGCTGCAGCGTCCTTCCCCTCGGATTTCTGCCGCGGAGCTACGAGGATCGCATCGTCGTCGTGGGCGAGGCCGCGGGACATATCAAGGCCACCACCTGCGGCGGGATCTACTACGGGATGCTGACCGGTGAGATCGCGGGGGACGTGCTGGATTCGTGTCTGGTCGAGGACCGGCTCGACGCGGCGAGCCTTTCCGCCTACGAGACGCGCTGGCGCGAGCTCCTCGAGGAAGAGATCACCTCGGGCCTGAAGCTCCGAAAGAGCGTGAAGCTCGTCGGCGATTGGGGCGTCGAGCGTCTGATGGCCATCGCCCGCGCGAACGGCGTCGAGAGCCTGATCCGTGAGAGAGCCGATTTCGACTGGCACCGGGACCTCATCCGCGAGATCTTCAGGCACCAGACGCTCGGACGGCTTCTCCGGTCGCACCCGAGCTCGGTCGCGGCCGATCGCACGCTTCAGGAGTACTCGCCGGTTTGAGTCTCAACCGAGCGGCGACCCTCGCCGTGCTCCTGGCGGCCGCTTCCGCGGAGGCGCAGACCGTCGACCTCATAGAACGCGAGCTCTTCGGCGTGCGGCAGGGCTTCTTCCGGCTCGGTCCCGCCTACGTGACGCCGTCGCTTACGATTTCGACCGGCTACGACTCGAACGCCCTTTCGACTCCGGTCGCGGAAAGCGACGTGAACGCGAAGGTGGGGCCGGGAATCCGGCTGGCGGTGCCGCTCGGGAGCGCGGCGTTCTTCGACGTCTATCAAGAAGTCGACTACGTCTACTACCGCGAACAGCTCGACCTCCGCCGATGGTTCGACATCACCCGGGTGGGTGCGGGTTTCGGGGGTCGCCGGTTTCTGTTCAAGGTGACGGACGAGTTCCGCGACGAGACCGGGCGGCCCACCTCGGAGTTCGACTTCCCGGTGGAGCAGAGGACGAACCAGCTCGAGGGCTCTCTCGCTCTCGCGCTCGGTTGGCGGCATGTCCTGCGCTTCGGCTACCAGCGGTCCCTCTTCGAGATCCGGGAGGGGCTCGACGACCCCACGGTCGAGAACCGGCTCAACCGAGACCAGGGTCGCGCCTTCCTGGATTTCGAGCGAAGGCTCACCGCGAAGACCGCCGCCGTCGCCGAGGGGTTCTACGAGAACCTGCGGTTCGAGGACAACTCCCGCGATGCGGATTCCTACGGCGCCCGGTTCGGCTTCGAGTTCAGCCCGTCCGGCGGAGACCCGCTCACCGCGACCGCCCTCCCCCTCGCCGGCTCCTTCGTGAACGGCCGGTTCCTTCTCGGCTTTCGCAGCGTCGAGCCGATTGCTCCCGAAAGAGTCGATTACACCGGGCTCATCGGCTCGGTCGACGTGACCTTCGGTTTCGGCGAGGGACAGCGGCTGCAGCTCCTCTACTCTCGGGACATCGTGCCCTCGATCTTCGACGACAACTGGTACTTCATCGAGAACCGCTGGGGAGCAGCGTTCACCTATCAGTTCACCGAACGCCTATCGGTGACCCCGGGCGTCGCCATCGGGCAGAACCGCTACCCGCTTCCCGGCGAGACCGAGGACGGCGAGGAGGAGATCTTCGACGACCACCGGACGTTTCGTCTCGCGTTCGACGTGCGCGTCACCGAGCGTTGGACGGTGGGAGTCGCGTCGGACTACCTCCAGCGGGAGTCGAACGTGGAGGAGTTCACCAAGGACCGTCTCCAGGTGGGTTTCACCATGAGCTTCCGGCCCTGAGATCCGTCTGGTATCATGAAGCCAATGGAAAATGACAAGCCGCCGGAGTCGAGCGAGAAGGCGCGTTCTTCCTCGAAGAAGCCCTATCGGCGTCCCGAGATCCTCTATCGGGAGAAGCTGGAAGCGATGGCGGCGCTCTGCGTTCCTTCTCCTCCGGCGAAGGCCAACCCCGGAATGTGCCCCACGGGACCGATCGCGAGCTAGAGCGCTTTCGAGCTGGGGTGTAACGGGAGACGTGGAATCGGGCTTCCCGTAAGACCTTCCGCGGTTCCCGGGCAGAACATTCCCGGACCGCCGCCGGAGAGGTTACGCTTCACCTCTTCCGAAAGCTTCCGCACCTCCTCGAGCTTGTCGTTGCCGCTCCAGATGTCGCGGATCGAGCGCTGGTGCAGGTTGCCTACCGGCCTTCGCCATTGGACGCAGGGATAGACGTTGCCGAAGGGATCCACCGCAATCCCCGAGGAGCCGGCGCCGCAGTGCTTCATGGAATCGACGGCGGGAAGCTCGACGTCCCCTTGACGTTTCACCTCCTCGCTTCTTCCGTAAGAAAAAAGACGCCTCAGGCCCGAAGGGGTCGCCGATATCTCGAGCGGCGAGAAGTCGCCGTTGTCTCGAGGGGTCACGTCCGGATCCACGGTGAGCGGAGCCCCGAAACGTTCCGCCAGCGCGAACATGCCCTCGATCTCGACCTCGTTCCACCGGGTGAGGGTGCTGTTGATCTTGAAGCGAAGACCGCGGGCGAGCATCTCCTCGAGGTTCGCGAGAAGCCTTTCGAAGCTCCCCTCGACCCGCGTCTGGCGGTCGTGGGTCTCGGCGGAAGCCCCGTGGAGGCTCACCTCGACCACGAAGGGGTCGACCTCGTTCTTCAGCCTTTCCAGCACCCGACCCCGGAGCGAGTGGCCGTTCGATTTGATCCGGAGGACGAACCCGAGGTCGCGACCCAGGGTCGCGATCTCGAAGAACCGGGGGTGGACCAGAGGCTCCCCTCCGCTGAGCGTGAGGTGAAGGCACGAAAGCGAGGCGAGATCCCGGAAGAAGAGCTCGTAGTCCTCGAGCGTCATCGGCCTTCCCCGGAGGCCGAGGTCGTTGTAACAGAAGACGCAGTCGAGGTTGCATCGATAGGTGAGCTCGACGAGCGCCGAGAACAGGAGGTTCTCGTTCCAGGTGCGGAGGACCGTCTTCTGGTAGCTCACGCTTCCTCGACCACGCCCGCGTCCCGAAGCTCGGAGAGAAATCCAAGCACGTCGCTCGAAAGCGACTCCCGGTCGACGTCGTACTGCTCGAGGAGCGCATCGAGCACTTCCCGGACGCTCCGGCGCGAGTCCAGGAGGGCGAGAACGCTCGCTCCGACCTCGTTGAGGGCGATGACCTCGGCGTCCTCCTGGCGCACGACCACTGCCTCGTCTCCAATGACGCGGAACCGCACGTCGGCTCGCGGCCTGAATACCGCGGCGTCGCCCGTCATGTCTCGAGGAGGGGCCAGAACGACCCCTCTCGCCGGAACGTGAGGACGTGGGTGGGCGTTCGGGCGACGAGAGCCGCGAGGTTCGCCCACAGGCGGTGGGTGAGGAAACGCGAGTGGTTCACGAACGGGGCGCAGGCGATGAGGCTCGCGAGCGCTTCTCCCTGGCCCATGGGACGAAGCGCGTCTTCGGTCCCTTTCTCCAGCCGGTAGATCCCGCGCAAGGGATAGGAGCCCTCGCGGCGGGTTCCGATCTCGGAGAAGAACGAGCTTCCTCCGAGCGCGAATTCCGAGGTCACGACGTTCAGATCGTCGCTTACGACCGAACGGCCCGCCGATTGCGCGGCGTGGGAGATCGTGGACTTGCCCGCGCCCGAAGCTCCGACGAACAGGTGAGCTTCTCCCGCGGAGACCACCGCGGCGCTGTGGAGGAGGACGCCCCCGTCGAGGACCAGGACGTGAGCCGCGAGGACCCGCAGGAAGTTCTCGAGAGCGCCGTGAAAGGCGCCGGACTCTTCCGTCGAGACCCACATGCCCGCCGATATCGAGCCGCCTTTCCATTCGAGGCGCGCCATCCAGTCGATTCCGACCAGGTGGGTGTGGTCCGGACCGTAGTCGAAATCCAGCGAGTAGCTCCATCCGCGCGGGTCGATCGTGCGAAACGTCTTCGGGTCGACCTGGAACAAAGAGACGTCCACCTTCGACGAGGGTCCGGGGGATTGGGCATAGAGGGGCTCGAGCGTCTCCCTCTGGAGCGGGCTCAATCCCTCGATGCGGACGGGGATACCGGCGACGCCGAAACGGGCCTCCTCGCCGCCCCAGGGCATTCCCTCCGTGCGAGCGGGAAAAGCACCGGGATCGACGAGATAGGTAGCGCTCACGGACTCTCTCCGAGAAGCGGTCGGGAGCGGCGCGGCCGGACCGCGATCGATGCGGCGCTCGCCAGGAGCCGAGCCCAGCGGAGGGGATAGCAGAGCGGCCAGCTCCAGGCGGGCTGCGGGCGGTACCGGAAGCGAACGTACGACGGCGAAGGGAAGAGGTACGCTTTCAAGAGGGCCGCCCGCCCGCGGAAGGAGAGCGTCGAGAGCTCGTTCCAGGCGCGCTCCGGGCCTCCCTTGTGCTCGGGTATCGCCATGGAGACCGTGCGCGCGTAGGCCGCAAGGGGAGAGGGGAGCTCGAGGCCGAGCCGGGCCGACACTTCGGCGGCGGTGGCCGCGAGGGCGGCTTCCCAGCGGAACCGTCGAGCGGCATCGAACAGAGCCTCCCATTCGACCTCGGGCCTCAGGGACAGCAGATAGAAATCCGCAAGCCAGATCAAGGGGACGCGCTCGTCGTAGTGCTGGAGCTTCATGTGCGCCGCGAGGTAGAGGAGGCTCGCGGTGGCATCGAGCCTCGAATCGCCGCAAGCGCCTGAAGCGCTTGAAGCGCTTGAAGCAACGCTCCGGCCCCGGAACCAATCGAGGCTCGGGGCTCGTCGATCGGTGTCGTGCCCCACGAGCGACCAGTGGAGGTCGATGGCGACGTCCCCTCTCGCGCCGCCGACGTAGAGCCGCGCATGGCGGACGGCGCGGGCGAGCCCCGGTGTCATTTCGGGAACCCCCGGTCGATAGCCGAGGGATGCGAGAGCGCTCTCGGCGCGAGCCACCTCCTCGGGTGAGACCCAGAGGTCGAGGTCGCTCATCGGACGGAGGGCTGCGCTCGGGTAGAGGTGTCTCGCGAAATCGGCGCCCTTGAGGAGGACGGGGCGCACCTCTCGAGAGGCGAGAGCCGCCGTCAGCTCATCGAGTGCCTCGAAGAGCAGCAGGTTCCTTGCCGCGCTCTCGTAGTAAGCCTTCCGCAGAACCGGCGCCGCTCTCTCCAGAGCGCCGTGGTAGAGGAGAGGGGCGACGCGCTCGGCGGTGGCGGTCTCGGGGTCGAGATCGAGGCTCCGGAGCGCCGCGAGCAGTCGTGTCATCGGGGCGACGGCCATGGAAAGCTCAGCCGGCTCGTTCCACCGTCTCTTCCGCGTAAGTCCCGTACTCGTAGCTGTGGTAGGTGTAGTAGTAGTTCTGCGCGAAATCGGACAGGTTCACGTCGTTCAGCACCACTCCCGTGACCTTGCCGCCCACGCGGTCGATGAGGTCGAGGCTCTGCTTCACCGCGTTGCGCGAGGTTTGTCCGCTCCGCACCACGAGCACGTTCGCATCGCACTTGACGGTGAGGTAGTGCGAGTCGAAGACCGGGAGGAGCGGCGCGGAGTCGAGCACCACGTAGTCGAAGTGTTGGGCGCACTCCGCGAGAGTCTCTTCCATCTTCTTCGAGCCCAGAAGCTCCGCGGGTGTCGGGCTCGGGGGGCCGGCGAGGAGCGCGTAGAAGTTGGGGATGGGGGTCGAGACGATGCAGCCCTTCTCGAGCGACGTCTGGCCCGAGAGAACGTTCGACAGCCCCACGCGGTTCTTGAAGCGAAAGATCTTGTGGAGCTGGGGATTCCTCAGGTCGGCGTCGATGATGAGCACTTTCTTGTCGAGGTCGGTGAGCGACATCGCGAGATTGCAGGCGACGAAGGTCTTTCCCGCGTTCTTGTCGGGTCCGGTGACCAGCACCACGCGCGGGGGACTCCCCGGCTTCGAGAGCAGGAGCGAGCCCCTGAGGAACTTGAACCGCTCGGCGACCATGGAGACGTCGTCTTTCGATCGCGAGGCGACTTTCCGCTGCGCGAGAGCGAGGGCGGTGCGGGTGGTGCTGAGCCTCTTGGTGCTCTTTTCGCGTTTCTCGCGCTCCATCTCCTCCGCCGCCAGGCTCTTCAAGCTCAGGCCGCCCCACATGGCGTCCGAGCCGCCCTCGAGCCGCGGAACCATGCCCATGTACGGAAGGGGCACGTGGCGCCTCAGGTCCTCGATGGTGTATATGTTGGTCTCCCAGTAGTCGAGAAAGAACGCGAGGCCGAGCGCGAGCCCCAGGCCCACGATGGTTCCGAGGAAGAGACTCCGCCGCAGGCCCGGTCCGTTCGGTCCGCGGGGAACGAGCGCCGCTTCCACCACGCGCACGTTCACCGGCTGCTCCTCGCCGAGCTCCGCCGTCAGACCGGTCTCCGACTGCTTGCGCAGGAGCTGCTGGAGCATCGTCCGCTGGTTGTCGATCTCGGCTTTGATCTGGTTGTAGTCGGTGGTGAGCTTGTTGAGCTCCTGCGCCTCGCCCTTCTCGCTGCTCGCTTCACGGGCCAGGAGCGTTTCTCGCTCGCGCGCCTCCAGATAGTCCCTCTGGGCCGCGGCGACGACCTTCCTCGCCACCTCGCGCTGCTCCCTCTCGAGCTTCTCGTTGATTTCCTGGAGGGATTCTCTCGCCCTCTTGAGCTCCGGCCAATCGTCCTTGAACTTGGAGCCGAGGACCGCCACCTCGCGTTCGAGCGCCGCCTTCTCCGCGCGCAGAGCCTCGACCGTCGTGTGGCTCTGAACTTCGAGGAGTGCCCCCGGGTCGGCGGAGGCGATGCTCCGGTAGCGCGCTTCCGCCGCCGCCCGCTCCGCCCTCGCCTCGGTGACTTCGGTATTGAGATGATCGAGCTGTTTCATCGCGATCATCTCTTTTTCATCCACCATGATGAGGTCTTCCCGCTGGCTGTATTCCTGGAGGAGCTTCTCCTTCTCCTGGATCTCCTGCTGGATCTTTTCCACCTGCTCGCGGATGAACCCCGCGGTATTGCGCGCCAGGTTCGACTCCCGCTCACTGTTGAACGTCGTGAACTGCAGGGCGAGGGCGTTCGCGAGCTCCGCGGAGAGCTTGGGCTCGGCGGTGGTGAAGCGAACTTCCATCAACTGCGTATTCCGGATCTGCGAGACCCCGAGCATGCCCAGGACGGCTCCCGAGAGGTTCTCGAGATTTTCGTCGGTGGGCTCGAGCTTTCTGCCGCCGGTGAAATAGGGATGCTCCCAGAGTCGGAGCTGCTTCACCACGCGCTGGGCCAGATCCCGGCTCTGAAGGACGCGGGCCTGGGTGGGATAGAACTCGGTGTAGCCGCTCCAGTAATCCTGGATCATGACGTCCTGGACGAGGTTGATCTTGCCGCGATCGAGCTGGAGGACCGCCGTCGCCGAGAACATCGGCGTCTGCATCATGGCGCGAACCGTGAACCAGCCCAGGACCGTCGTCAGGACCGCGAGGATGAGCCATCGCCTCTTGAGGACGATGTACCAGTAGTCGCGCAGATGGGTCTCGGTCTCGGGCGGATAGTAGTCGAGCCCTTCCGGCTCGACGCGGGACACGACTTCAGGGATCCAGTTTCCGTTCGACATAAGAACGCTTCAATACGAATCAGGCCTGAGAACCGATTATTTTTGATGAGTTTATGGGAACTCGAGGTTCATGTCAAAGCAACATTCATGCCAGAAGCGATCTTCGGCTAGAAGTGTCGTAACTCGAGGAAGTTGTCTGCTGGAGAGGGTTTTTCGCCGCTTTCCATAGGACCATTTCGAAACAGATCACTGGAGCTCCACCTGAAGGCGGATTGTTTCTTTGTGGCCCTGTGGGTTCGTCACCTCAACCAGGATCTCGCCTTCGGCCTCGGGCTGCGCGAGAACCTCGACCTCCATGAGACCCTCGTTCTGGACCTCGACGGATAGAACGGAAGCGCCCGGGCCGGGAACCACGACCAGATGGTCGGAAAAACCTTCGCCGAAGAGCCCGACTTTCGTCGGAGCTCCCGCGACGATGGAAGTGGGGATGACTTGTTTCACCGTGAACGAAGGTGTCGGTCGGGTCACCTGGAGGACCACCGTGCCGTCCTCATCGATGCCTTCGAAGGGAGAGGTGCGCACCCCAGGGAGTGCCGGAGGACTGGCCGTGACCTCGGGTTTCGAGCCCCCGATGGACGAAATCCAGACCCCCACGAGACCGAGGAACAGCACTCCCGTCCCCATGAGGACCCAGATTCCCTTGCCCCCGGAAGACTCGCGCGTCAATGACAGCGCTGCGACATCGACCTCTGGTCTTTGTCCGGGATGGAAACGCGACGCTTTGGCCGGAGCGTATCCGAAGCTCTTGGCCCCTTCGCGCGACAGGGTTCCGGCGACGGAGCGTCCGCCGGCCCGCTGGCTCGCGCCGACGCCCACGGAGACCGCGCGAAGGCGGGCTTCGGCGTTGCGCCGGTACCAGCGGGCCTCGAGGGACTCCTTGTCGAGCGCCAGAAGGAGATTGGCCTTTTCGATGACCGCCGCCGCATCTCCCTTCCGATGGGCATCGCGCATCGCCGTCAGGAGCCCGGTCGCTTCCTTGCGCAGGCTCTCACTCAAGCGCTCGCGCCTCAGGTTCTCCTCGCTCATCGCGAGGAAGTGGAGGGACATCGCGTGGACCGGGACCTCGTCGAGCACCTGGCTCATCTTCTCGACGCACTCCGCGAAGCTCCCGGCGTTGAACGCGGCGACTCCACGCCGGTAAATCTCCTCCAGGAGATCGGCCTGGGCGGCGACGTGTGACCATTGGGAGACCCGCGGCTCGAGCGACACCCCGGCGGCGTCGGCCGAGTCCCTGCTGATGACGACGTCCTTGTCCGAGAGCGTGGGGGGCTTGAGGACGATGCCGGCGCCTTCGGCCGCTGTCTGAAGCGCGCTTCGGAGCTCCGACAACGATTCGAAGCGCTCGATCTCGGCCTTGGCGAGGGCCCGGAAGACGAGGGCGTCGATCGCGGGCGGAATGCCCGCGGAATCCGAGGCGAGCCTCTCCGGGTTGTCCGACAGAATCTTGAACACCGAAGCCGCGAGCGTCTCCGCGCGGAACGGGTTTCGTCCCGAGAGCACTTCGTAGGCGACGACGCCCAGGGAAAAGATGTCCGCGCGGGCGTTGACACTCGCTCCCCGCACCTGTTCCGGCGCCATGTACTCCACGGTGCCGAAGACCGTCCCCGCCTTGGTCAGCTCGCCTTCGCCCATCTTGGCGACGCCGAAGTCGAGGACCTTCACCACCCCGTTCTTGAGGACGAAGACGTTCGAGGGCTTGAGGTCGCGATGGATGATGCGATGGGCGTGGGCTTCGGAGAGCCCGGCGGCGATCTGGTCGAGGATCGAGAGCCTTTCCCCCAGGGTCAGCTCCTTCTTCCGCCGGAGGAGCGAGGAGAGAGAGGCGCCCTCGAGGAGCTCCATCACCAGGTACGCGGTCCCGCCGTCCTCGAAGAGCTCGTGGACGGTGATGATGTTGGGATGCTGGAGCATTCCCGCGGAGCGGGCCTCGCGGAGGAACCGAAGCTTGA
>Ga0299906_10003828_pt1 | contig 12369 bp, 6 predicted proteins | sample RVTome_14_FD_200259 | JGI IMG/M metagenome (GOLD analysis project Ga0299906, IMG submission 200259) | Soil microbial communities from uranium-contaminated site in the Upper Colorado River Basin, Wyoming, United States - RVT145D125 (version 2) ...
CGCCTTTGATCATCTCGTACACGAACTTACTCGCTTAGGTGCCCTGGAAATCTTCGCTGCGACGCGACTCGCTACACCCGCGTACAGCCGCTTCGAAATTTCTCTAGAGAGTGTCACCGCCCTGCTCACCAACCCCACCGACCCCAGTCCCTTCGATCAAGAGATTAGAGTACGCCACTCCTGGCTCTCATTTCAACGCCCTGACAAAGTTGCTGATGCCCTCCGCATTGTCTCGGACAAGTCACTTTGGATCGAGGTTGCGCCGAAACTTCACATGCCTGTAGTAGACCTAAAGACCCGCCTAAATTCGATTATCGACAGACGCAATCAGATCGCTCATGAGGCAGACCTTGACCCTACAGACCCAACGCTGCAAACGCGTTGGCCTATAAAGCGCACCGATACGGACTCTGCAATTGACTTCCTTGAACAAGTGGGCGATGCGATCTTTCAGGTGATCACCTAAGCCTTGCGGTTACCAATACACTGAGGTTCATTTCAAGGGCATGCAGTAGCCCGCGCGAAATTTAGAAGCTCACGAAGGGGAAAACCTGTCCGCGCGGGATCTTCAACCCGAAGAGGTGATCCTTCCTCTTGTCCTTCCGGTCCAGCGCCCGCTGCGTGCTCTGCCAGCTCGACATGACGAATCGCACCTTTCGGTCCACGTCGACGCCGGGCTGGCGTTCGATCTCTCGCCGCCAGGTATAGAAACGCTCGTCGCCGCATTCCAGCATGACCTGATACGCGCCCCACGCCTTGTCTGGATCCTGCTCAGTTAGGTAAGTGCGGTACCAGCCTCGCGCAAGCTGGTTCGCCCGAACGTTGTCGCGCATGGTTTTCAGGCGTGCTTCCACCCAGGTATCTGCAACGCTTGTCGCGCGGACTAGATCTTCGAACTCGGCCACGGTGACGTTCGACAAGCTGGCGAGCATCAAGCCCTTGGCACGCCTCCATAGCTCGGGAGCGCCGCTGAGTTGATGCACTGCTCGGTGCAGCCAGTCTCGCCTTCCCTGCCGCTCGGCAAGCCCAGCGACATGGCTGAGCTGGAGGTCGTCCGCGCATCGCGCTAATTCCTGATCTCGGGCAACGTTGGCGTCGGTGCTATCGGGCGCCTCAAACGCTTCCTCTGCCGTGTTGAACCGGAACGGAACGCTCTCTTCCCTCTGCAGGGCTTGCAACAGTCGCAGGCCCCTTGCGGGATCGCGCTCGAGGAGGACCGCGCAGACGTCCACGAGCAAGCTGCCCAGACGCGACCGGACCGTGCGTCCGTCCCGTGTTTCTGTCAGTGCCGGCTCGATCCAGCGCTCGACCAGTTCGGGTGAGCGTTCATGGATCGCGCGAAGCGCCGACCGGCTGAAGTCGCGGCCGAACCAGTTGAGCGCCGGGGTGCTCCAGGCCGCCGTGAGAGCCTCCACGCGTTCGCGGGCCCTTTGGCTAAGCCGAGGCGTCGGACCTTCGTTCAGCGCTGCGAAAAACTCCGCGACGGATTGCTCCGCTGGCCGACCTGAAGTCCATGTGGTGGTCCAGTCCGTGAAAGTGATCCGCGGGCGCTCGTCTTCCGGGAATTCCGGAAGATCGACTTCCAACCTAGATTGCCGTTTTTTGGCGATGACCACCGGAAGACCCGCAAGGTGAGGGTCGCTCGCCGCAACGATTCTCTGCCAGCCGTGATGCAGTGTCTGGGCGTAGAGATCTACTTCGTCCACCTTGTTTCCGCGATTCTCGAGCAGGAAGCCGGCTACCGAAGGATGCAGCCTCGCAGCCACTGTCTCGAACGGAAGATGCGATGAGAAAAGGGAGAGGACTCCGTTGCCCCAGCGCGTCTCCCAGGAAGGGGGCGCAGTGGCGTAGGAACGTCCGAGATCTACGATCCGTCGTCCTAGCGTTTCGTCCCTCACGAAACAGGCGAAACGCATGCAGGCGCCACGAACGAGCGGATCCTTGGAAAGCATGAACGAAATCAGGAGGTCGCGATCACTGTCGGACAACGTTACCGGGCTCGCCGCAAGGAACCAGAGCGTGCGGAATAACAGCCGGGGGTCGGACGTCGATCGCAGCGCCGCAAGCGCATCATGGCAAGCCCGCTGAGGCAAGGCTTCGAACCAGTGCTGAAGATCCAGGAGATCCTGAGCGTTTGCTGGCCTGGCGAGAAGCGCAGCAAGGCGCTCCTCTGTAGTCAAGTGTGGCAGGAGAGCGAGGAAAAGGAACTCCTCGATGACTTGGGCTTCCGACTTCTCGTCCGACGCATTTAGCTTGGCATGGAGAGCCGCGATCATTGCACCGATCACTTCCAGCTCCTCCTTCCGCAGAACGAAGTTAAACTCACCGAGCCAGAAGGCTAGCTGCCGCTGGCCTAGCTCCGTCCGGACAGGCAAAGTGTGGACAACGCGCCTGAGATAGTCGGCAAGCTTTATCGGAGCCCGAGTCGACAGAAGTGACCACACTTCCTCCAGGCTGTGTTCTTCGATGGTGCGGCTCATGTGAGAGCGCAGCGTTTCAGGCCTGAGCGCCTTCAAAAGGTCGCAACTGCGGTCGATGAGAACCGCCGCAACTGGATAAGCGGCGTCCATCACGCGCAGATCGAGCTTGTTGACGAGTATGCCAAGCCGGAGGTCGGTGCGCTCCATGCAGCGAAGACACTCTTCTTCCGTCCAGGGTTTCCAGCTCTTGCATGGATCTGCCTCGTGCCTCTCCCGAAGCCAGCGAGCGTTTTCTGATTCTGGAAGCGGATTCTCGCGTCGCAGCGCATTCGCGGCGGCTGTCCCAAGGCTATTCAGCAGGTAATCTGCAGCATCATGGGCAATTGCAGTGCCCAGCGCGAGCAGGCGTGACGCCTCTTCAAGTAGCGGAGTCTCGACATCATCTTCGGATAACCGGCAGACCCAGGCGACTTCCTCATGTTCCATCGGGAATCCCAGAACAGCCGAAGCGACGGCCCAGCGGGCAAGCGCAGTCGCATAGGGAGCGCGTTTGCCAGACGAGATGATCAGGAGTCCCAGCCGAGGAAGGCGGGCGAGGCCGTCGTCGTCAACCACGAGCAGAGAGTGATTTGCGACAGTAACCGCGGTACCGGGTCCGAATTCCCCGCCAAGACGGCTTGCTACTCCTTGCCGCAGATCGAGCGCGCGCGGCTCATCGTGCCTCAGCAACGGATGTCCCGCGACATTCACCATACTCATCCAGCGCTCAACAGCCGGGATTAGCATCCGCTCAATCCTCGGATCGTCGCGGTACTTGGTGAAGGCGATGCCCAACAAGTGCTGCGCCGCCGAATGGTCGTGTTCCGACCGCCAGTAATCCTCGGCGATGTCGAGGAAGTCCTGCGGACAGCGTACGATGCAGTGTAGCGATGACGTCTCCCACTCATCAGCCCAGTTGCGTTGGCCGAGCCAATAGCGCAGCAGCTCGCGCCGCGCAAGCGCCGGGTAGTGGTCGTTGATCAGCGTGTGAAACACCGCCGAGCCGCAGATGTTGGTCTTTAGGTTCATTTCCGGATTGGGTTCGAACCATCCGGCAATGCGCTCCTGAAGGTCCTGTAGCGTGGCCTTTGCGGCCGCTCCTATGTCCTCGGCCAGTAGCATTCCGAGGCCATAGACCAGCCGGGTTGGCTCGACTCCGAAGGTTGCAGACGCGTTTCCATGTGGAACGAGCAAGCCACCATCGATGATCTCCTGATAGATGCGTCCGCCCCGGTCCTTTTGCGGGAGGAGTTCTTCGATGTCGCGCCAAGTGAGTTGCGAATGCTGCCGATATGTGATTGCAAGGTTCCTGATGAGGTCCACGAATTCGTTGGTGTTAAGCGGAAAGCCGCGCTTTTGTTCGAACCGATGCTTGTTGTCCAGGAATATCAGGCGCTCGACTGACATGTCACCTTCGCGCTCCATTTCCTGGAAGTGCTCGACTACGAGCTGGCAATAACGCGGCTTGCGGATTAGTGTCTGCAGCGAATCCGGGACACGCGCGAGCTGCACACCCGAATCCTTCAGCGCCTGCAGCAACTCAGAATCGCTGTATTGATCGGCTCGAATTGCCTGAAAACCGACTAACCCAACATCGGGAAACCAATGGCCCGGCCTGTCTGTGGCGATCACGCACACCGAGCGCTGCCACTCGCCGTCCTCGAGGGTTCGAAAAAAGGTGCGCCAATCGATGTTCGGACGCTCGTTGAGGCCATCTGCCAGCACGACAATGATCGGCCTGTCGCTCGGCAGCGCCAGCCACCGCCTTAATCGTCTCTTCCAATATTCGCTGGTGCTGAACTGCGTCCAGTCCGCGAGCAGCTTCGGTAGGAATGATTCCAACGAGTCGTTTTCTTGAATCGCAGCGACATAGGCATTGAAAGGAACGAAAAGCGGTCCTGAATCGGCTTCTACTATTTGCAGCAGCCAGCTCATGGCCGCCCAAGTCTTGCCCATACCCGACTCGCCCAACACAACGGCATGGCTACTCTTCGGCGCTCCCGAATTCCACCACGCCTGGAAGTCGCCATGTATGACACGCCGCTCGACAACGCTAGCACCAGGCATCCGCAAGGCTACGTCCTGATTGAATCGCGCAACGGAGTTTCCGCGGTCTTCCATAACGGACAATAGGCGGCGTCTTCCCCGTTCGCGCGCGTCGTCGTAACCGAGTAAGGTGCTTTTCAGCTTGCCGACAATCTGCTCAAGCGCTCGATCGAACTGCAGGTCGCTTCGCACGACCTCCAGGGCTGTTCGCAGAGAAACTCGAGAAGCTGGAATGCAATGCAGGCCCGACCAAGCCTCTAGGGCCTGGGGAAAGGCTGCCATCAGGACCGCCAACCGTGGTAGCCCCTCATTCCCCATGTCGAAGAACAGCACTTCGACATGTAGCCGACTGGCGTCGGTTTCCAGTTTTTTCGCATGCTCATCGTCAACGCGGCAAGACGCAGCGAGAATCCAGAGGTCCATCCCAGATTCTGCGAAAGAAGCCTGCGCAAGCTCGCCTTCCAATTCGCGAAGGCTCAGCTTCGCCTTCGCATAGTGCTTTGCTTCGACCTTTACACGATTGCCCATGCCCGGCTCGGAGCGTAGATCTTGGCCTTCTTGGCGGCCCGAACCTGAGAGCCTGAAGCGCTGCCCGGTAGCCGCGTCCATGAGAGCGGCAACCAAACCTTCGAATCCGCTCGCGCCCGTATCCCTGAGATCGATCAGAAATCGATGGATTACTGCGAGTGCGTCGGCCAGTGGCATGGCTTTTTTAACGTTACCTCCTTGGGTACTGATAATATATACAGCTACCGCATGTCATATGGCCGAAACCCTCGACAAACCCACCGCTAGGCGGCATCACTACGTGCCGCAAGGATATCTTGCGGGCTTCACTCACACTGGAACTAAGGGCGGCCAGTTTTTCGTCTTGGATGTCAACACCGGCGAGAGCTTCCGCACTTCGCCGAAGAACGTTGCCGCCGAGCGCGACTTCAACCGGATCGACATCGAGGGTCGCTCGCCCGACGCCATAGAGCGGGCCCTAGCGCCGTTCGAACAAAAGGCTCTAGATGCGATTCGTCGCACGATCGCTGCCTCAGAATTTCCCAATCCTAAAGACTGCAACTTTATCCTGAATTTTCTCGGTCTCATCGCCGTGCGCAATCCACGCTTTCGCGGCTTGTTCAATCGCGCACGCGAGCACACCGTGAATGTCATCAGCGACAAGCTGGCTTCGGACAAAAAGGTTTGGGAGCACCACATGCGCAAGGCCCGGAAAGCTGGCGAGCACATACCAGACACGGTGTCCTTCGAGGACTTCAAGAGCTTCGTCGAAGAGCGGCGCTATCGGATCGAGTTCTTGCCCCAGGGAAATCTGCCGGTCGAGTTTCGTGCCTTCGACGAGGTGTTGCCTATCCTGGGACAACGGACGTGGTCGCAATTCATCGCGCCGGCTGACGGCCCGGAATTCGTCTGTTCGGACCACCCCGTGACGCTGGTCTGGAAGAACGGCCAGCGTGGCCCGGTTGGCTACGCTCTCCAGGAAACGGAGGTGTTCTTTCCCTTGGGTCGCAGTGTGGGCTTTTATGGAACGTTCGAGGAGTTTGTGCGACCCGTCGTGCGGCTCCGGCCAGACAATGTCGCGAGGCTGAACAGACGCGTCGCTGTCAATGCTGACCGGCATGTCTATTCCGCACAGTCGGTCTTCGCGATGTGGCATGAAGGACGTGTAAGGGATGTTTTCTGTAAGCCATCATGATGAATCCCAATCTACCTCGCGTAACCACCTTTTCCGATCTCGCGGCGCTTCTCGGTGCGTTTAAGGAGGTCGGATTTCCCGCTTGGAGTCTCCGAGTCCGTACGGTAGCCTTCAAGCTAAAGGAAGCTTGGTACAACTACGCAACCTCAGTTTCTCTTTTGGAAGGGAACGTGCGCCACGACAGGATCGTTGCGTTCCGCGATTGCGTCGTGCTCTTGGAGTGGACCGCACCGGTTGAGAAGGCATTGAGCGCACATGATCTCTTAGCGCGCCTCACGCGTTGGCGCACGGCGTTGAAGGTGGGCTCCGCTGTGACGTTCCAGGAGCACGTCGATCTGAGAAGGAATTCGTCAGACTTTCGCAGCGATACCTGGCCGTATTGGTCGACGCAATTGCATGAGCAAGGCGGTCAGCACCTAGGCGGACCGATGCCCGACGGGCCTTTTTTCGATCCCAAGGACCGCGTTTTTGGTCAAGACGTCCCATGGCTGGCCGCGCAGTTCCTTGGAGAGCCGGGGTTCAGTGGACAGCACAATGCGCCGAATGAATACTTCGTGCGGATTCCGGATCGACGGGCCAGAATTTGCCGACTCGATGTCCAGAGCAACACGCTACTCGTTGAGGTAGACAATCCGACTCGGTGCACGCTTTATTGCAGCGCTTTCGCTACCTCGTTTGCTGGTGAGGTTTTTCGTGATGCGCCTCTTTTCGAGAGCACCCGAGTAAGCATTGAATTCCCGTTCAACGTCGCAAATCTCGAGCTGTGGATCATTCTCGAAGACGGCTATCTCATCGATCGGTATGAGGAAACACCTCATCGGAGCACCTGGGGTGCGGCGGTTTCGCTGTTCAACGCACCACGGAGAGCGCAGCTGCATGCAATTGGAAAAGCGCTTGCGGGCGGCGAGAACGATTCGGTTGAGTTCAAGCCGTACATCAAGCTCCAGCCTCGCGACAAGAAGGCATATGAGATCCTGCGGGCAGTGAGCGGGTTCGCCAACATGGGCGGTGGAGACCTGTACATCGGTGTGAATGACGCTGCTGAGCCTGTAGGCATCGAAACGGACCTCAATCGCGACTATGGTGAACAGAATCGGGATGTCTCGGCTCAGCAAGCGACCTATGAGAAAGCCATACGGAAGCTAATAAATGAGGGTACGACACCGACGCTCCCGATTGAATTCCATTGGCACGACTTCGCCCATCACGCGATCCTTCAGATCCGTATTCCCCAGTCGACTGTTCCTGTGCATATTGTGGAAACTGGCGAAATCTATCGTCGTGCAGGCGGAAACAACAAGAAGTGGCGCCCAGTGGATGCGCTGGCTTCCACGGATTCGAAGATCAATGGTTCCAATCCGTTGGGCTTGATGTGATGGTGCATGAACAAGAAGCGCCACCACTACATTCCGAAGGCCTACCTCAAGTTTTTCTGCGACGAGGAGGGCATGGTCTATGTGTACCCCAAGGACACGCCAGGCAAGTTCTTCCTCCAAGCGCCCGACAGCACGGGTTTCCACAAGTACTACTACTCGCAGCCTATGCCGGAAGGAGGTACGGACCACAATACCTTGGAGAACCTCTTCTCCCAGCTCGAGAGCAAGTGGCCAACTATCGTTGAGCGGCTCAAGCGGCGCGAGGACGTCAACGACTCGCTGGAGGATATCTTCGCCTTCATGGGACTGCAGCGCGTGCGCGTCCCTGCCAGCCGCGATGCCATGGAAAAGGCCGATGCGGAGATGGTCAAGACAACGCTGCGAGCATTGGACGCTGCTGGAAAGCTACCGCCAAAGCCAAGAGGATTCGAGGACATCCTCGACCGGGTCGACGTATCCATCGACCCTCACCGATCCATCCACGCGATGGCGCACGTTCTCCGAGGGCTAGGTCAGATGTTCAACCGAATGGGAATCGGTGCGCTGCACAACGCAACGGATATCCCATTTCTTACCAGTGACAATCCCATAGTTTGGTTCGATCCCTCTATGCCGGAGGCCGCGATGCAACCATATGTATTGCGGCCGGGCGGCGCCATCGTATTGCTTTTTCCAGTCACGCCGCGGCTCATGATCTATGGTCATTCTTCGATGAAGGACCGGTTCGCAAGCGAAGGTCTGGGGTCAGGCGAAATCGGGAAACGCGAGTCGGTGAAGATGATGAACCGGCAAATCTGCCGCTTCGCGTACAAGGCGGTGTTCGCACAGGCACCAGGACAGGACCGCCTGATCGAGAAGTACGCTTCGCTTTCGCCGGTGTTGCAGACCACAGCAGCACCCGCAGGCAGCGGGCAGCTGCTCCTGCATCGGATGGTTTTCGGCAGGCGCCAGACCAAGCCAAAGTGGCACCCCCGAAGCTCGGAAACAGGGGAGCCTAAGGAATGACACCAATTACTCGTAAGCGGTTTCGAACAAGCGCCCGACTCAGGTAGCTGCAAGGGCGCCAAGCTAACGTCGCTCACCCGGGCTCGTCGATACCTGATAGGAGACCAAATCCCGTGGAGAAGCTGGAAATCGAATTTCGCTAGCAAGCTAGACTGTATTTGTCGTTCTTTGCGGCAGTTGAGGGATGCCAGTACCCTCACGACTGCCCCCATCGGTTACCGCTTGTAGGAGGTCCGCCACCCATAGCGGCCATTCTGAAAGCTTAGTAGAGATAGCCAGTGCTCAGGTCGAGCCATGGCATCTCTTAAATTTTTGCCCTGATCCACAGGGGCACAGATCATTGCGTCCCACCTTCCCAGAATGTCGTTTGCGAGCAGAAGCGACTGGCGTTTTCCTTAACATGTCGTGCGGCAGTTGCCTCTGCGGCGGCACCCCCTCGACGCGCAAATCGGCAATTAGCTTGTTTTGTACAGCGATTTGTTCCTGCATTTCTGCGGGCGCATCGCCAACGAGGGGCGCGAGGCGATTCATCTCCAGTTCGGCTTCGTTGAATCGGCCAGAGTAGGCCAGGATCACCGCATACAGGCTTCGCGCATCGAGCAGCTTTGATGTCAGTCTATGTTCCCGCACGTACGGCAAAACATGATCTTCCATGATCTGTCTTGCGCCATCAAAATCATTTGTCCAGACGAACGCGTCCGCCATATCGAGGCCAGTGCGAACGACCGAGTCCACCGCACCTGAGATTTCATAGAATCGCATCGCGTGCATCCTTGCGAGGGACAACCGCTGTCCTTGCTTCGCGTGCGTCATCGCAAGTAACTCGAGAGCGTCGGCAAGATGTTTGATGTCCTGAATGTCGGCGCCGGCTTTCTTAAGCGCCTTCTGTAGTTCCGGCTGAGGCATCCCTATTACTTGCTCCGGGGAAATCCCCAGCAAGTCGTAATACTCGGGGATGACTTCCTGGGCCATTTGCTCTGCAAGCTCGTATCTCCCGAGCTTGTACATCGCACATGCCGCGTTGTATTTGTAGATTCGAACGTGTTCTCTGTCTTCAGGCATGACAGCGTGGGCTTGTTCAAGCGCATGCATCATGGCTTCGGAGTTTTTTAGCTCCGCTTCGTAAAGCATCTTCTTCATCCATAGTGAACCCTGCTGGCGCGGCGTCAGCACTCCTTGGGCGAGTAGCTGCTCCATGGCTTCGAGTGATCGCTCGGCGTTGCGGTGAGCGGCCTCGCCGCCGCCATGCTTCATCGCCGAGAACAAGAGCCCGTCATGAGCCCAAAACTGTTGGTCCGGGGGCAGCTCGCCCGATGCTAAAGCACGCTCCAGGGCATCTATAACCTCCGGCATCACACCCATCTCATGGAAAAGCTCTTCTCCGATCAAGTCGATCAGCGGTTCGAGGTGATTTAGGGAGGCGAGCAGTCGTGCAAACGCCCCGAACCTTGATGAATCTCTCTGCTCGAGCAGTGATTTTAGAATGATGTTCTTAAGCGACTCCAACCCTTTCTTAGCGCTCTCTGTTCCGAGCGACTGCACATACAGCTTCCCCAATATGCGCATCGCATCATGAACGCTTACGCGACTTGCCCCGGAAAGCTGGACTATTCCGTGCATGCGCAAGTGCCGCAGCGTTGCCGCAGTGGCCACCTCGTCAATTCCAATACAATCTCGCAGCAACTGCGTGGCTTCAACACGGCTGAGGGCGACATCCGAGAGACTTAGCAGACCGGCCGCATGACGGACGGACTGTGGGAGAGCTTCAAAAACGCGCGCCAAGATCGCTTCTTGGGCAGTGTTAGTCGAGTGCGTGCCGCGCTCCAATGAAACGCACAATTCGGCCAGATCGCCAGCGTAGTCGCCGGCTGCCAGCCGCGCTGCTCCCTGTACAAACAATGGATAGCCGCCAGTCAGCACTCGGAGCCGTTCCATGGACTCGATCGGACCGTGGCACCCAAGCGCGATTGTCTCGGCCGCTACACCATCTAGAGACCAGCCCTTCAGCTCCTCACGGCTTACACCTGTGAGCGCTTCCAACTCAGCGACCATTGGCACGGGATGGCACAGCAGGATAAGCCGAAAATGCCTAGTCACCTTGCTCACCTGATCCAGCGTCGTTGCCGGAAGATTGTGGGCGTTGTCGATCACCAGGATCGGCGGACGGGTCGCCCGGCTCATAGCTTCGTCAAGCGCACGCAGGGATTCAAGGCCTGTAGCTCCGGGAGCAAGGACCCTGTCGAGCGGTGCTTGATGTGATCGCAACTGCGAGGCACTTTCCCGCACAAGCGCCGCGGCCAAGGCCGCGGCCGGGACGTCGGCTGCATCATAGTAGACACAGCTACTTGCCGAATGCGCCGCTGCCTGAGCTGCCCAAGATGTCTTGCCTGCCCCCGAGAAGCCACAAATGATCCGAAGATGCGCCTCAGCCTCAATGGCCGGCTCGTCTTGCTGAGGACGATAGTGGTGCAGTGGTTCAGGGAATTCTTGCAATTGAATCAGGATCTGTTCGAAAAGGGCCGGCAAGTGCGCGACCTGAAAGCTATGATCCTGGTACGGCGACGTGCCGCTAGCGGCTAAGGCAACATGAGCGGCGACTTTCCAAACGAGCGACTCCGATGCGAGAAGTCTTAGGGGCAGCTTTTCAGCGGCCGCCGTGCACCAGGCTGCCGCAGCTGATATGTCAGACCATACTGGAGGCAGTCCTTCGACCTGTGGCCCCAAAGATCCGTGTGGCCACACGATAGACACGTCAGGCAGCAGCGGGTCACGTTGAAGCTTCTGACGCAAAGTATCTGACAGCGTAACGTTTGATACGAATACAAATTGCGCTTCGCCCGTGCGTCGACCCAAAATGTGCTCAGCGCGGAGTGCTGTGAAGCGCTCTAGTGCATCCTCAATGTCACTGTAGAGGAGGTGTCTGGATCGGGTCTTCACCTGCACATAGGTCGCCCTATCCTTGGAGATGACCTCGATGTCCTCGTCTCTTTCAACACGAATCGACGTCGCATATCCATGCGCCATCAGAAGGCAGCCTGTGGCAAACAAATGTTGGTACATGAACCCTCGATGAACTGCCTCAATTCTGGACAGCTGCTTGGGATCCAGCATCGGTACAGGCTCATCCTGCTTCATGTGCTCGGCCGAAAGCAGACGTGTCACTCGTAATGCTTCCGCTCCGCCCGCCTTCTTCCCACCCGCTGCACCACGCCCCCGCGGATGGTGTACGGCGGCGTGAGCTCGAAGCTCCCGTACTTCGGGTTGAGAGGCTTGAGAATCCTCCGCTCGCCGTCGATCACCAGCTGCCGGAAGAAGACGTCGCCCGCGTACTCGACGATGACGTACGAGCCGTCGCGCGGCGCGTACCCCGGATCGACGATGATCACGCAGCCGTCGGCGAACTCCGGCTCCATGCTGTCCCCAAGCACTCGCAGCGCGTACGGCTCGAGCGCGCTGCAGCTGCCTTCCACCGTCGCCACGGCTACCGCTCCTCCTTAGGCTTGCGCGGATGCAGCCGCACCACCGACTCCTTGGACGGCTCGTCGGCATAGCGCGGCCGCGCCTCCTTAGCCCTCCCCGCCTCCTGAGCGAGCTCTCGCTCCCGCGCGCTGATCAAAGCCAGGCACTGACGCAAGTCCTCGATGGTCGAGTCCGAAAGCGGATGGCGCATGCCGTGAGGCGTGGCGGTGTCCTTGATCACCGCGGCGAGCGTCATCTTCACCGCCTGCAGGATGCGTTCTTCGGTGGAAAGCGGCGTTTCGCTCATCAGATGTCCGACCAC
>Ga0299906_10003829_pt1 | contig 12368 bp, 12 predicted proteins | sample RVTome_14_FD_200259 | JGI IMG/M metagenome (GOLD analysis project Ga0299906, IMG submission 200259) | Soil microbial communities from uranium-contaminated site in the Upper Colorado River Basin, Wyoming, United States - RVT145D125 (version 2) ...
GCGAGGCGTTGTCGCAGATCCCGTTCCGGATCCATCAGGACATCGTGGTCACCTCGCAGATGCTCGTGCCACCGAAGGAGTGGGTCTTGCTGTTGCCGGCGCGCACGCGCTACGAGCAGGACGGCGGCGGGACCGAGACCACGACCGAGCGTCAGATCATCTTCTCTCCCGCGATCCCCGGCCCCCGTCCCGGTCAAGCGCGCAGCGAATGGCGCATCCTGATGGAGGCCGCGCAGCGCGCGCACCCCGATCGCGCGGCGCCGGTTCACTTCGCCGGCGGGCAGGCGATCCGGGACGAGATCGCGCGCGCGGTCCCGACCTATGCCGGGATCGAGCAGCTCCGCCGCAAGGGCGATCACGTGCAATGGGGCGGGCGCATCCTGTGCCGCGACGGCGTCTTCCCCACCGCCGAGGGGCGCGCGCGGTTCGCGGTGCTCGAGCTGCCCGAGTCGCGCCTGGGCGATGGGCTGTTCCTGCTGTCAACGCGCCGAGGCAAGCAGTTCAACTCGATGGTGCATCGCGATCGCGATCCGCTGACCGGCGCGATGCGCAACGACGTGTTCATCTCGACCGTTGACGCGCAGGCGCTCGAGTTGCGAGACGGCGACCCGATCCGGCTGCGCTCGCCGGTGGGGGAGTACGACGGCAGGGTGAAGATCTCGGCGATCCGGCCGCGGAACCTGCAGGTGCATTGGCCGGAGGGGAACGTGTTGCTCCGGCGCGGTGTCCGTGACCCCGTCTGCGGGATCCCGGACTACAACACGGTGGTCGAGCTGCTCGTGGAGGGCGCGCGATGACCGACCGGCCGGGTCCGACCGTTCGCGTGACGGCCCGCGCGGTTCGCGACGGTGGGTCGAGCACGCGATCGGATCAGGTCGCGGCCGAGGAGCCGATGGAGATCCGCGTCACCTTGCCCGGCGCTGCCGAGCAGAGCCTGGCGATCACCATGCGCACACCCGGCAACGACTTCGAGCTGGCGGTCGGGTTCCTTGCGACCGAAGGCGTGGTGCGCACGGCCGAGGATCTCGACGCGGTCCGCTACTGCATCGGAACGCCGGTCGAGCAGCAGTTCAACATCGTCACGGTCGCGCTGCGCGGAAGCGCACGCTTCGATCCCACGCGGCTCGCGCGCAACTTCTACACAACGTCCTCCTGCGGCGTGTGTGGCAAGACGTCGCTGGAGGCGCTGGCGCTGCTCGATCCTCCGCCCATCCCCGAGGGTCCGGTGGTCGATCCCGCGGTGGTGACGTCCCTGCCAGAGGCGTTGCGCGCGCGCCAGCGCCTCTTCGAGCGCACCGGCGGTTTGCACGCGGCCGGCTTGTTCGACGCGCGCGGTGATCTGATCCTGGTGCGCGAGGACGTGGGCCGGCACAACGCCGTTGACAAGCTCGTGGGCGCGCTGGTGCTGGAACGTCGTTATCCGGCGGGTGAGACCATCCTGGCGGTCAGCGGACGTGCGAGCTTCGAGATCATGCAGAAGGCGCTCGCGGCCGGGATCCCGTTCGTCGCCGCGGTCGGCGCGCCCTCATCGCTGGCGGTGCAGACCGCGGAGACGTTCGGGATGAGCCTCGCGGGATTCGTACGCGACGGCTCGTTCAACCTCTACGCCGGCGCCGGCCGCGTCCATCTGTCCTGACCGGGCGCTGAGGAGGGTACCGTAAGCGTGACCAAGACCCCGGGTGAGGGGCCGGTCGCGCGCGCCGACCTCGACGCGCGCATCCGCTGCGAAGGCTTCTCACCGCGCTGGTGGAGCAACGATCCCGGCGACCGTTACGGCCGGCACGCGCACGCGTACCGCAAGGTCCTGTTCTGCGCGGAGGGGTCGATCGTGTTCCACACGCGCGACGGGGACATCGAGCTGCTCGCCGGTGATCGGCTGGACGTCGCGCCGGAAACCCAGCATGCGGCGACGGTCGGGCCCGACGGTGTGACCTGCGTCGAGGGCGGCGGATAAGGAAGGGGGCTCCAGCTGGAGCCCCCTCAGGCGCCCATCCGATCTGCCCTGCGGATGGGAGGTCGCCTCGTCAGCGTAGTTGGTTCATCGCCTCGTCGATGTCGATATCCCCGCGTGCGAGCGCCTCTAGCACATCCAGGCGGGTTCCCTTCGGTCCCGGCTCGGCCCGCTCCAGCCCCAGCCGTTCGAGCAGCGCGTCGAACCGCGCCCGCGCGGTCGGGTAACTGACGCCGAGGTGGCGCTCCAGGTCCTTCATGTTGCCGCGAGAAGCGAGGAAGATCCGCAGCATCTCCCGGTCCTCGGAACCCAGCGCGCAGAACTCGCAGTTCTCGAACGCACCTGAGATCTCGGTACCGCAGTCCCCGCAACCGAGCCGCGTCACCGCAAGCGTCGAACCGCAGACGGGGCAGTCGCGCGGAGGACGGTGTGGGGTCATCGCTCCGCGGTGACCGCGACCTTCCCGAGGCTGCAGTCGATGTCCAAGGTCCCGAGGCCCTCGCCGACCGTGCCCTGCCGGGCGCCGACGCCGAGCACGAACCCGTTCCCCCCTTCGACGGCGTCGTCGGGGATCTCCACCTTACCCAGCCCGACCCGGCTCGCGATGCGAACGCTCGAGCCGCGGAGCAGGTGGATGGCGACCGAACCGGCCTCGCACTTCACGCGGGATCCGCCGGCGTTCATCACGCCGGTCGCGTGCACGCTGCCGGCGGCGACCTGGATTTCGATGGGACGCTCGAAGCCTTCGATGCGCGCGCTCCCGGCCGAGATCTCGGCGGTGATCGGTCCGCGCACGCCGCGAACGCTGAGTGTTCCTGCGGCGAGTTCGACGTCCAAAGGAAGGTCGGGATTCATGCGGATCTCGATGGGGGAGGGCCGTCGACGCGGACCGAAGGGACCTTCCGCGCTCACGATCACCTTCGTCTTGCGCACCGAGCGGAACCGGAACGCGCCGCCGTCTTGGCGATCGATCCGCCCGACGAAGCCGCCGTGGTCCTCGTTCGTGTCGTCCCCGACGACCAAGACGTCGCCCTCGCGGCGAACGACGTGAGGGCCATCGACAACCGCCTCGCGGACCGCGGGATCCCCCACGATCGTGGCACTGCGGAAGGTCCCCACGAATCGCACTCGCCTGATCGGCCCCTGGTCGCCGGGCGCAGCCGCCCCTTCGTCGCCGGGCACTTCCCCGAGCAGCTCAGCAGCTTCCTGGGGCGACAGGTCTCCGGCGGCAACTCGCTCGAGGATCTCGCGCTCGCTCTGCATGGATCCTATCTATAAACCTGAACATAGCAGATTGTCAACTCTTCCTTATGAGTCTGTTGACTACAGCGGCTAAGGGCTGCTACAAATGCAGCGGTCGGCGACGTGCGACCGTGGCGTACCCGGGCTGTACGCCGAGCAGTTTGAGCTGCAGGCGCGCGCCTGCCGGTAGCCTGCGACTGTCCTTTCGGGCATGCCCCCAGGGGTCTACCCTCTGGCAAGGTGCACTGATGCCGGATCCCATCCTGATCTTCATCCACGGCCCCGCAGCGGGCCGCCGCGTGACCCTGGACGCCGAGGAGATGACCCTGGGCCGGTCCAGCCGCAACGACGTCGTGTTGAACGATCCGATGGTCTCGCGCGTCCACGCCATCCTGATGAAGCGCAAGGGCGTTGTGGTCGTCGAGGACCTCGGCAGTCACAACGGCACCTACGTCAACGATGAGCGCATCAACGGTCTCCGCCAGCTCCATCACAACGACCGCATCAGGATCGGTTCGAGCAAGATGATGATGGAGGACCCGGCGCTGACCCAGGAGCCCGAGACCCAGGTCTCCGACGGTCAGATCGCCGTCGCGGACCTGACGTTCACGCAACGGCAGCTCCAGGTCCTGCGGTTGCTGGCACGCGGGTTGAAGAACAAGGACATCGGCGAGCGTCTCAACGTAACCGAGCGAACCGTCAAGGCGTACCTGTCGAGCATCTTCGAGAAGCTCGAGGTGAAGAACCGTGCGGGCGCGGTTGCCGAGGCGATGCGACTCGGCTTGATCGACCTGCCCGGAGACGACACGGACGCTTGATCGAGAGCTGATCGGTCGTCGGGGGAACCCAAACCGCCGCGCGCCACAGGTGGGGGATGTCCACGTCCACGCGCTCGCCGTCGACCACGTCGACGATGGAGGAGGATCCTGTTTCCTCGAACTCGTAGAAGCAATCCTCGGGGCAGGGACGGACGTTGGTCGCGAGGACGTGGCGGGCGTCGACCCAATGAGGGTGGATCAGCCCAGCGTGGCGGCGCTCGACGCCGTTGGCCAGCGTGTGGACGAACAACGTTCCCGGGTCGTCGAACGTCGCCACGCGCGCGCCGGTCTGGCTGATCGCCGGGCCGTACGTGTCCCTTCGCAGTCCCGGATCCGTCAGCTCGCCGGTGCGCACGTCGATGATGTGCCACCCCGTTCCTTCATCGAAGCCGTAGTCCTCATAGAGCAGCCGGTCATCGTCGAGCCATCGCGCCATCGTGCCGGCGCGAGGGGCGATCAGCTCGTTGCCCCCCAGGTCGAGCACACGCAGGGTCGCGTCGTTGTCGAATGCGGTGACGACCACCGCGATGCTCGATCCATCGGGGGACCAATGGAGCGCCTGCTCGTCTCCGAGCCACCCGCACCGGCCTTCCACGAAGTCGGGCAGTGGGATCGTCAGGGTGTCGCCCGAGCCGACGTCGAGGATCTCGATCGTCGATCCGGCCGTGCTGCCTTCCTGGGTCCATGCACCGCTGTCGATCGTGGCGAGGCGGCTACCCGAGGGATCCCACGCGTACGCCATGACCTCCGGCCGCGACGTGATGCGTCTGTGGATCCCCGTACCCAGGTTGACGCGCATGACGACCTGCCGATGCTCACCGTTCTCGTATTCGGAGAGTAGATACGTCACGCTGCGGCCATCGCGAAACGAAGGGGCGTAGGCATCACAGCCGCCGGATACGTCGATGTCGCTGCCGTTCCCGAGGTCGCGGATGAAGATCACCGAGCGATCCTCGCGGTACTCGCTCCAGGCCACCCGGACGCCGGTGGGATCCGGGAGCGGCTCGATTCGCTCGGGTGAGCAGACCTCGTCCTCGAGATATCCAGGCTCGTCGACTGGTTCGATCTCGTCCTCCGCGGGCTCGTCTGACAGCGCGCCGGTCGATGGTTTCTCGGACACAGGCTCGGGGATGGCCGGATCGTCGGCGTTGGGGATCTCGCGGACCTCGATCGCCGTGTCCGGTGCCCGGCTCGACCCGGGCTCGGTCGCACGCAGGATGTCGGTACCCGTCGCCAGTGTCACTGCAAGGATCATCAAGCCTGCGGCCGGCGCGCGGAACGGCGCCCCGCGGAGGGCGCGCGCGGCCGCCGTGATCCGCGCACCGGCATGCTCGAAGGGGCGCGACGTGCGCTCGCGTAAGCCGGGGAGGAAGCCGCGTGTCGAGAACTCACCGTGCTGCTCGTGACGATCCATCGGCCGCTCCCTTCGAGGTGATCCCCGAGGATGCCCCGCGCGGGCCGAGCCTACGATGGACGTTGGTACACACGAAGGTTACGAAACGATGACGGCCCTATCGGGCGTGTCGCCCGCTGCGGGCGATGATCGCGACCCCGAGTCCGATCAGGTTCGGGGGAGGTTCGTGCGCGGTCATCGGCGAGAGGAGTTCGCGATGATCGCGACGCCGACCGCGATCAGGATCGCCGGGATGAGGAACCTGAACACCGCGACGGTCACCGGACCGATCAGCGAGACGGCACCCAGGGCGATCAGGATCCCGCCGATGATGTACGCGGCGACGGTGCCGTCCCGCGCCGGCGCGGGCGTGGGCGGGGGTGCGCCCGGCGCCTGCTGTGCGGGCTCCTCGGCGATGATGAGCCAGGCGATCAGATAAAGCAGGATCCCACCGCCGCCGAGCAGCGCGACCGCAACCCACGCCAGCCGGATCAGCGTCGCGTCGAGGCCCAGATGCTGTGCGATCCCGCCGGCGACGCCGCCGATCACGCGATCCGAGCGGCTGCGGCGCAACGGCGGCCGGTCGGGCGGCGCAGGTGGTGTCGGAGACGGCTGCTCGTCCATGTGCCGCGACGATAGTCACGGCGGTGCCGGCCTGCAAAGTTCTTGACCGGCGACACCGGGAGGAAGAGGTGCCCACGACCTGCCGCTACACTCGCGTGCGTGCCAAACCAGAAGGTCGTCCTCGTCACCGGGGGTGCGGGTTTCATCGGATCGCATCTGGTGGACCGTCTCACCGACCAGAGTTCCCGGGTTGTGGTGGTGGACGATCTGTCTCGGGGAAGCCTCGATAATCTCGGTGGCGCCGATGAGGTGGCCTTCGAGGAGATGGATGTCAGATCCGACCGGCTCGCCCGCTTGATCGAGCAGGTCCACCCCGAGCTGGTCTACCACCTGGCTGCCCAGTGTGACGTACGGGTCTCAGTCTCGAACCCAGGCCTTGATGCCGACGTCAATATCGGGGGCACGATCAACGTCTGCGAGGCGGCTCGTCGCTCCGGCGTTCGGCGAGTGATCGTCGCGTCTACGGGCGGCTGTATCTACGGAGAGGCTCGGAAGATACCGACACCGGAGACGAGCCAGAGCCGTCCCCTCTCGCCGTACGGGATCAGCAAGCGTGTCCTCGGCGACTACCTCTCCTTCTATGCCCATTCCTCCGGACTCGAGACGATCTCTCTTGCGCTCTCCAACGTCTACGGCCCTCGCCAAGATCCCTACGGCGAGGCCGGCGTGGTCGCGATATTCCTTCGCGCTCTCCTGCGGAACGAGCGCTGCACGATCTACGGCGACGGGAGCCAGACCCGTGATTTCGTGTACGTCGGCGATGTCGTGGATGCTTTCGTGCGGGCTGCCGATGCGAGGGCTGGTGGGATCGTCAACATCGGGACGGGGCGTGAAACGTCGGTTCTCGAGTTGCTCGAGATGTGTGCTGCCGTCGCCGGCGTCGCATCCGTTCCATCGATGGCGCCACCTCGACCGGGCGAGCTTCGCAGATCGGCCCTGGACATCGCGCGCGCGCGCCGGCTCCTCGGCTGGGAAGCTCAGGTTGGGTTGGCGGAGGGGATCGCGCGAACGACGGATTGGATCCGGAGTCAGGTGACGTCGCGGTAGACGGCATCCATCCGCTCGGCGAGTCGTTCCCATGAGTGTTGTTCTTCGGCGATCCGCCGCGCGAGGTCGCCGGCTCGTCGCACTTCTTCCTTATCGTGTGACAGCCGGTCGAGCAGAACCGTTGTCCGATCGACGACGTCCGCCTCGGTCGTCGGCTCGATCAGCCAGCCCGCATCTTGACCCCGGAGCGCCTCCACCATCCCGCCGGTCGCCAAGCCGATGATGGGCGTGCCGCATGCCATCGACTCGATCCAGGTCGTGGCAAAGGGTTCCCAGAGAGAAAGCATCGCGAAGACATCGGCTTCCGCGTAGGCCTCCGCAAGCTGATCGCGTTCAACCGATCCGATCCAGAGGATCCGCTCCTGCGCCCCGAGGTCGTCGATCGATCTCCTGCAGTGTTCCTCGTACCAGCGCTCCTGGGGGGTCGATCCTCCGTAGATCGTCAGATGCGCCGGACTCGCTGCGATGGCCCGGATGAGGAGATGAAGCCCCTTCCATGCTGTGATCCGGCCCGCATAGATCACGCGGAGAGGACCCTCGTGCGAACGCCGCGGCTTCGGCGAGAAGCGGTGGAGGTCGATCCCTTGGGTAGGGATCCTGACGACGCGACCGGCCAGCCCGGGTGGGAACGCACCCGCCGTGAGGTCCGTGCCCAGGACGATGCGCCTTGCTCGTCGCATCGCCCGGCGGGCAAGGACGTGAGCCGTTCGCGTATCGCCGAACGTGAACTCGTTCGCCAGCGTGACCGCAAGCTTCCTGGGCCCTTGACGCACGAGAGACTGAGCCGGCTTGACCGGCAGGTTCTCGAGCACCTCGACTGCGAAGGCGCGAGGCGGCTGGATGCTCCCCCCGTTGAGCGGACCGAGGACGTACGGGACGGCTGAGGTCGAAAGCGCACGGGGCCCCATCCAGCCTGCGGGCTCCAAGGAATGAACGATGTCCGGACGGAGGCTTCGGATCAGACGATCTCGCTGCCGCCGCGCCGTGAGAACGAAATCGAACATCGACCCCAGCTTGGCGGCGCGACTCGGCTGCAGGCGTATGGGGTGGACGTTCGGCAACGCCGGTGCGCCGGCCACGTGACCTCGATCGTAGTTCGAGCCGTATGTGACGACGTGGAGCTCGTGGAGACGGGAGAGGGCCCTGATCCACCCGTATCCAACGGCAGCGTTCGACCCCTCGAGCGCGTTGCAGTTCGGGCTCTCGACCAGGATCCGCACGCGCGGGGACTGTACCAGGCTGCGGCTCGCTTACTCGCCGCCGCGGCGGTTGAGCCACGAGAGCGGGTACCGCACCTGTTCCGCGGCGGCTAACCCGATAGATCTGCCAGGGCGGATGCCGCAGCGTTCCAGCCGGGGGCACCGCACACGCCGCCGCCCGGGTGGGTTCCCGAACCGCACAGATACAGACCTGGTAAAGGTGTCCGCGGCTTGAAGCGGTCGCCCAGGATCTGTCCGGGCAGGATCTCGCCGTGGAAGATGTTGCCACCGGTGAGGCCGAAACGCGTTTCGAGATCGGCCGGGCCGAGCACGTCGCGCGCGATGATCGCGTGGCGGATGTTCGGCGCGTAGCGCGCGAGCTCGCCGATGACCGCGTCGCCCGCGGCTTCGCGCATCGTGTCCCACTCGTCGGGCGCGATCGCGCCCGGCGCGTACTGCGCGAAACACGACGCGACATGACGTCCCGGCGGCGCGAGCGAATCGTCGGTCACCGACTGGATGAAGACTTCCATGAACGGGTGGGAGGACACGCGCCCGTCGCGCGCGTCCTCGTAGGCCTGCTGCAAGTCGTCGATCGACGGCGCGATCTCGATGGTGCCGGCGTGCTGGGGTCCCGGCTCGGTCCCCGGGAGGCACGAGAAGTCGGGCAGCTGCTCGAGCGCGAGGTTGACCTTGATGACCGAGCCGGTGGTGTCGTAGCCGCGCACGCGTTCCACGAACTCGTCGGGCAGCTCGCCGTCGGGGACGAGCGTCAGGAACGTGCGGACCGGGTCGGCGTTGGACAGGACCAGATCGGCGGGGATGTCCGTGCCGTCGGCCAGCGCGACGCCGCGCGCGCGGCGCTGCTCGACCATGACGCGCTCGACCGGCGAGGACGTTCGCACCTCGACGCCCGCCTCGCGCGCACACGCGAGCAGCGCCTGGGTCACCCCGCCCATGCCGCCGCGCACGTACGCCCACGTCGCCGCGCCGTCGACGAGCTCGCCGCCGAACGCGTGATAGGTCATCACGAACGACGTCCCGGGGGTGCGCGGTCCGGCGAAGGTGCCGATGATGCCCTGCCCGACCATGGCCCCCTGGACCGCGTCGCTCTCGAAGAATCGCTCGACGGTCTCGGCGGCCGGCGCCGTGATCGCGAGCCGGAACAGCTCGGCCTTGCCTTGCCGGTCGAGCTGCTCGTCCAACGCGGCGAGCGTCGGCGGCTCGGCGAGCAGCAAGGGCCGGATCACCGCGGCGACCTCGTCCCAGAACGCATCCCAGCGCGGCCACGCTTCGGCGTCCGCGCGCGAGATGCGCTCGACCTCCGCGAGCGTGCGCGCGCGGTCGCGCCACACGAAGAAGTGTCTCCCGTCGAGCAACGGCACGAACATCCGGGGCTCCTTCGGGTACCAGCGCAGGCCGTGACGTTCCAGTTCCAGAGCCTCGACGATCTCGGGACGGAACAGGCTGAATGAATAGGCGGCGGAGGACACGCGGAACCCGGGGATCAGCTCCTCGGTGACGCAGGCGCCGCCGACCACATCGCGCTGCTCGAGCATCGTGACCTGATGGCCCGCGCGCGCGAGCACACACGCGGCGACCAGGCCGTTGTGCCCGGTGCCGATGATGACGGCGTGGCTCACCAGTTGCCCCGGTGCACGACGTCGTCGAGCCCGCGCCGGCCGCGCTCGAGCGACGGCGAGGGCGTGTCCGGCGCCGGATGGCCCAGCGCGATCGCACCGATCGGGGTGAAGGCGTCGGGGATGCCGAACGTCTCGCGGACGCCGTCGAGGAAGTGCAAACCGAAGAACACCGCGCCCAGATGCTCGTCGACCGCGGTCAGCAGCATCAGCATCGAAGCGAACCCGGCATCGATGTGCCAATAGGGGACCGGCCAGCGCTGCTCGTCCCGGTCCGTCCACCCCTTGTCCTGCTCCGCATAGCGGTCGAGGTAGGCATGCTTGTTCGAGCAGGGAACGATCACGACCGGCGCGCGGATGATGCCCGTGTGCGGCCCGGACCGTTGGTCATCGGGCCACTGGTGGCGCCAGAACCGATCGAGATCCTTGGGTGTGTCCAGGACCAGGAAGCCCCATCCCTGGCTGAACCCGGCCGACGGCGCGTGCGTGGCGTTGCGAAGGATGCGATCGACGGTGGCGGGCGGGATCGGCTGATCCGTGAAGTTGCGAACCATCCGCCGTTTGGCGATGACGTTCTGGAACTCCATGTCACCTCCTCGGGGACCCTTCGAAGGCTACCCGACCGGCTAAAGGGAGCCCCGCCAGACTCCGATGCATAACGTGAAGAGGTCTGGTTCCCAGAGCGTGGGCCAGGCCTCTCGAAGATATGGCCCAGACCACCGGCTAAGCCAGGACCAGCCACTGCGGTTCGGGAAGCCCCTCGGCCACGCGCTCCCAGTGGGCGCCGGCGTCGTCTGAACGGTAGATGCTCCCGTCCGGCCATGCGACGGCCGCCGTGGAGCCGCGCGTGGCGAGCCAGCCTGTGTCGATGTTCCCGTCGGCCCGGGCGGGCAGGCCTTCGGTACACCGCTCGAAGCCGGTCCCGTCATCGCGGTACACGGCTCCGTCGTGCGCGAAGGGACCCGACGATGCCGTGACGAGCAGCGCGTCGCCGGCGCGCGCGACGGCTCGCACGTAACCGCCGTGCAGTCCCTCGGTCGTGATCCGCCAGGTGTCGCCGCGGTCGTCGCTGCGCGCGACGCCTTCGACACCCAGTGCCGCAGCGACCGCGTTATCCACGGCGAGCACCTCGTGCACGTCGGTGTCGATGTCGATGGTGGGCTCGAAGGCGCGCAGGTCGGTCGAGCGAAGGATGCCGCCGACGTGAACGTTGACGAACAATGTGCCGCCGGCCTCGCTCATCGAGCGTACCGCCGGCGGGCCGCCCCAGGGTGTGTACCAATCGCTGCGTCCCGGCGCCTCCTCGAACGCCTCCACCAGGTCCAAGGCGCCGTCGGCGAGCCGGTACAGGTGCGCGCCGCCGGTTCCGACCAGCACCCGATCCGGCGTGGCGAGCAGCGACTCGCCTTCGCCCTCCAGATCCTCGAGGCGCGCCGCGATCCGCCAGCCTCCGTCCTCGGTCCAGACTTCATGCCCGTCGATGAGCGCACAAGGCTTGGATCCATCGAACGCCAGTGCGGTTATAGCCCTGCCTTCGAACGCGCTCGTCCCGCCGATGCGGAAGAGTCCCTTGGCCGTCCCGATCAACAGTTCCGTCATGGTCGCCCTCCTCGCCGGCAGCCTGATGCGCGCGCTGGTCGCCGGTCAACCGCCGGGCTCAACGTCCACGCGCTGCGCTGGCCGCGCGCGCCGGCAGGATCTCGTCCTCCAGCTGCCTGCAGATCGCCTCGAATGCGTCGGTGGGCCCGGTCCAGCGCCATCGATCCACGGGCCCCTCGACGGGCGAGTCCGTCCGGAGCCGGGCCAGGTCGCGGAACAGCAGAGCCAGGTCGCGCTGCTCGTCGAGCATCGAGGCCAGCGCGGCCGCGCCGCGGACCGCGACGTCCCAGTCGGCGGCCTTCGCCGGGATCGCGTCGATGCTGCCGTACCGGGCCAGCACCGCGGCGGTGGACTTCGCGCCCCAGCGCGGGATGCCCGGGTAGCCGTCGGCGGCGTCGCCGACGAGCGCGAGGTAATCGGGGATCGCTTCGGGAGGGACGCCGAAGCGCGCGCGCACCCCATCGGCGTCGCGCAGCTCCCGACGCATCCGGTCGAGCTGGACCACTCGGGTCCCAACCACGCTCTGCGCGAGATCTTTGTCCGGTGTGCAGATGAACACGCGCTCGACCCGGTCGTCCGCGGCGCCGATGCGCGCGGCCGTCGCGAGCGCGTCGTCCGCCTCGTGCTCGACCATCGCCCAGACGGTGACGCCCATCGCCCGCAGCGCGTCCTCCAGCAGCGGGAACTGTTCGAGCAGCGGGGGGTCGATCCCATCACCAGTCTTGTAACCCGGCCAGAGGTCGTTGCGGAACGACTCGATCACGTGATCGGTGGCGACGCCGAGATGTGTCGCGCCGCCCTCCAGCATCCCGAGCAGCGAGCCGAGCACGCCGCGGGTGGCACCGACCTCATCGC
>Ga0299906_10003830_pt1 | contig 12366 bp, 7 predicted proteins | sample RVTome_14_FD_200259 | JGI IMG/M metagenome (GOLD analysis project Ga0299906, IMG submission 200259) | Soil microbial communities from uranium-contaminated site in the Upper Colorado River Basin, Wyoming, United States - RVT145D125 (version 2) ...
AAAAAATTGACCTCCTCAAGCTGGATATAGAAGGAGCTGAAATGAAGGCATTAAAAGGTTTTGAAAATTGTTTGCGCGAAAAGAGAATCAGGGTTGTTCAGTTTGAATACGGATACCTGAATATTCTTACTAAGAATCTGCTAATGGATTATTATGACTTCTTTGAACCTCTCGGATACAGAGTTGGAAAACTTTATCCAAAGAAAATTGAGTTCAAGCCTTATTCAAACAAACTGGAAGACTTTATCGGCCCTAATTATGTTGCGGTTTTGGAAACCGAGATTGAATTTATCAGGTCTGTTTCGTAGACTTAATTTCTTCTTTCCCAGGCACAGGGTCATATCCGTGTCCTCCCCAGGGATGGCAACTGGCAACCCGTTTTATTCCAAGCCATAGACCTTTCATAGGCCCCCATTCATTAATGGCTTCAATAGTGTATTCAGAACACGTTGGCGTATACCTGCAGTTTGCGCCAAGGTACGGGCTTATGGCTACCTGGTAAAACCTGACGGGTAAAATAAAGATCTGACGTAGAAACTTAGACATTCGTTCAGCAAATCTCGATCATATCATATAAATTAAGAACCCTTTACATCAAAATCCAACAGGTTAAAAAATAGATAAAGCAATTTAGTTCTGATTCGAATAGATTTAATTATTCAACTTGAAATCCAAATCACTTCACAAAACATTTACACTTTTCCATATAAAAAAACCAACCATGAAACTAAGAAACTTATTTACTATTCTAATGATGATACTGCTATCATCAGAATTGTCATTGGGCCGGCAACTTGAGGTGAGCAAATTCAAAGACATGAAAGCACGGAGTATTGGTCCTGCAGGAATGTCCGGTAGGATAACTGCCATTGATGTTGTGGCTTCTGATCCGAAAATTATTTACGCGGGGTCTGCTTCAGGCGGATTATGGAAATCCTCAAGCGGCGGAATTGCCTGGGAGCCTGTCTTTGATAAGGAAGCCGTATCTTCAATAGGCGCGATTACAATTCAACAAAATAATCCGGATGTAATATGGGTAGGCACAGGGGAAGGAAATCCAAGAAATAGTTTGAACGGTGGATATGGATTATACAAAAGCCTTGATGCAGGAAAAACCTGGACTTTAATGGGTTTGGAAAAAACTCGCAACATTCACCGCATCATCATCCACCGGGATAATCCGGATGTAGTGTTCGTTGCATCCATTGGATCACCCTGGGGTGATCATCCCGAAAGAGGAGTTTTCAAAACAAAAGATGGTGGTAAAACCTGGGAGAAAGTTCTTTATGTTGATCAAAAGACTGGTGCCGCCGATATGGTAGTTGATCCAACCAATCCTAACAAAATTTTGGTAGCCATGTGGGAGCACAGAAGAAAACCCTGGACATTTACTTCCGGTGGGCCCTCATCCGGTCTGTATGTTACACTCGATGGTGGAACCACGTGGACAAAACAATCTACGGAAAATGGGTTACCTGAAGGTGATTTAGGGAGAATTGGACTTGCCATAGCGGATTCAAAACCCAACATTGTATATGCCATTGTTGAAGCAAAGAAAAATGCTTTGTATCGCTCCGAGGATGGCGGATACAAATGGAGCAAAGTTAATGATGAACCCGTCATTGGAAATCGTCCATTTTATTACAACGATATTTTTGTGGACTCCAGGAATGAAAACCGGCTTTATCATTTGTATAGCTCCGTGGATGTAAGTGAAGATGGCGGAAAGACCTGGTCAAGACTGATGCAGGGAAACATTGGGGGAATTCACCCCGACCATCATGCCTGGTATATTCATCCGGAAAACCCCGGGTTTATGATTGATGGGAATGACGGCGGCTTGAACATCACTCATGATGGTGGGAAGACGTGGCGCTTTGCGGAAAATCTTCCCGTAGGCCAATTTTACCATGTGAACGTGGACAACCAACTTCCCTACAATGTCTACGGTGGCATGCAAGATAATGGTTCCTGGGGTGGCCCTGCCTATGTGTTTAAATCAGGAGGAATCAGGAATTCATACTGGCAGGAAGTTTCTTTTGGCGATGGATTTGATGTAGTTCCCGATCCTGAAAATCCCCGCTATGGATACACTATGTCACAGCAAGGCAATGTAAGGCGTTACGATATCCAAAGTGGCCACACTAAAGTTATCAAGCCAACTCATCCCGATCCGGGCGTTCAATTACGTTTTAACTGGAACTCCGCAATAGCACAGGATCCATTTGATAAGTCGACTATATATTTTGGTAGTCAGTTTGTACATAAAAGCACGAACAAAGGTTCATCTTGGGAAATAATCTCACCCGACCTCACTACCAATGAACCTGAAAAACAAAAGCAGCATGAAAGTGGTGGCCTAACTATGGATGCAACAGGAGCAGAAAACTACACCACGGTACTTGCTATTGAACCAAGCGCTGTTGAAAAAGGAGTGATTTGGGTTGGAACCGATGATGGTAATGTTCAGCTTACCCGTGATGGTGGAAAGTCCTGGATCAATGTTGCGGGTAGAATTACGTCGATGCCAAAGGGAGCATGGGTTTGCCAGGTTAAGGCTTCCAATTTTAGTGGCGGCGAAGCATATGTTGTTGCTAATAACTACCGAAATTTCGATTTCAAACCTTACCTGTTCAGAACAAAAGATTATGGACAAACCTGGGAAAGCCTCGTCAGTGAAAATACCGTATGGGGATTTAGCCTTTCCGTAGTTCAGGATCCTGTTGAAAAACGCCTGGTTTTCCTTGGAACCGAATATGGTTTATATGTCTCTATTGATGAGGGAAAGACATGGTCTAAATGGACAAATGGATATCCTACAGTTCCTACAATGGACCTGGTAATTCAACCCCGGGAGCATGATCTGGTCATCGGAACCTTTGGCAGATCTTTTTATGTGCTGGATGATATCCGGCCGCTCCGGGAAATCGCATCAAAGGGGACGCAATTATTGGATCATACCGTAAAATTGTTTCCTATTCCTGAAGCGTATATGACTGTTAGTCAAACTCCGTCAGGATTACGCTTTACAGCGGATGCAATGTTCAGCGGACAAAATCGTGATAACGGTGCCAGAATTTCATATGTATTTAATAAACCCGGAAGCAATGAATCACCGGTTGCAAGTTCTAACCAAAGCGCACGCGAAAGGCGCGGAAATAATAATGCCACAACAAACCTGACTCCGGAGTCGCCAAAAGCTGATAATAAGAAAGCGGATTCCCTGATTTTCGAATTCTTTAATGAAGGCGGAAAATTAGTAAGAACTATAAAGCGAAAAGCCCCGGAGGAAAATGGAGTTTATATCTATAATTGGAATTTGCGTGAAGAAGGTCCGGAGTTTCCTGGTCGCGGTGAAAGAAGAGGTGGCTTTGGACCACCCTCGGGAGTTGATGTATTGCCCGGAAATTATAAAGTTCGACTTACATTGGGTGATACCAAAGACTCCGCAACGGTCAAAGTAAATTTTGATCCGCGGCTGGAGGTTTCGGAAAGCGAACTCAAAGCTATTTATGATGCTCAAAAAGAATTGGATAGTTATATAGCCCTGGCCAGTGAAGTAACAAGCAGGTTGAAAGAATCAATCTCATTGGTCGATGATTATTCCAGGAGAATGCGAAGCGAGGATGCCATAAAATTCAAGCAGCAACTCGATCTTTGCAAAACAACCAGGGAGAGCCTGAATGGATTTATGGATGCCATGGTTGGAAAAGTGGATAACCGGCAGGGAATTACCAGAAATCCCGAACCAACAGTTACCGGGTATATTTTCACGGCTCGCGGTTATCTTAGATCAACCCTTGATGCTCCGGGGGAAACTGAAAAACGTACCATGGAACATGCCAATACCAAGCTGATGGAATTGGTTAACAAAGTGAATTCCTATTACGATACAGAATGGTCTGTGTTCAGATCCGAAATAGAGAAAGTTGAATTCTCGCCTTTTACGGATTTGGAACCGCTGAAGAAAAAGTAACCAAATAAAAACCGTAGCGTATGAAATGCTGCGGTTTTTTACCCTTTTCCGGTTTATTAGTCGCTTCAAAAAATTCTGACATGAAAAAGTACAGCGTCGGCATCTTCCTTTTTGATGACGTAGAGGTTCTTGATTTTGCCGGACCTTTTGAAGTTTTCTCCGTTACTTCCCAGCTTAACAATTACGAGCCTTTTTCTGTTTTTACCATTTCTGAAACAGGTGAAGAAATTAATGCGGTTAATGGATTGAATATTCTTCCCGACTTTAGTTTCGAGGATCATCCCGATATTGATATCCTGATAATTCCCGGCGGCGATGGAACCCGGGAATTGATAAATAAGCAGTTAGTCATTGACTGGGTGAATGAGATAAGCCACGGGAGTGAAATAACCATGTCGGTGTGCTCGGGAGCGAGAATCCTTGCTAAAGCCGGATTGTTAGATGGTCATAATTCAATCACTCACCATGAGGTGATCAAGGATGTAAAAAACATTACTTCAGAAACTAATATTCTGGAGGGTAAAAGGTTTGTAGATGAAGGAAAAATAATGACTTCAGGCGGCATAACAGCCGGAATTGATTTATCCCTCCATGTAGTAGAAAAACTTTTCGGAAAAAGTATGGCTCGTGAAACGGTTATCTATATGGAATACGGTGACTGGAGAAAACTACTATAACCTGGTGAAACCCAATCCTGGCTTATCAGTAGGATACATTCTACCTTCCTTTAGAATAAACCCGTCCTTAACAACATCTTTGGCTAAATCAAAGCTGCCATCCAAATCAATGTATTTCGTCCATGGGTAAGAATACGCTGCCGCTAAAGCCGCGCTGATACTGACTATAGATTCGTCATTACAGCCCCACATTAATGGAATATCGTTTACTCCGGCAACCTCCCCTATTTTCCGGGCCTGGTAGATTCCGCCCGCCTTCATCAGCTTGATATTAAATATTCCAAATAAGGGTTGTGGAGCAATAAGGGTTGCAACATCCTCAGGCCCAACCAGGGATTCATCGGCAGCTAATACATTTATATCTTCCAGACTCAACTTTATCTGCTCATCAACCTGATCAACAGGTAAGGGTTGTTCAACCAACTCAAGATTTAAAGCCCTGGTTTTTTCCAGGAAGAATTGTAAATCATTTAAGGAATATCCCTGATTGGCATCCACTCTTATTACCATTTCCGGTAACTCCTCATTCAACTTTATCAGCCTTTCAATATCTTCATTAACACTATGGCCCAGCTTCACCTTAAGGTTTGTAAAACCCATACCCTTATATTCTTCAGCCTCTTTTACGGTTTCTTCTACATTCTTTATTCCTATGGTAACAGATGTTGGCAGGCTTTCAATTGCCCTCCCAAAGAAATTCACCAATGGAATATCAAGATATTTTCCAAAAGCATCATATAAAGCGATGTCCATCGCCGCTCTTACTCCGGGGTTAGAATGGTATTTGTTCACTAACTCAGCTTGAAGTCTTCCTATTTCCCTGATATCACTGCCAACCAGCCAATTCAGATCTTCATTATTAAAGAATTTCCAGCAATCATCAAGTGTAACTCCTACTACCTTGGCGCTTACATTGCAGCAGCCCAAACCGGATTTGCCATCTGCCAGTTCCACTTCAAAGAAAATATTCTCGACTGAATCAGTAGTCTTGAAAGCTATAGCATAAGGCCTTGTAAGTTCCAAATTCTGTCTCCAGAAAGAATACCTGGTAATTTTCATCTTTTGTAATTTTTAACGTATTCCACGAGTGCAGGAACCAACGGTTCAACACCCTCAAATAATGGCAATGCAACGGGTAATCTTGTTTCCTTTTCAAGTTGTGTTTTTGCCTGGAAACTTTCTTCTTTAGTGAGATGCTCTGTATTAACGGTAATCCCAATTACCTCGGAGTTATACATTTTAATAAGGGCGATTTCATCAGTTGCTGATGGCAAGGAACAATTCAGGTTTTCAAAACCTTTGAAATTTTTCCTATGGGGTACAACCTGAAGTATGCTTCCTTTTGCATTTCCTGATAAAAGAAATTCAGATCCGCAGGGGCCGCTGGGATTTCTTAGCCCCGACTGACCTTCAATAAAGATCACTTCAGGTTTTTGATCATCGTAACAACTTAGCAGAGCTGCTTCCACTTCACCGCTGATAAAATCGTTGTATGTGGCATCAAAGATAAAACCATGCTTTATTCCGCAAAGCCAGCCGGTCTGTCCTGTATAGATCATCTCGGCATTTATACCCACATCTTTCATCGATTGAACCAACATCCGGGAAGTGGTTCGCTTACCAACGGCACAATCCACGCCCAGGACGGCTATTATGGGCGATAGAATCCGGTAAATTTCACCGGACCAAAATCTCAATTCGTTTCGGGGTCGAGGTTTTCGAATATCAATAAGTTCAACACCTTTCTCACCAGCCAATTCTTTTAACTCCTTTATTTCGCTCACAAATTCATGCAGCCCATTTACAATCCCATACCCGGAACTTATTGCTTCCTTAATTACATCACGCATCTCTGCCGGAATTCTGCCTCCCTTGGTGGCAACACCAATAATGCATAATTCAGCTTTTTGTGGGCTTTTATTCCTGAAGTCTTCAAAGTCTCTGAATACCGGGATATTTCTTTTTTTGCCATCAATAACTTCACCTGCATCTTTGCCGGCGTGGTTGCTGTCAATAACACCAACAATGTTGAACTTGTCAGTTCCCCTTACCAGCCCATGCGTTGTCTTTGCATGAATGTCATCAAGGATTCCGGCAGTTATAATTATTGCATTTGATTTCATCTTGATAATAAAAGCCCGAAAGTTAAAAGAAAAACTGATTTACTGAATCCTTATTCCAGGGATATTCCATAATAATTTTCAAAGGGACGCCGGGATGGGTCAAGGATAAATCCATTAAGAATGACTTTAACAATTTTCTTGTTTCTGAATACAACCAGGTTGGCAGGATGACCGGGCGTAATTAGGAATTCCCTGGCCGACCTTTGAATGTTTATTGCTAAAGAATGATCAGCTGGAAAGCTCTCAGATTGAATTGTTGTATATCCCTTGGCTACAAGTTCCTGCGTATCTTTGTTATTCTCATCAGGCGAGACCAGTACCTTGCCTTTCTCTAATATGCATCCACTCCCATCTATTTCCGTATATCCATAGTATTGGGACAGGTCACCAATCTCCTCAATAATTCCCTTACCGTATTTACTCCCGCTGTATTCCCTTTGACCACCAACATCTGCGATCCATTCCTTTCCGGAATCTGTAATCTTGACGCGACGGATGATCCAATCGAATAGCAATTCCTCGTTAACCGGAATCTTGAAGTAATCATCCGGGTCTTCATGGAGAAATGAATCCTCAGCCAAAAAATGCAAACTGGAAAGCAAGGCCATAAAATAAAAACTTCTCACTAACTCCCGGTCATGATCACCCCGGTAACCGCCTGCCTCAAACAGAACAGTTGGCACATTTTTAGATTGAAAGGTATCTCCAAAAGCTCTGCGTTCATAGGTATCTGAATATCTGGAAATGCCAATTTTTAATTCTTGTGTCAGCAGCTTCTCCAAAGCAACCACCATTTTTATGGCGATTAGCCGCTCTTCATTAACCTCCACTTCTTTGTTATATGGCGGAGCCAAAAAGGACAAGGTGGCCGGCGTAGCGCTTTCGCCAACATTATAGATTGGACGCTGATCATGCAGATTCAGGCAAAATTCAGGTTTCAACTCAGCAAAGATTTTATGCAAGATTTTTGATTCGGGAGTAAGTCTTGCATACGCATCCCTGTTGATATCAATGCCCTGGGCATTAATCCTGGTAAATGATTTTGCTCCATCCGGATTCAACATGGGAATTACGGTTAGCTGCAATTTGCTAAAAATCAGGCCGGTCAATTCAGGCCTCTTGCTAATTAAATTAACCAAATCAAAAACAACCTTTGTGGCGGTTGCTTCATTGCCATGCATTTGACTCCAGGCTAAAATCTTTTTACTCCCGCTACCTATTACAATTTTATGAATGCGTTCTCCCAAAAAGGATTTACCAATTTCTGAAACCTCAATTCCGTTCACATTTTTCGCTTTTTCCAATAATGGCCGGATCTCTTCCGCCTTCACTTGCAGACCATGCAGGGAATTCTCCCGGAATTCGGAATAATTATTGTAAATAGCGTTAAACGAAAAACTCATGGCGATAATTCACGTTATGATTTTATGATGCAAGCCTTCAAGATAGAAAAAATTTTAACATTCCTGTTTTTCTTCCTGCCAATGTTTTGTTATGGCCAGGAGCAATTGAAGATCGCCAAACTAAAGTATAGCGGCGGAGGTGACTGGTATGCCAACAAAACTGCCCTGCCTAATCTGGCAAAATTTTGCAATCAAAATCTAAACATGCATCTGGCGCTTGAGGAAGATATTGTGGAGGTGGGTTCATCCGAACTATTCCTGTATCCCTACATTTACATGACGGGACATGGCAATGTAGTGTTTTCACCCCCGGAAGCCCAGAACCTCAGAAAGTATCTGATAGCAGGCGGATTTCTCCATATAGATGACAACTATGGCCTGAATCAGTTTATCAGGCTTGAAATGAAGAAGGTTTTTCCGGAGCTTGAATTCGTAGAATTACCTTTCGACCATCCGATTTATCACCAGAAATTTGACTTCGATCAGGGTCTGCCAAAGATTCATGAACATGACGGAAAACCGCCCCAGGGATTTGGCCTGATTTATAAAGGCAGACTGGTGTGTTTTTACAGCTTTGAAAGTGATTTGGGAAATGGATGGGAAGACCAGGTTATTTATAATGATCCTGAGGAAATCAGGCAAAAAGCATTGCAAATGGGAGCCAATATTATCTCATTCGCTTTTACCCATATTCAGTAAGTTTCGGTCAGAATTTTCGATCCAGAATTTCCTTTAAGATGATTGCCCTTTTCGCATCGTAAGGATCTTTTAACATTTCCCGGATTTCAGTTGCAAGGGCATTTTGCTGATCAGCTTCCTGGTACTCTTTGAATTTGATGGATTCTTCCCCGATATTAACCATTTCATCCAAAGTTTTTACATTCTTCGCTCTACTCAATGACTCTTCATATACTTCCTGAATTTCCGCTTCATCCGGATAATCATCTTTAAATTCATAATCTCGCTGCGCGGGCTCAACCGGAGCCCTCTTTTTGGGTTGTGCAGTTGGCGCTTCCTTGGGTTGAGTCAACTCACGAAGTATATCCTGAAAGGTCATAGGCTGTTCATTAGTCTCCACTTGTCCTTCTTCTTCCGACTCCTGCCTGGGACGAGGGCGCGATGCTTTCTGCTTGTTTCCTTTCAAAAATCTTGAAAGGAAATATATCGCGATGAATACGATGTAAATAATTATCTGTAGACTGTCATCCATATCGAAATCAAATTTATGAAAATAAAGTTTAACTTTGTCGACTTTAAGGGTCTATACTTAAACAATCAATGCAGCTTTCCAGACTTGAAATAAATGGCTTTAAGAGTTTTGGCGACAAGGTAACTATCAATTTTGATGAAGGGGTAACGGGCGTGGTAGGCCCAAATGGATGTGGAAAATCCAATATTGTTGATGCAATTCGCTGGGTTCTAGGTGAACAGAAAATAAAATCTCTCCGCTCCGATAAAATGGAGAATGTCATCTTCAATGGAACCAAGAAGCGTAAAGCAACAAATCTTGCCGAAGTATCACTTACATTCAACAATACTAAGAACCTGATACCCACAGAGTATTCACAAATAACAATCACAAGAAGATACTTTAGAACCGGAGAAAGTGAATACCTTATGAATGGTGTTCATTGTAGGTTGAAAGACATTAATAACTTGTTTATGGATACGGGAATCGGCTCAGATTCTTATGCAATTATTGAATTGAAAATGGTGGATGACATCCTTAATGATAAGGATAACAGTAGAAGAAACCTGTTTGAGGAGGCTGCGGGCATCTCAAAATTCAAACAAAGAAAAAAAGAAACCCTGAGAAAATTGCAGGATACTGATGCTGACCTGGAAAGGGTGGAAGATTTATTATTTGAGATTGATAAGAATCTTAAATCCCTCGAAAAGCAAGCCAGGCAAGCTGAGCGGTATTATAAACTAAAGGAAGAGTACAAGGAATTTAGCGTAGAATTGGCTCGTACCAGCATTGGCAAACAGAATAACACATTCAAAGAACTATCAAAAAGTATTGAAAATGAGAATGATAGAAAGCTTCAATTAAATAATAAGATTATAGAAATTGAGGCCGAAATTGAAAAGCTTAAGACCGACCTCATTTCAAAAGAAAAAGAACTCTCCGTTCGACAGAAGGCGCTTAATAATCATGTGAATGAAATAAGGACATACGAAAATGAGAAACAAATAAAGAATGAGCAGCTTCGGTTTCTGAACAATAAGAGTGATATGCTGCGCGAACAAATTGAGCAGGATCGCAAAAGTAAAGACAGAGCCGCTTTTAGTATTCAGAGCTTAAATCAGGAAAAGGAAGAAGTTCAAAGGGTTTTGGGAGAAATAGGGAAACAGGTTGAGGTTTTACATAAGGATTATGAGGACCTCAAAGAACTCACCAACCAGCTGCAGGAAGAAGTAAATTCACTGAATCAAACGCTCCGAAGCCGGCAAGATGAAGTTTACCAACTAAAGAAGTCAATAGAAATCCGGGAAATCCAGATCAATTCCTTTACTCAGGAATTAGAGAAGACCTCAACTGATTCCAGCAAGCGAAGCGAAAACCTGATTGAATTTGAGCAAAAGATTGCCGGATTAACATTTCAGATTTCAGATCTCAATACCCAAAAGGAACAATTAAAAGAGGATGAAGTTAACCTCGAATCGAGGATAGAGAATTCCGGGAAAACAATTGAAATGATTCGGGATGAGATTGTGCAGGTACACCGCAAGCTGGATGCGAGACAAAATGAGTATAATCTGACCAAATCCATGATTGAAAATCTGGAAGGTTTTCCTGAAGCCATAAAGTTTCTTAAAAAAGAAGCCGGCTGGGGAAAAAAAGTACCCCTACTTTCCGATATCATTTCCTGCGGAGAAGAATATAAAGTGACCATAGAAAATTTTCTGGAGTCATGGATGAATCATTATGTGGTAGAGCAACCGGAGGAAGCATACAGGGCTATTAATCTTCTCAGCGATTCGGCAAAAGGAAAGGCAAATTTCTTTATCCTTAATCTTTTTGAAAAATTCAAACCCTCTTCAACCCAAATATTTGATAACGCCTTCCCGGCAACTGAGATACTGGAGTTCGATCCAAAATACAAGAAACTGGTTAGCTTCCTGTTTGATAATGTCTTCATAGTAATCGGTGACTACAAGGAAATACCGAACCATGAAGATTGCATTTTTATAACTAAAAATGGTAAAGTTACCCGTAAGAAATTTAGTATCTCCGGTGGCTCCGTGGGTCTTTTTGAAGGAAAAAGAATTGGAAGACAAAAGAACCTGGAGAAGCTGGAAATTGAAATCAATTCACTTAATACTAAATTAGACGAAGCAGAACAAAGTCGCCGTGATTCAGAAGCTCAGCTTGAATCCTTAATAAATGCGACACACAAGGAAGAGATCGAAGAATTGCAAAATCAAATCAATCTTTTGAATGAAGAATTAATTTCTCTTAAAACCAAACATGAACAAACCAGGGAATTACTAAGTAGCACAGATACGCGTAAAGAAGACATGATTGATAAAATCAATCAGCTCAAACAAGAGATTATTGAATTGCAACCGAAGACTGAAAATGAAGGTCAGGAGCTCGGTGAGATGGAATCGAAATTGAAATTGCTGACCATCAATCTGAAAGAACAAAATGCCATTCTAAATGAGAAATCCGCTGCTTACAATGAGGAAAACCTGCATTTTCATCAGCAGCAAAACAAAGTTAACAGCATTGATCAGGAATTGAAATTCAAGGAGAGTTCCCTTGAATCAAGCTCCGAGAGAATAAATAAGAATTCAGAAGAGCTGCAACTCAATGAACAAGATATCCAGGTGTTGATTGCCAACACCGCTTCACAAGATGATGAACTGGTGAAGTTGTATAAAGAAAAGGAAGAGAAAGACAGGCTGGTAAATGAAGCGGAGAAAGACTACTATGAGCAGCGTGGGAAAATAGATGATAAAGAGAAGGAAGAAAGAGAAGCTCATAAAGCAAAAGAAATGGTAGATGATCTCTTGCTTGAACTTCAAAATAAGTTGAATGAAACCAAACTGGAATTAAATTCAGTAAAAGAAAGATTGTCAATTGAATTCAATATCAACCTGGACGATATAATGCAACAAGAACTTCCGAAGGTGGAAGATGAGGAGGTTGACGAATTGAAAGGCAAGGTTACCAGAACCAA
>Ga0299906_10003831_pt1 | contig 12366 bp, 11 predicted proteins | sample RVTome_14_FD_200259 | JGI IMG/M metagenome (GOLD analysis project Ga0299906, IMG submission 200259) | Soil microbial communities from uranium-contaminated site in the Upper Colorado River Basin, Wyoming, United States - RVT145D125 (version 2) ...
CGACCTGCCCGTCGGCGTCGCTCGCGGCGTCGCCGTCGGCCAGGTCGTCCCGGAGCTGGAACGCCTCCCCCACCAGCCGCCCGAACACCCGCAGGGGACCCTCGACCTGCGGCCCGGCCCCCGCGAGCGCGGCGCCGATCATCACCGGACCCTCGGCGGTGTACGACCCGGTCTTCAGCGCACGGACCCGCTCCCGATCGCCCGCGCCCGACACGTCCAGGAACTGACCGGCCGCCATCTCGACGCGCATGCGGTCGTATCGGGTCATCGCGGGTTCGAGGCGGGCGGCCCCGAACCCGCTCGTTCGGATCATCCGCTCCGACAGCACCAGCGCCAGATCGCCGACCAGAATCGCGGCCGAGGTCCCGAACGCGTCGGGGTCAACACCTTCCGGCGCCTCGCCGGCGAACCGGACGTGGGCCGAGGCCACGCCGCGGCGCTCGACGTCACGGTCCATCAGGTCGTCGTGCACGAGCGCGGAGGTGTGCAGGAGCTCGAGCGCCCCACAGACCCGAACGATCGGATCGTCCGCGTGGCCGCCCGACGCTCGGAACGCCCAGAAGCACAGCGCGGGACGGACCCGCTTCCCGCCGGCGCCGAGGAGGCGGAGCAACTCGTCGACCAGCGCGACCGCGGACGGATCCATCCCTGCCAGCTCCGCGCGGCGGTCGCCGAGGAACCGGACGAGCTCCCGGTCCACCGGCCCGCGAGCGGCGTCGATCGCCGGAGGCGGCGCGGCGGGGGCGGTGCGGTGCTTCGTCGGCACGAAGGCAGTATGCCAACGCACGAGGCCGTCACCTCGCCCGGCGGGAGGCGTGCTGCTATCGTTCGGACGAGCCCGGCTCGAACGATGACGCGCTTCCAGAAGCTGACGATCGCCACCACCGCTTCGACGGTCCTGCTCATCGCGGCCGGGGGGCTCGTTCGAGCGACGGGGTCGGGGCTCGGCTGCCCGGGGTGGCCCACGTGTTTCGGTCGGTGGATCCCGCCGCTGGAGACCCACGCGATCATCGAGTACTCGCACCGGCTGCTCGCGACGATCGCGGTGATCCTGATCTGCATGCAGGCCGTGGTCGCGTGGCGCCAGTACCGGCGCGTTCGTCAGATCCTGGTGCCGAGCCTTGCCGCGGTCGGGCTCGTCTTCGTGCAGGCGGCGCTCGGCGGCGTCGTGGTGAAGGGCGAGCTCGAGGCGACGCTCGTGACGCTGCACTTCGCGACCGCGATGGCGTTGCTCGGGGTCCTGGTGAACATCACGGCGAACTCCTTCTGCTACGTGAGGCTGCCGCTCAAGGGGCCGTCGATCGCGGGCTCGGATCCGAGGTTCGCGCGGCTGACGCTGTGGACGGCCGCGGCCGCGTTCGCCCTCCTGATCGTGGGGGCCTCGGTCCGTGCGGAGGCGGCCGGCCTCGCGTTCCGGGACTGGCCGCTGATGGATGGCCGGCTCGTGCCGACGCTCGGCGGCGTCGCGACCCTGATGTTCGTGCACCGTGTGCTCGCCGCGCTGGTCCTGCTGCTCGTGATCTGGGTCGCGATCCGGGCCCGGACGATGACCCACCGCTCGAAGGACCTCGTGATCCTGTCATCGGTCACGTTGCTGCTCTACGTCGCGCAGATCCTCGTTGGTGCGGCCAACGTGTGGTCGAGCCTGTCGGCGGCGTCGGTCACCGCGCACGTCGTCCTGTCGGCGTTGATCTGGGGCGTCCTCGTCGCGATCGCCACCGTGAGCCGCCGGTTCGCGGGTCGCGCGGGCGGGGCCGAGGAGGGCGACGCGCGCTCGAACGGGAAGCGCTCGAGGTTGCGCGAGACGACCGCGGCGTACTTCAAGCTCACGAAGCCGCGCATCATCGTCCTCCTGCTGATCACGACGGTCCCGGCGATGGTGCTCGCCCAGCGCGGACTACCGTCGCTCGGCCTGATCGTCGCGACGCTGATGGGCGGCACGATCGCCGCGGGCTCGGCGAACGCGATCAACTGCTATCTCGACCGCGACATCGACGGGGTGATGCGCCGGACCCGCAAACGGCCGCTCCCCGCGCACCTGGTCGAGGCGGACGGCGCGCTCGCGTTCGGGTTCGTGCTCGGCGTGATCTCCTTCTTCTTCCTGTCGATCACGGTGAACGTGCTCGCGGCCTGCCTCGCGCTTTCGGCGATCGCCTTCTACGTGTTCGTCTACACGATGTGGCTCAAGCGCACGAGCGTGCAGAACATCGTGATCGGCGGGGCCGCCGGCGCGGTCCCGGCGCTGGTCGGCTGGGCGGCGGTCACCGGGAGCGTCGGCCCGGCGGCGTGGGTGCTGTTCGCGATCGTCTTCGTCTGGACGCCGCCGCATTTCTGGGCCCTCGCGATGCGCTACAGCGGGGACTACCGCGCGGCCGGCGTCCCGATGCTGCCGGTGGTCCGGGGGCCACAGGAGACCCGCAGACAGATCCTGCTCTACTCCTTGGTGTTGTTCGGCACGTCCCTGCTGCTCGTCCCGGTCGCCTCGATGGGCTACGTCTACGCGGGCGCGGCCGTCCTGCTCGGCGGCTGGTTCGTGTGGCGCGCTCTCCGCCTGTGGGCCGGCGGCTCGCCGGGCGAGTCGATGCGCCTGTTCCGCTTCTCGATCGTCTACCTCGCCCTGCTGTTCGCAGCGGTCGCGGCCGACGCGCTCGTCGGCTGATCCCACCCGAGCCCTCCCGCACACGCCCGTCGCGCCGTGCGACGATCTCGTCACCGATGGTGAGGAGGTCCGGATGATCGGGTTCCTGGTCGTGCTGTTCCTCGTCGTGGTCGTGGGATCGTTCCCGGCGACGTGGCTGCTGATGCTGTTCCTCGGCAACGTGGGGGTGAACGTGAGTTTCTGGGGCGCCCTGCCCGCGGGGATCCTGATGACGTTCTTCGTGGCCGGGACGGGTGGCCTCAGCCGGTACCGGTCTGCCTCCTGACCTCCGTGACCGGCCGACCGGTCGGGCGCCAGCCGGCGCCAGGTGATCACGCCCTCGAGCAGATCCCGAGGGAGAGGTCGACGAGCGTCCGCTACAGGTAGGCCTGCCTGCGGAGCCAGCGCATCCCGAACCCGCCCCAGATCGGCGGCAGGTAGAACGTCATCAGGCGGAAGACGAGGGCGATCGCCGCGGCCGTGGGGCTCGGGATCCCGATGGCAGTGAGGCAGAAGGCGAGCGCCGCCTCGCTCACGCCGATCCCGCCAGGGATCGGCATCACCCCGGCGAACAGGCTGACGAGCGTGTTCGTGAGCAGCAGCTCGGCCAGCGTCGCGCTCTCGCCGAAGGCCCGGACGGTCGCTCCAAGCACGAGGGCCAGCAGCAACTGGGCCACGAAGTTTCCTCCGAGCAGCCCGGCGAGCTTGACCGGCGAGCGGATCACGGCCAGCGCCGGCCTCGCCTCGGCGATCCTGGCCGCGATCGGCCGGCGGATCCTCGGGACCGTGAGGGCGATCACCACGGCGGCGACCACCAAGAGCCCCACGAGCACGAGGAGCTTCCCGCTCGGGTCGACGTTCAGGCCGTCGAGCGAGAGGTCGAGGGTCACGAGCCCCGAGAGCACGATCACGATCAGCAGGATCACCTGGACGATGAACCCGAACACGCCGTCGATCAGCCCGATCGTCAGGGCCTGGGCCGCCGGCGCACCCTGCCGTTGGAAGAAACGGACGTTCACGGCGACCCGGGCGGCCGAGCTCGGCACCGCCAGCGCGATGAACTGGATCGCGTACTCGAGCGCGATCACCGGACCGAGCCGCACGGGCAGGGTCGTGGCTCCGAGCGTGCTGAACGACTGTGCCACCGGAACGAGCGGGACCAGCACCAGGCCCGCCCACAGCCACGCGGTGTCGGCCTTGTCGAACTCCTCCACGACCTGGTCGAGGCCCACGTCCGCGATGGCCGAGAAGACGAAGTACGCGGCGAGCAGCAGCAGCGCGACCGTCAGCAACGAGCCGACCGTGACCCGCCGGAGCGGCTCCAGCTTCGGCGGCTCCGTCCCCGCCGCGGCCGCGGCTCGGTCTCGGATCGCGTCCAGGTCGTGGCCGGCGTCCTTCAAGGAGCGTCGCGTGAAACGGCTGAGGGCCGCCGGCTGGATGTACGGGAGCACCTCGGTCAGCCCGACGGCACCGACGGCCCCCAGCGCCGCCGGCACCCACCGCCCGTCGCCGGTGATCAGCGCCGTCATCACCAGGAGGCGGGCGCGATCCGCGAGCAGCGCCTGCGGTGTGGCGCTTGCGCTCGCCGCCTGGAAGTCGCCGATCAGCGCCGACCCGTCTTCCGCGACGGCGATCCGTTGACCGTCCAGATCCCCGTGCGCGATCCCGGCCTCGTGCATCGCGGAGACCGCACGCCACAGGTCGGCGAGCAACGCGTCGGACACCTCGGCGGGGGCGAGCTCCCGGATCGGACGACCCTCGGCCCCCAGGACCAGCACACCGTCGCGAGCGCCCGCGATACCGGCCGCGATCACCGGCAACACCGGGACCCCTGAGCGCTCGGCGAGCAACGTGATGAAGGCCTCGTGCTCGACCTGTTGCCGACGGCTGATCGTGAGGGCGGGGGCCTCGTCCCGATACCACAGGTAGGACCAGGTCGCGGTGAGGAGCTGGCCGTCCCAGGCGTCGCGCCCATAGACCTTGACGAGCAGGGGCCGCCCCTGCGGCGTCTCGGCCCGCAGGAGGACGACACCCTTGGGCTGGAGCTCGGCCGCCCGCAGATCGACCGTCTCCACCCCGAGCTCCTCGAGCGCGGCCCGTACCTGTTCCAGCGACGGGAGCCCGCCCGGTGAGCCGAAGGCGAGGTGCACGAGCGCCGCGGACCCGAGCCCGATCGCCAGACCCGAGATCACGCCGCCAGGCAGCGAGATCCCCAGCGCGACCACGCCCAGCGAGCCCACGATGACGATCCAGCGGCCGAGGCGGCGGATCGGCCGGCCGAGGTGCGGGGAGGTCGTTGCGATCAGTGCACTCGCGAGCGCGACGCGGGCGGCGGGGTAGATGGGCGGCGGTCCCGTGGCCGTGAGCCCGTCCACCAGGGCCGAGACGCCACCCGCCACGAGCGCCGTCACGCAGGCCGCCAGGAACGCTCCGACGAGCTGATCCCGGAACAGGAACAGTCGTCGCGACGCCACGAGTGCGGCGACGAGCAGGACGCCGGGCCACACCACCAGCAGATCGCCGGCGACCTCCCAGAACCCCCCGAGGAGGCCGGGGAGGTCCCTGACGAGCCGGGTGAACCACTCGTCGGCCGCCGTCGGCTCCGGCGCCGCGATCGAGACCATACCGAGGGTCAGCGAGGCGAGGAGGAACAGGACCAGGTCGGTCGGTCGGCGTGCCCTCGACGCGTCGGCGCTGGACGAGAAGAAGCGGATGCTGAGGTCGGGCTTGTACCGAGCGATCCATGTTCCGGGCCGCGCGCCGTGGGGGCCGGGCGCCTGCGACGCCTCGGGCTCTTCGGACACCTCAGGGGTCGCGGGGGTCGCGGGGGCCCCGGGCGTTGCGTGGTCGTCCGCCGGCTTCACCGACCGCACCCCTCCGAACGCTCGAAGGCCGCCGGGTCCCGGTCCTCGGGGAGCGCCAGCGGCCCTCGGAGCTTCGACGAACGATGGAGCTAGACCTGCATCATCGCCTGCTGCTTCATCTGCTCGTACTCCTCCGCGGTGATCTTGCCCTCGTCGCGGAGCTTGGCGAGCTTGGCGACCTCGTCGGCCGCGGAGTAGCCGGTGGCGCGACGCTCCCGTTCCTGCATCGTCGCCATCATCTCCTTGTCCTGGGCCGTCATCTTCGGGCGTGCGATCAGGTAGATCAGGATCCCGATGAACGGAACGATGAAGATCAGCAGCAGCCATCCCGCCTTCGCGCCGCCGGACAGGTCGTTGCGCCGGAAGATGTCGGCGAAGACCCCGATGAACATCCAGATCAACATGAACCAGAAGAAGAAGACGACCATCGCCCACAGCACGCTGCCGAAGGTCCATTCGTACGCCAGCATCGAACCCTCCCCCTTGAAGCCCGTTGATCGGGCGCCGGCGGAGCGTACCCGAAGACGGCCGGGGTTGCATGTTCGGCGATCCGCCTGCGCGACACGGTCTAGAGTGCGTTGCCGATGCAGCCCGATGACCAGGGAGATCTCGCGGCACCCGTGACAGGGCCCGAACGCCCCGGCGTTCGGCTCCCGAACAATGGAGCGCGCCGCCGGCCTTCGGGCGAGCCACCCCCCCTCCCCCGAGAGCCCGGATGGCGCGCGTGGGCGTGGGCGACGGTCGGGCTGGTGGCCGCCGGCGTCGCGATCCATCTCGCGATCGTGGATCTCGACGCGCAGACGCCGATCCTGGGGTGGTTCCAAGACCTGCGGACGCCCGTGCTGGTCGACATCGCGAAGATCTTCGACGCCCTGTGCGGCCCGCTCGCGATCTGGATCATCCGCGTCGTCGTCCTCGTCATCGCCGCGCTCTTCAAACGATGGCGACACGTGGTCACGATCCTCGCCCTATACGTCGTGGTCGACTTCCTGAACACGATCCTCGCCGCCCAGCGCCCCGAACCGGAGGGCGTGAGCGTCCTGTCGACCAACGCCACGACGACGTTCCCCTCCCTGCCCGTTGCCGCGCTGTCCGTGACGCTGTTCGGGGCGGTGATGGTGCTGGCGCCCTCCGGCCGGCCGCGGAGACTCGCTCGCGCAGGCGCCTTCGCGATCATGCTGCTCGTCGTGCTCGCCCGGCTGCTCCTCGGGGCGGACTACCCCATCGATGCGGTGTATTCGCTCCTGGTCGGGTGGGTCACCGTCGGGTTCGCATTCGCGTTCTTCGTCCCGGAGGATGTCTTCCCAGTGTCGTACGCGCGGGGCGGGAAGTCGGCCCACCTGGACCTCGGCGGTGCGCGGGGCGAGGCGGTCATCGCGGCGGTCCGCGACCAGCTCGGCTTGACGGTAACCGAGATCGAGCCGTTCGGGCTCGCGGGTTCGGGGGGCTCGAGCCCGCTGCGGATGCGCGTCGCCGAGATCGACGGGCACCTGTTCGGGAAGATCTACTCGACCAGTCATCTGCGGGCGGATCGTTGGTACAAGGTCGGTCGCACGATCCTGTACGGGCAGCTCGAGGACGAGGTCCCGCTCGGCTCGGTGCGACGTCTCGCGCTCTACGAGGACTACGCGCTGCGGCTGCTGCGCGACGTCGGGATCGGCGTCGCGACCACGTACGGCATCGTGGAGCTCACGCCCGACCGCGAGTACATGCTGGTGACCGAGTTCTTCTCGAAGGCGACGACACTCGGCGACGCCGAGGTCGACGACGCGATCGTGGATGAGGGGATGCTCCTCGTGCAGCGGCTGTGGGCCTCGGGTCTGGCCCATCGAGACCTCAAGCCCGCGAACATGCTCGTCCGCGACGGCCACCTGCAGCTCGTCGACGTGTCGGGTCTCCAGGTACGTCCGACCCCGTGGCGCCAGGCCGTCGACCTGGCGAACATGATGTTGACGATGGCACTGCGGAGCGACCCCGATCGCGTGTACGAACGCGCGACCGCGGTCTTCTCTCCCGGTGATGTCGCCGAGGCGTTCGCCGCCACCCGCGGTCTCGCCATCCCGACCCAGGTGAGCGAGAAGCTGAAGGAAGATGGTCGGCCGATCTTGGAACGGTTCCGCGAGCTCGCGCCCGATCGTCCGACGGTCTCGATCCAGGTGTGGAGCGTACGGCGCGTCGCGCTCACCGTGGCCGCGATCCTCGCCGCGCTCGCGCTCGCCGCGATGGTGTGGGCGACCCTCGCGATCGGTCTGGATTGACGCGACCCTCCGCTGGGATGGGCACACCGGCCGGCTCGCGTACACTGCACCGACCTTCGACGGGAGAGAGCCGATGCTGATCCTCGCACTCCTCGCGATCGCGCTGGCCGCGGGCTGGATCGCGCAGGTGATCGTGGGCCGGATCCACGGCCGGACCGACTGGACCGAGGCGCTGGTCGCCGGCTTCCTCGGATCGTTCGTGGGCGGGTTGCTCGCGAGCCTGATCGCCGGCGACGGCCTGGACTTCCGGCCGAGCGGCCTGATCGGGTCGATCCTCGGGGCGATCATCGTGACCGCCGTGTGGGGACTGGTGCGCGGTCGGCGCACCGCGTAGCGCTCCACGCGAGATCCGGACCCGGCGGCTCGGCCGGTTCGCGCTCGGCGCGGGCCTGTTCCTCGTCAGCCTCGCCGAGGCCCGGCGTCGCAGGCTCCCCGACTACGAGGAACGGGTCTTCCGGACCGTCAACCGCGCGAGCGACCGGATCCTCGTCCCCGTTCGCGCGATCATGCAGGCCGGAACGTTCGCAACGGTGCCGGCCGTCTCGGCCCTCGCGCTCGTGACTGGGCGCCGGCGCCTGGCCGTGAGGCTGGCCGTGGGGGGCACGATCGCCTGGGTGGGTGCGAAGCTCGTCAAGCCGTTCGGGGGCCGAGCGCGGCCGCAGGGCGTCCTGCCCGACGTCACGATCCGCGAGGGGATCCAGGGCGACCTCGGCTGGGTCTCGGGCCACACCGCCGTCGCGACCGCGCTCGCGCTCGTCGCCGCCGAGGAGCTCCCTGCGACCGCGCGACCCCTCCTCGTGGGGATCGTAGGGACGGTGGGGTTCGGTCGCATGTACGTCGGCGCGCATCTGCCCCACGACGTCGTGGGCGGAGCGGGCCTGGGGCTGATGATCTCCGCCGCGATCCCGCCGCCCGACACGGACTGAGCCATCGCACCCGGTTGGCACCCGTCGCGCGGCGGGTGATGATGGGCACCCCGAACGAGAGGCCGACCGTGGACGAGGGCGCCGCTTCAGCCGAACGTCTCGGCAAGGTCGTACCGCTTCGGGTCGCCGCCCAGCCCCCACCGCCGCTCCAGGAGCTCGTCGGGCAGTCGTTCCGGATCGCGATCGGGCTGACCGCGCTCGCCTCCGATGTCCTCGCCGAGGCCGTCGCCAGAACGCTCGGCCCGGAGCCCTTCGCCGAGGGCGAGACGCCCGGCGATGAGACCGCTCGACCGGCCACCGGGGTCCCGCTCGTCGCCGGCGCGGCGATCGGGGTCGCCCTCGAGGGCGCTCGGTGGGGCGCCCGCGCCGCCACGACGATGGTCCGCAGCGGGGAGCTGCTCCTCTCGCTCCTGACGAGCCCGGCGTTCGTCCAGGAACCGCTCCGCCGGGCCGGGGAGCGGCTCGGAGCGCTCGATGCCCGATGGCGTGAGCAACGCCCGGGCGACGAGGACGCGGCGGCATCGTTCCTGCGTCTCATGGTCCCTCAGGTCGTGGACGCGGCGCTCGACCAGATCGACCTCAACGAGCTCGTCGCCGAACGCATCGAGCTGGACCGGGTGATCGACCGGCTCGACCTCGACCGGGCGATCGCGCGTCTGGACATCGACGCGATCGTGAGCCGGATCGACCTCGACCGCATCGTCGAACGCATCGACGTTCGAGCGATCGTGGAACGGGTCCCGGTCGACGAGATCGTGTCCCGGCTCGACCTCGACGCGATCGTCGCGAGCGTGGACCTCGATCAGGTCGTGCGCCGCCTCGACATCCAGGCCGTCGCGGACAGGATCGACCTGCAGGCCCTGGTCCGGCGTCTGGACCTCACGGCGATCGCGGCGGAGGTCATCGAGGAGCTCGACCTCATCAAGCTGATCCAGGACGCGGTGGGCTCGATGACGAACGAGACCGTCGGCGGCATCCGCGTTCAGAGCATGAACGCCGACCGCGCGATCTCGCGGCTGCGCGAACGGTTGCTGGGGCGGGGCGACGCCGAGGGGCCCGCCGCGACGCCACCGAAAGCACCGAGCGGGCCCGCGGCCGGCGGGCCGGGCGAACCCGATCCCCGGGAGCGACCGTGAGCGTGTCCGCCCCGCCGATGGCCCGGGGGATGCAGGGCCAGCGCGCCGGGGTCGTCTCGCGATTCCTCGCGGACGCGATCGACCTCCTGGTGGTCGTCGCGGCGGTGGTCGGCGTCTACTTCGCCGTGAGCGGCGTCCGGTTCCTGCTCCACCCCCGCCGGTTCTCGTGGCCGGAGGTCTCGACGCTGCGACTGGGCGCGCTGGGCTGGATCCTGCTGATCGCGTATCTCACGATCGGCTGGGCCAACACCGGTCGCACGTGGGGCAAGGGCGTGCTCGGCCTTCGCGTGGTGTCCTCGCGCGACGCCGGTCTGCCGCTGTGGCGAGCGTTCGTGCGCGCCACGCTGTGCGCGCTGTTCCCGATCGGGTTGTTCTGGAGCGCGGTCAGCAGCCGGAACGAGTCGGTGCAGGACCTGTTGGTCCATACGTCCGTCGTCTACGACTGGGGCCCGAAGCTCCCCCGGCTCCAATAACCGCTACGCCGCCTCGGCCTCCTCGGGCTCGTGACCCAGGCGTGCCAGGGCGATCTCGTACAGCGCGATCACGATCCCGGCGACGACGAACCCCCACAGCGACAGGTCGAACAGCAACAACAGCGCGACGGCGAGGAGCGCGCCGCCGAGCATCAGCCCGTCCCGGTGAGCGCGGATCCAGCGCACTCGGCCCGTGTCCGGCAGGGGCTCGCCGCCGAAGGCGGCCGCCACCCCGCGAGCCCCGTCCCGCACCCAGCCGCGAACGGTCACGGCCCACGGGTACGGTCCGGTGATCAGCGCGACCAGCGCGGTCACCAGGACGATCGCCAGCAGGATCGCGGTGTAGCGGAAGAGGCTGGCCATCAGCTCGTCCGTCAGGACGCGCACCGAGGGGAACCGCTGCGTGTCGACCCGTTCGAAGAGATCGTCCCTGGCGATGATCGCGATGCGCCGGACGATGACGAGCCCGACGGCGGCGCCGACCGTGAGCTGGATCAGCGTCCGGCGTCGGCGCGTCGAGACCCACAGGCTCGCCGCCACCAGGATCACGATCAGCAGCAACAGCAGCACGAGCAGTCGTTCGAACGTGTACAGGACCTGCTGCAGCGCAGCCAGCTCCTCCGAGTCGTACACGACGATCTGCCCGTAGTCGTCGGGGAGATCGATCCCGAGCGCCTGTTCGAGCCTGGCGATCGAGGCGCTCGGCACGTCGCTCTGCGAGATCGCCGGAAGCGTCACGTCGCGGCCGACCAGGTCGGAGGCGACGGCCTCGATCGAGCCCAGCGCGAGGTTCACGAGCGGGAGCAGGTTCAGGAGCACCTTGCCCTCCCGCGTGGTGATGGTCTCGGTATCGCCGCGCAGGATCGCGAGCACCTGCGTGTGGACGAATCGGTTCGCCTCGACCCAGAACGTCTTGAAGGCTTCGCTCGCCACTACCCTCTCGACCTGGTCGCGCACGAACCCCTTCACGGCGATGGTGAGCGGACCGGCGAGCACCGTGGCGCGCTCGCCGAGCGCCCCCAGGGCGTCGGACAGGGTCCCCTGGACGTTCAGCGCCGAGAAGACCTGGTCGGTCAGCTTCGTCGCGATCGACGCCTGGACCGCCGGATCGTCCGCGAGCGGCGCGACGGTCGCCACGTAGCGATCGGTGTTCAGGACGGTCCGCGCGCCCCATGCCGCCGGTACGGTGACGGTGAAGACGATGATCGAGAGCGCGACGAGGACCGGCGTGGCGATCCGCCGCATGCGCCGTCGCTTCACGGGCCTCGCCTCGAGGGTCTCGACCCGCTCCTCGAGTTCGTGCCGTTCCGCCCTCAGCCGCTCGACCTCGGCCTCGAGTTCCTCCGGCGAGCGCTCCTGCCCGTTGCCCTCCTCGTTCACGACGCCTCCGTTCCCTCGACCGGCCAGACCTCGCGTCGGGCGACGGGAACGCGCCCTCGGAGGGCTCGGCCCCGGCTCCTAGACCGCCGCCGACGGCTCCTTGGACAGCCTCCGAACGTCGAACGCGAGGAAGATCTCGGTGAACCCCCGGAACATCGCCGCGAACGCGACCCAGATCAGGATCAGCACGGCGCGCGGCGCGAACATCTGCTGCGAGGCCCAGAAGGCAAGGAACACCTCGAGGATCCCCAACACGAGCCCGAGCCACCACAGGTCGTTGACCTCTCGTGTCATGAACGCCATCGCGATGTCGAGGGACCCCTTGAGCAGGAGGAGGAAGCCGAGGATCGCGGCGAGCTCGTAGAAGGCGTCGAGCGGGTGCACGAACGCCCAAATCCCGCCCCCGATGAACAGGACGCCGAGGATGGCGTGCGCCCATCGCCAACCCGGCCGCGCGCCCATCAGGACGAACTCGTTGACGCCGGCCGCCAGGAAGATGACCCCCAGCAGCGCGCCGACGGCGGCGATCGACGTCACGTCGAACCGGAGCACGATCAGCGAGATCAGCAGCCAGCCGATCCCCGTGATCAGGAAGAGCCACCAGGGCAGCATCGAGGCGCCCCGCTCCCGCATGCTCATACCGATCCCTCCTTGTGGCACCCATGTTCGGCGACGCCCGGCCGGTCGCCCG
>Ga0299906_10003833_pt1 | contig 12362 bp, 11 predicted proteins | sample RVTome_14_FD_200259 | JGI IMG/M metagenome (GOLD analysis project Ga0299906, IMG submission 200259) | Soil microbial communities from uranium-contaminated site in the Upper Colorado River Basin, Wyoming, United States - RVT145D125 (version 2) ...
GCGACGCTGGTCGGCGCGGATCCCAACGGCCTCGATCTCCGAACCGTGAGGGACGACTCGGGCGAAGGGACGGGGGGCGTCGCGGTGACCTTGTCACGCGAAGAGGTCCAGTATCTCAAGGTACCCGCCTCTCAAGACCGGCGGCGCCGTGGCGGATGGCTCGGCTTTGCCGTCGGGTTCGGAGCCGGTGCAGCCCTGGGGCTGCGGGGTGCCACCGAGCCCGGCAGCTTCTGGCCCCTGGTCGTTCCCCTGGCCGGCGCCGGGCTCGGTTTCATCGGCTTCCTCATCGGTCGCGGCGTCGACCGCAACCGCACGCGGGGCGACTTCATTACCGTGTACCCGATCGCAGGGTCTCCAGGGTCCGATGATCAGCGATAGGGCCCGATCCGCGAGAACCGCCCCGAGCCCGGCGTCGCCGCCTGATAGAATCGCCGCCCGCGAGGACGCCATGAGCCGCTTGTCCATCTCGTCCATATTGCTGATCGCGGCCTGCGTGATCAGCGCCATCTACAGCGTCGGACTCAAGGCCCACCTACTCAACCGCGAGGATGCCGGTGCAACGCTGCGTCGCGGCGAGGCGGCGCCGGGCTTCGAGCTCTCCCGACTCGACGGCACCCGGATGGAGCTCGGGCAGGTCGCCGGCGAGAGCAAGGTCGTCCTCGTCAACTTCTGGGCGACTTGGTGCCAGCCGTGCCGCATCGAGATGCCGCAGCTCGAGAAGATCTACGCCGAGTACCACCCTCGCGGGCTCGAGATCCTGGCGATCAGCGGCGAAGACGAGGAGACCATCGCAGCGTTTCTCGAGGACAAAGGGTACTCGTATCCGATCCTCGTCGACCCGGGCGGCGCGGTCGGGCTGCTGTATGGTGTGGAGGCGATCCCGACCACCGTGTTGGTCAACTCACAAGGCCACATCACGCGGGTTCAAACCGGGCTCAACCCGATCCTCGAGCGACAGATCGAGCGCCTCATGGCGGAAGGCGCGCAGCGGTGAGCGAAGCCGCCATTCGGCTCGCGAACGTCAGCAAGGTCTTCCGCAGCCGCTTGCGGCGCCAGGAGGTGCAGGCCGTCTACCATCTCGACCTTGTGGTGGAGCGCGGCTCGGTGGTCGCGTTCGTCGGACCCAACGGTGCCGGCAAGACCACGACCATCTACATGTTGCTGGGGCTGCTGAAGCCGAGCAGCGGCACCATCTCGATCTTCGGCGAGGCACCCGGGTCGACGAGCGCCCGCCGCCGCATCGGCTTCATGTCGGAGATCTTCTATACCTATCCGTTCCTCACCGCGCGGCGGGCGATGCGCTTCTACGGGCGACTCTCGGGCGCCCCTGCAAAGGGCCTGGAGCACGAGATCGCCCGGCAGCTCGGACGGCTCGGGCTCGCAGCGGCGATCGATCGCAAGGTGGGCACCTTTTCGAAGGGCATGACCCAACGCCTCGGCCTGGCGCAAGCGTTGCTGCACGGGCCCGACGCGCTGGTGCTCGACGAGCCCACCACCGGCCTCGATCCGGAGGGGCGCCGGTTGGTCGCCGAGATCATCGCCGAGGAGCAGGCCCGCGGAACGACGGTGTTCTTGAGCAGCCACATCCTCTCGGACGTCGAGCGCAGCTGCGACCATGTGGCGATGATCCGCCAGGGCGAGCTGGTGCTGTCGAGGGGCCTCGCCGACCTCGCCGCCGAGAGCGACGACTGGGAGGTCGAGGTCGTCGGCCTCGACGAGGCCGGCAAGGCGATCCTGGCCGAAGCCGGGTTCGCGGCGCTGCGCGAGGCCAACGGCAGGACGTACCTTGGCTGTACCTCGGCGACCAAGAACGACCTATTGCGGCGGCTGATCGACCTGCCGGTCGAGATCGGCGCGGTGCGTCCCGCCGGCCTCTCGCTCGAAGACCTCTACATGAAGCACAGCGGACAGGCATGAGGCCGATCGTCGACATCGCGGGGAACACCTTCCGCGCCATCTTGCGCAACAAGGTGCTGTACCTCGCCTTGTTCCTGCTCATCCTGATCGTCGCTCTCACGGCGCTGCCCTTCGCGATGGTTCGGCTCGTCGGTGAGGCCGACGAGCAGGATCTCGCCCGTCAGATGCAGGGGAACATCATCATGCGCACCTTCGGCATGTGGTACACGGCGACCCTGGCGATGGCCGTGTTCCTGGGGGCGACGGCGATCTCGTCGGAGGTCAGCGCCCGCACGATCGTCACGGTGTTGGCCAAGCCCGTCGAGCGCTGGCGCTTTCTGACCGGCAAGTGGGTCGGGATCCAGGCGTTTCTCCACCTCTTCCTGGCCTTTGGAACGTTGCTCACCGCCGGCGTGTTGCGGCTGTTCGACGTGCGCCCCTCGGCCCTCTTCTGGCTCGGCATCCTGGGCAGCTTCGTCGTGGTCACCTTGATTAGCAGCCTGGCGCTGCTGCTCGCCACCTGCACCTCGCCGGTGTTCGCCGGCGGCGCGACGGTGCTACTGGGCCTCATCACACCGGTGATCGGGCGCGCCGTCGACAATCCGTCGGCCTGGTTGCGATGGCCGGCGCAGGCCTACTACTACCTGGCTCCGGCGCGGGCCCCCGGCAGCATGCTGACGCAGGGCCTGCAGGTCGACCTGCTCAACCCGGAGTACAGCCTCTACGCCGGGGTGATCGCCGAGAACCTCTTGTACGGGCTGGGGCTCCTGGTGCTCAGCTGCGCGCTGTTCACCTTTCGCGAGGTACGTGTGCGATGAGCGATGCTCGATGCGCTGCAGCAGGTCACCGGCCCGGCACCCCGAGCCCACGGAGTTGATCGAAGACGGAGAGCAGCGTGTGGGTGTTCACGAGCTCCGACGGTTGTTCACGGTAGAGCCTCCCCGGGAAGGACCAGCCGGTAGCGCTTCACCATCGGCGTCCCCGATTCGTCCTGGAACCGCGCCCACACCTCGGAGCCGCGGATCAGGGGGAGCGGCGAGGTGCCGAAGCCGTCCGGCAGGTCGACCTCGCCGAGGAACTTCCCTTCGGCATCGAACGCGTCGACCATCGTGCCGTCGCGCCAGCAGCGGCCAGGAGCAGCGCGATCGTTGCGAACACCCAAGCCGGTCATCTGCGAGCGATAAAGGCGTGTATATTGATTGCTAATATGCAATAAAGCCGTGTAAAATGCGCGCGTCCCGGTTATCATGGTGCCATGATCGTCTTGCGTGACGCCGAGATCGCGGCCCAGAACCCCTGGTGGCAGCGGTCCGACTGGGTGTCGACAGATCCGCATCTGCAGACGTTGGCCGCTCAGCCCCGCCGACTTCCAGCGCCGCTCGTCGATGAGATCGACCTGCAGGCGCCGGCCATTCACTTGCTTCGCGGTCCCCGCCAGGTGGGCAAGTCGACCGCCTTGAAGCTGCTCGTGCGACGGGCGCTCGAGGCGGAGGGATATCCGGTGCGACGGGTTCTCTACCTAGCGTTCGACCTGCTCGAAGACGAGCCGCCGGGGGAGATGGCAGAGACGGTCGTTCGCGCGAAGCAGATGGCGCGCGGTGGGGGCACGAGCCTGATCCTTTTGGATGAGGTCACGGTGGTCCCCCGCTGGCGCGCAGCGGTCAAGTACCTGTGGGATCGAGGCGAGCTGAGAAACGACGTCGTGATCTGCACCGGCTCATCCGCGATCGGTCTACACGACGGAGCGGAGCGACTCCCGGGGCGCCGCGGGGCGGGTGCTGACCACGGCATGTGGCCGCTGACGTTCGCCGCCTTCGCACAGACCGTGGCGCCGGAGATTCCACCGTCGAAACGCCTGGAGATCGCCGATCTGCTCACCGGAGCAGGGCGCGATACATGCCTCGACATGCAAGTACACCTCCCGACCCTCGACGACCTACTGGATCGGTACCTGCGGTTCGGTGGCCTTCCGGCGGCGGTCGCGGAAGCGGTCGACGGGGCTCATGGGCCCTCTGCAAGCACGCGCGCCATCGCCTACGACTCGCTCCTCAAGGAGCTGGCCGCACGCGGCGCGAGCGGCGCGACGGCGCATCGGCTGCTCGAACGCGTCGTGCGCTCGCTGGGCTCAAAGCTGTCGTGGACCAGTCTGGCGCAAGATCTCGGCACAGGACATGGACTCGCCCGTGAGTACGTCGAGCGCTTGGCTCGCGGCTACTTCCTGCTTCCTCTCTACTTCTGGCGCCGCGGCTCGCTTTCGGGCGATTTGAGCAAGGACAAGAAGCTCTACTTCGGCGATCCCCTTCTGCACACGGTGGCGCACGAGCGTGCGCCCGGGATTCCCGATGACCGCGCCGCGATGGTGGAGAACGCCATCGCGCTGTCCCTTCTGCATCGCTACGAGCCCGTCGAATCCCTCGTGGAAGGCTTCGAAACGGTCGAGCAATTGCACGTCTGGGGGACTCGCAGCGGTGGCGAGGTGGACTTCGTCTGCGGGCCATTCCGCTCCGTGGCAGCAGTGGAGGTCAAGTACCGCACGCGACTTGACCGCCGCACCGTCAGAGGCGCGCTCAGGGCGCTACCCGGTCGCCCGGTCGTCGTCGCAACCAAGGACGTGCTGGAGTTCCACGGCGACCACGCCTACATCCCCAGCGCGCTCCTGCTCTGGGCACTCGGCTGAAACCGCTGGCGAATCGCGCTGCCTTCAAGTCCTGACCGGCGGCCAGAGGCTGTGAGCCCATGGGACGAAGGATTGGGCGGCCCTAGCTGCACAAGCTAATGCCGAGTCACGATGTACAGCTTGGCCCGTGTAGCGACCAGCGGCGGTTTCCGGCGCCTGGATCTCGAGCTCGACCTTGCGCGGCTCGTTGCTGACCGTCTGCGTCGGATTCGGCACCGTGACGACGCGGCGATCGAGCTGCCAACCAGCCGGAGCCTCGATCCTGAAGACGAGGTCGTCGACTTCGTTGTTCCAGTGCGCCTTGATGGCCTCGTTGGGGACGAACGAAACGTGCGCGCGGGCGCTCGCACCCGGCTCGATGGCGCCCGGAACCATGGTGGCCTCGACCGTCACGTACTCGCCGCTGTCGCGATAGATCCGATCGTCGAGCGCGGGCGGCCCTGCGGTGCTGGCGTCGCCGGCGAACTCGCGCTGCGGCTCGGCGAGCTCGGCGCCGCCGGGCTCGACCACCAGGGCGGCGGGCTCCTCGCCGCGGGCGACGATCTCGCGCCGCGCGGTGTTGACCCAATCGTAGAATGAATACGGCTTCTCGAGCCGCGGGCCGTACTGCTGAATGCGTCGTCGCCAGATGTAGTTGTTGGGATCGAGGTCGAGGGCGCGCTCCCAGTAGCGCACGGCGCGCTGGAAGTCGCCCGGTTGCGCGGCGCGAGCGCGACGGAATCGACGTCAGGCCGCGTACCCGATCACCGCGAAGAAGTGGCACATCGTGCCGGCAAGGACGCAGAGATGCCAGAGGAAATGAGCGTACGGCACTCGTTTGTTGACGTAGAACGCCACGCCGCCCGTGTATGCGAGGCCACCGGCCACCAGCCATAGGAGACCCGCTGACGGCATCCGTTCCCAGAGCGGCTGGATGGCGACGACCCCGAGCCAGCCCATCCCTACATAGACCGCCGTCGACGTGATCGGGTAGCGCGGCCCCCCGACTACCTTGAAGATCACCCCCGCCAGCGCCAGGGTCCATACCGTACCGAGCAGCGTCCATCCCCAGGCGCCGCGCAGAATGCCGAGCGTGAAGGGCGTGTAGGTGCCGGCGATGAGAAGGAAGATCGCTCCATGATCGATGACCCGAAGCAGGCGCTTGGCTGGTGAGCGCGGCAGTGCGTGGTACAGCGTGGAGGAGAGGTACAAGAGAGCCATCGTCGCCGCGAAGACGCTGACGCCCACGATACTCGCGGCACCGTTGGGAATCGCCTCCAGCACCAAGGAAGGCGTCACGACGAGGATCGCCAGGAAGCCAACTCCGTGGCTGACGCTATTCGCGATCTCTTCACCTACCGACTGAGGTCTGATCGATTTCCGCTTCCGTGTCGTGGTCGTGCGGCGGCAAGGAACTTCAGCGCCCGCATCCCGGGCAGGAAGAAGTAGGCGCCGCCGACCGGGGTGACGAACAGCGGCATGTCGGTGCAGCGCTCGCGCACCGGGCGGCGCGGGAAGGTGAAGTTGCGCTGCATGCGCCGCCGGGCGTCCTCATCCACAGGGCCGCTCGGTGGGCGCGGGTGGCCGGCCGCCACCGGGTCGGGGTCGGCGTAGAGGCCGTCGAACTTGGCGTTGTTCAGCCAGGTCTGCTGGATGAGCTCGAACTGGCGGGCGATGTCGGCGTTCAAGCAGATGAAGTACAGCCCTCGGGCCTCGCCGTCGTCCTCCATGAGCCGGTCGGGGTCGACTCCCTCGGCGATCGGCTCGCCGTAGGCGCGCCCGCGACGCAGGATGCGGTGGTGGCTGGCGACGGCCATGGCCTCCTCGAGGCTCCCCGGCAGCGCGTCGCGCGGGTTGGCGCGGCGGATGTGGGAGCCCACTGGGCAGCGCATCCCGTCGGCGTCGCGCTCCCGGTAGCCGAACGCGTCGCGGCGCCGCAGGCCCAGGTCGGGAATCGGGCGGTCGGGCGACAGCGTCATCGGCGTGCCGTCGGGCCAGCGGCCGAGCATCTTGGCGGCGACCCAGACGCGGGGATCGACATCGGGTGGCGCCGGCTGTCGCAAGGCCGCGGCGACCTGCTCCGCCCAGCGCCAGAAGCCGGCGACGTCCTGGCGGAGCTGGCGGAACACCAGGTAGGAGCCGTAGAAGCCGAAGTCGCGGGCGCCCGGCGGCCCGTCCTCCGGGCCCTCGGGCAACATCCCCGACGGGTCGCCGGCGGCCCCGACCAGCGGGCTTTCGGGCCGGGCGCCGTACTGGTTCTCGTAGCCGAGGATGAGCTCGCCGGGAGCGAGGGTGTTGGCGGGTCGCGGCGGCTCGGGCTCCTTGTAGCCGCCGATGATCGGCTGCGCGATGCCGTCGTCGAAGCCGAAGTGCTCCTTGCCGCTGCGCATCATCGCCGCCGAGGCCTCGAGGCGAACGACGCTCGCCAGGCCGGCGGCCCCGGGGGCAGCGAACAGCTCGTCGTCGAGCTCGGCGAGCGCGCCTTCATCGGCGGCGAACAGGAACATGAGGGCGTGGAGCGCGGGGTTGTTCGGGCCGCCCCAGAGCCAGTTGCCGGGGTCGGCGCGGCCCTGGTCGCCGAGCGCGCGCCGCCGCGCCTCCCAGGTCATGCCTTCGCGAAACTCGCGCGAGAAGCCCGCCAGCTCCTCGCCGCCGGCGCGCTCCTCGCCGCCGGCGCCCGACTCGCCAGCGGCACCCGGCTCGCCGCCGGGGCCGGGCTCATTGTCGATCGTCCGCAGCCCGAGGGCGCGCAGGCCGGCCGAGGTGAAGGCGATGTTGCACGCCTGCCGCTCGGCGCGGACGCCGCCCGGGGTGATGCGCGGCAGCGAGGCCCGCAGCCAGCCGCGGAACGCCGCCGCGTCGGCGATCTCAAGCAACGCGTAGCGCGCCACCGGCAGCGTCCCGTAGCCGGTGAACACAATCCCCTGGATCTCGCCGGCGTCGCGCTCGACGCGTCCCTTCTGCCGTCCGCCTCTGGCCATGGGCCCAGGGCGCGCACCCGAATCGCGGTCCGGCACACGATCACGAGCCGCAGCCCGGTCCCCGCCCCCCGGGGCCTCCCCGCCGGCTGCGTTTTCCCTCCCCATCTCCGGAGCGTCCTTCGCCGTCACAGTCTCGCCAGCCATTCTTCGGCTTCCTTTCGGCCCATCGTCGGCCTGGCCAGCCCCTCGCGAATCCGGGCATTGTTGATCACGTTGAGGATCGTCAGCGTCGGATAGGCGCTGTACCAGACCTCGGTCGGCACCTGGCTGGCACGTACCTTGGCCTTGAAGGCGAGCTCGTTGCGCGCCCCGCCCTTGATCAGCCAGCGCGAGGCCGGGAACTCCCACGTGTTGCTCCAGATCGCCGTCAGGCCGTCAGACGCCTTGTCGATGAAGTCGCCCAGGTAGCTCTCCCAGCTGCCGTCGTAGTTGCTCAGGAACAGCAGATTGCGGCCGCCGTCGATCACCATCCAGCGGGCGAAGTGGATGGATGCGATGCTGCCGAGGCGGCCCTTGCGATAGATCAGTCGGGCGGCGGCGTCGATCACCGCCAGCACCGTGCGAACCACGAACTGCCGGTACCGCCCCGGCTTCATCGGCGCCAGGCTGGTCATCTGGTTTTGCACCTGGTAGTCCTCGCGCGCCACCAGCTCGCGCACCTGGCCGGGCTCGGCGGCGGTCATGTCGGTCTCGGGGTCCCGCCGCTCCCGGTAGCGCAGCCAGGGCAACGAGAGCAGCAGCGCGATCGCCCCGATCACGGCGACGGCCGCGCGGAAGAGCCCCACCGCCCAGAACACGAGCCGCCGGCCGAGGGGCGGCAGCGCCGCGCGATCGGTGGCGGCGGCGAATTCCGGCTGCTCCCGCACCCAGGCCCGCAACGCCCCGTGCGCGTCCACCGGATCGGCGGGCAGCGAGCCGCTCGCCCGGCGATCGTCGAGATGCTCCTCGAGGGCCTCGCGGAGGCGCGCCTCCCACTGGATCTGCCGCACCGAGCGGCCGACGGCGCCGACATAGAAGGTCTGCGGCGCGACGCCGTGGGCCAGCAGGAAATCGCGCCCGGCTCTCGGGGAGCGCCGGCCGGCCGGCGGGTAGCCGGCGCAATGGGCGTAGATCTCGTGGAAGGTGTCGCCGCCGACCCGGATGAGCTCGTCGAGGTGGGCGTGGAGGCCGCCGTCGTGGTTGGTCGACAGCAGCAGGCGCCCGGGGATCGGCTCGCCGCGCAGGTCGAGCTGCGGATCCAGCACCGCCCAGCGCATGAAGTGAACGCTGCCGAGGGCCTCGAAGTCGATCCGCGGGTCGGGATCGCCGATGGTCTGACCGATGGGGACGAGAAGCTCGCGGAGGGCCTCTTCGTGCCCGCTTTCGATCTCGACGATCGCGGCGAAGGCGGACTGGCGCACGTCGGCGGCGCCGGTCCCGTGTGTCCTGCTCGCCACCCTGCTGCTCGCTCCCGGTCCCCAAGACGGTACGAGGTCGCTCGATTCGCCGGCAACGATGGCACACGCTGCCCGACCCCGCCAGGGATGCAGCCGACATCGAGGGTTGAGCAAACCGGCTGTCCGTTGCCCCGTCCGCGCATCTTCTCCCTACCATCTCTCGGGCCCGTGACCGACAATGAGGCCTCCCCGGTTCGGACCTCCCGACAACGTCAACGACAACGCAGAAGGAGGAGCAACCATGCGTGCACCCTTGCTCCCGACGATCTCGACGCTCACCGGCCTCCTGCTGGCGGTGGCTGTGGCTCCGCTATCGCCCCAGGCCCGGGCGGTGAGCGAGGCCCGCCACCCGGCGGCGCACGAAGCTCGCCACTCGGCGCCATCATCACCGCGAGCCGCGCAGCAGCCGCGCGCCCGCGACCTGGGAATTCCGTTCGACGGCGAGCCCGGGCCGTTGAACGCGATCACCGACGTGGAGGGCGTCGAGGTCGGGCACACGACGTTGATCTCCGGCGACGGTGACCGCGTCGTGGGGCAGGGCCCCGTGCGCACCGGGGTCACCGCCGTCTGGCCGCGGGGCAACGACACCCCCGACCCCGTGCTCGCGGCCTGGTTTTCGCTCAACGGCGACGGCGAGATGACGGGGACGACCTGGGTCGAGGACTCCGGGATCCTCGAGGGACCGGTCATGATCACCAACACGCTCAGCGTCGGCATCGTCCACCACGCGGTGATCCGCTGGGGCGTGACCCGCAGCCGCGACTTCACGGGCAGCGGGTATCCGCCGTGGCTGGCGTCGCTGCCGGTGGTCGCCGAGACTTGGGACGGGACGCTCAACGACATCATGGGTCAGCACGTCACCGAGGAGCACGCGCTCGCTGCGATGGACGGCGCGCAGGGCGGACCGGTGCAGGAGGGCAACGTCGGCGGCGGCACCGGCATGATCTGTCACCAGTTCAAGGGGGGAATCGGCACCGCCTCGCGGCGGGTCGAGATTCTCGATGAGACCTACACGCTCGGCGCCCTCGTGCAGTGCAACTACGGATCGCGGCGGTCCCTGCGCATCGCCGGCGTGCCGGTGGGCCGGGAGATCGGCGACATGATGCCCAACTCCGGCGAGCCCGACGATGATGCGGGCTCGATCATCGTCGTGGTCGGCACCGACGCGCCGATCCTGTCGCACCAGCTCAAGCGGGTGGCCCGCCGGATCTCGCTCGGCCTGGCTCGTAACGGCAGCACCTCGGGCAACGGCTCCGGGGACATCTTCATCGCCTTCTCCACGGCCAACCGCGAGGCGGCCCGCTCGTCGGGGATGAGCGAGCTGCGCATGCTTGCCAACGGCAGGCTGAACGCCCTGTTCACCGCCACGGTCGAGGCCACCGAGGAGGCGATCGTCAACGCCATGGTGGCCGCCGAGACGATGACCGGGGCCAACGGCGTCACCGTTCCCGCCCTGCCCCATGATCGCCTGCGCGAGATCTTGCGCCGCTACAACCGCCTCGACGATGCACCGCGCTAGTCTGACTGGAACCGGCTCGCCCCGGGAGGCCGCCCCACGACGCATCTGCCCCGCGTGATAGGCTGCGGCGGGGTTTGGCAGGAGGTAGCACGATGAAGAACGTGTTGCGGCGTATGGTCGTTGTTGTGGCGACGCTGGCGCTTCTCGCGGCCACGGTGCCGCTGGCGCCGCAGGAACAGCTTCCCCCGCCGGCGCCGCTCGCCCCCCACGAGCTCATCGAGAGCGCCTCGAGCCTGATGAGCGCCTTGGCTGAGACGGGAGCCATCACCAAGGGGCAGGCGCAGAGCCTGCTGGTGAAGCTCGAGGACGCTAGCCAGGCGCTCTGGCAAGCGAACGCCGGCGCCGCCATCCGGCACCTCGGCGCGTTCCAGCACCAGGTCGAGGCGCTCGCCCAGGGAGGCCAGCTCGGCAGCAAGGACGCCACCACGCTCGCGGACTACGCCACCCAGGCGAGCAACGCCATCGAGCAGCTCGCCTTCAACATTCCCTCCGTGGCGCGGGTCGGCAACGCGTCGTGCCAACAGGTGGCCTGTCCCCAGCCGCTGGTTTTGTACGTCGATGGGCGCCAGGCGCACCTGGCCCCGGACGGTAGCCAGGCGCGGCCGTTTCGGTCCATTGCCGCCGCGCTCGCGGCGGCCGAGGAAGAAGGCGCCTGCGGCGTCGAGATCCACCTGGCGCGCGGCATGTATTCCGGAGACATCCTCCTGACCCGCCACACCCGCATCATCGGCGACGAGACGCGCGCCACGACCATCCGCGGCTCCATCATCGATGAGGGCGGCTACGACCTCGACCTGCGTGGTATCACCATCGCCTCGAGCCCGGCGCCCGGCGGCGTCGTCGCGCAGCCCTGCCCCGCGAACGTCGACCTGTCGGCGGTGGTGGTCGACGGCGCCACACGTTACGGGGTCCGCCAGGACGGTGGCTCGCTGCGGATGTTCGCAACCCGGGTGCGCGCGACGCTGGCCCAATCGGACGACGTGTACGCCGGCAGCGGCGTGCGCCTCACCGGCGGCGCGAAGGCGGTGATCGGCCGGAGCGAGATCGATGGCTCCGGCTCGGTGGGGCTCGCGATCAGCGACCCGGAAACCCGCGTTTATGTCGCCGCCAGCCTGATCGGCGACAGCCACGTCAACCCGAGCTTCGAAGACGAATTGCCCTTGCTCGGTCTCGGGTTCGGCGGCGTCGAGGTACGCGACGGCGCGCTCCTCCTGATGCTGATCTCCAAAGTCGAAGACAACGAAGCGTTCGGCGTGAGCGTTCGTAGCGGTGGACGAGCGCATCTCCGCTACGCTGAGATCTCGGGCACCGCGTCGCGGAGGATCGGCGGGCTGCTCGTCGCCGGGTTCAACGTCTTCGCAGAGAATGACGCAACGGTCGAGATCTCGCGGGTCACGGTCACCCGCGGCGACCTCGCGGGCATCGGCATGAAGGATTCTTTCGTGACCGGCTCTGCCTCGATCGTCAGCTTCCACCCCATTGGCGTCGTCATCCTGTCACTTCCCGCCTCCGACCCGGCATATGACCTCAACGCTGCGACAAGCTGCCTGAATGGCGTCGCCTTTCTGCACAACGACCTTAACCTCGACTTTGCGGCGCTGCCGGCGCCGTGCGGCAGCGGTTGCCCTCCGCCCCCTCCATGCCATAGCGTGCCGACCGTGTGCGACTGGTGCGGATCATGACGGGCGCGCCGCCCGATCTGCCGCTCGACCTCGTGTCGGGCTGGCCCGGGACGCCGCGGTAACGGCGACTACCTTGCTAGAGATGGCGATAGCGGCCGCGCCCTGCCCCATGATCGGCGGCGCGAGATGTTGGGCCGCTACCACCGCCTCGACGATGCGGCGCGCTAGGAAGCTCCGGCCTCCTGGCGCTCG
>Ga0299906_10003834_pt1 | contig 12359 bp, 7 predicted proteins | sample RVTome_14_FD_200259 | JGI IMG/M metagenome (GOLD analysis project Ga0299906, IMG submission 200259) | Soil microbial communities from uranium-contaminated site in the Upper Colorado River Basin, Wyoming, United States - RVT145D125 (version 2) ...
AGCCGGTTCGGGTGGAGGCGGCCGCCTGGGGGGAGCAGCCGGTCGCGTTCGGGATCCATGGACCCTGGGACGGGGCCGACCCGGAGCCGCGCTCGGCTCGGGTCGGGCTCGCGCCCCTCGAGTTCCTGGTGCTGCTGGTGGGCATCCACTTCGCCTGGCGCAACGTGCGCCTCGGCCGCTGGGACCGGGACGGCGCGGCGCGGCTCGCGGGCTTCGCCTTCGCCATGGGGCTCGCGGCCTGGGTGCTGCGCGTCCCCTACGCGACGAGCCTGGCGCGCTCGTGGGAGCTGATGAGCTTCGGCTTCGGGCTGGCGCTGTTCCACGCCCTGCTGCTGGGGCTGCTCTACGTCGCGGTGGAGCCCTCGGTGCGGCGCCACTCGCCCCGCAGCCTGGTCTCGTGGCAGCGCCTGCTGAACGGGCGCTTCGGCGATCCCGCCGTGGGGCGCGACGTGCTCCTCGGGCTGGTCCTCACCGTCGCGGTGCTGCTGCTGCTGGCCCTGGCCCACGCGCTTCCGGGCTGGCTCGGCGCCGCGGCGCCCCGCCCGCTGGCGGTGGAGCTGGGCTTCCTGTCCAGCCCGCTCCAGGCCGTGGCCGCGGTAGTCGCCGCGCCTGTGGACGCAGTGTTCGTGGGCCTCGTCTACGTGATCCTGCTGCTGATGCTGCGCGCGGTGCTCCACCGCACCGGGCTCGCGGCCGCCGCCTTCCTGCTGCTGTGGACGCTCACCGTCCTCGCGGGGCTGGGGACGTTCCACCCGGCGGCGGCCGTCGCGGTCGCGGCGGCGGGAGCGCTCACCGTGGCCGCGCTGGCGCGCTTCGGCCTGCTGGTGGTGGTGGTCCAGAGCTTCTTCCTGGTGCTGCGCCCGCCGTTCACGAGCGAGCTGACCGCCTGGTACGGGCTGCCGTCCCTCGCCGGAGGGATCGCCGTCGCCGTGCTGATGCTCCTGGCCGCCCGCAGCGCCCTGGCCGGCCGCCCCCTCTTCGAGCTGGCGGACTAGGCTTCCTCTGGTCGGCGCCCCGGTCGAAGTCCCGGAACAGCGCCAGCCCGCCGTCGTCCAGGCTGAGGTGGTGCGTGAGCGAGCCGGCTGCGGTCGGGGAGGTCCACGCCATGCAGGTGCCGACGGCGAGCAGGTACGCGGCGGGGCGCATGGATGGGGCTCCGGGACGGTGCGGATTCTGTAACGGAAGAGCCGCCCGCGCCAGGGGTTGGTCGCGCGGACCGGTCCACGCTTCTGGTAGCCTCGACTCCTCGCCAGCACATGGAGGTCAGCATGCCCGGACAGGCACCCCTCACCCGTCGCTCGTTCCTCCAGAGCGGCGCGGCGGCCGCGGCGGTGACGCTGGCCGCGCGCCGCGCCCAGGGCCGGCCGCCCAGCGGCCGCACAAACGTGGGCTACGTCGGCGCGGGGACCCAGGGGCTGCGCCAGCTCATGGACGCGCTGGGGCGGGAAGACCTCCGGATCACCGCAGTCTGCGACCCGAACCGGCTGAGCGACGACTACGTCGAGTGGTTCCGCAACGAGCTGCGGGACAAGGTCCGGGGCTTTCTCGGGAGCTCCTCCTGGGGCGAGGGGGCGCGGGGCTGCCCGGCGGGGCGCGAGGTGGGGCGCCAGCTCGTCGACCACCACTACGGGGCGTCGGCCGGCGGCGGCTGCGCCGTCTACGCGGACTTCCGGGAGATGCTCGCGGAGGAGCGCGACCTGGACGCGGTCTACGTCATGACCCCCGACCACCTGCACGCGGCGGTCAGCCTCGCGGCGCTGGCGGCGGGGAAGCACGTGATCGTGCACAAGCCCCTGGGCAACGTGCTGCGGGAGGCGCGGCTCGTGGCCGACGCCGCGCGCCGCTCGGACCGGGGGACGCACATGTTCTGCGGCGCGGATGCGGCCTCGACGGCGCAGCTCACGGAGTGGATCGAGGCGGGGGCGATCGGGCCGGTTCGGGAGGTGCACAACTGGTCGGCCCGGCCCTACTGGCCCCAGGGAATGACGACCCGTCCCGAAGGCCGGCCGCCGGTCCCCGAGGGCCTCGACTGGGACCTGTGGCTGGGGCCGGTGCCGCACCTGCCCTACCACCCCGCCTACACCCACGCGGTCTTCCGCGGCTGGTACGACTTCGGCACCGGCGCCCTGGGGGACATGGGGCACTACTCCTTCTTCCAGATCTTCCGGATCCTGAAGCTGGGCGCGCCGCTCACGGTGGAGGCGAGCCGCAGCCAGGAGTGGAGGATCGAAGACCTGCTCTGGGTCAGGAAGGTCAACGCGCTCTCCTACCCCCGGGCGTCGACGATCCACTGGGAGTTCGCCGCCCGCGAGGGGATGCCCCCGGTCTCGCTCCACTGGTACGACGGCGGGCTGCGTCCTCCCACGCCCCGGGAGCTGACCGAGGACGGGGAGAAACTGCCGGAGGAGGGGCTGCTGTTCGTGGGGGACGACGGGAAGATCCTGGGCGACTTCCGCGGCCGGGAGCCGCGGCTCATCCCGAAGGCGCGGATGGGGTCCTTCGCGCCGCCGCCGGAGCGCCTGCCGCGGCCGCGGCCCGAGCTGGACCAGTGGGTGGGCGCGTGCCGCGGCGAGGCCGAGTCGGACGCCAGCTTCACGAGGGTGGCGCGAGTGGGCGAGACGATCCTGCTCGGCAACATCGCGCTGCGGGTCCCCCGCAAGCTGCGCTGGAACGCCGAGGCCGGTCGCTTCGCCGGCGACGCCGAGGCGGACGCCTTGATGACCCGGGAGTACCGCGAGGGCTGGACGCTCTAGCAGAGCGTTCGCTTCACTCCCGGAGCTGGATCACCGTCAACGAGTGCGCCGGCAGAGTCAGCCCATCGAGGGCGACCGGTCCCGGAAGCGGCGTCGTGGTCACCTGCTCCAACTCTCCGGGGACGTTCGTCGCGTCCAGGCTCGGGCCATGGATTCTCCAGCCGTCGATCCTCGACGGCGCAAAGCCCGCGACGCGTACCGCCACGGCGGCGGTGGTATCGGGTGAGTGGTTGACGAGCGCCACCGAGACGACTCCGGACTCGCGGTCCAGGCTGGCGACCGCGTCGACCGTCCCGCTCTCCGCGAACTCGGCGGGCAGCAGCGCGCCCCCGAGGCGGGCCCGGTAGAGCGCGAGCACGTGACCCGCGGGATCGAGGGCCGCGTGGGTGCGGCTGGTCTTGATGGCGCCGATCACGTTCACGGCCTGCGCCCAGTTCGCCATCTCCACCACGTCGGCCGAGCGCGCCAGCTCGTGGACCGCCCTCGCCACCGCCACGGCGTCGCCGAGCGTGTAGTAGTGCTCGTAGGCCCCGATGCCCGGGGCATCCGGCTTCGACTCCCAGTCGCGCACGATCCCCCACTCGTCGATGGCGAGGCGCAGGCGTGCGATCCCCTCGGGGCTCCCCGCCACCTGCCGCTGCCGGAAGTCCTCGACGATCCGGCGCACGCCGGCCGCCACGCTGCCGGAGTAGGCGCCGTAGTCACGGGCGTAGGCTGCCGAGGCCTCCGCCGAGAGCGGCAGCTCGTACCCGCGCTCGGTGTAGTGATGGCCGCTCAGCAGGTCCATGTTCCCGGCCATGTACGGGAGCACGACGTCGTTCCAGCGGCCCGGGTTCCCGACCCCGACCACACGGATGCCCGGGTCTCGCTCCTGCATCGCGCGGGTGAAGGCGTTGTGGCGCAGGCCGTAGCGCTCGGCCGGCACGTTGCCGAGCTGCCAGTCGCCGTACATCTCGTTGCCGACGCCCCACCAGGCGACGCCCCAGGGCTCGGGGTGGCCGTTGCGGGCGCGCTCCGCGCCCCAGCGCGTGCTGGCGGCGCCGTTGACGTACTCGACCTCGTCGGCGGCCTCGTCCACGCTGCCCAGCCCGGAGTTGACGGCGATGTAGGGCTCGGTACCCACCTCGCGGCAGAAGTCGAGGAACTCGTGGATGCCGAAGTCGTTGGACTCGACGTCGTTCCAGGCGCGCTCCCAGCGCGGAGGTCGCCGGTCCCGGTCGCCGATCCCGTCCTTCCAATCGTAGCCGGAGACGAAGTTGCCGCCCGGCCAGCGCGTGATGGGCGGGTTCAGCCGACGGTAGAGGGCCAGGGCGTCGGGCCGCAGGCCCCGGAGGTTGTCCGCGGGCATCAGGGAGAGCCCGGCCACCCACAGGTAGCCGGGACCGGTCAGCTCGAGGCCCAGTCGTGCCGCGTCGGTCGTCGCACCGGCTCGGAAGCGGAACGGAAGCTTCGCCCACCTCTCGCCGACGTCGGCGAGCGCAACCGAGGCTCCTTCTTCCGCGCCGCCGCCCCACGCCAGGCGGACCTCGACGGGCGAGGCCGGCCCGACCCGGGCCAGGACCGCGTAGCCGACGTACTCCTCGCCGGCGATCAGTCCCAGCTCACCCTGACGGATGCCGCAGCGCCCGTCCCCGCCCCGGTGCCAGAGCGCGAGGCTGTGGTCGCCGGCGTACGCGCCGGCGCTGTCGTGGAACGTCTCGCACACGGCGCCCTCGTCCTTCACGATCTCCCAGACCTTCCCGGGCTCCAGGAGGAACTTCCGGTCCTTCAGCATCTCTGCCCAGATGCCGCCGTAGATGCAGCGCCCGAGGTGCTCGATGAACTGGCCGTAGACGTAGGGAGAGATGGCGGCCCCCGGCCGGGAGACGTCGACGCGGACCACGGGATCGGCGGCGGGAGCCGCGCATGCAACAAAGAGCGTGACGATCGCCGCCGCCGCGACCCGGACCGCGCGACGGCTCGGGGACTCTCCACGCAGGGCCGGCACGGCTACTCGCTCGCCACCGGGATCTCCGGCTCGGGACCCGGGACGTACCAGACGTCCTTCTCCAGGCTCACGCCCCCGCCGGTGCGCTCCTGCACGACCCGGTCGACGACGTGGACGCCCTTCTCGGCGATGCGCGGAAACGTGTCGATGCCGTCTTCCCCGAAGCCGCGCCGGGTGCGGTGGATGTCGAAGCGGTCCGCAAACTTCCGGCCGAAGGCCTTCTCCACGCCGTCGGCGCCGAGCATGAAGCCCAGCAGCCCGCCCCAGGTGGCCGTGGGGTTGTCCGAGTCCCAGCCGGAGAGCGCTCCGATCCTGATCGTCTCCAGGAGGTCGCCTTCGCCGTAGAGCAGGCTCACGATGCTGGCGCCGAAGTTGATGCCCGCGGCGAAACAGCCCTCGCAGACCGGCTCGCGAGTGGGCCAGTCGTAGCCGTCCGCCTGGCCAACCTGGTAGCGCTCGTGGAGGGCGTCCCGCGCCTCCTCCCAGGTGCGTCCCGCGGCGTGCTGCTCCAGGACGAAGTCGTACATCTTCGCCGAGTACGACGCGTCGGGCAGCCGCCGGCGTGCCTGCGCTGCGAGCCAGCGGGTGGCGTCCTTCAGCGGCAGGTCCGGATCCACCGACGAGGCGAGGGAGTGCATGATCACGTAGAACTCGGCGATCCAGGCCGCTTCGCGGCGCGCCGTAGTACGGATCGGCAGGTGGGCGATCTCCAGCGCCACGTCGGGGCGGGCGGGAGCGAACAGGCCGAAGATCTCGGTGGTGAGCTGGGCGTCGATCATCTCGTAATCGGGGTTCAGTGCCGGGTCGCTGGTCTCGGGCGGGCTCCTCCCCTGGAGCATCAGGTCCAGGGCGCGCTGGTTCGACACCCACAGGAAGTTCTCGGGCCGGCCGTCACCGCTCCGGTGGGGCGTGTTCTCGTCCGACCAGATGTGGGCCAGCCACCCGTCGCGGATCTGCTCCCCGGTCAGGCGGCTCGTGCGGTTCGCGAGCATCAGGTGGAGGTAGATGTACTCGATGTCGGTGTCGTCGTCGGCGCCCCAGACCTCGCCGGGGTCGCGGAACACGAAGTCGATGCGCCGCGTCGGGTCCCCCGGACCGCCGCCCCAGATGTTCGGCTGGTCCGGCCCGCCCCAGTCGTCCCGGGTGTAGAAGCCCGCCCCGCGGCCCTCGAGGCCGTCGCCGCCGATCTTGTCCATCTCCGTGAGCAGCCCGGTCCAGTTCGCGATGCACTGGGCGAGCCAGAAGCCCTCGAAGCGCCGGGCGTAGTCCGCCCGGGAGATCTCGCGGTCCCCCGGCCGGGACGCGTAGGGCTCGTAGACGAGTCCCGGCGCCGCGGAAGGCCGCTGCTCGTGGCTCGGCTCCGCCGGCTGGGCCCCGGGCGCCGTGGGGGCCGAAACGGTGAGCGCCAGACCGGCCAGCAAGGGCCGGCCCTTCGCCGCGATGCTCGTTCTCATGGGCGCCTCCGTGTGGGGACGACTCTACGACGACTCGACCCCCGAAGCTCGCCGGGAGGGCCTTGCGGCCGCCGCCCGCAGGACGGCTGGTATCCTCGGGCGGTGTGGAGCACCCCGTGGCGCCGCCTGCTCCGGGCCACCTCGATCCTGTGGCGGTTGCCGTTCCTGGCCCTGCTGTCGGGCATGGCGCTGATCGGCTTTCTCGGCGTGGCGGGCCCGATCGTCTTCGGCATGTTCGCTCTCGCCTACGGCATCGGCGTCCTCCTGCAGCTGATGGTGCGCGCCGTGCCGCAGTCGCACCCCGCGAACCAGCCCACGGCCTGGACCGACTTCGCCCGCTACGCGGTGGGGACGCTGTTTCTCGTGCTGGCCGTGATCGGGCCGATCCGCGGGCTCCTGCTGCTGGTCGCTCCCGAGGCCCGGACCAGCGACGCAGCGGTGGCGTACCGCTTCGGCCCGCCGGGCTTCAACGAGCTGGCCGGCGCCTGCGGCCTCTACTACGGCCTCGTGGGCTTCCTGCGGGAGAGCCTCTGGCGCCTGGGCCAGATCCGGGCGCTGCGCCGTCTCCCCACCTCGGCCGCGCGCTCTGTTGCGGCGGGGCTGGTGGAGCTGCAGGGGACCGCCCGGACGCTCGACGAGGATCCGATCCTGAGAGTGGAGTGGGGGATCCTGTCCGAGGGAGGGTTCGTCTGGTCGCGGGCCCGGGTGGCGCCCTTCGAGCTCGAGGACGCGAGCGGCCGCGTCCGCGTCGATCCCTGCGGCCCCGAGCTGGAGCTGCGCGCTCCCGCCGTCTCGCTGCTGCTGTCGCTGTTCGGCCGCCGCCGTTCCGAGCTGGTGCTGACGCGCCACGTGGTGCCGGGGGTGTGGCCCGACCGTCGCTGCGAGCTGCGCGACGGCGACCCCGTGTACGTGATCGGCCGGGCCGAGGAGCGCGACGGCGCGCCTCCCGGGGCGACCGACTCGGAGCGGCTGGTCGTGCGTCCCTCGAAGGAGGCGCGCCGGCCCGAGAGTCTCGTGGAGCACCTCCTCGACCCTCTGGCGCGCCGGCCCCGGCGGCGTGCCGAGGACGTCTTCTTCCTGGCCGACTGCGGCGAGGGGCGCGCGCGCCGCCTGCTGTGGCGCGGCTTCCTGCGCAGCGCGGCCTGGACGCTGCTCGCGACCGGCCTCTCCGGGTTGCTGCTCCTCGACGCGCTGCGCGTCTGACGGGTCTGGCCTTCAGCCGAAGGCGATCTCGACGTCCCTCTTCGATTCCTCGGGGACGGCGAGCAGGCCGCGGCGGGCGTAGCCCAGCACCTGGGCGGCCAGCAGGTCCGGGAAGCGCGCGATCGCCACGTTGTGGGTCGTGACGGAGTCGTTGAACAGCTCGCGCCGGTCGGCGATCTGCGACTCGAGGGCCGCGATGCGCGCCTGGAGGTGGATCACGTTCTGGCTGGCCTTCAGGTCCGGGTAGCTCTCCCAGACGTGCCGCAGCTTCGCGACCTCCCGGTTGAGGTCGTTCTCGATGCGCACCTTCTCGTCGCCGTCCCGGGCACCGTCGTAGCCGACCCGGAGCCGGGTCAGGGACGTGAGCAGCTCGCGCTCGTGGGCCATGTAGCCGGTCACGGCGTCGATCAGCTTGGTCAGCTCGTCGTGGCGCTGCTGGAGCACGACGTCGATGTTCGCCCAGGCCCTGTCGACGTCGTGTCGGATCTGGACGAGGCTGTTGTAGACGGAGACGAGCCAGCCGACGAAGCCGACCGCCACCAGAGCCGCCAGGACCGCGATGCCGAGGTGCATGGGACGGGCCGGCGTGATGCTAGCACGCGCCTCGGGGCTGCTCTCCTCGCGCCCGGAGCCCGGGGTCAGGGCCGCGGCGCCTCCGCCCTGTGGAGCTGCCCGCGGAGGATGACCGCCGCGGGTGTCCGGAGCGTGGACAGATCGACGAGCGGGTTGGCCCGAGTCAGCCGGAGCGTCGAGCCCTGCTAGGCTGCGAGGCCGCACCAGGCGGCGAGGGGGAAGACGTACGAGCGCCCTGCGGCGCGACGGCCACAGATCTGTGGCGGGCTGTCCACCCGACGCCGGGAAACTCCTGTTCCACGGCGGGCACGCTCCGTGCCAGCACTCCCGGAGTGATTGACGTGGGCAGCTTCCTGGTGTCGGCGCTGGTCTTCCACGCCATGCTCGCTTCGGCGTGCGCAGCGACGTTCCTCTGGTGGCGGCGGAGCGACGTCTCGTGTCCGTTGCCGACGCTGGCGGCCCGGTGTGCCGGGAGCTCGACGCTGCCGCGGGCGCCGATCTGCGCATCGCCCTCGGGCACAACCCGAGCTACGCGCGCCTGGTCCATAGCTGCGGCGGCGTGGACCTGGCGCTGGCCGGGCACACCCACGGCGGGCAGGTGGTGCTGCCGCTCCTGTCCTCCGGAGATCTGCCTGCTCGAGGTGCGCTACCACGGCGCCGGAGACCGCACCCGGGCCGCTGCGGCGCGCTGAGCCGGGTGTCGCGACGACCCCGCTGCTGTGTCGGAGCGCACGCTCGCGTGTTCCACTTTCGAGCCGTCGTCGCGGAATGTGCCTTGACCGGCGGGCTCCGGGGATCGGACAATGCTCGGCACCCCTTCATGCCATCGACGCCAGGGATCGCGGCGGCGAGCGAGGAAGAGCTGGTGGAGCGGTTCCGCGCCACGGGCGAGGACTGCTGCTTCGAGGAGCTCTACCGGCGCTCGCGGCGGCGCGTGTTCGGGGTCTGCCTCCGGGTCGTCGGAGACCTGTCCCAGGCCGAGGATCTCTGCCACGACGCCTTCCTGCGGGCCTTTCAGGGCTTCGGCCGTTTCGAAGGGACCACCTTCGCGTCCTGGGTGTGCCGGATCGGGATCAACCTCAGCCTCAACGCCCTTCGCCGACGTTCCCTGGCCGAGCGGGCGGCCCGGGAGCCGGAGCCGGCCGTGGTGCCGGCGTCTGCCGAGCGGCGGCTCGTCTCCCGGGAGGCGCTGGCCCGCGCCGCGTCGATCATCGAGGGGCTGGAGCCGCGGCAGCGCCGCGTGTTCCTGCTGCGCCACCTCGACGAGCTGTCCCACGCGGCGATCGCCGCGCGCACGGGCTGGAGCGCCGACGAGGTGCGGTCGTTCCTCCAGAACGCGCGCCGCAACTTCCGCCTCGCCTGGGAGGCGGCGGAGGGAGAGCGGCCGGGAGCCCGCGTGAGCCATGGTTGACGGGCGCTTCGACGGCGAGCTGGAGGCGATCTCCGCGGGACTGCGCGCCCGGCGCGGGGTGTGCCCCGAGGCCGACGAGATCGCGGCATTCGCCCGGGACGAGCTGGACGCCGCTGCGGCGGCCCGGGTCCGCGGGCACCTGGGGTTGTGCGACAGCTGCGGGCTGCTCGCCGAGGCGTCGCTCGCGGAGCCCGTGGACGTCGACGAGGGCACGTGGAGCGGGGTGAGCGGCCGGCTGGACCGGCGCGCCGCTCCGTGGCGCCGCTCCGCGGCGCGCCGGCCGACCATCGCGTGGCTCGGAGCGGCGGCGGCCGTGCTCGCCGCCGTGGGGCTCTCCTATTGGACGACGACGACCGGCGCGCCGGCCCGGGTCTCGGCGACGCGGGGGTCGGCGCTCCAGCCGGTCGAGCCGATCGGCGAGGTGCGGGAGCTCGCGACCTTCCGTTGGCAGGCGCCGCCCCTGGAGCTGAGCTACCGGGTCGAGGTGCGCCGAGGCGACACCGCGCTCTGGTCGGGCTCCGCTCCGGGCACGAGCCTGGCTCCTCCTCCGGAGCTGCGTCGCGAGCTGGCGCCCGGCGTCACGTACCACTGGCGCGCAGTGGGCGTCGACGCGAGCGGCCGCAACGTGGTGGCATCGGACTGGGTGGAGCTGCGCCTGCGCGGAGAGGACTGACTCAGGGCGCCGTGCTTCGCCCGCGCCGCCGCCGCCACGCGATCAGGCCGAGGCCGGCGACGGTGACGCCCGCGAGCGCCAGCAGAGCCGTCGGTCCGGGGACGTCGCCGGGAATCTCGACGCCGTCCTCACCGCGGCCGATCAGCACGAAGGGCGACCAGTAGTAGGGGTGGGCGTAGCGGGGGTCCTCCCGGAGGGTCAGGCGCGCGCGCCGTAGCGCCTCGGCCTTCGGCAACCCCTGCGCGAGTCCCGAGTAGAAGGCGGCCATCAGGTCGGCGCTCGCTTCGTCGGCCACGTTCCACAGCGAGGCGACCACGGAGTCGGACCCGGCGTAGAAGAACGCCCGCGCCAGCCCCACCATCCCTTCACCCGTGACCAGCTCGCCGAGGGCGCTCTGGCAGGCCGACAGCGTCACGAGGTCCGCCGCCAGCCGCATCCGCAGGATCTCCCGGAACTGGAGGATGCCGTCGTCTCCCCCTGGTTCGGGGGCGAGCACGAGGCCGCTGCGCCCGGCGTCGCTGGCGTCGATCCGGCCGTGGACGGCGAGGTGGAGGACCGAGTAGCGCTCAAGGGGCTCGGACTTGAGGCGCCCCTCGGCCGCCGCGCGGCCGAGCAACAGCGTGCTCGAGCCGCGGCCGAAGCGCGCCCGCAGCTCCTCCACCTCGCGCCGGGTGTAGGGGAGCGCGCCGAGGTTGCCCGACCCCCAGAGCGGCGCGGGTGCCGCCGCCGGCGCGTAGGTCGCGTCGCCTACCGCCAGGAGCCGCGGCGATGCGGGCTCCACGGGGCGCCTTCGCAGCTCGACCAGGGCCGAGGCCGACGGCAGGTAGCTGGTTGCCGCACGATCGACGACGTGTCCCTCACCGAGGGGCAGGGCTTCGAAGGGGAGGTAGTGCAGGATGCCCGAGGGGACGATCAGCAGGCTCGAGGGAGCTGGCTCGAACGGCCCGGCGGGCCCCAGGAGCCGTCGCCCGAGCTCCTCCAGGCGCGGCGTCGAGGCGGCGTCCAGCAGCTCGGTGTAGGCGCGCCGCACGTCGCGCTCCAGCTCTGACGCCGACGGGAGCGCGAAGTGACGCAGCCGCGAGCGCTCCACCACCCACAGGTGCGACTCGGGCTCGGCCAGCAGATACTCGAGGAGCACCTCCCCCGGCGCGAGGGCCTGCTGGACGGCGGCCGCGTCCGCGGGAGCTCGGCCGCGCATCTCGCTCAGCCGAGGATGCTCGGCGCGGACCCGCAGCTCGAGGGCCAGGAGCTCGGCCTCGGCCCGGGCCAGGTCCGCGGCGCCGGCGTTCGCGGGCTCTCCGCTGCGCTGCTGCGCCTGCAGGCGCGAGATGACGGCGAGTACCCGCCGCTCCTCGGCCACCAGCTCGGACGGGACGGTCTCGTGGAGGGCGGCCCTCGACTCCGCGAGCGAGCCGAGGAAGGCGCGCGCCCGAGCGCGCTCGGCGACATGGAATGCGGAGGCGGGCGCCTCGGGACCGCGCCGGGACAGCAGGAACGCGATCGCCTCGCGGTAGACCTCGATCTTGTCGGCGAAGAAGTCGGCTTCGAGTGCTTCCAGGCGCAGCCCGCCCCGGATCGTCTCGATGCCGTCGAGCGCTTCGAGCCAGGCGCGCCGAGCCTCCTCGTCCCGTTCGGTTCGGGCGTACAGGCGGGCGAGGTCGCGCCGCGTCTCCCAGATCACCTTCGTGTCCCCCGAGCCCTCCGCGAAAGCGAGCGCGTCGCGAAAGGACACTTCGGCCTGCTCGAGGCGGCCCAGCCCCACCAGGCACTGGCCGATCTGCCGCCGCAGGTTGGCGGAGGGGCGCTGGCCGGGCAGGCTCCCCTCGAGGCGCTCGGCCTCGCGGTAGAAGGCGAGGGCCTCCCGCCAACGCTCCTGATCGCGGCGGAGCCGGCCCTTGTTCATCCACCAGACGATCTCGTTGCGGACGTCGCCGGCCCGGCGCGAGCTGGCGGCCGCGAGCTCGAACAGCTCCAGGGCCGGCTCGGCTCTCCCGCGCTCCCACTCCACGAGCCCCTGCTCGCCCAGTGCCCATCCCTCGAGAGGATCGTTGCCCGCGGCCCGGGCCAGATCGCGGGCCTCTCCGAACGCCCGCTCGGCCTCGTCGAGCTGGTTCAGCTCGAGGTGGCAGATACCCGTCTCCACGAGAGCGATGGTCCGGTTCCGCGGGCGCTCCTCCAGCTCCAGTACCCGCCGCAGCCTGTCGAGGGCGCTCGCGTAGTCGTGGAGGCGGATCTCGGTCTGGGCCAGGTTCGTCAAAGCCGACGCGAGCGCCGCCGTATCCCCGCCAGCCTCGGCGGCCTCCAG
>Ga0299906_10003835_pt1 | contig 12358 bp, 9 predicted proteins | sample RVTome_14_FD_200259 | JGI IMG/M metagenome (GOLD analysis project Ga0299906, IMG submission 200259) | Soil microbial communities from uranium-contaminated site in the Upper Colorado River Basin, Wyoming, United States - RVT145D125 (version 2) ...
GGTACGCGTCGGTTGGCCGGCGAACTGCGTGGGCAAGGATTCCGAGTCGGACCGGACACTGTGGCGAGCTTGCTGAAGGCGGCCGGTTACAGCCTCCAGGCCAACCGCAAGACGCGCGAAGGCCGGCAGCATCCGGACCGCGACGACCGGTTTCGCTACATCAGCGAAATGGTGAAACAGTTCCAGCGGCGAGGCCGGCCGGTGGTGTCGGTGGACACGAAAAAGAAGGAATTGGTGGGGGATTTCAAGAATACCGGCCGGACGTGGCGGCCTCGTGGCAAACCCGACGAGGTGCGGGTTCATGACTTCATGGATCCGGAGCTCGGGAAGGTGATTCCGTACGGCGTGTACGGCGTGTACGACGTGACGCACAACGAAGGCTGGGTGAGCGTGGGCATCGATCACGACACCGCGCGATTTGCGGCGGCGGCGTTGCGCCGCTGGTGGCGCAAGATGGGCTCCAAGCGATACCCGAAAGCGCGAGAGATGCTCATGACGGCAGACGGCGGCGGAAGCAACGGCAGTCGATCGCGATTGTGGAAGATAGCATTGCAGAGGCTGGCTGACCGACTGGGTTTGAATCTCACCGTCCGCCACTTTCCGCCCGGGGCCGGCAAGTGGAACAAGATCGAGCGCCGCATGTTCTCGCAGATCACGGCGAACTGGCGAGGAAGACCATGGGTGAATCACGAGGTTGTGGTTCAATTGATCGCGCATACCAAGACGCGCACCGGATTGAGGGTAAAGGCCGGGCTCGATCGGAATCGATATCCTGTGGGAGAATCGGTCCCAAAAGATGAGTTTGCCCAAGTCCGGTTGAAACAGGCCGAGTTTCATGGCGACGGGAACTATACGATCCTATGTCGATGATTTGTAACTCTTATTTATCGGCGCGCCCTAAGGTGAAAAAGACTCCCGTCCCCTTTTTCTCCCGGCGATTTGCATGAGCGCTTGCGGTTCGATTTGATCGGCGTAGTGGCAGGCGGCGAGGTGATCGGCGCCGGTCATGCCGCGCGGGGTGAGTGCGGGCGACTGTTCGACGCACTTGCGCATGACCCGTACACGGACCTCGGTGTTGGCGATCTCGACGGTTTCGTCGGCGGACGCTTTCTTGGCCAGGTGGGCGGCGAAGGGGCAGCGTGGGTGAAACGCGCAGCCGCTCGGCGGATTGATCGGGCTGGGGACCTCGCCCATGAGCACGACGCGGCTGCGGCGGCGCGTGGGGTCGGGTTCCGGGACGGCCGACAGTAACGCTTGCGTGTAGGGATGCATCGGATTGCGGTAGATTTCCTCGGCCGAGGCCGTCTCGACGATCTTGCCCAGGTACATGACGGCCACGTCGTCGGAGAAGTGCTCGATGACCGCGAGGTTGTGGGCGATGAACAGGTAGCTCAGGCCGAACTCGTCCTGCAAATCATCGAGCAGGTTGAGAATCTGTGACTGGATCGACACGTCCAGGGCGCTGACCGGCTCGTCGCAGACGATGAAGTTCGGCTCGAGGGCCAACGCACGAGCGATGCCGATGCGCTGTCGCTGCCCGCCGGAGAATTCGTGCGGATAGCGGTTGACGTGCGACGGCGACAGCCCGACCCGTCCGAGCAGCGAGGCGACGCGGTCGCGCCGATCCTGGCCCGCGGCGATGCCGTGCACGGTGAGCGCCTCGCCGACGATGTTGCCGACGGTCATGCGCGGGTTGAGGCTGCCCACCGGGTCCTGAAAAATAATCTGCATGCGCCGTCGCATTCGCCGCAACGGTTCGCGCCCGAGCGTAAACACGTCAACACCGTCGAACATCACGCGGCCGGACGTGGCGGGGATGAGCCGGAGGATCGTGCGACCGACGGTGGTCTTACCGCATCCGCTTTCGCCCACCAGTCCGAGCGTCTTACCTCGCCGCACGTTGAAGCTGACGCCGTCGACCGCCTTGACCCAGCCGGCGATGCGCGAGAAGACGCCGCGACGTACGGGGAAATGTGTGCGCAGATCGCTGACGGACAGGATATGCGCATCGGAGTCGGCGGCTACGTCGGCCGCGTAGTCGACGGTTTGCGCATCGGCGGTCATGTCGTGCCGTTACCCCCCTTCGCGCCGTAGCCCGGCGCTTTCCAGCAGCTCACCCAGTGTCCCGGCCGGACTTCCTGTAGGTGCGGTTCATCCCGTTGACACTGCGCGTCGTCGCGACCCTCGCCGCAGCGCGGATGGAACTTGCAGCCGGTCGGAAAGTCGAGCGGGTTCGGGACGTTGCCCGGAATCACGTCGAGACGTTCCTTCGCATGCGATAGCCGGGGAATGCTGCGGAACAAGCCTTGCGTATAGGGGTGCAGCGGGTTGGCGAACAGCTCGTGGACGCCGGCCATCTCGACGATCTTGCTGGCATACATGACGCAGACCTTGTGGGCGATCTCGGCCACCACGCCCAGGTCGTGGGTGATCATCAGAATGCTCATGCCGTGGTCGGCCTGGAGTCGTCGCAACAGGTCGAGGATCTGCGCCTGGATGGTCACGTCGAGGGCGGTGGTCGGTTCGTCGGCGATGAGCAGGCCCGGGTTGCACGACAAGGCCATGGCGATCATGACCCGTTGGCGCATCCCGCCGGACAACTGATGCGGGTATTCGTCGACACGCTGCTCGGGGGCCGGGATGCCGACCAGTTTGAGCATTTCGATCGCGCGGTTTCGCGCCTGGACACCCTTGAGATTCTGGTGCAGCTCGACCGCCTCGATGATCTGGTCGCCGACGGTGTAAACCGGATTGAGCGAGCTCATCGGCTCTTGAAAAATCATGGCGATCCGGTTGCCGCGGACCTTGCGCATCTCGGGCTCGGAGAGGGTGAGAAGGTCGTCATCCTCGAACAGGATCTTCCCGGCGGCGATCCGGCCGGGAGGCTGAGCAATAAGGCGCATGATCGACAGCGCGGTCACGCTTTTTCCGCATCCGCTCTCACCGACCAAGGCGACGGTCTCGCCCCGGCCGACCGACCAGCTCACGTCGTCGACCGCGCGCACCACGCCGTCTTCGGTTTTGAATTCCGTGCGCAGGTTCCGCACCGACAGCAGGGTGTTGTTTTGAGCCGTCATGTACCTTTGGATCGCGCCGCCGCCGGGTCGTCAGCGGACGGTCGTTTCAACTCGGCGTCGCATGGTACGCCAAAACGTCGGCGCGGGCCAGCGGATTCGTGGGTGGGTCCTTGGTTCGATTCGTAAACAGCCCGATGTGCAAGTGAGACCACCACACCATTCAAGGTTTGATGGAGGCCTCGCTTGCGCTTCGGGCTGGTACGTCGACAACATTGCGGACGGTTACGGCTGTCCGGGTGCGGCGTCCAAGTTGTAGCTCGTGACCGCCCGCGTGTGCCAGGCCTGACCGTCGAACACGGTGACGTTGGCGCTCGAGCTGAGAAAGTTGAGCTTGGCGAGGATCGGCATGATCTTGGCGATCATCTTGGTGAGACCGCCGAGCATCGCTTGCGCTGCGGGGTCCTGGCCGGCGCCAGCGGCGGCCATACCGAGGCCCATGTTCGCGCCGCCCAAACCGGTCGCGATCTGGGTGCCGAGCTTGCTCAAGTCCGTGAACGCGACCGAGTAGACCGGTATCTTGGGGGCCAGTCCCTCCCGACCGAAACGCGGATTCTCGGCGATCGACGGATGTTTGCCCTCGGCGGTGGCCAGGCAGGTGGCGATCGCTTGGGCTGACGTGCCCACGACGATCTCGTTACCGTGCACACCGATCACCGGATTCAGCATCATGGCCAGCATCGGATGGGTGACGCTCTTGAAACCCTCGGCGCCGGGGACGTTGGCGTCGGCAATCATCAGCATCATCTGCCGCTCCGCCGACATCGCCTGCAGCTTGTCGATCGCCCGCTCGAGTTGAGCCCGCGCCTTGGCGCGATCCTTCACGCGGACGAACAGGACGCTGTCGTCCGGGCTGAAGGGCGTCGGCACCGCGGCGGGCAGCGAGACCACGACCATCTGGCCGCTGATCCAGTCGAACAATTCCGCCTGCACGTTGAACCCGGATTCGGTCTGCATGTCGTTCCATTGCGTGATCAAGTCAGCACCGTCCGGCACGCTATGTTTGACGAAATCGAGGATGAGGTTGTAACCCGCGGTGGGATCGATCCCGCTCCAGGTGAAGAACGAGCCCGCTTCCTTGGGGACGTACTGGTCAAACTTCTCGAACGGCTTTTGCCCGCTCAGGACCTTACCCAACGGCGAGGCGGCGGCGCCCGGTTTGAGCTGGGCGATCTGGTGCATCGTGGTTTGGGCTGTGTCGGTGGTCCCGGTGGCCGCGGCGTAGTCGATGATCGCCAACAGATCGATGGCTTTGTGGACCGTGGCGATGACGGCTTTCGCGTCAGGGTCCTCGCCCGATTCCGCCGCCGCCATGTCGACCATCTTGCGAATCCCGCCGAACAGCGACTCGGCATCGAGGAAGATCACACTGTCCTCGGCCTTGGGCAACTTGTCCAGGGCGGTCTTGTATCGGGACGATTCGATCAGCCCCTTGGTCTCACCCTGACCCGCGAGCCGGCCGAGGCACTGACCCAGCAGTTCGCGCGAGGCGCCGACGGAGATCACGTCACCCTGACGAGCCAGTTGAATCCGGAAGGAAAACTGGGGCGGCAGCGGCAGATCGACCGTCGCGACGCTCGCCCCGTGCAGTTTTGACTCGGTCAGCGTCAGCTCGCCCTCCGACAGATCGACCAGGGATTGAACCACATTCTTGAGTCCCGTCGCGTTCGCCTCAGTGGTATCGGCGTCGCCGCGCATGAGGATCACGAACTCGAACAACGGGTCGCCCAAACGCGCCGCCACCACGACTTCCTGAGAGACGAGCTTGCTCCACTCGATACCATCCAGCAAAGCGCCGAACTTCTTCCAGAAAGCCTCGAAGTTCTCTTTCTCGAGCGGATCGGTGACAGCCTGGCCGATCATCTGGTGGACATCGTCCTGAAATCGCGCGTCGGCCACCGCTTGCCAGAGCTCGCTCCATTTCTTGTTGATCGCGTCGCGCTCGGGGTTGTGGGCAAAGTGGGCATAGACGAACACGTCCTCGGGCACGGCCTTACCCAGCGTGAACCGTTCGGCGGCGGACGCCGGAACAAAGACGCTGATCGCGAGCACCACGGCCAAGAAGACGCTGTGTATGGGTCGAAGCAGAAGCATGAGTAACCTTCCTTTCGCGTCATGAACCGGCCGCGCCGAGCGACCATCGGGTTGCATTCCCCGCAACCACTATTGCCGAAGTCCCAGCCGGTAGCAATTACAGAAATCGGAAAAATGTGGAATGGGGGAGTGGCCTGCTCCCACAACCTGATCCAGCCGCTCGGGGCCGTTCAAGTACCGATGATTACGCCGCTTTTTTCATCCCGTCTTCAGGACGACCCGTCTTTGGTTTGCTCCGAGCGATGTGATAAGATCCCCGAACCGCAGGAGTGAGGATTCACGCATGGCTGGGATCATGAGCACGGACCGTCAGGTCAATCGTGACACGGGTCTGGAAACCATCCTCGTTGACCGGTTCACCCACGGGCTGCTCGATTCAATTGATCGACGAGGAAGCCGTAGCCGCGTGGGAACCCCTCGGTCATCGCTGCGATCTGATCCGCGAAATCCACGGCCTTCTGGTAGACCTCCAGTTTCTCGAACAGGAAGGCCATGAGCAGATTTCCCGCGCGGAATTGAGCAGGTGAACAGTTGAGCAGGAGAGGCAAACGGGCGCCCGGAACCCCGGTTAAGGCTCGCCAGCCGATGAACCCGCTCACCTGCGGTCTCCTGCTCACCTGTCTCGCAAACGTCGTGGCTTCCGTAGCGGATTCCTCACGGCTCCCCGCGTGTGTACGGAACCGCACAGTTCCGTGTCATCTGGGCGGCCATTTACCGATGCCGCTTCAATCGCTTCGGGTGCTCGAAGTCGTATTGATCCTTCAGGATCATCTCGAGGGTCTGCTCGATCGTGGGCCGGTCGCCCCAGTACGTGCCGTAGTAGGCGAGTCGAACGGCGCCCTGCTTGTCCACGATGACCGTCGAAGGACGGTTGATCCACTCCGCGTGGACGACGAAGGCCATTGGGTCCACGCCGTAGGTTGCGCCGACGGCGCCGGCGGCGTCCACGAGATGCGGCCACCAGACGCGGTTCACGTAGAGCGCCTGTGGTGACTTCTTCGTGAACCAGTATCGCGGTTGCAGCTCCTGCCCGACCATGACCCGGCTGCGGGAGCTGTCCTTGGAGCGCCTCGCCGCCCGGGAGACCCGGCTCGAGCAGCTCCTCGACACGAACGCGCCGGCCGTCTTTGCGGCCGCGTTCCTGACGTACGTCATGGTCACAGCGCTCTCGCTGCCGGGTGCGGCCGTGATGACGCTCACATTCGGATGGTTCTTCGGGATGCTCAACGGCGTGCTGCTGGTGAGCTTCGCGTCGACGACCGGGGCGACGCTCGCGTTTCTGATCAGCCGCTATCTGTTCCGAGACGCCATGCTGAGACGATTCGGAGATCGACTGCGCGGCTTCAACGAGGCCCTCGAACGCGACGGGCCCTTCTACCTGTTCACGCTCCGCCTGATCCCGGCCGTCCCGTTTTTCGTGATCAACGTGGTCATGGGTCTTACGCCGATTCGCGTTCGCACCTTCTGGTGGATCAGCCAGCTCGGTATGCTGGCCGGCACGTGCGTGTATGTATATGCGGGCGCGTCTGTGCCCGATCTCCAGACCCTCGCCCAGCGCGGGGCGGGCGGCATTCTGACACCAAGGTTGATCGTGGCCTTCGTACTGCTGGGCCTGTTTCCGTTGGCTGTGAAGATTATGATGCGGCGCGTCCGACGCGCGCCGCGGCGGCGCTGCGAACATCCCGCGTGAGGCTTATCAAGGATTCGAACCAGGCACATGGCGAGCCGAAGCACCACGACGACGAACACGGCCGGGCGCGAACTGGGCGCTGAGCGCCGCCGCCTCACCGACGAAGTTTGCGGAACGGCGCGGTGGAAACGATGGGGGCCGTATCTCAGCGAGCGACAGTGGGGGACCGTCCGGGAGGATTACAGCGCGAACGGCGCAGCCTGGGATTACTTCCCCCATGACCACGCGCGGAGTCGGGCGTACCGCTGGGGCGAGGACGGGCTGGCGGGCTTCAGTGACGAGGGCCAGCACGTCTGCATGGCGCTCGCCCTTTGGAACGAGCGCGACCCGATCCTGAAGGAGCGCCTCTTCGGGTTGACGAACGACGAGGGGAATCATGGCGAGGACGTCAAGGAACTCTACTACTACCTCGACGCGACGCCGACGCACTCGTACCTGAAGATGCTGTACAAATACCCGCAACGGGCCTACCCTTATCGTGAACTGGTGACGGAGAATCGCCGCCGAGGCAAGCACGCTCCCGAGTACGAGCTTCTGGATACGGGTCTCTTCGACGACGACCGCTACTTCGACGTTTTTGTCGAGTACGCGAAGGCTGCACCGGACGACATCCTCATGCGGGTCACCGCGTGGAACCGGGGGGCCGAGGCGGCTCGGCTCCACGTTCTGCCGCAGATCTGGTTTCGCAATACATGGTCGTGGAACGGCACGGGCGATCGGCCGCAGTTGACGGAAGTCGCCCGGCGTACGGTCCGGCTCGGCCATCCGGCGGTCGGGACGTTCTGGCTGTACGCGGACGGCCAGCCGCAGTTGCTCTTCTGCGAGAACGACACGAATCCACAGCGACACTTCGGCAGGGTCGGTGCGAAAGGGTATTGGAAAGATGCGTTCGGCAGATTCCTCGTCGAGGGCCGAGCCGACGCGATCAATCCCGAGCCACACGGCACGAAGATGGCGGCGCATTACGCTTTGGACATCGCGCCTGGTCAGTCGCGCGAAGTGCGGCTGCGGCTCACCGATCGGGAACCGCCGGCGCCGTTTCGGGACTTCGATGCGGTGGCCTGCACGCGCCTCCGCGAGGCGGACGAGTTCTATGCCGAGCTTCAGGTGCAGGTGACCGACGAAGACGCGCGGCGCGTGCAGCGACAGGCCCTGGCGGGCATGATCTGGAGCAAGCAGCTCTACCGATACGACGTCCGCACGTGGCTCGCCGGCGACCCGGCCCAGCCGGCACCGCCCACCCAACGTCGCACCGGCCGCAACGCGGATTGGCAGCACCTGAACAACGCTGAAGTTGTCTCCATGCCGGACAAGTGGGAATACCCGTGGTATGCGGCGTGGGACCTCGCGTTCCACTGCGTGCCGCTCGCCATCGTGGACGCTCCATTCGCGAAGCGGCAATTGGACCTGCTGACCCGCGAATGGTACATGCACCCCAACGGGCAGCTACCCGCCTACGAATGGGCGTTCGGTGACGTGAACCCGCCGGTCCACGCCTGGGCTGCGTGGCGCGTCTTCCAGATCGACCGGGCGCATCACGGCGGTCCCGGCGATCTGCCGTTTCTGGAGCGCGTGTTCCACAAGCTTCTTTTGAACTTCACCTGGTGGGTGAACCGTAAAGACAGCGACGGGAACAACGTGTTTCAGGGCGGCTTCCTCGGGCTGGACAACATCGGCGTGTTCGACCGCAGCGCACCGCTGCCGACCGGCGGACACCTCAACCAATCCGACGGCACCGCCTGGATGGCGATGTACAGCCTGAACCTGATGCGCATCGCCCTCGAACTCGCCCACCACAATCACGTGTATGAAGACATCGCGACGAAGTTCTTCGAACACTTTCTGCACATCGCCGCCGCCATGTGGAACCTCTGCAACTGCGGCGTGGGACTGTGGGATCACGACGATGAGTTCTACTACGACGTGCTAAGCCTTCGGGACGGGCAGCACAAACCGCTCAAGGTCCGTTCCATGGTGGGGCTGATTCCATTGTTCGCCGTGGAGACGATCGAGCCTGAACTTCTCGATCGGGTACCCGGGTTCAAGCGGCGGCTGGAGTGGATGCTCGAGAATCGGCCCGAACTGGCCGGCCTCGTTTCGCGGTGGGAAGCGCCGGGGCGCGGCGAACGGCGGCTCTTGTCGCTTCTGCGCGGGCATCGGATGAAGATGCTGCTCCGGCGAATGCTCGACGAGGATGAGTTCCTGTCCGACTACGGCGTACGCTCGCTGTCCCGCCATCATCACGACGATCCCTATGCGTTCTGGGTCGACGGGCGGCGGCTGGACGTGCGGTACGAACCGGGCGAATCCCAATCGGGACTGTTCGGCGGAAACTCCAACTGGCGCGGGCCGATCTGGTTTCCCGTCAACTATCTGATCATCGAGTCGCTCCAGCGATTCCACCACTACTACGGGGACGACTTCAAAGTGGAATGTCCGACGGGATCGGGCGTGCACCTCACGCTGCTCGAGGTGGCCACGGAACTCTCGCGGAGGCTGATGGCCTTGTTTCTCCGCGACGCGAACGGACGACGGCCGGTGTTCGGGCGCCAACAAAAACTGCAGAACGATCCGCACTTTCGCGACTACGTCTTGTTTCACGAATACTTCCACGGCGACGACGGGCGCGGCATCGGAGCGGCGCACCAAACAGGGTGGAGCGCTCTCGTGGCGAAACTGATCCAGCCGCGTCGGCCTCCGCGATAGAACAAACGGGTCAGGGAGACAAACGATGGGACCGCAACCTCTTGAGAAACGGGATCTGCCGGCACCACAATTGCCGCGATGCATCGAGCGACGCATACTCGAAGGCCAGAGTGCGATTGTGACCGGCGCGAGTTCCGGCATTGGGCGAGGCATCGCCCTCGCCTTCGGGCGCGCCGGTGCGAACGTGCTCGTCAACTATTTCTCGGGCGAGTCGAAGGCCCGCGAGGTCGTCGAGGCGCTCGAGCAGGCCGGCATCCGCTCCGTCGCCCATCGGGCCGACGTGTCGCAGGAGGACCAGGTGCAAGGCATGGTGCAGCGGGCGGTTGACGAATTCGGTGCGCTCGACATCCTGGTCAACAACGCCGGCCTCCAGCAGGACGCACCGTTTCACGAGATGACGCTCGCCCAGTGGAACAGGGTCATGGCGGTCAACCTGACCGGCCAGTTTCTCTGTGCCCGCGAGGCGGTCCAGGTCTTCCTTCGACAGGGTGTGCGCGAGACGGTCTCGTGTGCGGCTGGGAAGATTCTTTGCATCAGCTCGGTCCACGAGGTCATCCCGTGGGCAGGACATGTCAACTATGCGGCCTCCAAGGGCGGCGTGATGCTCATGATGAAGAGCATTGCCCAGGAGGTGGCCGGCCACCGCATCCGGGTGAACAGCATCTGCCCGGGTGCGATCCGCACGCCGATCAACCGGCCGGCATGGGAGACGCCCGACGCGTACGACGCCCTGATGACGCTGATCCCGTATAACCGCATCGGCGAGGTCGACGACATCGGCCGCGCGGCGGTCTGGCTCGTGTCCGACGAGGCGGACTACATCCAAGGCGCCAGCATCATCGTGGACGGCGGCATGTGTCTTTACCCCGGATTCGCCGCGGGCGGCTGACCGCACGTGTCCGACGCGCGCCCGCAAGGATGCGCCCGAGGAGAACATGACATGACGTTCATCGAGACAGCCGCGCTCGCGGAAACGCGACCACCCATCGATATTCCAGCGGTTGCACCGTGGGATGAGCACAATCGGAAATGGGTGCAGTTTGTACACCCTCCCGACTGGACCAATCCGACGCCGTCGGGGCGCTACAATCTGCTGGTGATCGGCGCGGGCCCCGCCGGACTGGTCGCGGCGATCGGGGCCGCCGGCCTTGGGGCGAAGGTCGCGCTCGTCGAGAAGCATCTCCTGGGCGGCGATTGCCTCAATGTCGGGTGCGTGCCGTCCAAGGCGCTGATTCGAGCGGGAAACGCCTTCGCCGCCGTGCGCGACGCGGGTGCGTTCGGCGTTCGCGTCCCCGACGGGGTGGAGGTCGATTTCCCCGCCGTCATGCAACGACTCCGCCGAAAGCGGGCCGGGCTGAGCCGTCACGACTCGGTCGAGCGCCTGAAAGGCCTCGGGGTCGACGTGTTCATCGGCAGCGGGTACTTCACCGGAGTCGACACGTTCGAGATCGGCGGCGCCCGTATCGTGTTCTCGCGGGCCTGCATCGCCACGGGCGCCCGCGCGGCCGCGCCCCCGATTGCCGGGCTTGAAGACGTGGAGTACCTGACAAACGAAACCGTGTTCACGCTGACCGAGTTGCCGCCGCGGCTGGGCGTGATCGGGGCCGGCCCCATCGGCTGCGAACTCGCCCAGGCGTTTCGCCGGTTCGGCAGCGAAGTGCACTTGATCGAGGCCACGCACGGTGTTCTGCCTCGTGACGATCGTGACGCCGCGGAGATCGTGAAGCAGTCACTGCTCCACGACGGCGTGAACTTCTATTGCTGCGGCAAGAAAACGCACGTGGAGCAGGACGGGGCGGCCATTCGGCTCCGCTTCGATTCGCACGATCGCGGGTACGACATTCCGGTCGACAAGCTCCTGGTCGCGGTGGGTCGCGCGCCGAACGTCGAGGGCCTGGGCCTCGAAGCAGGCAGCGTGGAGTTCGATAAGCGGGGCATCAAGGTCGACGACCGTTTACGAACGAGCAACAAGCGCATCTTCGCCGCCGGCGACGTGGCCTCGCGCTATCAGTTCACCCACGCCGCCGATTTCATGGCCCGCATCGTGATCGGCAACGCTCTGTTCTTCGGCCGCTCGAAGGCCGGCGCGCTGACCATCCCCTGGTGCACCTATACGCAACCTTCCCTCGCGCACGTGGGGAAGACGGCCGAACAGCTCGCCGGCGAAAGGACGCCGTTTCAGACGTTCACCGTACAGATGGAAGAGATCGATCGTGCCGTGCTGGATGGGGAGGACGAAGGCTTCGTACGCGTGCACGCCTCGCCGAAGGGGTCCATTCTGGGTGCGACGATTGTGGCCGCACACGCCGGTGACCTCATCGGAGAGGTATCGCTCGCGATGACGCACAACCTGGGGCTCGGGCAGATTGCCAAGGCCATCCATCCATACCCGACCCAGGGTGAGGCCGTCCGGAAGGTCGGCGACGCCTACAATAAGAGCCGCCTGACACCGCGCGTCGAACGGCTCTTCAAAACCCTGCTGGCGTGGCGGCGGAGGTAGCCGGACGGCGCCGGACGCGAATCGCCTGTTCCCGGGGGAGGCGCTCACGAACCGTGACCGAGGTGGTGTCCGTATCGAGCGGCGTGCCGGGTTTTAGAATGCCCGGTACAAGTTCGGTGTCCCGGCCCTACGCGACCTCCGCCTCCAGTTGCAGATAGAGGTCGATGAGTTCGTCGGCGATGCGGGTGTTGTGGTCGTCCCACGTGAAGCCGGGGTCGCGCATGGTTTCGTGGGCGAACACGCCTCGTCGCACCAACAGCCGCTTGAAGAAGGCGATCGAGGTGGCGATTTCCT
>Ga0299906_10003836_pt1 | contig 12357 bp, 11 predicted proteins | sample RVTome_14_FD_200259 | JGI IMG/M metagenome (GOLD analysis project Ga0299906, IMG submission 200259) | Soil microbial communities from uranium-contaminated site in the Upper Colorado River Basin, Wyoming, United States - RVT145D125 (version 2) ...
CGCCGATCCCAACGCCCCAGGGCGAGAACACCTCGACCGCGTGGCCGGCGCGGCGCAGCACGGCAACCAGGTACCCGACCGAGATGGTCGGGTAGCGCGCGAAATTGTTCAGGTCGCAGACCAGCACCCGCCAGTTCACGGCCTCCCTCCCCCGGATGCTACCGCGCCGTCAGCAGATCCCGGAGCTCCGTCAGATCCCGGGCGCACCCCTTGTTGCTTTTGTCAGTCCCCCGGACTGCAGGCCAGTGTCCGCTCAAAGCTGAGCGGGCGGCAAGGGTACGTTCGCCCCGCGTCAGCGCACGATGGGCATGGGGGGCCGGCTACGAAACCATCCGTCGGAGGTCGCGCCGGCACCTGATTCGCTGCGCACAGCCGTGGTGGCGCAGATCCGCGAGGCGGGCCGGACGTTACACCGCCTAGCCGCCCGTGCCTGACGGCGCTGCTACGCGGCCGGTCGCACCGACAGACGCAGGCCCGCAACGCGCAGTACGGCGACGAGCGTCGACAGCCGGGGGTTCCCGGCCGCGGAGAGCGACCGATAGAGACTCTCGCGGCTCAGTCCAGCGGCGGCGGCCACGCGCGACATGCCGTGCGCTTCCGCGATGCGCCGCAGTCCAAGGAGCAATTCCTCGGGCGTCTCGGATTGCTCGAGCACCTGTCGGAGGTATTCGGACGACAACTCGGGTGCAGCGGCCAATCGCGTTCGCGCCCATTGGTCGTACGGTATCGCCGCAGCATTGCGCGGGCAATGTTTCATCAGTCTCGGTGCCGTCTTGCTTCTTCGAGCCACTTCCTCGCCCGCATCACCATCGCCTGCGCAACTCGATCCCGCAAACGATCGAACCAGTCGACAAATGGCTGACGCAAGTTGGCAGCCGTGAAGACGAACAATTCGACCGTCTGGCGTTGCATGAGTGTAGCTTATAAATCACGCGCTGCAAACAGCGCTGGGCAAGGGCCCCGGCAGACCTGGTGCAAGAGTAGGTTTGCGCGACGCGCGCGCCGGCGACATGTAGAAATTCGGTCTGTTCTGCGAGATATCCGGTCGAGCGTCCCGCCAAGCGGCGCTACGAGACGCTGATCATCGGCCAGGGACAGATTCCAAGTGCGCGCGGTGGCCAACCAGCGGGGATGCCGGATGCAGCGCAGTCGACAATCTGTCGTAAGGGACCAGAATCGCAAGCGGCGAGGCGGGTCGCCATGAACGCCGCAACACCCCGGTGCGCAGTGACCGTCGTTTCGTTCAACCGCTCGGGTCGCCGAACGTGACCGGCGCCGGGCCGCGATTCCGGGCCCGTACCACGACCGTGCCCGCCAGCTTGTCGTGCCAGCCCTGCTTGCGGGGATCGAAGGCCACCCAAATGAAGCCGAGGAACAATGGAATCATGGACAGGTAATAGGCGAGATACCGGCCGACGAATTGCCCGGTGCTGGGATGGCCACCGGTCCGGGCATCCACGATGCGCGCCGAAATCGCTATCTTGCCGGGCGTGGCCTCCCGATAGACCCAGAACAGCACCACCGCCACCGCGGGAAGCACCCAGTTGATGAGAAAGTCCGCGGGACCCCGGATCAGCGGCCCGGATGACCAGTATTGCCAGCCATAGATCAAGGTCAGGACGGGCATGCAGATGATCAGCGCTAGCACGGTATCGATGAGGGACGCGCCGACCCTCGCCCAGAACCCCACGTACTCGAGCTCGTCATTGCTCATGGCCTTGGCCTCATGGATCGCCGGGTTGGGGTCCAGAGCCTAGCACCTGCCGGGTGATAGCCTTCATTCCTCGTCCCAGGGAGGGCGCCATGTCCGCACGCACGGAACTCGTTGCCTTCTCGATCGTCGCCGCCGTCGCAGTCGGATCGATCATCGCATTCGCCGTCTCGTCGGAGCGACGCACCACGCAACCCGTGTCCGGCACGGTCCTGCAGGTACCGGCCGAGGGCGGGGTCTGCCCCACCGAGGTCCGCGTCAAGCACCGCACCGACGGTCCACTGGAAATCTGCGCCGTCCACTGCGCGCCCGACGCGGCGACCGACGGACAGTGCACCTGTACGGTCGACCGGGATCGGTGCCGGGCGGCGGCAGTGAGCGAATAATTGGCTCTGAGCCAATTTAATTTTCAGACGCCGTCGCGTGTGGTCAGAGTTGGGACTCGACCGGCAGGATCTTGATGACGTCCGCGGTGAAACGCTTCCACGCGCTCGTTTCCGGCTCCTTGTCGAACACGGTGTCCTTGCCGTCCACCAGGGTCGTCCAGCGCAGGTGGCCGCGTTCGTCGAGCGTGACCCGATACGCGTTGTCGCGTTCGACGCCCTCGTCCATGAAGGCGGCCACCTGTGCGGCGAGCTGCGAACTGTCGACCAGCAGGCCGACTTCCGTGTTGATATTGGCGGAGCGTGGGTCGAGATTGAAGCTGCCGACGAACGTCGATTGCCGGTCGACCACGATCGCCTTGGTGTGCAACGCGGCGATCGACCGTCCGCCGGCGATCGCCCATTCCTGGCGCACCTTGCCGGCGTCGGGACGCAGTTCGTAAATGTCGACGCCTGCGCGCAGCAGGTCGTCGCGGTACTTCTCGTATCCCGCATGGGCGGCGGCGACGTCGTTCGACGCGAGTGAGTTGGTCAAGACGCGCACCTTGACGCCACGGTTCACGGCGTTGCCGAGACCCTTGATGGATCGATCACGCGTCACGAAGTAGGCCGACTCGATCAGCAGCTCGTGCTCGGTGCGTTTGAGCCACTCGATGATGGAGTCCTTGACGAGCCGGCTGCCGCCGGTCGCCAAGGTAGTGGGGTCATCCGCCAGGACCTTCCCGCGTGCCCAGATCAGCCCGGCCGACACACGATCGACGTCCTTGACCAGTCTTTCCACGTCCTGGTCGATCGGATACGGGTACGGGCGCTCGGCAAGGCTCTTCGTGACATCCGCTCGCAGTTTCGCGAAGTCTTCCTTGCCGTACTTCTGGTGATGTAGGGCCGTGATCGGGTAGGCCCACTCGCTGTTCCAGTAGACGTCGAAGCTATGGGCGACGTCCGCAACGATAGGCCCGACGGCCGCCAGGTCCAGATCGCGAAAATTGGCCTCGGTGTTGACCCCGAAATAGTGATCGCCGATGTTGCGGCCGCCGACCACCGCCACCGTGCCGTCGGCGATCATGACCTTGTTGTGCATGCGCTGGTTCACGCGCCCGAAGCTCGTCAGGAAATCGAGTGCATGCAGGCCGCGATTCGCAAATGGATTGAACGCCCGGAGCTCGATGTTCGGGTGCTGGTCGAGCGCGGCCGTGCCGAAATCGCGGCCCTCGAAATTGTTGTCGTCGATCAGGATGCGCACGCGCACACCGCGGTCGGCCGCTTTCACCAGCTTGGCGGCCAGGATGTTGCCGGTCGTGTCGGATTCCCAGATGTAGTACTGGAGGTCGAGGCTGCGTTCGGCGAGGTCCGCGAGCCCGACGCGCAGCGTGAACGCATCGCGGCTGTTGTGCACGACCGTGAATCCCGACAGATCGGGATGCTGTGCCGTGTGCTGTGCGAAGTACCGGCCCATCGTGGTCTCCGCCGGCCGGTCAAAGGCCGTCGACGGCGTTCGTTCGATGTCGGTCGGGATGCTGGCGCATCCCGCAAGCAGAAGGACCGTAGCCGCGGCCGGCAGAAGACGAAGCGTTGAGCTGCGGCTCATGGAGGCACCTCGGTCGATGTCAGTCGTCATCATATCGGCTCTGGATTCCGATCCCTTAGTCTCTGGCCGCCGGACCTTGATTTTTCCGGCCTGGTGAGGGGGATGGAAGTCGCACCGGCGCGTAAGATCGCTCGCCTATGCTTCGTCCTGCTGAAGAGAGGTCGACTTTGACAGCCATCAACCGACCCTTCGTCCGGACCCTGGTCTGCGCGGTCTTCGCCGCGAGCGCCTCCATCGCCCTTGCCGCGGGTATCGATCGCGCGGGCATGGACACGAAGACGGCGCCGGGCGACGAGTTTTGGACCTATGCCAACAGCGCGTGGGTTGCGTCGCACCCTATTCCCGCCGACCGCAGCAGCTATGGCGCCAATGCGATGCTGACTGAGGAAGCCAACAAACGCACCGTCGATCTGATCCAGAACGCGGCACAAGGCGCAAAGCCCGGATCGGACGCGCAGAAGGTCGGCGATTACTACGCAAGCTTCATGGACGAGGCGGGCATCGACGCGAAGGGCACGGCGCCGCTCAAGCCCGTACTCGTCAAGATCGGTGCGATTACCGATCGCGCGACGCTGGCGCGCTTCCTCGGCGAGGGCCTACGCGGCGACGTCGACGCGATCAACAACACCGACCTCTACACCGACAACATCTTCGGCTTGTGGGTGTCGCCGGCATTCGACGATCCGATGAGATACACGCCGTTCCTGTTGCAGGGCGGTCTCGGCATGCCGGACCGCGAATACTACGTGTCTGACAAGGAGGCGATGAAGAAGGCGCGCGTGCAATACGTGGCCCACATCGCAGCAACGCTGAAGCTCGCCGGCATCGACGGCACGGACGCGAAGGCTGAGCGCATCGTGGCGCTCGAGACCAGGATCGCGAAGAGCCACGCCAGCCGCGCGGACAGCGGCGACGTGCAAAAAGCCAACAACCCGTGGCCGCTCGCCGACTTCGCGACGAAGGCGCCCGGCCTCGATTGGAACATGTATTTTTCGGCGGCCGGGCTCGATAAGCAGCCGCGCTTCATCGTCTGGCAGCCCTCGGCGATCATCGGCACCTCCGCCTTGCTGGCGAGCGAGCCGGTTGAGAATTGGAAGGCCTACCTGACGTTCCGCGCGATCGAACACTACGCCGAGGTCTTGCCCAAGGCCTTTGCCGCGGAGCGCTTCGCCTTCTACGATACGGCCCTGCAGGGCACGCCCCAGATACGGCCACGTTGGAAACGCGCCGTCGACGCGACCAACGCCGTTTTGGGCGAGGTCGTGGGGAAGCTCTACGTCGCCAGATATTTCCCGCCCGCGTCGAAAGCCGAGCTGAAGACGATGGTCGCGAACCTGATCGCGGCCTACGAGAAACGCATCGACGCGCTGTCGTGGATGGAGTCCAGCACGAAGGCCGAGGCGAAGCGCAAGCTTGAATCGCTGAGAGTCGGTATCGGCTATCCCGACAAGTGGCGCGATTATTCGGCGCTCAAGGTCGTGCGCGGCGACGCGTTCGGTAATGTGCAGCGGGCGGAGGAGTTCGAATATCTCTATCGCCGCGCGAGGTTGGGCCAGCTCGTCGACCGCGACGAGTGGGTTATGACGCCCCAGACGGTGAACGCGGTCAACTTGCCGATCCTGAACGCGCTGAACTTCCCGGCCGGCATTCTGCAAGCTCCTTTCTTTGACCCGAAAACGATCGCGGCCATCAATTACGGCGCCATCGGCGCGGTTATTGGTCATGAAATCAGCCACAGCTTCGATGACCAGGGCGCGCAGTTCGATGCGAGCGGACGTTTGCGCAATTGGTGGACGGAAGCCGACCTCAAGCAGTTTCAGGCCGCAGGCGAAGCGCTGGCCCTCCAATACGACGGCTACAAGCCCTTTCCCGATCTCTCCGTAAACGGGCGTCAAACGCTGGGCGAAAACATCGCTGACCTGGCGGGGCTCGCCGCCTCCTATGACGCCTATCGCGCCACCCTCGGCGGCAAGGAGGCCCCGACCGTCGACGGGCTCACGGGCGATCAGCAATTCTTCGTTTCGTACGCGCAGAGTTGGCGCACGTACTATCGGCCCGAGGCTTTGCGTCAGCGCCTGATCAGCAACGGCCATGCACCGGCGCAGTACCGTGCCGACACCGTGCGCAATCTCGACGCCTGGTATGCGGCGTTCGCGATCAAGCCGACGGACGAACTTTATCTCGCGCCGGAAGAGCGCGTGCGCGTGTGGTGAACGAGCCGAAGACACGCTGGCCCCGACGATACGTCGTCGTGGGCATGTGCTTCCTCGCGGCCTTCGTCTGCTATATCGACCGCGTCAACATCTCCGTCGCGGCCATCGCGATGCAGGAGGAGTTCGGCTGGTCAGAGACCGTCAAGGGACTGGTCCTGTCGTCATTTTTCGTCGGCTACATGATCTTCCAGGTGCCGAGCGGCTGGCTCGCGAGCCGGCACGGCGGCAAGCTGGTGCTGGGCGCAGCGGTCCTTTGGTGGTCCGTTTTCACGATACTGACGCCGGCCGCCGCCGCCATCTCCCTGCCGCTGCTCGTCGCCGCGCGGATCGCGCTCGGCCTCGGCGAGGCTGCCACCTTTCCGGCGGCCTGGGCGGTGCTGGGCCGCTGGGTGCCGGCGCAGGAGCGGTCCCGTGCCATCGCACTCTGCCTGAGCGGCATACCGCTTGGAACGCTGTTCGCGCTGACGGCGACGGGCTGGCTGATTACGCGTTACGGCTGGCCCAGCGTGTTCTACGCCTTCGGCGCGGTGGGCCTTGCCTGGACACTGATCTGGGCATGGTGGGTCCACGACGATCCCCGTCGCCACCCGTCGATCGGACCGGGCGAGCGTGCCCTGCTCGAAGAGATCCAACTCGCGGACGATGACGCGAAACCGGCCGTGCCGTGGAAGCAGTTGCTGCGGACGCGCGCGTTCTGGGCACTTTTCATCAATCACTTCTGCAGCAATTGGGCCCTGTACGTGCTGCTCACGTGGCTGCCGAGCTACTTTCGCAGCGCGCAGAACCTGAGCATCGCCAATGCGGGTCTCTACTCCGCCGCCCCCTGGCTCACCATGTTCGTCATGTCGAATGTCGCCGGCTGGATCGCCGACAGCCTGATCCGCCGTGGCGTCGACCTGACGCGTGTGCGAAAGCTCATGCAGTGCACCGGCCTGATCGGCCCGGCCGTCTTCCTGCTGCTGGCACGTGGCGCTGCATCACCCAACGAGGCGGTGCTGCTCATGTGCGGCGCCCTCGGCGCGCTGGCCTTCACGTGGGCCGGCTACGCCGTCAACCACCTGGAGATTGCGCCGCGCCACGCGCCGGTGCTGATCGGCGTGACCAACACGGCCGGCACGGTGCCCGGCATCATCGGCGTAAGCGTGACGGGCTGGCTCGTCGATGTGACGGGAACTTACGCGTCAGCGTTCGTACTGGCGGCCGCCGTGTGTGTCATCGGCGCCGTCGTCTGGCTGGCCTTCGCCACGTCGAAGCGGGTGATCGACTGACGGGCGGCTCGCCCGTTACTTCCCCTTGCTCAGCTCCACGAACTCCGGATTGCTGCGCAACGACTCGAAATCTGGGTCGTTACGCATCCAGCCAAAATTCCAGTATCCCGCTTCGATCGCTTGTCGCAGCGCCGCAATAGCGCGACTCGCGTCGCCGAGGTTCGCATACAGGCACGCGCCGTTGTAGAGCATCACCGGATCGCCCGGACTCGACTCGAGCGCCTTGGTGCCCTCACGCATCGCCTCGTCCCGCTGGCCCGTTCTGCCAAGCTGGCTCGCGTAGATCAGGCGTGCGCGCGAATCGTCCGGGTTCTGAAGCAGATAATTCGGCAGCAGCTGCCGCGCCTGGAGGTATCCGGCCTCAGCATCGGCCGTTCGCCCAAGCCCCTGACATGTTTGCGCCATATCCAGGTGGCCCGCGTAGAAGCCCGGCTTGATCTCGACGACCCGGCGGAACAGATCCAGCGCCTGATCCAGTTTGCCCTCGGTGAAACAGATCCGCCCGAGCGTCCAGTGCGCGATGAAGTCGTCTGGATCGATTTCGATCGCCTTTCTGCACGATGCGGCGGCCTCGTCGAACTTGCCCCAGAGGAAATAGGACAGCCCCATCGCCCGGTAGGCGTCCGGCAAATTATTGTCATACATCAATGCCTTGAAGCTGAGCTCCTGCGCCAGCTCCCGGTATCGCTCGTCGCGCGCGATCAACTGGTACATCTGCCCGTAGGCGCTCGAGCATCCCGCGTAAGCGGCCGCATAACGCGGGTCGAGCTCGATGGCCTTCTCGAAGAGCTGAATTGCGTACTCGACGCTGCGCTTGCTCAGGCGGTAGAGCTGCTCCTGGCCGCGGAGATACAGGTCGTAGGCCTGCGCGTTGACCGTCTGTCGCTTGGTCAGCGAAACCTTTTCCGAGAAGCTCAACTTGAGCTTGAGCGCTTCGACGATCTGCTGCGCAACCTGCTCCTGGATGTCGAAGATGTCGTCGAGTTTTCCCTTGTAGGTGTTGCCCCAGAGCTGGCGGTTGGTCGCGACGTCGACCAGCTGGACCGTGACCCGCACCGAGTCCTGGAACCGGCGGACGCTGCCGCCGACGATGTAACGCGCGTTGAGCTCGTTGCCGATCGCGCGGATGTCCTGCTTGCGCCCCTTGTATTGCATCGAGGCCCAGCGCGAGACCAGTTCGATCTCGCTGACCAGTGAGAGCCTCGCGATCAGCTCCTCGGTCAGCCCATCGCTGAAATAGTCGGCCTCCGGGTCGGGGCTGATGTTGTCGAACGGGAGCACGGCCAGAGCTCCGGGCTCGATTGGGTGCTCGACCGCCTGCGCGGCAGACGTGGACGTTGCTTTCCCGGGCCGCGCGTCATCACCCGACTTCACGCTAACTTGCGGTGGAACCACGCGCACGCCGAGCCTTTCGAGCGAGCGAACGATCGACGTCAGGTTCTCATCCGGATCGCCCCGGAAATACTCGATGTGCTGGATGCCGGCGAGCGGGTACCGGAGGCTCGGCGGAATGTTGGTCGGCTCAAGGAGCACGGGAAGGATGTGTCCCTTGCGCTCGCTGGTCAGCATGACCTCCTTCGCAACGTTGTGCGATCGGACGGCCGACTCCGTGACCATGAGCAGCAGGACCTTGGCGCCCTCGAGCGCATTGACGATGGATTCACCCCAGAGGGCGGCCCCGTCGATCCCGCCCTGGTCGATCCACATGTTCACGCCGGCGTTGCGCAGCCGCGCCGCGAGGTCGAGGACCCTGTCCACGTCGTCCCGCGAATAGCTGATGAACACGTCTGCGGACTGCGCCACAGTGGACCCTTCTTATGTCTAACGCCCCGCAGTGCGGGGCATGCCCCCGATCAACCCTCGAAACTTATCAAGGCTAGCTCATCGTTGGCTGCCTGAAAAGGCTTCCGGCCCCGGCATGCATGATGCGCCGGATCGCTGCGCGAGGAGCTTCGTCGTCGAGGCGCACCGTGCGCAAGCGCCTGAATCACCCTGCTAACCGGGTCCAGGGGCGAGCCCCAGCTCCTGTCGCAATTGCGGCGCTGTGAGCAGCTTCGTGTAGACCGGCGTTCCCACATCGAACTCCCGGGCGCGTGACAGCGGTCCGACGACGACCGGCTCGAACCCTGCGTCCTGCACCAGGCGCTGGGCCACGGCGAGCGCTTCCGCGTCGTCGCCCGCCAGCGGAATGGCAATACGCTCACCTTTGCGGTGCGCCTGGCTCTTGAGGTCGCCGGAGTTGATCGCATTGAACGCGCGTACCAGGCGCATGCCGGGCAGAAATTCGGCGGATGCCACACCGGTCCCCTTGCGGCGCGCGTCCTCCGCCATCGCACCGTCGCGCTCGGGATAGGGATTGCCCGTGTCCAGCACGATCTTGCCGGCCAGCTCGCGCTTGAGGTCACGCCCGATCTGCGGCAACGCACCGTAGGGGACCGAGACCAACACCACATCGCCGAACACGGCCGCCTCGCGCGGGGTGCCGACGCGGACCTTCGGCCCCAGTGAGCGCGCGAGCTCCTGGAGCTCGTCCGGGTGACGCGACGAGAGCACGAGTTCATGCCCGGCCTTCGCCCAGAGAGTGGCGAGATTGCCGCCGATGCGACCCGTCCCGATGACGCCGATCTTGAGCGGACCGTTGTCAGCCGCGGACGCGCCGGAGACCGGCAGGACGCAGGTCATCACGGCGAGAACTGTGGCGGCGAGCGGCAGTAGTCGAAACGTCATTGTATGAACACCCCTGAGAGTGACGATTCGTCGCGGCAAGGTCGGGCCGGCACTGTCCGCAAGCTACTTCTTCGTGTAGGTGATCTCCATCATCTTCATTTCCTTGCCGTCCTTGCCGGGCGCGTACATCTCGAAGACCTCGGTCGTCGGACTCGTCCAACGAGTGGTCATCCGTGACTTCACCGGCGCCTTCTTGATCGGATCATTCCAGCTGCCAGTGAACTTGCAGGCCCTGTTCGCATCGCAGGTGCCCTCGCTCACCATCAGGCCGGTGGACATGCTGTCGTTCCAGGTCGACCAGTACTTACCGGTAACGTTGTCGTAGCCCATCATTCCGTGACCGGTGAAGGGCTGGCCCATCATCGTGGAGCTCACCTGCTCGACCAGCACCCGCCCATCGAGCGCCGATGTGCGTTTCGCGGTGCCGGGTTCCTCCGTTGGCGGTCCACCCGGCTCCTGCCAGGTCTTGATCTTGAGGTCGTAGCTCCCGGCTGTCGCTGCCAGCGCCTTGTGCGGCGCGCCCGGCGTTCCGGCCTTCGTGTACGCCTCCATCTCCGCCTTCTGCTCCGGGGTCATCTCGGGCTGCTCTTTTTTTTCCTGCGCCAGCGCGGGCGTGACGAACAGCACGGCGGAGGCCGCCAACAGTATCCCTGCCACCTTGTGGATCATGGTTCCCTCCTGTTCGGATCGGTTTCGAGCCAGGGCTCGCCGCGCAGTATACCGCCGGTCCCGCCGATGCGAGCGCGTGACGATTGGTCGCGGCCGGCTCATGATGCCCATTCGCAAGGAGGATACGCGTGCGCGCGATGATCTTCGATCTGGACGGCACCCTGGTTGACACCGTGTACGCACATGTCTTTGCCTGGCAGCGCGCGTTTGCGGAGAGCGGCCTGGCGATCGACGGCTGGCGCATCCACCGGCGCATCGGCATGAGCGGCGGACTCTTTGCGCGCGCCGCCGCTCGCGAGCTGGGACGGGAGATCGACGCGGCGCACGCCGAAGAGCTGCAGAGACGCCACGGGGAGGCTGTTTCGGGAGTTCCTGCCGGAGCGTCGTCCGTTGCCGGGCGCCGTGGAATTGCTTGCGGCGCTGCGCACTGCTGGCGTGCTCTTCGGCATCGCCACGTCCGGACGGCGACCGGAGATCGATCTGTCGCTCGAGGCGCTGGGCGTCGGAAGCGACACGGTCGTCATCGAGCGCCGCGACGTCGCTCGCGCAAAACCTGAGCCGGACCTGTTCCTGGCCTGCCAGCAGAAGCTCGGCGTTCCGGCAGAGGAATGCTATGTGGCCGGGGATGCGGTGTGGGACATGCTGGCCGCGCGTCGCGCCGCGATGCTGAGCGTCGGCCTGCTGAGCGGCGGCTACGGCGAGGATGAGTTGGTCAGCGCCGGCGCGTTTCGCGTCTACCGCGACCCGGCAGACCTGCATCGTTCGCTCGATGAGCTCGGCATCCTGCCATAGTGCGACCGACAGGCGCGGCGCGGGTCATAAATCAATCGAGAATGGAGAGGACGATGACCCTGGACTTCGGACCGCGCGCGCGAATTGCCATTGCGTTTGCCATGTTGGCCGCCTCCTGCATGGCCGCAGCGGCGGGTGGTTTTGAGCTCGTTACCGCTGACGAGTTCCAGCGCGAGAAGGACGCGCGAAACATGGTTACGCGCGGTGCGGGCGCGCGCGAGCCAACGGCCGAGCGGGCAGCCGACGGACCGGTGATTGAGGTGCTGACTCCGGAGGCGAAGAAACCGGTCAAGCCGCCCGTCGACATTAACGTGCGGTTCGAGCCCGGGCCGGGCGCCAGAATCGTCATCGACACGCTGCGCATCCGCTACGGGATGATCGGTCTCGACGTCACCGAGCGCATCCGGAAGGCGGCCACCGTCACCGAGCAAGGCATCCAGGCGCCGGGCGCCGCGTTACCCGCGGGATCGCATTCAATGTCGATTGAAATTGCGGACTCCGCAGGGCGGAAGACGAAGCAGGTGTTCAAGTTCAAGGTAGAGGCGTAGTCGCACGGCCCCAGTTTTCCACGAGAAGAGCCGCGATGCGCCGACGGCCTCGATCCGGTTCGCGACCGAGCCGCGTGAATCCCGGATCAGTTGCGACAGCGCGTTCGTGTCCAGCAGGTAACGCGTGGTCACGGCTTATCTCGACGGGCTCGCTCGGGTGGTCCTCGATGTCCGGCCAGTCATTGTCGATCGGGCTCCAGCTGCGCAGGAGTTTCATGAGGGCCTGATGCGGCGCGGGCTCCAGGATCAGTCGATGACCCTCGCGGTAAATCAGCGCCTCGGTCCCGGGGAGCTCCAGCTCGCGCGGGATACGAACCGCCTGGTTGCCGCCGTTTTTGAAGAGTCGCACGTGGCGCAGTCCGGTCACTGGGGATCGTCCATTCCTTGGCACATGCCAAGCATCGGTCCCATGGTTGCGAGGATCAAATTGTCTTGTCGCAAGGTGTCTTCTTGTCGCG
>Ga0299906_10003838_pt1 | contig 12354 bp, 8 predicted proteins | sample RVTome_14_FD_200259 | JGI IMG/M metagenome (GOLD analysis project Ga0299906, IMG submission 200259) | Soil microbial communities from uranium-contaminated site in the Upper Colorado River Basin, Wyoming, United States - RVT145D125 (version 2) ...
CGTCCTTTTTCAGGGCCGAGTACATGGGCGGCACCTGCATGATCGGTCCGACAAATTTGCTCAGCAATTGCTGCCATTCGTTGCTATTCAACGCAGGGATGCTGGCCGTCGCCGTGACCTTGCCGTCGGCATCGCCTGTATCGGTTTCTACACCGAGCCTCGCACCAACCCGATACGTCTTGTCCGCATCGAGCAGGTAAGCACAGACCTTGGTCGCTTCGCCAAAGCAGAGCGGCAGCATACCGGTCGCCGCCGGGTCGAGACTGCCGGTGTGGCCCGCCTTCTTCGCATTCAGCAGTCGCTTGACCTTTTGCAGCGCCTGGTTCGACGTCAGGCCGGCGGGTTTGTTCAACAGCAACAGCCCATCGACCGCCTCAGGAGTCGGCCGGCGCCGGGTATCTGCACACACGCTGACTATCCTTCGCCGTTCGCGCGATTTGCCGCATCAATCAGGCGGCTGATCCGGTCCGCATGCGCAATGCTGTCGTCGTGCTTGAAGCGCAGTTCGGGAACATGGCGAATTTTCATTGCCTGTCCAAGTTTGCTTCGAAGAAAACCGGATGCGCGCTGCAGTCCATCGAGCGCATGCTGCGGATCGTCGTCCGGCTTCAGCAGGCTGAAATACACCCGCGCAACGCTCAGATCGCGACTCAGTTCAACGCTGGTCAGGGATACTCCGGCAACGCCAGGGTCTTTGATCTCAAATCGCAAGACGTCGCTCAAAGTGCGCATAAGCTCTGCGGCAAGACGCTGATGTCGGGAATACTCTCGCGGCATGCGGACAGGTCCGGCTGTCAGCGCCTAGTCGATGGTACGAGCAATTTCAACGCGCTCGAAACACTCGATCTGGTCACCCACCCTGACATCATTGTAGTTCTTGACGCCGATACCGCATTCGGTGCCCGCTCGCACTTCATTGACCGGATCCTTGAATCGACGCAAGGATTCGAGTTCGCCCTCAAATATGACCACGTGGTCCCGCAAGACACGAATCGGATTCGAACGCCTCACGTACCCTTCCATGACCATGCAGCCGGCGATACTTCCGTACTTCGGTGACTGGAATACGTCCTTGACTTCGGCGAGCCCGACGATGGTCTCTCGAATCTCGGGCGCGAGCAGGCCACTCAATGCGGCTTTCACATCGTCGATTGCTTCATAAATAATGCTGTAATAACGCACATCGATGCCGGACTCTTTGATTGCCGCCCGTGCAGCAGCGTCGGCACGAACATTGAAACCGATGATCACTGCTTTGGATGCAGCCGCAAGTGTTGCATCCGACTCGGTGATTCCGCCGACGCCTGCGCCGATCACTTTCACGCTGACCTCGTCAGTCGACAACCTGTTAAGCGCATCCCGCAACGCTTCGGCGCTGCCGTGGACGTCAGATTTGATCAGGACCGGAACCAGCTTGCTGCCACCGGCCGCCATCTGGCTGAACATGTCCTCGAGTTTCGACGCCTGCTGCTGCGCCAGCTTTGATTCACGCGACTTGGCCTGCCTGAATTCCGCAACTTCCCTGGCCTTGCGCTCGTTCTTGACGACCAGGAAGTCGTCACCGGCATTCGGCGTTTTTGACAGCCCGAGTACCAGCACTGGCGTCGATGGGCCGGCCGCGGAGATGGAATTCTGGTTCTCATCGAACATGTTTCGAATCCGGCCGTACTCCTCGCCTGCGATGATCATGTCACCCTGTGACAATGTGCCCGACTGAACCAGCAGTGTGGCCACCGCGCCGCGCCCTTTCTCCAGGCTGGACTCGATGACGATGCCTTGAGCCGGACCCTCGGCAACGGCCTCGAGCGACATCACTTCAGCTTGCAATAGAACCGCGTCGAGCATCGCATCGACGCCCGCGCCGGTGTGCGCCGATACCTGCGCAAACAGGTTCTCGCCGCCCCAGGCCTCGGAAATAATGCCGTGTTGCGAAAGCTCGCTGCGCACCCGTTCCGGATCGGCGTTTTCCTTATCCATTTTGTTGATCGCAACTACGATTGGCACAGCGGCGGCTTTGGCGTGCTGAATCGCTTCAATCGTCTGCGGCATGACGCCGTCATCGGCAGCCACGACCAGAATAACGATATCGGTCGCTTGTGCGCCGCGCGCGCGCATCGCGGTAAATGCCGCATGCCCCGGCGTGTCCAGGAACGTCACTGTCCCCTTGTCAGTCTCGACGTGATAAGCGCCGATGTGCTGCGTAATTCCGCCGGCCTCGCCCGCCGCAACTTTGGTACGCCGTATGTAGTCGAGCAGCGATGTCTTGCCATGGTCCACATGTCCCATGATGGTGACAACCGGTGCGCGCGGCGATTTGTCGCCTTGCGGAATCTCGTCGGCCAGCAAATCATCGTCAATACTGGTGCCGCTGACAGGTTTGGGAATGTGCCCGAGTTCCTCGACGACGAGAATGGCCGTATCCTGATCGATAACCTGGTTGATCGTGACCATCGCACCCATATTGAAAAGCACGCGGACGACCTCGTTACCCTTCACGGCCATGCGCTGCGCAAGTTCCGACACCGCAATACTTTGCGGAATCTCGACTTCACGCACGACAGGTGCAGTGGGCATTTCAAAGCCGTGCTGGCTTTCTGTCTGCAGAGCAACCGCACGACGCCGTACCGGCGCTTTGCGTTTGCGTCGGCCGCTCTTGTCACCGGCGACATGCAGTTCCTGTCGGCCGTAACGGGTCTCAGGCGCCTTCTTGCGTTTTTCCTTTTCCTTGCTGCGGCGTTCGCGTGCATCCAGATCGGCGCGCTCGATCCGCGCCCGCTCCTCTGCCGCGGCCGCGTGTTCGCGAAGATCCCGCGCTTCGCGTGCTTCCCGCGCTTCGAGTTCGGCCTGCTTTTTCTGTTCGTCCGCCAGCCGTTTGCTTTCTTCGGCGGCCTGCGCCAGCTTTTCTTTTTCCGACTTCACCCGCTCCAGCTCGCTGCGCTCGGCGTCAATGCGCTCCTGTTCCTCCTGGCGCTTGCGATCGAGTTCCTCCTGTTCCTGCTGGGCCTGTTTCTCGAGGACGTCCCGCTTGATGTAGGTCCGTTTGCGTCGAACTTCCACGTTGACCGTGCGTGAACGGCCCTGGACGCCAGCGAGGCGGAGTTCTGTCTGTGATTTGCGTTTGAGAGTGATGCGCCGGGGAGAGCCGGTACTGCCGGTGCCTTCATCCTGGCCATGGCTGCGACGCAGGTGCGTAAGCAGCTCGAGTTTCGCGTCCTCGCTGATCGTATCGTCCGACCCCTGTACCTTGATACCGGCTTCGTCGAGCTGAGAAATCAGCTTTTCGACCGGTACTTTCAGTACATCGGCAAATTGTGCGACCGTGACATCAGCCATCGTCCATCTCCCAAAAAATCAGCGGTCAGGCTTGTTGTTCCGCGTCGAACCAATGGGCTCGCGCTTTCATGATCAATGCCGCGGCTTCCTGCTGATCCATCTCGTTGATTTCCAGCAAATCGTCCGTTGCCAGTTCGGCAAGGTCTTCACGTGTTACAACGCCTTCACTGGCCAGTTTGAATGCCAGTCCCCGGTCCATGCCTTCCAGGTTCAGCAGGTCTTCTGCCGGTTCCGCTTCGTCGATCTTCTCTTCGCGCACGATCGCCTGTGTCAACAGCACGTCCCGGGCGCGATTGCGCAGCTCGTTGACGATGTCCTCGTCAAACTCCTCGATTTCGACCAACTCGGATGTTGGTACATAGGCGACCTCTTCGATCGTCGAAAATCCTTCCTGGACAAGAATAAGCGCGACCTCTTCGTCGACGTCGAGCTGCTTGGTGAACAACTCGAGCAGTTCGCGCATTTCCGCTTCGCTTTTTTGTTCGGCGTCGGTTTCAGTCATGACGTTCAGTTCCCAGCCGGTCAGCTCACTGGCAAGCCGGATGTTCTGGCCACCACGACCAATAGCCTGTGACAGCTTGTCCTCGTCAACGGCGATATCGATGCTGTGTGCGTCTTCGTCCACGACAATGGACTGCACTTCGGCCGGTGACATGGCGTTGATCACAAACTGCGCCGGGTTCTCGTCCCAAAGAATGATGTCCACACGCTCGCCGGCGAGCTCGTTTGAGACTGCCTGAACCCGCGATCCGCGCATGCCGACGCAGGCGCCGACCGGGTCGATTCGCGGATCGTTGCTTTTGACGGCGATTTTGGCCCGAAGGCCCGGATCGCGCGCGGCACCCAGAATCTCGATGAGGCCCTGTCCGACTTCCGGCACCTCGATCTTGAACAGCTCGACAAGGAATTGCGGCGAAGTACGGGTCATGAAAAGTTGTGGCCCGCGCGGTTCGGAGCGAACCTCGGTCAACAGAGCTTTCATGCGGTCCTGCGGGCGCACCGGCTCGCGCGGCACCATCTGATCGCGCGCCACGAAACCCTCGGCATTTCCGCCAAGATCGATATACACGCCATTGCGATCGACCCGCTTCACCAGCCCGGACAGCAACTCGCCGACGCGGCTCTTGTAGGCTTCCACAACCTGTTCACGCTCTGCTTCGCGAACCTTCTGCACAATCACCTGCTTGGCAGTCTGTGCGGCGATGCGGCCGAACTCGACCGATTCCATAGGAACCTCGACGTAGCCTTCCGGTTGCGCGTTCGGGTCGATGTCTACCGCATCGAGCATGCGCAGCTCCCGATCCGGGAACTCCAACTCGGTTGAGTCATCTGCAAAGACCTTCCAGCGGCGGAACGTCTCGTAGGCGCCACTGCTCCGATCGATGGCAACGCGCACATCAATATCCTCGCCATGCCGCCGCCGAGTGGCGGAAGCAAGCGCTGCTTCGATGGCCTCAAAGATGATTTGTTTTTCAACGCCCTTCTCGTTCGACACGGCGTCGACAACCATCAGTATCTCTTTGCTCATTTCCTGAAAACTCCGCTTTGTCCCATCACAAGTTGGGGACCAGTCGTGCTGATTCGATCGTCGCGAGCGGCAAGCGAAAGGTCTCACCGTCAATTTCGACTTCTATATCTTCCGTGGTGGCTGACTTCAGCGATCCACGGTAGTTGCGTCTTCCGTCCATCGGGAAACGCAGTTTTACCCGGACTGTTTGCCCGGTAAATCGCTGAAAATGCTCAAACTTCGTCAGTCTTCGGTCGAGTCCCGGCGACGACACCTCGAGCACGTAATGCCCGGGCAGCGGGTCCCCGATGTCCAGCGTCGCACTCACCTGCCGGCTGACCGTTTCGCAGTCGTCGAGCCTGACGCCGCCGGGCTTGTCGATGAACAATCGCAAAACGCCGTCTCGGCCGCCGACCTTGACCTCGAGATCGGTCAATTCGTAACCGAGGCTCTCGACCACCGGTTCCAGCAGTTTCGTGAGCTCGACACGTTGCATAGAAACACTTTAACTTTAGGCTATAAATCCATGTTTCAAAAACAAAAAAAGGGCACGAAGCCCATTCAATTCCTGCCTGTCATCGAGGTCGCGCTAAACGAGCAGGCAACAAAAAAGCCCATCGCGGGGCTTTCGATCCATCAACACCGTGGTCAGCGGTCGCCTTAAGTCTTCCGCCCTGACACCGGGCTGCGCGGCAGGCGCGCGATTATAAGTCACCCGCCCCGCCAGACGCAACGCCCATGTCGGGCGATACCTTGCGGGATAACGCCCATGATCAGGCTCAGACCACCAGGTAGTTGAGCACAGGGTGGCGGCCGCTTTGTGCCAGACTGGCTTGTCTTTCGAGCTCGTTGCACCGGCTATCAGGTGGCTCGGTTTCCAGCTTGCGCCGCAGTCGCCGCAACTGGCTTTTCGCACTCTGCGCAAGCGGAGCCAGGGCCCTGTTACAGAATGCGTCGTCGCTCGTAGCCATGGTGCTGGTCAGTTCGAAGTACTGCCTGTAGAGCTTGCTGTACTGCTGCAACAGGCGGTGGCTGGCCGGGTCGTACATCAGATCAATAAGATGGTCGGTCGACACCTTGCTCGACACCGATAACATGTAGTCACGGTGAGCGGCGAGCACGGCATTCTGGTAGTCCGTCAGTCTGTAATAGCATGCAAAAAATCGCTGACGTTCGTCGCCGCGAATCTCTTTATCCCGGATGTATTCGATCAACGCTCGACCATGCACCAGGGTGGTCGACATGATTCGGAGCTGGATGATCTGATGCGTTGTCTTGCGGTGCTCGGCTAACGGCAGGAGCATTCTGGCGTGGCGCGCTTCCCAAATGCCGTGAATCTTGCCGTCTGCGAGGATCTGGCTGGATATTCTGGACTCGTGCACCGACTCGGATTGACTTGAATCAACCAGGGCTTGTTCCGATTCATCCATCAACCGCCGATGTCGGCGGGAATGGTACTGCAACATTACTTGCCCCTGTCAGCTGGCTAGCTGCCGATATTTTGTTGTTGTGGAGGAAAATGATACTACGCGCATGCCGGTCGGGATACTCGCGACCGAATTGACGACGGTTACCCATGAAATCATGGAGACACTGCAAGTCAGGAAAGCCGGTGGCGGGGGCTCGCTTTGCACGTTAGAAAGGTCCCCTGAGCGCCTCGCCGTACTGAGCGTGCCGGCGACAGCCGACTAACGCTAGGCGCCCTACGCCGTCTATGTCTGTGTTCCGCGGTGGTCTAAATGCACTTTCTGCCCGGCAACAACAAACCCACGCGGGACAGATCAGTTCAGGCAATACCACATGGTATTGTGCTTCCAGGCCGTAAACTGTGTTCCGTGGCGTATCCTCTAGCCAGGTACGGGGAAATGCAGATTCGATCCAAAATTGGTGCCACCCTAAGTGACCGCTGGGCCAACTTTCAGCGCAAGCGTGCGAATTCTAAGTCCAAGGTCCCCTTTTCGCTGGAAAAATACTACGCCGATATGGTAACTGCGGATGGTCTGTATTTTATCGGCTATTCAGCCCGATTGCGTCTAGGCAGGATCAAGCTGAGTTACGCCGCTACGCTGTACCATCCTGCAATGACGAGTATTAGCTCCGGTCCGGTGCTGGCTTCCCATGACATGCCAATCGCCGACGATTCAGGGTTGACCTGGAGCAACCCGGTTTTGGGGTTTGATGGCCGATGGCGACCACTTACCCCGGCCGTGAAACTTGTGCTACACAAGACAAGCAAAGGTCTCGTCGAGTGGATCTGCCAGCAGCAAGCAGCAAGAGTTCGTTTACGAACACGGTCGGGGAAACAATATGATGGGCTCGGCTACGCTGAATTCCTGAACCTCACAATTCCACCCTGGCAACTGGGTCTCCTGAATCTTTTCTGGGGACGTTTCGTCTCCGACACACATTCTGTCGTTTGGATCGAGTGGCAGGGCGAGCACCCGTTCACAAAGTTGATCTGCAATGGCCAAAGCATGGCTGACGCCCAAATCTGTGACGACACGGTCAAGTGCGACGATTTTGTACTGATCTTTGAGCATGAAGCAACTATCCGACTAGGATCGCTGGGCGAAACTTTCATATCAAAAATCCCTGCTGCTATAAAAGATACTCGTATCGAGTTTCTTGGTGGTCGTGAGCAAAAATTTCTTAGCCGCGGCAATTTGCAGTTTGAGGATGGATCACAGAGTACGGGATGGGTCATTCATGAACGAGTCAGTTGGTCAAAAAACTCGAATTAGCGTTGGCAGCTTTTTGTATGGCCTGACTTTTGTTGGTCTTGTTCCTGCCTATCTGGTTGTGTGGGCGCGCAGCCTGGATCACCTTGCATTGCCGCCCGTGCCAAATGTGCCAGGGCTCGGTCAAGCACTAGTTGCGTTAGGGGTGGTGCCCCTGGTCGTGGGCATTTGGTCGATCACGAGCCGGGGAAACGGCTTGCCAATGAATGCCTATCCTCCGACACGATACGTTCGGAGCGGAATCTATTACTGGTTTTCACACCCCATCTATTTCGGTTTTTGCATCGCGTGTGCGGGGATATCTATCCTGTTCCAATCAATCGCGGGTTTGTGGGTAATTACGCCGGTTGTCTCGCTTTGCAGCGCGGCACTGGTTTGGGGTTATGAGCGGGCAGATCTTATCGACCGATTCGGCGTTGTCTATTTCGACCATTGGTTTCGCCTGCCGATTGCAAGTTCTGATACACCAGGTTTTCGTGACTATGTCTCTGTAATCGGGTTGGTTTTCCTGCCCTGGTTAGTGCTTTATCAGGGTGTTGCAAGTTATATCGGCGTGATCGATCCGGTATGGAACTCGACCCTACCGTTCGAAGAGGATTTAGCTGTTTTTGAGCTAGCCGGACTCCCCTATGTCCTGACCTATCCCTTTGTCGCGTTAGCACCATTTGTTGCGCGCACAAAGCAGAGTTTGCGCGAGTTTTCGGTCGGTGGGCTCTTAACGACAGCGTTGGTAATTCCTTTCTACCTGACGCTGCCCGTTGTAGCCGCATTCAGACCGTTCGAGCCAGCGACAATTTGGGGGCAACTGATCGTTTATCAACAATCCTTTGACAACCCGGCGACGGCACTCCCAGCATTTCACGTTATATGGACTTTCTTGGCCGCCAGGTTGATTGCCCACCGCTTTGCGAGGGCCAGTGCAGTCATTTGGGCTGCGGCGTGGATTATGGCCGTCTCTTCATGGCTGAGCGGTATGCACGCGATTCTCGATATCGCGGCAGGGGCCTTGGTTTATGCTTTGGCCTCATCCTATGGCCGGGTTTGGAATTGGATTCGCGGCTGCAGTGAGAAAATAGCGAATTCCTGGCTCGAATGGCGCATTGGCCCACTGCGCATTATCAACCACGGATTTTACGCGGGGCTGGCCGGATTTACCGGCTTTCTGATCATCGCCAGCATACTTGGCCCCTCGAGCCTTGTCCCAACTCTAGTAATGGGTATCATTTTGCTTGCGACCGCCGGGATATGGGCACAGGTCGTTGAGGGTTCCGATAGATTGCTCCGCCCATTCGGATATTACGGCGCTGTATTTGGATCGATTATCGGGGCGATTGTTGTCGAATATTGGTTTGGCATTCCAAGTTTCGCGTCCCTGGGCGCATTTTCTGTCGCCGCACCGTTTGTTCAGGCGATTGGCCGGCTACGTTGTCTGGTTCAGGGATGCTGCCATGGTGCTTCGGCTCCCGAACGAGTCGGAATAAGGGTTACCGAGCCCAACTCCCGCGTTTGTCATTTGGCCAGTCTCCGCGACACGCCGATTCACCCAACGCCCGTATATTCGATCATCGGCAATCTTCTCGTGGGCTTAGTCGTTTTTCGATTGCTAGCTCTTGGGACTCCGGGATCCGTCATTGCAGGCTTTTATTTGATCTTATCCAGTGTGGCTCGATTCGTTGAGGAGAGCTATCGAGGGGAACCCCAGACACCGGTAATTCTTGGACTTAAGATTTACCAGTGGCTTGGCATTGGATTCCTGGTTTTGGGCAGCGTATTGACAATGATTCCGGGTCCAACTGTTGCCCTCATCGGAACCGGCGCCACTGGCTCGACGTGGGTCGCGGCCACAATCTATGGCCTCGTATGCGGTGCGGCCATGGGCGTCGATCTCCCAGACTCCAACAAGCGATTCACGAGATTGACCTAACTGAACGCTGAATGCATTCGAGGCATGTTGCCCATTGCCCGTACTTCATAGTGACATCGCTAATGGGGAGGTAGACTGAAACGTGCGGGCACTCACTGTAATCCACGGAAACCCCCGAGTGACGCTGACACTGATCACTATAGTCACAGGCCTTGCGGCCATGTTAGCGAGTAAAGTGACATTTCAGAACGCTATCGAAGTCTGGTTTGTAGAGGAAGACCCTGCATTAAGCAACTATGATGAGTTTGGCGCTCATTTTGCCGCCGACGAGACGATCGTGCTGGCGTTTGACGTTGACGTATTCTCTGAATTGGGCTACGCGACAGCCGAGCGTCTGGCGGAAGAGGTGCGCGAGGCACCGCATGTTCATCGAGTGCTCTCCGTACTGGATTTTGATCTGGACCCTGTGCGTGATCTTGACGACTGGGAGACAGAACTACCACCCGATTGGAAATCACGGCGACAAAATGCCTCACAAAACATATTGGTCACACCGACATTCGTTTCGGCCGACGGATACACCGCCAGCTTGGTGATAGTGGCGGCGCGAAGCGCCAACTCGGTAACAGGAAAAAGAGACCTCGTCGCCGCTTTGGATCGGATTGTTGCTCGCGAGTCGGCCCGGTCTGGACTCAAAATTTATCTGACTGGTACACCAGTTCTGGATCACCGTTCGCTGGTTTATAACGACTACGATAATTCATCGGTTTACCCTTTCATCGCGCCGCTAATTTTTTTGATTTGCTGGCTTGTCTTTGGCAGTGCATTGCTGGCCCTGATACCACTGCTCGTGGTAGCGGCGGCCACCGCCTGGGCTTTCGCCATTATGGCGCTCCTCGGTTGGAACGCCACCTTGCTAACGTCGGCCATGCTACCGTTTCTTTTTGCCATTGGAGTAGCAGACAGTATTCACGTGCTTGTGGACTACGACAGGCGGCGGCGACTGGATGTACCAGACCCGGCCGTCGCAGCCGCGCGCCATCTCTGGAAGCCTTGCCTGTTCACCAGCCTGACCACGGCAGCGGGCCTCATGGCGTTGCTGATCAGTTCGCTCAAGCCAGTGCGCGAGTTCGGAGTAATTGCCGCCATCGGCGTCCTCGCGGCATTTGCGCTCTCCATGACATTGGCGCCGGCACTGCTGCAACTGGCCGCGCCTCACGTCAAGGTGACGAAAACATCGCTGTCAGGCCGCCTCAATGCACGTTTTGGGCGACTGGCCGCGCATCTCGCCAAACCTCCACGGTTCGTTACTCGATCCGTTGTACCTGTCGGTCTTATTGTAGGCTTACTCGGCGTTTGGTCGGCGACACGGCTCGAAGTAGGCGTGGATCCGACATCATGGTTCAGACAGGATGATCCGTTTCGCCTGGCAACCGAGTACGTCGATGAAAGGCTGGGTGGGGCTGGCGCGATAGAGTTCTTGGTTCGCGCTCCAGGCGGGGGACTCCGCGACATCAACGCACTGCGACGCATCGATGAATTCGAGCGTTGGATGGAGATGTCGACGCTCGCTACAGTCTGCGTCTCCGGTGTCGACATGCTCAAGGAGGGTACCCGGGTCGGGTCGGATGAAGGGTACCGAACCGCCCGCCTGCCGCGCACACCAATATTGGTTGAAGGGATGCTGAATGTGCTTGACGCTCGAGGGGAGCTGGACCAATGGATCGCGCCCGACTTCGAATTCGCTCGCATATCTTGCCGTACGCCGCTTAGCCGAACTGCCGATCTGGGCCTTCAACTCGATTTGATTGTGCGTGAAATCGCGACGCGATTTACCGACGCGGGCTTACGCGTCGAGCCCACAGGCTATGGGGTGCTCATGGTGCAAATGGAGCGTCACCTCGTGGAGAGTCAAGTGCAAACGGTAGCGATCGCCTTTGTCGTTGTATTCCTAATACTCGCAGCAATGATCAAATCTGCTCGTGTCGCTTGCATAGCCATGCTGCCAAATCTGCTGCCAGTAGCCGTGGGGCTTGGGCTGATGCCGCTTTTTGGTATCAGCCTGAATCCAGGCTCAGTAATGGTGGCTGCGGTTGCCCTTGGAATCGTCGTGGATGACACGACGCACCTGCTGGTAGCCATGCAGCGGCAATTAGCGAATACGCCCGACGCTGCTTCGGCGTTGCAGGCTGCCATCGCCGAAATTGCGCCGCAACTTGCCTTAACCAGCCTGGTGCTTATCGGTAGCATGGTCGTTTTGACGTTCGGCAGATTTGCTCCTGGTGTTCATTTCGGAATTATCACCATGTCTGTCGTTTTCGTCGCGCTGCTCGCCGATTTATTGCTGCTGCCAAGGCTTTTGTGCATCGCGCATGCGAGACGGCGACTGTTCCCCAGTACTACAACATAAGCTGCATTTGCAAAGGTTTTGCCGCGATTGCTTCCACGCCGAATGTGGTCTTGCCCAGGTTTCTGTGGCAGCTTCATTCAGCCTAATTGTGCGCTCTTTATGCTCGATCGGATTAAATGGCACGCGTTGAGCGGACATGAATTTATGTATGGACGGGCACCAAAAAACCCGGCACAAGGCCGGTTTTCGTTTGCACGGTTGCAGGGGCAGAATATCGCTTTCGGCGCTTCGGGCGTCTGTTGCTTTTGCCGCTGATTGCGATGCGATGCATCGGCGCGATTCGGCAGTACTTGGACTACCATCGCCCGCCGGGGCGGGGTCCTACAGATTTTCTAAACGAAAAAGCCGGTCCCGCTGGGACCGGCTATTGTCATTTTGGTAGCGGGGGCCTGCTTTGGGCATTGCTTGCTAAGACTGCCAAGGCGGCGGCGGTAGCATCAGAAAGGGAAACGCCGGCGGCCGGGCCGGGGTCTCGCAGCCGATCCAGCAATCCGCTCAGTAG
>Ga0299906_10003841_pt1 | contig 12352 bp, 11 predicted proteins | sample RVTome_14_FD_200259 | JGI IMG/M metagenome (GOLD analysis project Ga0299906, IMG submission 200259) | Soil microbial communities from uranium-contaminated site in the Upper Colorado River Basin, Wyoming, United States - RVT145D125 (version 2) ...
ATCGGCCAGCGAAAGCTCTTGATGAAGAACGCCCGCCAGGTGATCGATCAGGTCTGTGAGGCCGCGCCCGGAACAAACCTCGCTGCCGCCGCCGTCCTATTCTCCGGGCTGCTCGATGATCCTCACCAGTGGCCCACCGACTCACACGATCCTCGTGACTCCGGGGTGGGTGACGTCAAGCAACTCCGAGGGCCGGGGTCTGTCAAGGCTACGATGACGGTCGACGCCAACGCGTTCATTCACCTCGTAACTCGCTGACCCGCGTCATCCATAGGGGGAATCGTGCCGCAGCCTCGCCGCTCGGACTACGTTCGACTGATCGCCCGCGTCGACGAGGCCATTGGATGAATCGCCGCGACCTCCTCACCCGTCTCGGCGGGGCGGCGGTGCTTCGGCCGGTCAGCGCGCACGCACAGCAGCCGGGCAAGGTCTACCGGATTGCGGGTGTGCATCCCTCCCGTTCGCCGGTGTTCTGGACGAAGCAAGAAGCCCACGGTACTGGCGACCTCTTTTTGACGAGCTGCGCCAGGCCCGGCGCTCGCCGAGCAGGCGTGTCGAGGCAGTAGCCGGACGGCGCTAGATCACGCGGCGGGCGCGCAGCTCCTCGAGCACGGCCGCGTCGAGACCGAGCAGGCGTCCATAGACGTCGGCGTTGTCGGCGCCGAGGGCGGGCGCCGGGGCCTCGAAGCGCGCCGGGTGGTGCCGGAACTTGATCGGCATGCCGAAGGCGCGGGCGCCGGGGATCCGTCCCGCGGTCGGGTGGGCCAGGTCCACCACCATCTCCCGCGCGCGCAGGTGCTCGTCCTCGACCAGCTCGTCGACGCCGGGGACCGGGCTCGCGGGCACCTTGTGGGCCTGGAAGACCAGCACGGCGTCCATGGCGCCGCGCTTCGCGATCCACGCGCCCACGAGCCCGTCGAGCTCGCGGCGCGCCTCGGAGCCGACGGCCAGCCCACCGGCGAAGCGCGGGTCGTCCGCGAGCTCGGGCCGGCCGATCGCGGCGAAGGCGTTCGCGCGATCGCGCGCGGTGACGGCGCAAACGGACACCCAGCCGTCGGCCGCGCGGAAGACGTTGAAGGGCGCGCCGGCCGGATGCGCGTTGCCCATGCGCCGCGGCGCCAGCCCGCCCGCCAGGAACTCGAGCGCGTCGGGCAGGAGGAAGAACGAGCCGTCCTGCATCGAGATGTCCACCCAGTCCCCCTGCCCCGTCGTCTCGCGAGCCCGCAGGGCGGCCAGGGTGCCGATGACCGCGTAGAGCGCGGCCGTGGTGTCGCCCACCAGCGCGCCGGCCCGCAGCGGCGGCCCGTCGGGCTCGCCGGTCTGCGCGACGATCCCGCTCATCGCCTGGACGATCGGGTCGTAGGCCCGCCAGTCGCGGCGCGGGCCGTCCTGGCCGAAGCCCGAGATCGAGCACAGCACGAGGCGCGGGTTGACGCTCCGGAGCGCGGCGAAGCCGAGACCCATCGCGTCGAGCGTGCCCGGCGCGAAGTTCTCCACGAGCACGTCGGCCTTCGCGGCCAGCCGGCTGAAGAGCGCGAGGCCCTCCGGGTCCCGGAGGTTGAGCGTGACGCTCTTCTTGTCGCGCGCCCGGTGCAGGAAGAGGATGCCGATATCTTCGGGCGTCTTCCGGGCGAACCCCGCTCCCTGCGGACCCGCGTGCGGCGGGCGCGCGCGGTACGGGTCGCCCTCGTCGGGCGACTCCACCTTGATGACCTCGGCGCCGAGGCCGGCCAGCAGCAGCGTGCAGTACGGCCCGGCCAGGAAGCGGCTGATGTCCAGGACGACCAGACCCGCGAGCGGCTTCACCAGGCGGCGCTCAGGGACGCACGCCCGCGCGCGTCTTGGGGCCGAGCCCGCCCCGGAGCGCGGCCTGGGCGGCCTCGATCAGCCGGCAGAGCAGCGGCCGCGTCTCGCGCGGATCGATGATGTCCTCGACCCCGAACGCCTCCGCGGTGCGCCACGGCGAGTTCAGGGCCCGCAGCTCCTCCTCGATCTCCTGCTGGCGCTTGGCGGGGTCGGCCGCGGCGGCGATCTCGCGGCGGTAGGCGACGGCGACGCCGCCCTCGATGGGCAGTGAGCCCCACTCGGCCGAGGGCCAGGCGAGGCGCAGCGCGAGCGGATCCGTGGCCGTGGGCACCATGCCCCCCATGCCGTAGCACTTGCGGACGATCACGCTCACCCTCGGGACCGTCGCCTGCTGCGCCGCCCACAGCGCGCGAGCGCCCGCCGGCAGGGTGCCGGCCAGCTCCGCCGCGCGACCGATCATGAAGCCGGGCGTGTCGACGAAGAACACGAGCGGGATGTGAAAGGTGTCGCAGACCTCCACGAAGTGCTCGATCTTCCGCGCCCCCCGCGCGTCGAGCGCGCCGCCCAGGTGCATGGGGTTGTTCGCGATCAGGCCCACCACGAAGCCGTCGAGCCGGGCGAGCGCGGTGATGACGGTCCGCCCGAACGTGGGCTGCACCTCGAACAGCGAGTCGCGGTCCACGACGTGGCCGAGCAGCCGGCGCATGTCGTACATCCGCCGCCGGTTGCGGGGAATCAGCGACAGCAGCGCCTCCTCGCGCCGGTCGGGCGGATCGTCCCCGCCGGCGCGGGGCGGGAGCTCCCACACGTTCGAGGGCAGGTAGGCGAGGACCCGGCGCACCTGGGCGAACGCCTCCTCCTCGCTCCGCACGCGGTTGTGGATGGCGCCGCCCGCGTCCACGGCCACGTCCGCTCCGCCGAGCTCGTCCTTGGTGAGGCGCTCGCCGAGGGCACGCTCGGCCACCGCGGGGCCCGCGGAGAAGACGTGGCTCGTGCCCTCGACCATCACCGAGAAGTGCGAGAGCACCGCGCGCGCCGCGGGCCCGCCGGCGCTCGAGCCCAGCACCGCGCCCAGGACCGGCACGCGCGCGAGGAGCTCGACCGACCGCCCGAACGTGTCCACGCCCGGCAGGTGCGCGTGCCCGGTGCGCGCCACCGTCCGCACCGAGCCGCCGGCGCCGTCGACGAGGTTCACGAGCGGCACGCGATACTCGTGGGCGAGGTCCTCGACGAGCCCACCCTGCCCGCCCTTGCGGCGGTCGAGTCCCGGGCTCGATCCCCCGCGCACGGTGAAGTCCTCGCCGCCGATCGCCACGACGCGGCCGTCGATGCGCGCCAGGCCCATGACGTAGGGCGCCGGCGTGATCTTCGCGAGCCGGCCCTCCACGTAGGCGGCGGCACCCGTGAGCGCACCGAACTCCTGGAACGAGCCCTTGTCGACGAGCCGCTCGATGCGCTCGCGGACCGTCAGCTTGCCGTCGTCGTGGTGGCGTGCGACACGCTCGGCGCCTCCCAGCTCCTGCGCCAGCGCGCGCCGCCGCCGCAGCTCCTCGGCCTCGGCGTCCCAGCTCATCGCGCCTCCCTGGACCGCAGGCCATGATACCGCGATCCCTCGTGCTCTCAGCCTCTGCGGCCGCTGCTGAGTTCGACCCACCGCGCGGATGCGCCGGGTGACAGTCTCCGCCGACTCCACGGCATCGCCTCCCCGGCGGATTGACAGGCCGCCGGCGTGCCGAGTATAAGCGCTGTGCATGTCGGCAACCGCCGTGACCCCACCGCGCACCTCGACGAGGAGGGAGACGCCATGACGACGCTCCGAACGCGTAGATCCGTCCGGCGGCTCACCGTGCTGCTGACGCTGGCCGTGCTGGCCGTCGCCGTCGGCGTGCACGCCCAGGGCGAGCCCATCCGGATCGGCTTCCTGATCCCGCTGACCGGGCCGCTGGCGACGCCCGGTCAGGACATGCGCGACGGCTTCGCCCTGTACTGGGGGCAGGCCGGCCACACGGCCGGCGGCCGCAAGGTGCAGGTCATCACCGCCGACACCACGTGCAACCCCGACCAGGCGCTGACCCAGGCGCGCCGGCTCGTGCACCAGGAGAAGGTGCACTTCATGGTCGGCCCGCTGTGCGGCCACGAGGGCCCGGCGGTGGCGCAGGTCAGCAAGGAGACCGGCGTGCCGCTGCTGATGGACACGGCCGGCGCCGACACCGTCACCAAGTGGGACCGCACGCCCACCGTCGTCCGCACCGCGGTGTCGGCCAGCCAGATCGGCCACCCGTGGGGCGACTTCCTCTACAAGGAGCTCGGCCTGCGCAACGTCACCTTCATCGGCCAGGACTACACGTGGGGCCACGAGGTCACGCTGGGCGCCGTGAAGACGTTCACCGAGCTCGGCGGCAAGGTCGCCAAGATCATCTGGAACCCGATCGGCACGCGCGACTACGGCCCCACCATCGCCGCCGTTCCCCCCGACACCGACGGCGTGTCGGCCGTGGTCGTCGGCGTCGATCGGGTGCGACTCTTCGAGGCGTGGTTCAATTTCGGGATGGACAAGAAGAAGAAGATCTACGGCGGTTACTGGATGCACCAGGACGCGCTGCCGCAGATGGACGACCGCGCCATCGGCATGATCGGCAACTCGCTCCACTACGCGGCGGGCCTGGAGACGCCCGAGAACAAGGCGTTCGTGGACGCGTTCGCGCGCAAGTACAAGCGGCTGCCGTCCTGGTTCGCGGAGTCGGCCTACACGACCGGGCTCTGGAGCAGGACCGCGGTCGACGCGATCAACGGCCGCGTCGAGGACCGCGCCGGGTTCCTCAAGGCCGTGCGCTCCACCCGGATCAACGCTCCCCGCGGGTCGCTGCGGCTGGACGAATACGACAACCCGATCCAGAACGTCTACATCTCGAAGATCCAGAAGATCAAGCACCCCGTCCTGGGCGAGGTGCTCACCAACGTGCCGTTCAAGACCTACCCGGCCGTGTCGCAGTTCTGGACCTGGAAGCCGGAGGAGTTCCTGAAGCGCGGGCCGTACAAGCGCTAGCCCGGGCGCGAGCGAGGTGACGACGAGCGCCATCCTTCAAGCGATCAACGGCACCTCGCTCGCCGCGCTGCTCTTTCTCGTCGCGAGCGGCTTCACCGTCACCTTCGGTCTCATGCGCGTCGTCAACATGGCGTACGGCGCCTATTACCTGCTGGGCGGGTACGTCGGCCTGTCGATCGTGCAGGCCACCGGCAGCTTCGCCCTGGGCATCGTGGGCGGGGGCGTCGCCATCGTGATCCTCGGGTACGTGGTGGACCGCTTCCTCATCCGCTACACCGGCGAGAACCACCTGGCCCAGGTGCTGCTGACCGTCGGGATCGCCTTCGTCATCGGCGACGTCGCGCTGAAGATCTGGGGCGGCGATTCGCTCAAGGTGCCCGTTCCCGTCGCCCTGCGCGGGGCCATGGAGCTCCCGGGTGGCCTCGTCTACCCGACGTACCGGTTCGTGATGATCGTCTTCAGCCTCGCCGTCGCCGGCACGCTGTGGCTGCTCTACACCCGCACCCAGATCGGCGCCGTTGTCCGCGCCGGCGTGGACGACCGTGAGCAGGTCTCCGCCACCGGTATCAACGTGGACCGCCTGTTCGTGGTGGTCTCGGCGCTCGCCTCGTTCCTGGTGGGCATGGCGGGCGTGGTCGGCGGCGCCTTCCTCACGCTCTACCCCGGCGCCGAGTGGGAGATCCTCATCGTCGCGCTCGTGGTCGTCATCGTGGGCGGGCTCGGGAGCCTGGGGGGGGCGATGGTCGGCGCCCTCGTCGTCGGCTGGCTCGACGCCTACGGGCGCTGGCTGCTGCCCGAGTTCTCCTACTTCGTCCTCTTCGGCCCCATGGCGGTGCTGCTCCTCTTCCGGCCGCGGGGCATCGCCGGCAAGGAGGCGTGAGGTGACGCCCGGGCGCCTGGCCGCGGCCGCGGTGGTCCTCGTCGCCGCCGTGCTCCTGCCTCAGGTGGCCGGCCCGTTCTGGATGGGGCTGGTGACGCAGATGATCGTCTTCGGCCTGCTCGCGCTCTCGGTGGACCTGCTGCTGGGCCACGCGGGGCTCTTCTCCATCTGCCACGGCTCGTTCTTCGCGGTCGCGGCCTACACGACGGCGATCCTGCAGGTCCGCCACGCGGTGCCGACCGCGCTGGCGGCGCCGGCGGGGCTGGTGGCCGGCACGCTGCTCGGGCTGGTCTTCGGCCTCGCGGTGCGGACGCGCGGGGTGTACTTCATCCTCATCACGATCGCGTTCGGCTACGTGGTGTGGGGCATGGCGCACCGCTGGTCGTCGTTCACCGGCGGCGACAACGGTGTCACCAACGTGCCCTTTCCCGCCGTGGGGGGCCTGCGCATCACCTCGGACACGGAGTACTACTACCTGGCGCTGGTGGTGGCCGGGCTGGTGGCGCTCGGCTATCGCCGGCTGATCCGCTCGCCGTTCGGCCTGGCCCTGCGCGGCATCAAGGGCAGCGAGAGCCGGATGCGCACGCTCGGCTACGACTCCAACCGGCACCTGTATGCGGCGTTCGTGCTGTCGGCGGCGCTGGCCAGCCTGGCCGGCGTGCTCTACGTCTACGCCAACCGCTTCGTGAACCCGGTGGCGGCGTCGTTCCCGGTGTCGGTCGAGGCCGCGCTGATGGCCATCGTCGGCGGCACCGGGACGATCGTCGGGCCGTTCATCGGCTCGGCCATCATCCTCGGCCTGCGCAACTGGGTGTCGAGCTTCTTCGAGCTGTACGCGGCGGTCATGGGCGGCGTCTTCATCGTGGCCGTGCTGTGGGTGCCCGAGGGGCTGGTGGGCCTGGCCGCCCGGCTGCGCGGCCGGGCGCCGCACGCGTGAGCACGGCCGTCGAGGTCACCGGGCTGGTGAAGGAGTTCGGCGGCCTGCGCGCAGTGGACGGTGTGTCGCTCAGCGTGCCGGCGGGCGAGCGGCGCGTGCTGATCGGCCCCAACGGCGCCGGCAAGACGACGCTCTTCCACTGCGTGACCGGCACGCTGGCGCCGACCGCCGGCCGCGTCACGCTCTTCGGCCGCGACGTCACGGCGCTGCCGGAGCATCGCCGCACCGCGCTCGGCATGGGCCGGACCTTCCAGATCTCCAACGTGATCGCCGGCCTCACCTGCGCCGAGAACGTGGTGCTGGCCGCCCTCGGCACCGACCGGCGCAAGTGGCTCCTGCACCGTCCCGTCGCTGCCCTCGACGACGTGCGGCGCGCCGCCCACGCGAGTCTCGAGCTGGTCGGCCTCGGCCCCCGCGCCGCCGACGCCGTGCGCGCGCTGTCCTACGGCGAGCGACGCCAGCTCGAGCTGGCCCTGGCGCTGACGGCCCGGCCGCGCGTGCTGTTCCTGGACGAACCGTGCGCGGGGTTGTCCCCCAGCGAGCGCGCGCGCATCTCCCGGATGATCGACGACCTGCCGCGCGACCTGACGCTGCTGATGATCGAGCACGACATGGACGTGGCGCTCGGCCTGGCCGACCGGGTCACGGTCCTCCACCGCGGGCGGGTCATCCTCGAGGGCGCGCCGGGTGAGGTGCAGGCCAACCCCGAGGTGCGCGAGGTGTACTTCGGCCATGTCTGAGGCGCTCCTGTCGCTGCGCGAGGTCCACACTTACTACGGCGACTCGTACGTGCTCCAGGGCGTGAGCCTCGACGTCCCCGCCGGCGCCATCGTGGCCATCCTCGGCCGCAACGGCATGGGCAAGACGACCCTCATCCGCTCGGTGGCCGGGCTGACGCCGCCGCGGCGGGGCGACGTCGTCTTCAAGGGCCGCTCGCAGCGCGGCCGGCCGCCCTACGCCATCGCCCAGGCGGGCATGGCCATCGTGCCCCAGGGCCGGCGCATCTTCCGCTCGCTCAGCGTGCGCGAGAATCTCCTGCTGCCGACGAGCCGGCTGGCGCGCGCCGGCGGTGCGGCCGCCGGCCACCGCGGCCGCACGCGCTGGGACCTCGACGGCGTGCTGGCCGAGTTCCCCCAGCTCGCCGAGCGCATCGAGCACCCGGGCGGCGCGCTCTCGGGCGGCGAGCAGCAGATGCTGGCCGTCGGCCGCGCGCTGATGGCCAACCCCGACCTCATCCTGATGGACGAGCCGTCGGAGGGCCTGGCGCCGCGACTGGTGCAGCAGATCGAATCGATCGTCAAGCGCTTGCGCGACCACGGCCACGCTGTCCTGCTCGTCGAGCAGAACTTCGCACTGGCCATGGCCGTGGCCAACCACGTCCACGTCCTCGCCTCGGGGCGCGTCGTCTTCGGCGGGACGCCCCGCGAGCTGGCGGCGGCCGCCGCGGTGCTCGACCAGCACCTCGGCGTCGCCGGAAAGGTAGGCTTCTGATGCCCAGACAGCACCGCCTCGATCCGACGCCCGAGACCGTTCACTGGGGCTACTTCGACGCGGCCATCCCGGCGAAGCTGACGGTGGACTCCGGCGACACCGTGGTGGTGGACACCGTCTCCGGCGGGCGCCGCGAGCTGGGCGACGATCTCTCGCGTCTGAGTCCCGGGCACCGTGAGATCGCCGAGAAGGTGTTCCAGGGCCCCGGGCCCCACATCCTGACGGGCCCGATCGCCGTGCGCGGCGCCGAGCCCGGCGACACGCTCGAGGTGCGCATCAAGGCCATCGAGCTCACGGTGGACTGGGGCTGGAACATCATCCGCCCGCTGCGCGGGACCTTGCCCGAGGACTTCCCGCGCCTGCGCCGCACGCTCATCCCGATCGACCGGACGAAGCTGACCGCCGCCCTGCCGTGGGGCCCGGTGATCCCGCTCCGCCCGTTCTTCGGCATCTGCGCCACCGCCCCGCGCCCGGAGTACGGCATGTGCTCCACCGTCGAGCCGCGCGAGTTCGGCGGCAACATCGACTGCAAGGAGTTCGCGCCGGGCACCTCCCTCTTCCTGCCGGTCTTCGTCCCCGGCGCCAACTTCTCGGCCGGCGACGGCCACGCCGTGCAGGGCGACGGCGAGGTGTGCCTGACCGCGCTCGAGACGTGCCTGCGCGGCACGTTCGAGCTGGTCGTGCACAAGCGGATGGGCCTCACCTTCCCGCGCGCGGTCACGCCCACCCACTACATCTCGATGGGCTTCGACCCCGACCTCGACGACGCCGCCCGGCAGGCGCTGCGCGACATGATCGCCTGGCTCGTCACCCTCGCCGGCTGGACGCCCGAGGAGGCCTACGTGTTCTGCAGCCTCGCGTGCGACCTGCACGTCACGCAGCTGGTGGACGGCAACAAGGGCATCCACGCCATGGTGAGTCGCGAGCTGCTCGGCCGCTCGTAGCCGGTCGCCGCCTGCCACCTGGCCGAGGGTCGAACACCGAGAGCGTCGATACGCGGGAGGCGTACTCCAATGGAAGTGCGGAAGATCGTGCTGACGACCGAGGAGATCGTGACGGAGATGGGGCAGCGGCTGCCTCGACCCATCCGGCGGGTGGCGGGGATCGCGGTGATCGCGAATCCGTACTCCGGGCGCTACGTCGAGGAGCTGTCGGCGCTGATCGATGTGGGCGCGTCGCTCGGTGAGCTCGTGATGAAACGCGTCGTGGACCTGCTCGGCGGCCCGGCCGTGAGCTACGGCAAGGCCGCCATCGTGGGGACCGCCGGCGACATCGAGCACGGAGCCGCCATCCTCCATCCGAGACTGGGTAAGCCCATGCGCGCGGCGGTCGGAGGAGGAGAGGCGATCATCCCATCCAACAACAAGGTGGGGTCCGCGGGAACGCCCATCGACGTGCCGCTCGGCAACAAGGACAACGTCTGGTCCTTCGACGATTTCGATACGATGACCGTCATGGTCGCCGATGCCCCGCGGCCCGATGAGATCGTCGTGGTGATGGCCGTGGCCGACGGCGGCCGGCCGCGACCCAGGGTCGGAAAGGGCCGGATCGTGTGAGTCCCTCGCGCGCCGCCGAGGGGCTTTGGGGGCCCAGCAAAGTCGCCCCTCCCCGCCGGGCCGTCAGTGAGTCAGCAAGAATTCGAACTTCAGACTCATTTTCGACAGTCTGGTTTTGAGACTTTCAGGATTCCGGATAGTTACGGAACAGCGGGCGGACTTTAGCACTACGCCGGGACCTCGACGGGCTCGGCGGACGAGGGCGGCGAGGCCATCGGCGAGGCCATCGGCGCGGGTCCGAGAGGCGTGACAAGGGCCGGGGGCCGGGCGCCGGCGGCGGCAAAGGCGTGGTAGGCGCTGCCGCGCAAGTCGGTGCGCAAGCGGTAACGCTGTCCGTCGAGCGTCAGGTCCACCGCGCGGACCTCCGTGAGATCGCGCAGGAGATCCGGCCACGAGACCTCGACCTGCCGCTCGTCGAGCCGCCGCTGTAGATCCACCTCCAGCCGGAGGGCAAGAAAGCAGGCGACGATGTGCCCGGTCGAGGTGTCGTCGCGGTGGTGAAAGATCGGGCGCACCTCGAAAGTCGACTTCGTCTCCCGGAAAGCACGCTCGACGCGCCCATCGAGCGGGCACGCCCTCGCTCTCATGAGAACACCGATCGGCCTAATGAGCCAGCGACGGGAACGAGGCGCTCAAGATGTTCAGGCAGTCGCGACCGCCCCTGATCGTCAAGCCAGCGTCAAGTCGGGCGTCAAGGCGGGATGAGCTCGTGCTCGTGGACGGCCCCCTCCCGGGCCTGGCGGCCGTCAGGGAGCTCGATCATCCACAGAGGGTCCCTAGAACGGATAGCCGAGCGTGGCGAAGATCGCCGGCCCTTCCTTGCCGAAGCCGATGTCGACGCGGCCCACGACGTTTGGGCGGACGACCGCCCGGAAACCGACACCGGGATTCGCGACGAAGTTCTTCGTCGTCACTTCGAGGAGGTCCCTCGCCACGGCGCCGAGGTCCAGGAACGGGGCGATCTCCCAGTCGGTGTTCACGTTGAAGAGCCTGTAGCGAAAGAGGCGGACTCGCTCTTCGATGTTCACGAGAACGTAGCTGCTGTCGACGAAGCGGTTGTCACCATGCCCCCGCAGCGTGTTCTTGCCCCCGAGGATGCTCCGTTCCAGAAATGGGACGTCGTTGCCGAGCGTCTGGCTGTAGGCCGCTCTCACTGCGGTGATGTAGCGGGAGTCAGCCAAGGGCAGGAATGTCTTGAGCTCGACGGTGTAGTGTCGATACGTCGCGCTGCTCCCCAGGGCGGCCGTGCTGATCTCGAAGACGGCCCGGCCGAACAGCCCGCGCGTCGGCATATCGGCGTCGTCGAGCGAGCTGTACGTCAGGCCGAACTGCTGGGCATGGGTCGTGAAGCCCTCGATGCCGGGGATCTCGGCCGCGGTGAACCGCTGCCGGATCGAGGGCAACGAGGTCACTGCACCGCGGCCGATGTCCACATGCCGGAACCGGTTACCGACCACGAGCCGGATGCGCGGTACGAGGCTGTACGCGGCCGACAACACGAACCCTGCCTCCTCGACGGCGTAGTTCGTCTCGTTACTGGCGGCGCTCCGCGACTGAAAGCCGAAAAATCTCGCCGAGCCATCGGTGAAGGCGAACAGCTCCCCCGCAGCGTCCAGTCTTCGATCGAGGAGCGTCCGGTCGCGGAACTTGAAGCCGTAGTCTTCGTTGACGTTCGAGGACTTGGACAGGTTGAGCTCCCACTGCCGACCCGGCGCGGGATAGAACGCTCCGAAGATACTCGCCGTGGTGCCGAAGTTGTCGTTGTAGTTGACCTGGGGGACGACCATCGTGCCGATCTCGTCCTTCCGGTTATGGAGCAGAAGGGCCGAGAGCGCGCCGAGGGATAGACCCTCGTTCGGGTCAGTCTTGATGACCGGCAGCGGGATGTGGACCACCTTCACAGGGTCCTCGAAGGTCTCGTTGGTGAGTGGATACGGGAGGTATTTCTGTGGCACCGAGATCGTGCAGGCGGTCATCGTGAGCCAGATCAGCACCGCCGCGCAGCCGAGGGCGTGTTGCACGCTCACGAGGACATCGTAGCCAGAGCAGGCGCGGCGTGCCACGATTCTCGGCGCCTTCGCGGACACGGAGGGAGCTGCGAGCGTGCTTCGGCGGTCTGTCGGGACGGTGAGGGGGCCGCTCAGGAAGCAGGCGGGACACGGTGATGACGAGAGCCTGCCGCCGGCTCGCCACACTCTCGACAAGGCGATCCAGAAGAGCCGGTCGTTGCTGCGTAACTTCGGTCGGTTCACCATCTTCTTGTTGGCGGCGAGCTGGTGGCGCAAGGCAAGGTTCTCCAGGGCGACTTGCCGGTAGCCGCCGCACAGGCCCGGGAAGGGCCGAAGGAGCGAGGTTCGTGCGTTCTGGAGCGTCCACCAACCCCCCGGGCAGGTTCAACCCGTTCCTCGTGGTCTTGCGCGGGCACGTCGGCCGCTTCAGCGACGGCCATGAGACGACCGACGGCCGCATGCTTGCACGACCACGCCCTGATGAAGGCGGTGATCGCGTTGACGATGCTGCTCGTGAGTATCGGTCCAGTCTGGGATCAGACGATGTCCGGACCGGAACTACGCGGGCGGATCGAGCAGATCACCGACAGTGAGCTAATCGTCCGTGGCGAGGACGGCCGGCGCCAC
>Ga0299906_10003842_pt1 | contig 12352 bp, 10 predicted proteins | sample RVTome_14_FD_200259 | JGI IMG/M metagenome (GOLD analysis project Ga0299906, IMG submission 200259) | Soil microbial communities from uranium-contaminated site in the Upper Colorado River Basin, Wyoming, United States - RVT145D125 (version 2) ...
TCGACGCTCGATCGCATCAGCGAGATCACCGTCTTCCTGGGCCTGCTCTCGCTCTACAACGACTATCGTCTCGAGCTTGGCGATGTGGGCATGATCTACCTGATCGCGCTCGCCATGGCCGGTTCATTGATGATCAGTTATACGCGGGCCCGAGCGGAGGCTCTCGGCCTCGACTGCAAGGTCGGTCTCATGCCACGGGCCGAGCGCGTCGTGCTGATCGGGTGTGCTGCACTCTTCTTCGGCGAGTCATGGGATGGCCTCGTCCTCAAGGTCGTTATCGCGCTCCTCGCCATTCTCACCAACCTGACGGCGTTCCAGCGCATTGTCTGGGTCTATCAGCATGCGCGGGGTGTGCCGCTCGATGAATGACGTGTGTGTCAGGTCGATCATCCTGAAAAGCAACTCGAACCGATAAAGGGAATCTCGCGATGAGCAATGGGCGTACGATTGAGGCGGCGAAGGGACGCCTGGGTGTTCTGCTGCCCGGCCTGGGTGCAGTTGCGACGACGTTCGTCGCCGGCGTCGAGGCGGTGCGGCGGGGCATTGCACAACCGGTCGGCTCGCTGACCCAACTCTCTCATATCCGGCTGGGCAAACGAACCGAGGATCGCAATCCTCTCATCCGCGAGCTGGTTCCGCTTGCCGGCCTCGACGATCTCGTGTTCGGCGGCTGGGATCCAATTCCCGATGATGCCTACGAAACGGCCGTCAAGGCCGGCGTGCTCTCGAAAGACCACACCGAACCAATGCGTGATTTCCTGTCCGCCCTGAAGCCCATGCCGGCTGCGTTCGATCGCAAGTACGTGAAGCGGCTCGATGGCACCAACGTGAAGGCGGGCGCACACAAGCGTGAGCTGGCGGAGCAACTGCGCGAGGACATTCGCCGCTTCAAGACAGACAACAATTGTGACCGCCTCGTCATGGTCTGGTGTGGCTCGACCGAGATCTACCTTCAGCCGGGCGAAGCGCACGCCACCATCGATGCCTTCGAAAAGGCGATGGAGCAGAACGACGACGCCATCGCGCCGTCCATGCTGTACGCCTGGGCCGCGATCATGGAAGGCGTGCCCTTCGCCAACGGCGCTCCGAATCTCACCGCAGATGTGCCCGCGTTACTGCAACTCGCGAAGGATCGCGCCGTCCCGCTGTCCGGCAAGGACTTCAAGACCGGACAGACGATGATGAAGACGATTATCGCGCCCGGGCTCAAGGCACGCATGCTCGGCCTCGCGGGATGGTACAGCACCAACATTCTCGGCAATCGCGACGGCGCTGTCCTCGACGATCCCGAATCGTTCAAGACAAAGGAAGAATCCAAGCTCGGTGTGCTGGACTACGTGCTTCAGCCGAAGCTCTATCCCGAGCTGTACGGCGACATCTGCCACGTCGTGCGCATCAACTACTATCCGCCGCGTGGTGATAACAAGGAAGGGTGGGACAACCTCGACATCTTCGGTTGGCTTGGCTATCCCATGCAAATCAAGATCGATTTCCTGTGCCGCGACTCCATCCTCGCGGCGCCCATTGTGCTCGATCTCGCCCTCTTCATGGACCTGGCCAGCCGGGCCGGAAGGAGCGGCATTCAGGAGTGGCTCTCTTTCTACTTCAAGAGCCCGATGACGGCGCCTGGCCTGTATCCGGAGCATGATCTCTTCATTCAGCACTGGAAGCTGAAGAACACGCTTCGCCATCTCATGGGCGAGGAGCAGATCACGCACCTCGGGCTGGACTACTATGAGTGAGCTGCGGGCCGTGGCCCGATGAGGGAGGCGGGCCGTGGCGGCCTGTTCCTCGTTCTCGAGGGCGTCGAGGGCTCAGGCAAGACAACACAGCGGGCGCTCCTGACCGAGTGGCTCGAGCGGCGCGGGCTCCCGTTCACCGCCACACGCGAACCGGGCGGCACGGCGACCGGCGAGGCGATCCGGCGGATCCTGCTCGACTCGCCGCACGTCGCCGAACGGGCCGAACTGCTTCTCTTCCTCGCCGCACGGGCTGCCGTGATCGAGGAAGTGGTGCGACCGGCTCTCGCCGAGGGACGGATTGTGGTGGCGGATCGCTTCGACCTGTCGACACTAGCCTATCAGGGGCATGGTCGAGGCATCGACCTCGGGGCGGTGCGGAGCGCGAACCGGCTGGCGACCGGCGGGCTCGCGCCGGATCTGACCATCGTCCTCGATGTCCCGGCAGAGACGGGACTTGCACGGACGGCGGCGCGGCCGGGTGGCCGCGACAGGATCGAGGGCGAGGGGCAGGCATTCCTGAGCCGCGTGGCCGAGGCATATCGTTTGCTCGCCAGTCAGGAAGTCGGTGTCATATGCATCGATGGGACGCGAACGGCCGCTCTCGTTCACGCCGAAATCGTGAATGAATTGACGGCGCGATTCCCAGAAACTTTCGCAAACAGCGCGGGTTAGTAGATTGACCCCAAGCTCAGGGCCGCGCGAAGACGCAGGCGGGTATGCAGATGCGCTCGTCTGACGCGAACCAGGCGGTCCAGGACGTCCCGGGAGGGCGGATGAAGATCAACCGGACGGTGCTCGCTCCATTGTTCGTCGCACTCGTTGCACTGGCCACGGGCGGCTGGTTCCTACAGCGCGGCGCAGGGCAGGAACAGCGCAACGTATATGAAAACGCGCAGCTGTTCGAACAGGTACTGCAGTTTGTATCCGAAGGGTTCGTAGACAAGCAGGACCCGACGGAACTTTATCGCATGGCGATCGACGGCATGCTCCAGGAGCTGGGCGACCCGCACACCGGGTTCATGCCGGCTGAGGAGTATGAGAATCTCCGCATAACGACGCAGGGCGAGTACGCCGGTCTGGGTGTGCAGATCTCCAAGCGCGCCGGGTGGGTCACGGTGATCACGCCGCTACCCGGAACGCCGGGAGAACGTGCAGGCCTGCGGGCCGGTGATGCGATCATCGAGGTCAACGGTGAATCGACGAAGGGCTGGTCGGACGATCTCGCAGTGAGCAAGCTGCGCGGTCCGAAGGGCACGTCAGTGGACATCAAGGTTGCCCGTCTCGGTGTGCCGGAGCCGATTCCTTTCACGATCACGCGTGCTGAGATCCACGTTCGTTCGGTGCCAACAGCATACATGCTGAACGACGATGTGGGCTACGTCGAGCTGGTGGTATTCAGTGAGAGTTCCACGCAGGAATTGCGCGAGGCGGTCAAGAAGCTGCAGGCGGAAGGCGCGAAGCGGATCGTGCTGGACATGCGCCGCAATTCGGGCGGGCTGCTGGATCAGGGGCTTTCGGTGTCGGACCTGTTTCTCGAGTCCGGCCAGACAGTCGTCGAGACGCGTGGCAGGCTGATGGGCCAGTCGCAGACGCTGGTGTCGAGCCATGGCGATGAGTTCGAAGGCATGCCGATCGTCGTGCTCGTCGGTCCGTACAGTGCGTCGGCGACGGAGATCGTGGCCGGTGCGCTCCAGGATCACGATCGTGCGCTGGTCGTCGGCCGCACGACCTACGGCAAGGGTTCCGTTCAGACGTTGTTCAAGTTGACGAACAACAACTGGCTGAAAATGACGACGGCGCGTTGGTACACGCCGTCTGGCCGCAGCATCCAGAAGCCGTACGGCATCGATCATCCGGTGGAAGATGCCGAGGGCGGGGAGGAAGCGGCACCTTCAGCGGCTGAAGGCGAAAACAAGAAGCCCGAATACAAGACAGACAGCGGTCGCACCGTGTTCGGCGGCGGCGGGATCGTTCCGGACCTGCTCGTGACGTCGGACACGACGACGCTCGGCGAGCGGAAACTGATCGAAGTGCTGAACGACAACGCGGCGAAGTACTGGGAGACGTTGTTCGCGTACGGCGTGCGCTACAACAAGGAGGTCCCGAATCTCGAGCCGGGCTTCCCGGTGACACCGGAGATGCTGGACGAATTCTACGCCGCGCTGAACGCGGGTGGCGCGCCGGTTGACAAGGCGACGTTCGATGAAGGCGTGCGTTACATCAGCCGGGAACTGGGCCGGGAGATCACGCAGTCGCGCTGGGGCGTTTCGGAAGCGCGCATCCGAACGAACTCGGATGATGACGTCGTGCGTACGGCGATCGATCTGCTCCAACGCGCGGATTCGCCGTCGCAGCTCTTCGCCGTGGCGAAGGAGTACGAGAACCGGTCGCGGCGCGCCGGCCTGAACTAGTCGGGCCGCCAGACATTCCGGAATGGATCCGGCCGTTCAGGCAGCATTCGTCGCTGTCGGTCTGGTAGTCGGGTTCGTCGCCGGTCTGATCGGAATCGGAGGAGGGGTACTCATGGTACCCTTCCTCTATTTCGTTTATGAGACCTCATTCGGTGGCGCGCGGGTCGAGCCGGGCCTGATCGCCGCGGTCGCGCACGCGACCAGTCTCTTTGTCGTCGTGCCGACTGCGATTGTCGGCGTGCATTCCTACGCAAAGGCGGGGCGGGTCGCGTGGCAGGCGGCCATTCCGATCGGCCTGGTCTCGTTGATTGGTGGTGTCCTTGGCGCGCGCATCGCGCTTCTCCTTCCGGAAGAAGCACTGCGCTTCGCGTTCGGGTTGTTCCTGATCGCGACCGCCGTGCAACTCGCCGTGCAGCCGGAACGGAAAGGCGGCAAGCCGTTGCGCCTCGAGCTGTACCGCATGGTACCGACCGGCCTCGCGGTGGGCATCTTCTCGGCTCTGCTCGGTGTCGGCGGCGGCATTATTGCCATTCCATTGCTGCTGTACGTGGCCGGTCTCGGCGTGGACCGTGTCGCGGCGACATCGCTCGCAATCATCATCTTTGCCGCGACGGCCGGAACGGCAACCTACATGCTTTCGGGTAACGCGCTGGCAGGCTTGCCGGCCGGGAGCATCGGCTACGTTCATGTCGCGGCAGCACTCCCGCTCATGCTGGGCGCGGTTCTCACGGTGCGCCTCGGAACAAACACCAACCAGCGGATGAGCACGCGCGCCTTGCAGTGGGTGTTTGCCGTCGTTCTGGCCGTCCTCGGAGGCCGCCTCGTACTCCAGGGTCTCAGCAGGTTCTTCTGATGGCGGATTCGCCTATGGAATACGGCCGCATCCTGCGTAACATTGCGTGCACGGAGCGGGCGCGTTGAGCGCCACCGTTCACATCTGGCGCGGTGGGCTCATCGAATCGGCTCATCGTGTCGTGATCGCGGTCGTTGATGGCCAGGGACGGTTACGCGCGCAGGCGGGTAACATCGAGCACGTGACGTTCGCGCGATCGGCGATCAAGCCGATGCAGGCGATCCCCCTGATCGAAGATGGCGTCGCCTCACGCTTTGGGATGACACGCCGGGAGCTGGCGTTGTGCTGCGCCTCTCACAACGCGGAGCCTCGGCACGTCGAGGGAGTCATCGCGCTGTTGAAGCGGTTCGGCATCACGCCCGATGCGCTGGCCTGCGGCCCGCACATGCCTCTTGGCGAACAGGCCGCGCGTAGCCTTCGGGCATTGGGTCGTCAACCCGATCGTGTGCACAACAACTGCTCCGGCAAACATGCGGGAATGCTGGGCCTGGCGCTGACCAACGGCTGGCCGCTCGAAGGGTACCACGAGAGTGGACACCCCGTGCAGCAGCGGATGCTCCGGGAGATGTCTCGCTGGACCGGTGTCGAGGAGAGCGCGATTCCAATCGCGGTGGACGGCTGTGGCGTGACCACGTTCGCTCTATCCGTGAGCGCGATGGCAAAAGGCTTTGCGATGCTTGCGCGGGCTGCCCGGCAAAAGGAAAGTGCCGCCGCGATCCTCCTCGAGGCGATGGCTCGGCACCCGGATTACGTCGCGGGCGAGAACCGCTTGTGCAGCGCACTCATGGGAGCAGTCGCCGGGCGAATCATCGCCAAGGTCGGGGCCGAGGGCGTCTATTGTGCCGCCGTGCCCGGCGCCGATCTGGGCATTGCTCTCAAGGTGATGGATGGCGCGACGCGTGCTGCGGAGCCGGCTCTGCTCGCAGTGCTGCACAGGCTGGGACTGGTGACGGCTGCGGAACTGGCATCGCTCACCCGTTGGGTGGAGCCCGCCGTCATGAACACACGTGGCGAACGTGTCGGCTCGATCCGCGTCTCGCTCGAGCTGGGGCCGCTGTGACCCTCGGAGAGCGCGCGCTCGTCACGTTGTCAGCGGCAATTGCCAGTAACGATGCCCCTGCGCGCAAGAACGCGGTTGCCGAAGCCGCGCGCAACGCACCGGAAGCCGCCGAAGAGGTCATATTGCAGAGTTATCTCTTCCTCGGCTATCCGGCCGCTCTCCGGATGATGGGGGAGTGGCGATCGCGGACGGGACGTACGGCACCCGAGCACGCGACCGATGACATGGAGGTCTGGGCCGAACGCGGCGAGCGCGTTTGCGCAACCATCTACGGCGGACAGTACGAACGACTGCGCCGCAACATCGCGTCGCTGCATCCCGATGTCGAGCGCTGGATGGTCACGGAAGGTTATGGTAAGGTGCTGGGCAGGCCAGGCCTTTCCCTGCGGGTCCGCGAACTGTGCATCATCGTTCTGCTGGCCGGGCAATCGGCTTCGGCGCAGCTCTACTCGCACCTGCGTGGAGCAAGGAACGCTGGAGCAACGCGGAGCGATGTGGAGGAAACGCTGGAAATCGCGGAGGCCTTCGTTCCGGCGGAACGGCTGCACGAGGCTCGGGCGATCTGGGGCGCCGTTCTGGCGCGCGAAGATGAGGCGGGCGGGAAGAAGGAGACGTCGTGTTCGTAGATCAGGCGAGTATTCACGTCATTGCGGGAACAGGCGGGTCCGGCGCGGAAGCGTTCCGTCGCGAGATGGGTGTGCCGTTCGGCGGCCCATCAGGAGGCGATGGCGGGCACGGCGGCAGCGTCATCCTGCGAGCAGACGCGCAGCTCTCGACGCTCCTCGATTTTCGCTATCAGCAACTGTACAAGGCGGAGCGCGGCCAACACGGCCAGGGCAAGAACCGGACGGGCCGTGATGGGAAGGATCTCATCGTTCGCGTTCCCGTCGGGACGGTCGTGCGAGATGCCGTGACGGAAGAGACCCTGGTCGAATTCCTCGAAGATGGTCAGGAACTCGTTGCCGCGCGTGGCGGCCGTGGTGGGCGCGGCAACGCCGCATTCGCGACGGCCACCAACCAGGCGCCCCGGCGCTGGGAACCGGGCGATGAGGGAGAAGAGCGCCGCATCACGCTCGAACTCAAGCTGATCGCCGATGTCGGGCTGGTCGGTCAGCCCAATGCGGGCAAGTCGACATTGCTTTCCGTGATCTCCGCCGCGACACCCAGGATTGCCGACTACCCGTTCACGACGCTCGTTCCCAATCTCGGCGTCGTGCAACTGAGCGATCATCGCACATTCGTCGTCGCGGATATCCCGGGCATCATCGAGGGTGCACACGAGGGGAAGGGCCTGGGGCTTCGTTTCCTTCGACACATCGAACGGACCCGCACACTGGCGTACCTGATCGCGGCAGACGCGGAGAACGCGCAAGCCGAGTACTCGCTGTTGCGAGCGGAACTTGCCGCGCATTCGGAGGATCTCGCGCGGCGGCCTCACTGCGTCGTGATCACGAAGGCTGATACAGTGCAGGCAGATGATGCACCGCAGGTCACCGCGCCGGACGCATGGGGCACATTCCTCGTTTCGGCCGTTACGCGTCAGGGTCTCGAGCCATTGCTCGAGGCTCTGTGGTCCCATACTCGCGAAGTGGTTCTCAGCGAAGATGACGAATTCGCCGACGAGAAATGGCGCGCTGTGGAATGACGGAGGCGAGCCGCGGTTCCAGGAGAGTTTTCGAGTGATGGACGAGGCAGGGGACACCGCGGCACTGCGGGTATTGCTGACGCTTCGCATGATACCCGGTCTCGGTGATGTCGCGCGCCGCAAGCTGCTTGCCCGGCACCGCACCCCGCGCGCCGCGTTGCGCAGTGCCCTCACGGACCGAACCGACTTCGAACGAACGCGTTATTCCCAGGAAGCACAGGCGTGTCTCGAAGCGACGTTGAATGCGGGCGCTTCCGTACTGGCGTACCGGGCACCCGGCTATCCACCGTCGCTCCGGCAACTGCACGCGGCGCCAACGCTCCTCTGGGTGCGTGGCGACACACAACTTCTGGAGCGCCCCGCTGTCGCAATCGTTGGAACACGCCGCAATACGGAGTACGGCGCCGAGACGGCGCGCATGCTGGCATCCAATCTTGCGCGCGCGGGCATCGTCATCGTCAGCGGTCTCGCGCACGGAATCGATCGGTACGCACACGAGGGTGCACTCGACGTTGGCGGATCGACCATCGCCGTCGTCGGTTCGGGGATCGATGTCCACTATCCACGAAGGCACGCGCAACTTCAGGAACGCATCGCCCGTGACGGTCTGCTGATCAGCGAGTTCAAGCCAGGCGAGCCCGCGCTGCGCCACCATTTCCCGCGGCGAAACCGACTGATCGCGGCGCTCTCACTCGGCGTCGTTGTTGTGGAAGCGCCGGAACGGAGCGGCGCATTGAACACAACACGCCACGCGCTCGATCTGAATCGCGACGTGTTCGCCGTGCCCGGTCCGATCGGCCGCGAAACGAGCATGGGCACCAATGCTCTCATTCGGGATGGTGCCGGTCTCGTGATGGACGCGGCCGACATCATGGAAGCCCTGCATCTCGTTCCCGTGGATGGCACGGACGACGCTCCGGCCGGCGGAGCAAGGCCCGGTCCGGCCGCAACGACGCCCGTTGGTCCGCAGGATCCGATTCTCGCGCTTCTCGACACGGAGCCACGACACGCCGACGAGATCGCTGACCTGTGCGGGATTCCGATCCACGAAGCGGTCTCGCGGCTGCTTCGTCTGGAAATCGAGGGGCTGGCCCGGCAGGTACCGGGCCTCCGTTTCGCTCGTCCAAGGCACGCCGCCTGAGTGGGTCACGATCGTTGGACGAAGGTGAACGGCCGGTCCGAACGGGGATTGGGGCCCGCGACGGCGGCAATGCCGTAACATCGTGCTGTGAATCGAGTCACGGAACCGTGCAACCGTCTATGGGGCAAGGGGTAATAGCTTCCGTGACCCCCGGCCATGTGTACGTCCACGCGCCCTTCTGCGCCCGGCGCTGTTCCTATTGCGACTTCGCCGTGACCGTGGATGCCAGGCCTCCCGTCGAGGCATGGCTGACAGCTCTGTCGCGAGAGCTCGACGGTGTCATGCGCGCCCGCGGTTGGCCGCGGCTCCAGCTCGATACGATCTACGTCGGGGGCGGGACACCCTCCCTGTTCGGGGCCGGCGCCATCGGAGGCCTGGCGGCGGTTCTAGGCCAGAAAGCCGACTGGGACTCCGGCGCGGTCGAATGGACGGCGGAAGCCAACCCCGAGCGCTTCGAGCAGGATCTCGCGGACGACTGGCTCGCGGCAGGAGTCAATCGGCTGAGCATGGGGGCGCAGACGTTCGACCCGGACATTCTGGTGTGGATGGGCCGGCTCCACGGGGTCGATGGACCGGCAAAGGCGTTCGCGGCTGCCCGGAGTGCCGGCTTCGAGAACATCAGCATTGATCTGATCTTCGGTCTGCCCGAACGGTTCGCGCGGGATTGGGCAGCGGATCTGGAACGGGCCCTGGAGCTGAATCCGGACCACGTGTCGCTGTACGGACTGACAGCCGAGGCGGCAACACCGCTCGGCCGCTGGGTGGCCGAAGGCCGGGAGCATATGCCCCGGGAGGAACGATACGAAGAGGAGTACCTGCTCGCGGCAGAACGGCTCACCGGTGCAGGTTACGTTCATTACGAAGTTTCGAATTTTGCGCGGCCCGGCCGCGAATCGCGCCACAATGGCGCTTACTGGACGGATGCGGCCTGGATCGGGCTTGGGCCAGGCGCCCACTCGAGCGTTCCGCCCGAGCGCTGGTGGAACGTGCGCGACTGGGCGGAGTATCGCGCCCGGCTCCACGAGGGCACGAGTCCGGTCGAGGACCGCGAAAACGTCGGCGGAGAAAGCAGGATCCTGGAGGAAGCCTGGCTCGGATTGAGGACGAGGTCAGGGGTGACGCCGGCAAATCGTGCACAGTGCGATCTGCTCGACGTCTGGGTCTTACGCGGACTGGCGGAGCACACGGGCACGGGTGCGACCCGATTGACAGCGAATGGCTGGCTGGTGCTGGACACCCTCGCGGTGACCTATGCAGAGGCCAGTCATCATCAGGTAGCCGGAACCGGCCGATGCTGAGAACGCTTGATCCGGTGCACCGGCCTCTCGACATTCGAGAGTTCCCCTGCACAGCTTTTTCCGAAGCGGGCTGAACGGGCGCAGGCATGGGAGTGCACGCAAGTCAGGGTCAGGTCCTATCAGACCGGGAACGGCAGATCCTTCAGGCCGTGATCCGGACGTACGTCGAGACCGCGGAGCCGGCGGGAAGCCGGGTCGTTGCCAGGCGGTTCGAGCTCGGCGTGTCTCCGGCGACCGTCCGGAACGCCATGGCTGATCTCGAGGACAAGGGATTTCTGTACCATCCACACGCGTCGGCCGGGCGAATTCCAACGGACATGGCGTACCGGTATTACGTGGACACGTTGATGCGGCCCGTGCTGCTCACGGCGCAGGAGCGCCGCCGCGTCCGTGCCGAACTTCGCGATGAGGAAGACAGCGGCGGTCCGCTCGACCGGCTGGTGCGGCGTGCGCTGCGCGTCCTCGGCCTGATCACGGGCGAACTCGGCCTCGCAATGGCGCCGCGGCTGGATGATGTCATCCTCGAGCGGATCGAGATGGTCCGCATTGCGAACGGCAAGATTCTTCTCGTGCTCACGCTGAAGAACGGCATCGTGCGGACCGTCTACGTGGACGTCCCGGTGGACGCACCGCAGCCCATGATCGAGTCCGTGACGACCGTGCTGAACGAAAGACTGGCCGGCCTGTCACTCCGTGAAGTACGGTCGTCGTTGCCGGAACGACTGCGGGACGCGACCGCCGACGACGAACCGGGCAAGGAACTGATCAACATCTTCATGCAATCGGCGGGTGAACTGCTGAATCCAACGCCGCTCCGCGCGGGAGAACTGGTTCTCGGGCAGACGAGCGTTCTCGCCAGCCAGCCCGAATTCTCCGAAGGCGCCCAGTTGCGGAGCCTCCTCGAGCTGACGGAACAGCGCGCTTTGCTCCAGTCCGTACTCCAGGGGCGGGCGCACGAGGCGAACGCTACAATTACGATCGGATCGGAACACACAGTGCCACAGCTCAATCCATTCACACTCGTAACATCGGAGTATCGCGTTGGCAACTTGTCCGGCGTGCTCGGCGTGATGGGCCCGACGCGCATGCCATATGAAAAGGTTGCTGCCATCGTCCAGTATACAAGTCTTCTGATGGGAGAGCTTGTCGAGGAAGGCACAAACCCGTCGAAGCTGGACAGGCTCGGGAATGGGGAATGAGGGACTACTATGAAATCCTCGGTGTCGCGCGTGAAGCGGACACCGAAACAATAAAGAAGGCGTACCGCAAGCTTGCGCTCGAGCATCACCCGGATCGCAACAACGGCTCGACGGATGCCGAAGAGCGATTCAAGGAGGCGACCGAGGCATACGAAGTCCTGCGCGATGGACAGAAGCGCAGTGCCTACGACCGCTACGGGCATGCGGGTGTCAAGGCTGGTGCGGGAGCCGGGTTCGGTGCAGGCGGCTTCAATTTCGCCGATGCGCTGTCCATCTTCATGCGCGATTTCGGCGGCTTCGGCGTCGAGGATCTGTTTGGCGGAGCCGGAACGCGACGGAGTGGTGGGCGACCGCGCGGCGCGGATCTTCGCGTTCGTGTGCCGGTCACGCTCGAGGAAGTCGCGGAAGGCACCAAAAAAACGGTCAGGATCCGGGTGCAGGAGCCGTGTGCCGTCTGCGATGGCAGCGGTGCCGAGCCGGGATCGCCTCCGGTCCGCTGCGAAACGTGCGGTGGCGCGGGCGAGGTGCGGCGCGTGCAGCGCTCGATCCTCGGGCAGCTCGTCAGCGTGACACCCTGCCCGACATGCGGCGGCGAGGGCCAGCGGATCACGGACCCATGCAAGGCGTGTGACGGCCGCGGCATCGAATCGAAGGAACGACGCATCGAAGTGGACGTCCCGCCCGGTGTGTCGACCGGCGATTACATCACGATGCGGGGGCGCGGGAATGCCGGACCGCGTGGCGGCGTTCGCGGCGATGTTCTCGTCGTCCTCGAGATCGAGGAGGATCCGCGCTTCATCCGTGAGGGCGCCAATCTCATTCACGAACTTGGCGTGACGGTCACACAGGCCGCACTCGGCGCGGAAATAGAGGTTCCGCTCGTCGGCGGAACGACACGTCTGCGCATCCCGCCGGGAACACAATCCGGGCACCTGATGCGCATGCGCGGCAAGGGACTGCCACAGTTGCGCGGCGGAGGAAAGGGAGATCTCCTGGTCCGCGT
>Ga0299906_10003844_pt1 | contig 12348 bp, 12 predicted proteins | sample RVTome_14_FD_200259 | JGI IMG/M metagenome (GOLD analysis project Ga0299906, IMG submission 200259) | Soil microbial communities from uranium-contaminated site in the Upper Colorado River Basin, Wyoming, United States - RVT145D125 (version 2) ...
CCACCGGCTGCGGCGGTGGGCTCGTCTCGGTTTGGGCGCCGGAGCCTGGTTCCTGGCGCTGATCTTCAGCCATCTAGTCGCATCCTCCAGCTGCCGGGACCGGCACTCTCTAGCCGCGAGGCGGTTGCGCAGCGCCGCCCAGGCTGAGCTTGGCCAGCAGTTCCGGCAGGTCGCCGATGCGCTCCAGCACCGCCACCGGGGCGTATGGCAGCAGCCGCCGACGCTCGTGGGCGCCGTAGGCCACCGCCAGCGGCCAGGCCTTGGCCGCCCGGGCCATGGCCAGGTCATATTCGGTATCACCCACCATCAAGGTGGCCGCCGGCTCCACCCCAAGCTCGGCCATGAGCTCTTGCAGCATGGTCGGATCGGGCTTCGAGGGTGCCTCGTCGGCGCAGCGGCTGCTGTGGAAGTAGCCATGCAGTCCGCTATGGCGGAGCGCGCGGTCCAGCCCGGCTCGACCCTTGCCGGTGGCGATGGCTAAAAGTAATCCCTGGGCCCGCAAGGTCTCGATCACCTGACGAGCGCCTTCGAACAAGCACTCGGGCTCGCTGCAAACTTCCAGGAACTGGCTGCGATAAGCCACCGTCAGTGCCTGCAGCTGCGGCGGCCGCAGATTCGGATAGAGCGCCAGCAGCGCCTCCCGCAGGCCGAGGCCGATGATGTTGCGGAGCTCGCCGTGGCTGCGTTGCGGCAACCCGCTGCCGGCGATGGCATGGTGGAGACTGGCAACGATGCGCGCCTGGGAGTCCATCAGAGTCCCATCCCAGTCGAACACCACCAGCTCCAGATCCCGGCCGGTCACTCCTGGCGCTCCAGCCGCTCGAGCACCGCACGCAGCTCTGGCGGCAGCGGGGCCTCGACGGCGATCTCGCGGCCGTCGAGCTCGACCTCCAGCTGCTGCGCATGCAAAAACAGCCGTTTCAGACCGACTCCGGCCAAGCTGCGATTCAGGGTCGGGTCTCCATATCGGCTGTCTCCCGCCAGCGCGTGCCCCGCGTGCACCGCATGCACTCGGATCTGGTGGGTGCGGCCGGTCAGCGGCACCGCCGCCACCAGGGTGAAGTCCCGATAGCGCTCGAGGGGCTCGAAGCGAGTCGCCGACTCGCGGCCCCCGCGGCTGACCTGTACCACCCGCTCGCCGCCGCGGGAGACGAAGCGGCTGAGTGGAGCGACCACGGTGCGCGCCCCCTCCTGCCAGCGGCCGCTGGTCAGCGCCAGGTAGCGCTTGCGCACCGCGCCGCCGCGGAAGGCCGCCGCCAGCTGCTTCAATGCCGCCCGGTTCTTGGCCACCAACAGGCAGCCACTGGTCTCCCGATCCAATCGGTGCACCAGCTCCAGGTGCCGCGCCTGGGGTCGAAGGGCGCGTAGCGCTTCGATCAGGCCCCAGCTGAGCCCACTGCCGCCGTGCACGGCGAGTCCGGCCGGTTTGTCCAGCACCAGCAGGTCGTCCTGCTCCATGAGCAATGCCGCCTGCAGCCGCTCGAACAACGCTTGCGGCGGCAGCGCCGGCGGCAGCGGCGCCGGGGTGCGCAGGGGCGGGATTCGCACCAAGTCGCCTGCTTGCATTCGGTAGCCGGGCCGGATGCGACCGCGATTGACCCGCACCTCGCCGCGGCGAAGGATGCGATAGATGTGCCCGCGCGGAACGCCTTTGAGGACCCGGGCGAGGAAATTGTCGATGCGCTGTCCCGCGAGGTCCGGCTCGACCATGAGCAGGCGAGCCCCCGCGGGCGGGTCCTGTTGCGGCATGGCGCAGATGTTATCACGGCCCCTCGCATTGATGCCCTCGCAAGCCGTTGATATAGTCCTCGTGACTTGACGCCTGCCGACCCCGGAGCGGGGCGCGCGTGATCGCTGCCAGCGACGTGAAACGAATTCCCGATGGTCGTCCCCGCGACGGCGACCATCCAGAGGCGCCGAAAGCACTGCGCCTGACGATGAAGACCCGGGCGAGCCGCAGTCTTGATGCCGCCGCCAAACCCTTTGCCCTCGCCCGCGGAGGTCGGTGGATGCCGACTCCCCCGCGAAGTGCCCGTCCTGCAGCTGCTCGCATTCCCTAGCTCCAGCGCGCCAACGACCCGCGCCGCGTCAGGCCGTCGTGACCTCAGTCCTGAGCGCCGGAGATCGTTTGCGCATGAAAAGATTGCTCATCAATGCCACGCAGGCGGAAGAGCTGCGGGTCGCCATCGTGGATGGTCAGCGACTCTACGACCTGGATATCGAGAGCCCCAGCCTGGAGCAGAAAAAAGCCAACATCTACCAAGGCAAGGTGACTCGGGTGGAGCCGAGTCTGGAGGCGGCGTTCATCGACTACGGTGGTGATCGCCACGGCTTCCTGCCCTTCAAGGAGATCGCCCGCAGCTACTTCAACCCGGATGGCATCAAAGACGGCGCGCGTCCGGGAATCAAGGACGTGATCCGGGAAGGACAGGCGCTGTTGGTGCAGGTGGACAAGGAGGAGCGTGGCAACAAGGGGGCGGCGCTCACCACCTTCATTAGCCTGGCTGGCCGCTACCTGGTGCTGATGCCGAACAACCCCCGGGCCGGGGGCGTCTCGCGCCGCATCGAGGGCGATGACCGCCAGGAGATCCGCCAGATCATGAGCTCGCTGGAGATCCCGGAGGGCATGGGGCTGATCGTCCGTACCGCCGGGGTTGGCCGCTCCCAGGAAGAGCTGCAGTGGGACCTGGACTACCTGCTCCAGCTCTGGGAGGCGATCAGCAGCGCGGCCAAGGAGATCTCCCCGCCGCAACTGATCTACCAGGAGAGCAATGTCATGATCCGGGCCCTACGCGATTACCTGCGCCCGGACATCGGCGAGATTCTGGTCGATCACGAGCCGGTCTACGAGCAGGCTCGGGAGTTCATGCAGACGGTGATGCCGCAGAACGTGCACCGTCTCAAGCTCTACCGGGACAGTACGCCGCTGTTCAACCGATTCCAAATCGAGAGCCAAATCGAGAGTGCTTTCGAGCGGGTGGTACAGCTGCCCTCCGGCGGCGCGGTGGTGATCGATCACACCGAGGCTCTAGTCTCCATCGACATCAACTCCGCGCGGGCGACCCGCGGCGCCGACATCGAGGAGACGGCGCTGCACACCAACCTCGAGGCGGCCGACGAGATTGCGCGGCAGATGCGTCTGCGGGACGTGGGTGGCCTAGTGGTCATCGATTTCATCGATATGGCTTCCGCGCGCAACCAGCGCGAGGTGGAGAATCGCCTGCGCGAAGCGTTGAAGATGGACCGTGCCAGGGTCCAGCTGGGGCGGATCTCCCGCTTCGGCTTGCTCGAGCTGTCGCGGCAGCGGCTGCGGCCGTCCCTGGGCGAGGCCAGCCAGGTGGTCTGCCCGCGTTGCCTGGGTCGCGGAGCCATTCGCAACGTCCAGTCCCTCGGCCTGTCGGTGTTGCGCATCGTCGAAGAGGAGGCGATGAAGGATCGTACGGCCCGGGTGGTGGCCCGCCTACCGGTGAAGGTGGCCACCTTTCTCCTCAACGAGAAGCGCGAGGCGGTGCGCGCCATCGAGGCTCGCCACGCGGTCAGCATATTCCTGGTACCGGACGAGCATCTGGAAACTCCGCACTTTCAGGTGGAGCGCCAGCGCGGAGACGAGCTGGCAAGAACCGCCACCTCGGCATCCACGCCGAGCTATCAGATGCTCACGCAACCGGAGCCGGCACCAGTGGAGAGCACCGAGCCACGGCGCGCTGCTACGCAAGAGCCGGCCGTCAAACTGGTGCCGCGTAACGCACCCAGCCCGCAGCCGGCGCTGCCGGATCTGCAGGAGATGCCGGAACTGTCGGAGCTGCGGCTGAGCCCCGCCGCCGAGCGCAGATCTCGCGGCATTCTCCGCCAAGTCATGAGCCTGCTGGGAGCGGCCATTGCTGGCCATCCTCGGCCAGAGGACGAGCCTGCCGGCAGAGGCGAGGAAGTGGCGCCAGCCAGCGCCGCTCCAGCGGCGCCCGCAGCCGCAGCGGCGCCCCAGGACGAGACTCCGAGGGGCGCCCTGGCACCGGCGGCACGGCCGCGAGGGGCGATGCCGCGATCGCCTGCCAGCAACCGCCGGCCGGGACCGCGGAGCGCTGCGGCGGCCGAAAGAGCCGAGGGCAGCGAGCTGCCACGTCCCCCTGCTGCGGCGCCGACCGGCCCCGAGCGCGAAGCTGCAGGGCAGGAGCGGGACGAGGGCGAGGGCGAGCGCGGGGCGGCTGCCAACCGGCGCCGGGGCCGGCGTGGCGGCCGGCGCCGGCGCCGCCAGCCCGGGGACGAGGCGGCAAGCGACGGCACCATGGGCGAGCAGGCTGTAGCGTCCGTCGACGCTTCCACCTCACCCGCCGAAGGCCAGCGCCGCGACTCGGCCGGCGACCTCGCCGCCGACGGCCCAGGCGGCGAAGCGGCAGACACCGGCGATGCTGGGCGCCGGCGCAACCGCCGCGGCCGCGGTCGCAATCGCGGCGGTCCGCGGCCCGAGGCAGCCGCTGAGCGCGCTGATCATGGCGGTCAGCCGGCCAACGGCCCGACCGAAGCGGTCCCCAGCAGTGCCTCGCCGGTGCCACTTGCGCCGCAGGCCGAAGCGCCACCGGTCGTATCCGAGCTCGTGGCTCAGCACCCACCCGAGGGCAGCGAGCACCAGCGCCGCGCCGAGGCAACGCCGTCGCCACCGGCGGCGTCGGCGCCGATACTAAACGGCGGCGACGTCGAGCGGCAGCCGGCCCGCGATGACCAGCGCCTCCAGCCTCCGACGCGCCCCGAATCGGAGTCGCCGGCAAGCTGGGCTGACCAGCCCGCCCCGGCTCGCATGGAGGACACCTCGGAGGCGGGCGCGACCGCGCCCAACACCAACACCGAGCGGCAGCAGGACCATGCCCAGCGCCTGCCGCAGGACGCCCCCGCAACGCAGGATCACTGACTGGATGGTTGCGGGCCTGCCGCTGGCGCTAGCGAAGGAAGTGCTCGCGCTCGAGGTAAGTCAGGAGGCCCGCGGCGGCCTCCTCGACCATGTCGAAGACGCGCTCGAAGCCGAGGCGGCTGCCGTAGTAGGGATCAGGTACGCTGCGGTTGCTGCTCCCCTTCGCAAAGTCCATGAGCAGGCGCAGGCGCGGCCGCAAGTGCTCGCCCGGACAGAGCTCCAGGAGGAGCTCGAAATTGTCCTCGTCCATGGCGATGAGGTAGTCGAAGCGCTCGAAATCCTCCGCTTCCAGCTTGCGAGCACGCTGAGCACCCAGCTGCACACCCCGGTCAGCGGCCACCTGCCGGGCCCGGGGGTCGGGGGGCGAGCCCACGTGGTAGGCATGGGTACCGGCGGAATCTACCTCCACACGGCCGGCAAGTGGACTGCCGGCAAGCAGCGCCTCGAGCACGCCCTGGGCCACGGGGGAGCGGCAGATGTTCCCCATGCAGACCATCAACACCCGAATTTTTTCCACTGTCATCAGAATATTATCTATTCGTCCCGGCCCCGGGAGGAGGGCTGATCATGCTACCTGAGTGCGCCGCGCTACGACAACTGCGGGCTCCTCACCGCCCCAGCGCCGGGCGCCGATTTCGCCGCCGAGCGGCAGGCCGCGCTTGACTGAGCTCGAGCTCGCCAGGCTCCGCTCGCTGGTGGGCTGCACTTTTCGCGACGGCCCCCATAGCTACCGCCTGGTCGAAGTGCTCGCCGACCCACGAGCCCCAGCACTGGTGCTCGAGCCGCTAGGCGCAGCGCCGACCGTCCAAGACAACCAGTACGGCGATCCGTCGCGCTTTGCGCCCAGGCTACTGACCATTCCGCTTCGCAGCGAGGACGGAGTGGCTCCAAATCCCCTGCTCGCTCGGCTCGAGCCTCCGATCACCTAGCCGGCCGCACCGCAGTCACCAGCACCCGCGAGCTGCAGGGCCGCGGCCGCCCGCTCCAGGTCGGCCTCGGTGTCGACCCCGGGTGGCGGTATTGCCACCGCCTCGGTGACCGCGATTCCGATGCCGTGCCAGAGTGCCCGCAGCTGCTCCAGCGACTCGCAGGTCTCCAGGGGCGCTGGAGGCAGGGCCGCAAAGCGGCCCAGCGTCTCCACCCGGTAGGCGTAGATGCCGATGTGGCGATGGAAGGCGATTCCCGCGGGCAGCTCGGCCTGAGTCTGAGCGAAGCTCTCCCGGTGCCAGGGAACCGGCGCCCGGCTGAAATAGAGGGCTCGACCGCTGCCATCCCGCACGACCTTGACCACGTTGGGATCGAACAGCTCGGGTCGGCTGTGCACGGGGGCGCACAGGGTGGCCAAGCCTGCCCAGGGAGAGGCAGCTAGCAGGGCTGCAACCTGGTCGAGGATCACCGGCGGGGCCTCGGGCTCATCGCCTTGCAAGTTCACGACGATGTGCTCCGGGGGCCAGCCCAGGCGCTGCGCGACTTCGGCAATACGATCGGTTCCGGAGGCATGGGCCGGGTCGGTGAGGAAGGCCTCGCCGGCGGCCGCGCGCACGGCTTCGACGATGCGCTGATCGTCGGTGGCCACCACGACCCGCTCGGCGCCACTGGCGCGGGCCCGCTCGAGCACATGGACGATCATCGGTCGGCCGGCAATCAGCCGCAGCGGTTTGCCTGGGAGTCGGGTGGAGCCAAAGCGGGCTGGTACGGCAACGGTGAACGGCGGCATCCGGCTCATCGCCCCTCCAGGGCTTTCAGCTCCTCGCTGGTCAACTGGCGTGCTTCGTCCTCGAGCAGGATCGGTATCCCGTCACGAATCGGGTAGGCCATACGGCTGGCCCGGCACACCAGCTCTTCCCGCTTGCGGTCGTAAGTCAGTGGCGCCTTGCTCACCGGGCAAACCAGGATGTCCAGCAGCTTCTTGTCCATCAAGGATCTCCCGAGGTGGCGAGGGAGGCGTGCGGGCGTTGATCGGCACGGCCATCCGCAATTACTGGCAGTCGCGACAGAAGGCCGCGAATCAAGCTTTCGGGCAGCTCGGCGGACACCGGCACGTACCAAGTGTCGGGTCCCGCCCAAGGCCGACATTTTACGGCATCCTTCTCGGTCATCAGAATCGGCGCCCGCTCCGAGAACTGCAGCTCTCCAGGCGTGTAGCGATGATGGTCCGGAAACGGGTGGGACTCCAGCTGCAGGCCGCGGGCGCGAAGGTAGGAGAAGAAGCGCTCCGGGTCGCCGATCGCGGCAACCGCGTGCACAACCTGGCCACAAAAGCTTTCCAGCGTCCGAGCAGCGCCCCCGCGGAGCGGCAGCGCCAGCTCACCCACCAGACGCATGGGAACCTCGCCGGCGGCCGCCGGTGTCCCGTTGCAGACGACGTAATCTACCGCGGCGAGCCGCCCGACAGGCTCTCGCAGCGGCCCTGCGGGCAGCGGCCAGGCGTTTCCCAGGCGGAAGCGAGCGTCGATCACCGCCAGCTCGAGGTCACGGGCCAACCGGTAGTGCTGCAGCCCGTCGTCCGCCAGCAGCACGTCCACCGCTGCCGCCGCCAACAGGCGGTGCGCCGCCGCTACCCGATCCGGGTGCACGTAGACTGGGCAGCCGGTGCGCAGGGCCAGCAACAGCGGCTCGTCGCCGCAGCGCGCCGGGTCGCTGTCGGCCGCCACCGCCAGCGGCAGCTTTCCGGGACGGCCGCCGTAGCCGCGGGAGAGGATGCCGACGCGCAGACCGGCGGCTCCCAGCGCCTCGGCCAGCGCAACCACCAATGGTGTCTTGCCGCTGCCTCCCACCGTGATGTTGCCGACCACGACCACCGGGACCGGCAGACGCTGGGAACGCAGCCAGCCACGGCGATAAGCCAGCCGCCGCAGCTGAACCAGCGCTGTGAAGAGTGCGGCCGCGGGGAGTAGCGTCCAGGCCAGTAAGCCGCGCCGCGACCAAAACCGCGGACGCCCGCTCACCGAGCGCGGGCCCGTCGCAGGTGCCGCGAGCCCCCGCCATTGCGATCGATCAGCGCCATTGCGATGACTAGAAGCACTTCGCCACCCTTGCCCGCGCCGGACGGCGGCTAAGGAGACTCCTCCCGGTAGACGGTGGCGATGGATACCTGCCCGATGCCGAGGCGTCTTGCCACATCCATGACTCGGACCACGTAGCGATGGGGGGTGGAGGCGTCAGCCCGGATCACCAGGGAGCGCTCAGGACGCCCCGCAAGCGCTGCCAGCAGGGCATCGCGGAGCACCGCGGCTTCGGCGGAGGGTAGCGGCCGGTCATTGACCAGGTAGCGGCCCTCGGCGTCCACCACCACCTGCAGCGGTGCTTGCGGCGTCGGTGCCGGCTCGCTGGACGCCTCCGGCAAGGCGATCTCCAGCCGTGACTCGCGAGTAAAGGTGGTCGAGACCATGAAAAAGATGAGCAACAGCAGCACCACGTCGATCAGCGGAGTGAGGCTCACCTCCGGGTACTCTTGCGGCCGCGGGCGCAGATTCATGGACGCTCGCGGACGGTGGCTGCGTGGACCGCGCTCGCCAGGCTGGCGGTGGCGCCCGCTGCGGATTCTTGGGCGTGGAGCATTTCCATCAGCATCACGGCCTCCTGCTCCATGCCCACCACCAGCTCGTCAACCCGACCACGGAAGTAGCGGTAGAACATGAGGCTGGGAATGGCTACGGTGAGTCCGGCGGCGGTCGTGATCAGCGCTTCGGAAATGCCGCCGGCCAGCACCGTCGGGTCGCCGACACCTTGCAGGGTGATGACATTGAAGACCCGAATCATGCCGATCACCGTGCCGAGCAGGCCGAGCAGCGGAGTGATCTGGGAGATTGTGCCCAAGCTGTTCAGATAGCGCTCGAGCTCGTGCACCACGTGGCGGCCGGCGTCCTCCACGGCCTCACGGATGATCTGACGCCCGCGGTTGCGGTTCACCAGCCCGGCGCCCACCACCCGGCCGTAGGGGGAGCTCTCGACCAGCGCTTCCATGTTTTGTAACGGCACTCTGCCAGTGCGCTCCCACTGGCGCACCTGCTCCATCAGCGCCGGCGGTAGCACCCGCGAGCGGCGCAGCGACCACAACCGTTCCATGACGATGGCCAGCGCCGCGACCGAGCAGGCCAAGATCGGCCACATGACCCAACCGCCAGCCTTGATGAGCTCGTACACGTCGCCGCCGTTCCCGGCCCCCGAAACAAGAGCCGGGATCATACTGGATTTCCTGGTGCCGTCGAAGGCCGCCCCGGCTCAGGGTGGGTGCCACAGTCGCCGCCGCCGAGCCTCCCAGCTCTGCACTTGCAGGCTACCGTCGGCGCCGGCGCGCAGCGTGAGATCACCGAGGGCGTCGGTCTGTAGAGCATCGACTTCGGCGGCCACGGGGCCGGGCTCCCGACCGGCGATGAGGAGGATTGGCTTGGCTGCCCCCAGGTGGCGGCGGACTTCCGGCAGCGCCTCCGGCGTGGTGAGGACGGCACGAAGCCGCGCGCTGTCCACCGCGTCTAGCTCGGACCAGCCGTCGGGCGCGATAGCCACCAGTCCGGCGTTCGCCGTGGGGATGAGCACCAGACAACGGCTCGGATGGTCGCGGCGGGCGCGCAGCTGGATTGCCGCCAGCGCGTCGCCACTAGTGTGGGAGCCGCTGGCGCAGCTTGTGGCGCCGGCCACCGGGGTGAGCAAGGGATCACCGACCACTACCCGCCCGACCACCACCTGCTCGAGCAGCGAGCGGGCGCCGCCGGCGCGGCTCCCGAGCGGACCGGACAGCACCAGCGTGTCCACGCGCGGCAGCTGCTCGCTCAGCAGGTATGCCGGCAACTGTCTCTGGCCCGGGTCCATGGCGCCTCGCCGGCGCCCGGTGCCGAAGATCAGCGACCATTGCGCATCGTGGGCTACCGCCACGAAGCTGTCGGGCCCGGAATCCAACAGGCTGACGGTGAGGCGGGCCGGCGTGGGAGCGTTTGGCAGCAGTGGGACCGCCAGCAAGACCAACCCCGCCGCTCTTCCCGGTAGGCCCCTGGGGCCGAGCAGCAAGGCAGCCCCCAGCAGCGCCGCAGCGAGGGCAGTGAGCGACGGCGGCGGTCGCGACAGCATGGCCGCCGCCCGATCCAGGTGCGGGAGAAAATCCATCAGCAAGGCCAGGGCCGCTGCGGCCAGCGACCACAGCGGCGCCCCGGCACCTTCCCGGACGAGCTCCAGCGCCACGCCCAGCAAGGTCAAGGGCACCGCCACCATGCTCACCCAGGGGACGGCCACCAGGTTGGCAGCGCCTGCCAACACACTGGCGCTGCCGAAGAGCGCCAGGCTCGCGGGGATCATGACCGCCGGCAGCAGCCACTGTGCTCGCCACCATGCTGCCATGGCGGTGGGGCGGCCGAGCCGCCCCACGAATATGAGCCCGATGGCTGCCACGGCACCGAACGACAACCAGAAGTCCGCGCCCAGCGGGGCCAGCGGGTCCACCCAGGTGGTCGCCAGGAGCGCCAGGGCCAGCACCCGGCTCAGGGAGACCTCGCGGGCAAGCAGGAGCGCCGCCAGGGCGGCGGCGGTCATGGCCAGCGCCCGCTGGGTGGGTAGCGACAGCCCCGCCAGGCCAGCGTACGAGACAGCGGCCAGGAGGCCCGCCACGGCGCCCGCCCTGGGTGCCGGCCAGCGCCCGCATAGGCCCGGAAGCCGCGCCCAGAGCGCCCGTGCCGCGAAGAAGCCAAAGGCTGCCACCAGCCCGATGTGCAGCCCGGAGATGGCGAGCAAGTGCATGGTGCCAGTGCGCACCAGCAGATCGCGGGCGGCGCTCGGCAATGCCTGGCGATCACCCACCGCCAGCGCCGTGATCAGCGCCGCGGGCACCGGCTCGGCCACCGCCGACTGAATTGCCAGCGCGATGCGCTGGCGCATACCGTCCAGGGCCGCCCGCAGTGACCGGGACGCCGGCTGACGAAGCCGCGAGCCGGCCAGTACCTGACCGACTGCGGCAATCCGCTGGCGAAACAGCCAGGCTTCGTAGTCCGGGCCGTGCAGATTGCGCGCACCGCGGGGCGACCGCAGCCGAAGTTCCAGACGCCAGCGCTCACCGCCCCTGGGCAGCTCCGGCGCCTGGTACCAGCTCAGCTGCAACCGGGTCCGAGGCTGGTCGGGGCGGAAGTAGAACTGCACCCGGCGGCCGTTCCGGTGCGGCAGGCCCTCGACCACGCCCTCCACTGTCACTGTTGCGGCTCCGGCAGCCAGCAGCTCGGAGCGAGCGCCGAGGACGTCGTGGGCCTGGTAGCCGGCCCAGGCGAAGCCGCACAGGCAGGCCCCGAGCACTAGCAGTGACGGCCGACGCCAGACGGCGATCAGCAGGCCTGCCGCCAGCAGCCAGCCCCAGCGAAACTGCGGCAGCTGCTCCAGGCGCAACAGTGCCAGCAGCCCGAGCAGCCAGGCGATCGTCCCTGAGCGCACTGTCGAATCGTTGGCTCTAAGCTTGAATGTGGTAGCCAGGCAACTGCGTGCCGGCCGCTTCGCCGTCGGTCAGTCGCGACGCATATCGAATGCCAAGAAAATTTCTTCGGCGACTACTCCCGCATCCTCACGTGGTCGTCGGCCATCGATCGCTCCAGTTCCTGGGGCAAAGGCTGCACGATCCCAATTTGTGGCATCTGACCCGGCATTCCGTGGCCGGTGCCATTGCTCTCGGGCTGTTCGTGGCCTTCTTGCCGGTGCCGATGCAAATGGCGATTGCGGCAGCAGCGGCGGTGGCGGTGAGGGTCAATGTGTTGATTGCCGCCGTGTGCGTTTGGGTCACCAATCCGCTGACCATGACGCCCATGTTCTATTTCGCCTACCGTGTGGGTGCCGCGCTCACCGGGGTGCATCCTCGTCTCAGGCAGGAAAGTCTGACCCCCGGCGGGCTATTGCGCGCCGTGGAGGACATCTGGCTACCGTTGCTGGCGGGCTCCCTGGTCACCGGGGTGCTCGCGGGACTCCTGGGCTATGGTCTCACCCGGTTGCTGTGGCGGCTCGCAGTCATGCGTCGCTGGCACAAGCGCCAGATCAAGCTTCCACAGCGGCCGCCGCCACCGGGGTGAGAGCGCCGTCCACCAGCCGAAGCACTCGGTCCATGCGGGCCGCCACGCTTTGATCATGGGTGACGATCACCAAGCTGGTGCCCTGATCCCGGTTCAGCTCCAGCATGGTGGCCAACAGCTGATCCGCAGTCCGCCGATCCAGGTTGCCGGTGGGCTCGTCCGCCAATACGCAAGCGGGCCGGGTAATCAGAGCCCGGGCAACGGCCGCTCGCTGCCGCTCGCCGCCGGAAAGCTGGCCTGGACGGTGGTGCAGCCGCTGTCCGAGCCCCACCCGCTCCAGTAAGGCGGTGGCGGCAGCAGCGGCCTCGGCCGCCCGCTGACCACGCACCAGCAGTGGCAGGCTCACGTTCTCCAGGGCGCTGAACTCGGCCAGCAGGTGATGGAATTGGTAGACGAAGCCCAGTAGGC
>Ga0299906_10003845_pt1 | contig 12348 bp, 5 predicted proteins | sample RVTome_14_FD_200259 | JGI IMG/M metagenome (GOLD analysis project Ga0299906, IMG submission 200259) | Soil microbial communities from uranium-contaminated site in the Upper Colorado River Basin, Wyoming, United States - RVT145D125 (version 2) ...
GGTAAGGTGATGGCGATTTCCAATGGATTGAACTGCCAGAATTGTCATTTGAAAGCAGGAAAGAAACTCTTTGGTAACAATTATTCGGCCGTGTCGACGACATACCCCATGAGACGGGCGCGATCGGGTAAAGTCGAGTCTATTGAAATGCGGGTCAACGGTTGTCTTGAGCGAAGTCTTAATGGCCAAAAATTAGATGAGGATAGCCGTGAGATGCGTGCATTTGTGGCGTATATGAAGTGGGTTGGTAAGGACGTCGTAAAAGGCCAATACCCTAACGGAGCCGGGCTGGTTAGTATTTCCGAACTCGATAGACCAGCTGACTCACTGAAAGGAAAGATAGTCTTTGAAAGTCAATGTGCCCGGTGTCATGGCATGAATGGAGAAGGATTTCGCGAGGGCGATAGTCCTGAGTGGAAATATCCTCCGCTATACTCAGACGACAGCTATAATATCGGAGCAGGGATCTACCGTTTGTCGAGCTTTGCGGCATATGTAAAGTCAAACATGCCTTATGGGGCGACTTATGACAATCCGATTTTAACGGACGAAGAGGCTTGGGATGTCGCCGCCTACATTAACGCTATGCCAAGACCATACAAAGACCTGTCTCCCGACTGGCCGGATATTGCCACGAAACCCTTCGACCATCCCTTTGGTCCTTATGCCGATACATTTCCGGAACGCCAGCATAAGTTTGGTCCGTTCAAGCCCATCAAGACAGCCCAAATTACGAATTAGGGAAACCAGATTGCAGTTTCGATTTACATGGACGTATTATGATAAAATCCAGAATGGCGGATTATTTATAAATTGCACTTACCTAAATCCCGGATATGATTAAAATGATAATTCATGCGCTGAAACGTTATGCGTGGTTCAAAAGGTTTAATGCAAAAGTGACTTATGAACTTCTTGCAAAACACATTCCCGTAGAGGAATGGCAGTTTATGAATTATGGGTATGCTCCAAATTCAAATGAGTTGGCACTCGATCTGCCTGAAAACCCAAACATTCAGAGGTACCCACTGCAGATGTATCACTATTTGGCGATAAAAACAGGCATTGAGGGAAAGGAAATACTGGAAGTGGGAAGTGGACGTGGTGGTGGAGCACGGCATATCGCTGGAACCTTAAAACCGAAATTTTACACGGGAATGGATCTGGCGCAGAGCGCTGTCGATTTAGCCAATAAAATTCACCCCTTGCCAAATTTGAAATTTATCCAGGGAAGTGCGGAAGCAATACCGTTGCCGGACGACAGCATCGACGTTGTCGTCAACGTTGAATCGTGTCACGCGTATGGCTCTGTCGACAAATTTCTTAGTGAAGTAAAGCGTGTCTTGAAACCAGGGGGACGCTTGCTCCTTGTCGACTTTCGGAATGAAAAGAATGTTGAGAATATGAGCACGCTTAAAACCCAACTCAGGAATTCTGGTTTAAAAATGCTCGAGGAGGAGAACATAACATCGAATGTGATCCGGTCTATTGAAGCTGAGGACGACACAAAGAAGAAGCGCATTGAGAAATTAATTCCCAAAAAATGGCAGTCCCTTTTTTCCGAATTTGCCGGCGTGGTGGGCTCCAGGTTTTATGAAACGCTAAAGAACGGAACACGGCAGTATTACCGGTTCTCTCTTGTGAAAGAATAGCTTTCAATCCCTTGATCGTACTATTCTGACTTCAGGTTCGACAAGAATTCGACCATATCGCGAATCTCTCGCCTGGACATAATGCTCCCCATCGGCGGCATACTGGACGGCATGTTCTCTCGCTTTTCTATCCGGGAGCTTTCGACCTCAAGTGGTTCTGCCTCGGCTGTCTTAAGAATTAATTTGGTGTCGGATTCCTCCGTCAAAATTCCGGTAACAACCTGCCCGTCCTTGAGTGTCAGTTTTACCGTACCAAACCCCGGAGCCAACCGGGAGCTTGGCTCGATGAGTGCACGTAACAGATCCTCGCGACTTAGTTTGTCGCCGATAGCCGTAAGTTCAGGTCCAACAGCCCCTCCTGATCCGCGGATAGCGTGACACCGGGCGCATTGCCCGGTAGAGTTTGTCATGAAATATCTTCGTGCACGGCGCCCGTCACCACCATATAATGTCTCCAGAAAACCGTCGGTGGTAGTACCACTTGCGCGTAACGGATCGAGTTTCGCAATCAGCTTTTCTGAATACGTTGAGTCGATGGCTTCGATGAGATCTAATGAAATAGCCGGCGACAGTGATTTATTTGCCAATTGATCAATGAGCCCACTGAGTACAGCTTCGGATTTTTCTACGGGCATTTCGCCCAGCACCCGCAGCAACTGCTGTTGCTCCGGGATCGTACCTTTGGCAAAAATAGGTCCAACAATTCCGGGAAGATTCTCCGTTGTAATGTCAAGCTCATTTAAAAGACCAACCGCTGTCGTCCTGACATCTTCGTCTTTATCCTCCATTCCGCGCTTTATCACACTTTCAATCTTGTCGTACTTAAGATTGTGTAGTGCGGTAAGCATAGCTGACCTGACGGAAGGATCTGCGTGTTGTGCGAATACATGTACCAGCGTGGCATTGTAGTCCCTTAGTTCAAGGGAACTCAACATTTGCGCAAGCGCTATAAGAAGTTCGGGTTCTTTACTCTTCAGAATGGGACCTGCAAGCGTCTTCACCTTAGCAATGACAGGTGCAGGATCGCGTGTAATCTCCCCACGAAGACGACCGTCGACCCGGTCTAAAGTTGATGGATTTGGCCAAACGCCGAGGGTAGCCAGCGCTTCTCCGCGAAGGGTTGTTGATGCATCGACCCGCGTGGAAAACGCCACCAAAAGGTCCATTTCCTTCTCACCTCCAACCCGGAGACAAGCATTTATTGCACGACGGAGAAGAGGTTCGCCGGAAAACCTTCTTTCGCCAAGTGTGGCCGCTAGCGCAGGAAGTGCTTTTTCAATAGAGAGGTCATCATTGATCGCCCGCGCCGCCTCCGTAACGATGTACTCATCGTCGTCCTGAAGGAACATCGCTACTTTCTCACTTCGGATCCGACGAAGTACGAGTACCGCAGCGATACGTAACGACCGGACCGGACTATGGACTAACGCAGTGATGGCGTCTTCGTTCCCAATACGCGCGAGTGCCAGCACGCCCGCGTGACGCAAATAGATATCCTCATCATTATTGCGCTCAATCATCTTCAGAATCGGATCGACGGATTGCGGATAGGCTATACGCCCAAGCGCCTGGGCAGCAAAAAACACCGTACGCGGATACGAATTATTGAGTAGTGGAACCAGGTCTTTGCCAGCGTCAACGTACTTCACATCTCCGATGATCTTTGCGGCTTGCGCAACAATTTCGGAGTCATCATCACGAAGAAGCTCCGTGAGTGGGGCAGCATAAGCCTTGTCGGTCCGGGCAAGTTGTCCTATCCCCCAGATACCATGGACACGGGCAAGTTGATTATTGCGCTGCGAGATAGCCTTCTTGAAAGTCTCCCATCCATCTTTTTTGCGTTTGGCTAACTCAAATTGAGATTTTTGCCGGATGCGCATATCAGAATAGGATAACAGCGTGAGCAATTCGTCATCAGATTGTTCGCTGTAGTCGAGCTGCATCAGGCGCTTGGTCTCGGCCCGCTCGGTTTTGAGATCATTTTTATCGCTGCTTACGTCAAGCTTCCAAACGCGTCCATAATTTTTGGTATTCCACCCGTTAATCCAGTCGGCAACATACAGGGCACCATCCGGTCCGAACTTTATCCCTGTCGGGAGAATTCCACTGATAACATCTTTTTCTTCCGCAAGGTCAAAAGATGCCCCATTGGGTTTGAGCTTGAATGACCAAATGTGTGACCGGCTCGGATTTCCGATAAATTCCACCAGGAAAAAAGTATTAAGCCAATCAGAACCCAATGCAGTTCCGGGATTGTACTGCATACCGGTAGGCCCATTGTGATAATTCATGATCGGCGGAATTATATATGCAGCCTGCCCTTCCCAACGGGGTTTGTATAAAACCTCCTCCATCCACACCTTGTATGTATTATTTCGTGGGTCGACGTACTTCCCATATTGCCAGTTCGATCTCCATCCCGCATCAGAACCTTCGACGATGTGTACCAGGCGTTCACTTTCGCCCGGATGGTCACCGTCATTGTCGGAGCTGATGATGTTTCCAAATTCGTCAAAAACAAATTCATGCGTGTTTCGAAGTCCCTTGGCAAACACTTCGAAGTCACTTCCGTCCGGATTGGACCTGACGATAATGCCTTCGTTTGGATATTCATGGATCGATCCGTCGGGTGCTTTGATGTTTGCTCCAATATCTCCGATACCCCAATATATTTTTCCGTCCGGGCCTTCTGCGATCCCCGACATTCCATGTCCGCCGAAGCCGATGTGTACGGCATAACCATGACTGATAGATTCCTTTTGATCAGGAATACCGTCTCCATTCGTATCCTTTAAACGCCACAGATCAGGGCCAATAGCAACAAAAGCGTCTTCATCACGAACCAGGAGACCGCCGGCGACGTCCGATATTTCTTCGCTGAAGTCATTAACGATTCGAGTAGAGACATCAGCAATTCCATCACCCGACTCATCTTCCAACCGCCATACTTCATCCTTCTCCACGGTAAGATCATGCCAGTCATGTACTCCATCACGGTTCAGATCCTCCAGCCACTCATTTTCTTTACTCTTTTCAGGAGAAAATGTTTTTCTTAAAAAAGCACGGCGCTCTTCAACCGACTGAAGACTAATGGACTCAATCATCCAATCTCTGTGACCACGTATATCGAACTCCGAATTCTTTTGACGATTTGTTCGGGTAAGGTAGATCCGCCCTTCATCATCGATCGACATGGCAATGGGGTCGGGGGCCAAGGAATCCGTGGCCCATAAACTCAACGTCAGACCATCGGCAACTTGTGCAGCAGTGTTCTGTCGGATTTCCTGCGCTCGCAATGCTGCCTGTTCCGGGTTTTCACGAACGACAAGGGGAGGCTCAGCCGGAGGCTGATTGTTGCAGGAGAAAGCGGATGCCAGCATGACTAATGCTATGAAATTTCGGCCGGAAACAGTATGTATCATTTGCAGTATTGAAAGATATGGATAGATCAAACTAAGAAAAGGAAAAGTTATCGCATAAGGAAGTGATTATTGTAATGCCGGTACATTTTTGATTCACGTTGCACAAGAACTCTGTTGCCGAACGCTCAACTGCCAACCCCAACTGTCGGATGCCATTACCCAACCGCAACTTCCATAAAACTATCTTCGTTAAGATACCCTTCGGCGATCGTTAGTAATTCGTCGGCGCCAATTTGATCGATTCGCCCAATTAGTTTTTGGTAGAAGTCTTCCGGAAGATTAAACAACAGAATATTCTTGAATTTATCAGCATGCGCAAATGACGTAGTGATTTCGAGCTGTAAACTTCCGATGAAATGATTGCGCGCCGTTTCCAATTCGGTCGACCCGATTCGTTCGGTACGAAGACGATGAAGTTCTTTGCGTATTTCGGTAAAAGCCAAATTGAGATTTTCACGGTTTACATCGGCGCCAATCATCAGGTAGCTATTCATCGACATGGTGTGCAGCGATGATGAGATACCATACGACAGACCTTTCTCCTCACGAATGTTTTTCATGAGACGCGATCCAAAATAACCACCTAATATATGGTTAAGAAAGAGTATCGCTGAATAGTCACGGTGTGATCGGGCGACTGACGTTTTACCCATACGAATCGACGACTGAACACTCCCGTCTTTTTCAACAATCTGACGAAATGGATTCGTCTTTTCGTATGGCACTATTCCGGGTCGAATGCTGGAGAAATTGGAAAACGGCGACAATGCCCGCGCGATTAGTTGCCCCTGGTAATCGTTGATGTTGCCCGACACAAGGATGATGGAAGGATTGTAGAATTCCCTGAAGTGATCTACCAGCGCTTCCCGGGGTAACGCAATCACGGCGTCATCCTCGAGTTCGCGGCCATAAGGGTAAGTTTCGCCGAAAATATTCTTGCGAATAATTGTGGAAGCCTGAAAACTTGTCTTTTCCCGGTTCACCCTCATGTTTTGCAAGTAGATCGATTTGAGTTGTTCCAGTTCCTTATGCGGAAATACGGATGCTGTGAGTAGGTCCAACAAAAGTGAAAGCGATGGTTCCAGGTGCCGCGTAAGAATATATAGTGAAACAGACACCACATCCATTCCCGGGTTGATCTCCAGATGCGCCCCGTATTGATCGAGTAGTTCTGCAATTTCAAAACTGCTTTTATTCTTTGTCCCTTTCGAAATAAGTTGGGCAGCGAAGTAGGAAGCACCAGCCGATTTTTCGAACCATCGTCCCGCCGGAAAAATGAGTTCGATCTTGCAGATCTCCTGTGTCCCGCCAAGGATATAATAAATATCCGCTCCCTGCACTGTGGATATTTTCTTTGGTTGTATAAGTTGAAATGAAGTACTCCTTAAAAACGGGGGAGCTAGGGTACGGTCAAGCATCAGGGATTAATCAGTGACGGTTTCTCTTTTTTCTGTGTCTGATTCCTGGAGTTGGAATAGAAGTGTAAAGCGCAATGTTTCGGCAAGCGGGCTCTCGCGTTTATTCACAGGCACAAGATACGCTACATCGATGCCAAATTGTTTTCTACGGAAACCGAGTCCCAGGGTCATATACTTCCTGTTTCCCTTGTTGGTGGATTCATTGAAATAACCTACCCGTCCAGCGAATACCTCTTTAAACCAGTATTCTACGCCAACGGAGGTCATGAATTCCTGCATCTCTTCTTTAAAGCCATTTGGAGCATCCGAAAATGATCCAAACATGCCGCCTAACAGAGACCGGTTGTCATCCTTACCATAGACAATTGTCCCATCGGTTGCCCGGATTGGCGGTGTGGGTACCAGTAGTTTGTTGAAATCCAGTACGAAGGTAATAGAGTTATACGGATCTAATTCCGTGGTATATGCCCCCCCTAATCTCAGGTTAACGGGCAGAAAATCTTTGTTCTGATTGTCGGTGTAGGAAAGCTTAGCCCCAATATTGGAGATTTGGGCGCCGAGTGATAACGACGATGCTTTGCCCACAGGAGTTGTATAATAAGCGCCGATATCGGCCGCAACACTGCTTCCTGGTTTTGCGTCAATGCCTGAAAAAGCGCCTGTCAGATTGGAATAAATGTATCTCGCCGAAATGCCCATTCCAAATTTTTGAGAGAGCATTCGGGAATACGTCGCATCAAATGCAAATTCACGTGGATTAAAATCACCCAGGGGATTGTTGTTAGCATCGCGGAAACTGATATCACCCAGGTCAAAGTATTTGATTGACATCGAAACTACCTGCTCCTGAGTAATCTTATAGAACCCGGAGAGGTAAGCGATAGACATATCATTGACAATCTTTCCTAACCATGGGGTATAAGAGATTGTGCCACCGTATTTTTTATCGATAAATGCCAGTTTGCCGGCATTCCAGTAGGATGAGTTTGCATCCGGGGATGTCGCAACGCCGGCATCCCCCAACGCCGCGTGGCGGGCATCGGGTGAAATAGCCAAAAAAGGCACGGCCGTTGTAATGGCGTTCTGAGCGCCCAACAATTCATCAGGGTTACTGATTACAATGCCACCTTGCGAAAATGTATTATGAGCCTGGGTTAGCGCCACGGCTAGCAGGACGATTACGCGATAATGCATTAATAGTTTTTTCAAAGGCACAAAGATAATTAATTAAGCACAATAAGTTTTGTAACACGCTCACTTTTAGACCCATTCGTTAAGGAACGAACAGCCAAACGGGCTAAGTATACCCCCCCCGGAAGTTTTTTGCCGAAGTCCCTAAAACCGTCTATTTCAAGTAATTCTACCTGATAGGGGCTGCCGGGTATGTCAAAATCGTAGGTCTTCATCACCTGGCCAGCGGCCGTATAGATGAAAAGCCTCGCCTGCAGATCATCACCCGACCTATTGTGCGTAAAAAAGAGCCTGGTTTCGTTTTGGAATGGATTTGGGGAATTGGCAAGGGTCTCAATGACTATAGACTGCCCATCGGTGACCAGGAACGAGATCGATTGTTCCGTCGCGTTATTGTAGGTGTCTGATGCCCGCACCGTTATGACGTGCTTGCCGGGTGCAAGGCCATCGATTGGAAAATGAATCCACCCCATGGTGAAATTGTCAATTTGAGATTCGTAGTATTCCGAAAGGGCGAACTCGCGGTCTTCATCTAATATCGCAATTAGTGCATTACTCGCGCCTGAATTTGAAATATTAATCCCGCTTTCGTCTACCAGTTTTACGATCAGCGTTGTATTCGGGCTGGTCACCCCACCATTAGCAAAAGTAGTGTCGCCCATAAAAAGCTGCAATGAGGGAGGTGTAATGTCATCGGCAGGGTCTTCTTCGCTTCCACCGATGGCCACCAGTGACGAGGCGCCACTAGCATCCCGTTGTTGATCGGGATCAGCGGCATATAAACTGATTTTGCCTTTCCCCACTTCCACATCAATATTTTTTGGGATTACGAATTCAAATTCAAAAATACCTTCCCTGACCGATGCCTTCCCACGGAAAAGCGTATTGGTCCGCGACTTGAATTTGTATGGAGGGTCATTTTGTCCAATCGTAGATGACTCCATGGGTTTATCAAAAAGTGTAACTTCTAATGTCCCGTTAAAGCTACTCAACAACGCGCCATCGCCATCCTGAATTTCACCCCGCGCCACCACAGACGATAAGGCTTTTAGTGTATCGGACCCGTTGGCAGTTTTCAGGCTGGTCAGTACCACCTGTTCAGAAGGCAAGGCCAACACCATTGTCGGATCGGCTACCAGGGAAAAGTTTCGGTTAGACACCCCATTCATGCTATTGTTCTTTGTTCGTTTGAATATTTCACCAATACTGAGATGCGCATCGTCTTCCCTTTCAAAAAGTGCCGTATAAAATTCCTGATTCAACAAAAAGTTAGTGGTTGAGTTTACCGGGCGGGCTGTACTCACGAGACCGATAGAACCACCTAAAGGTTGAATAACACTTAGCTCAGCACTGGAAACGACAGCGGGATCGTCCTGCCGGCCAAACTCACAGGTAGCTGTTACCAAAAAAGGGTACAGCGTATTGTCCAATTCCAGGATATCATCGCCCGTAAACACCCGTTCGTCGGCCCACAAGCGTTCGCTACCGTGCCCTGTGTAATTGATTATCAGTGACCCGCGATCGAACCGACGTGTGATATCCTCATTAACCTCGGGAATATACTCGCCATTAGGTTGAACGGTTTTGGTATAGGCACCCAGAAATATTTTTTTTGTATCAAATTCCGGGTGGAGTGCCTCAATAGCATCGGCCATTGTATTGGCCTGATATTGGTGCGTCGTGCTAAACCCATCAGAATCGTTGCCATCATCACCAACGAAAACGATATCCTTACGCCAGCGGCTATAATTATTCTTATTGATGTCGTAGGCAATTAACTTGTCAACAACATTTGATGCCTCTTGAGCGGTCTTCACCGGAAGCCTTCCGACTCCGATATCAAGGGTGTGATTCTGGAACGGGCTTTCATACCAATTACCTTCATCATCTTCCATAAATGCGTAGTAGTCGTCGGATGAATAAGTTTCCAGCGGAGAAAGCGAATTACGCGATTCGTATGTGGGTACGAAATTAGTATTATTGGGCATCCGGTCATTGTAGTCGTAAGACGCCTTGCCCATGATAAGTACAGCCTTCAAGACAACGGGGTTTTTGTCATGCATCGACTTCACGAAGTCGCGAATAGCGGTAACGTCTTGCCGTCCCGACGAATACTCATTATATATTTGTTCGGGCGTGACAACGACGACTGACAGTCCGTTGTGGGTCATCCGGTGACCGGCAAGCCTTTCAGCCTCTGTCATGAATGTTGGATGAGTGATGATGATCAGGTTGCGGGGAGATAGCCCATGCAGATCCTGATTCGGTACCTGCCCCACCAATCCGGGGACAAGATAATTAGTGTTACAAACAACAAATTCCTTGAGGTCAGTGCTTGATGTCGAAAACGACGCGATTCCATTTTGCCAATCAAATGCGTGCTCCTTGATGTCAGCGGTGTTGGTGACGTCCCAAATAGTAACGTTTTGAGGAGCAGAAATTTTATATTGTGAAATGGGCTGCTCCAGGCTTGCGCCTGACCGGAACAGTGTTTGATCTCCATAAAGCGAAAGCAAGCGTTTGAAAGTAACGAGTAAAAAGTCAAGAAACCCTACCGATTTACCGGACGCAGCTTTGTTATAGTGATATTGAATTTCCTGCCTGGTCGTTACCGGGGCACCAATAGTTGCGGCATCCAATACAAACGTATCGCGGGTATGTGTTCCCTTGATGCTGTACTGGGTGTTGGCGATGATTGGCACTTCTTGTTGGCCGACGGGCACTTTGTTAAAAAGAAGGTTAAATGAGGATCCATTAAAAGACTGAGCCATTACATCAGATACCATGGTAACCGTTGAGTTGGGAAGTACTCCGGCTACATCGAATTGGTATGCGTAGTCAAGAACCTGATCGTAACGTTCCCCGTACCATTCGCGACCCGACTTTAGTTCATTGTATTCGTCGGCTTCATGGTAAACAAAATCATCGAACGTTGAAACAACGGGATAACTACCTGGCATATTTTCGATGGAAGCGATTCGATTGCCAGGTTCGGCTGAGAGCGTAATGAAATAGAAATTCTTTTTGCTGTAAAGATTTCGTTCATAAGCGAAAATATTTCGCGATAAATCGAAATGTGAGTGGTCAGGGCCATTGCCGAAGAAAAGAATGAAATCACCCGGGTCGAACCTGCCATCTGATTCTCCACTGATGAAGATGGATTTTTCAATGAGGTCATCAGGACGGGGTGAACTGTTTTGCTGTGGGAGCATGCCTCCCGGGTTGCCGTAAACCCTTACTTTCCGGGGATCAGCCTGAGACGGGTCAAATCCCATTTTTTTGAATTGATCGAAGGTGATTTTATAGACCCCATCCGCTTCAATTTCCATTTTGTACCAAAAGCCTGACTTTAACACCGAGGATTGAGCAAGGCAAATGTTACCCGGGATGACCCAAAGGGTAAAGCAAAGCAGCCGTATGGTCAGTGATGAAGGCAAACAATCTCGTTTTTTGGCCGAAAAATAGCTCCTTATTTCGAAATCGTCCTGACTCCTAAAGAAAGGACGATATAAAAAATTATGATTAGGGGCAGCGCCGCAAATTGTAGAACTGCCAACAGTAATACAGAAAGTAAAAGGAAAGTAAACCGGATTTTGTTCTCCTCCCATCGAAAATTCTTGATTTTCAGTGCAAAAAGATCTATTCTGGAAATCATCAACAACGAAAATACGATCGTGATGGCGGTAAGTACTAATGGGCTGAAAACGACATCAAAAATGGGATAATCCAGAAATGGAATGGCAGTTATAAATAAGGCATTGGCAGGTGTGGGTAGTCCTTTAAATGATTCGGACTGTGTTTCGTCGGTGTTGAATACGGCAAGCCGGATAGCAGAACAGACAGCGAGTAAAATAGCCACGTAGGGCAGGGAAGAAAATGGCGATTCGAGGGCAATAAGGTGATACATAAAAAGGGAGGGTAGTACACCGAAACTAACTACGTCAGCGAGTGAATCGAGCTCTTTGCCGATCGGAGATGATATTTTTAGCGCGCGCGCAGCAAACCCGTCCAAAAAATCGAATAGTACCGCGGCCCACACAAAATAGGCGGATGGAACAGTCTTATCCTCCCAGAGGAAAATTATTCCGACACACCCACAAATTAGATTGCAACAAGTCAGGAGATTTGGAAGCTGTCTGATCATGAACGTTAATTCGTAGTAATTGCGCAAAATGGATTCGAGACCTTCTCTTCTCCAATAGTTGTCGTTGGGCCATGTCCGGGGTAAACAGTCGTGTCGTCAGGCAATACAAAGAGTTTCTGACGAATGCTTCTGATCAGGGTATCGGTATCACCACCAGGGAGATCTGTCCGGCCGACGCTGCTTTTAAATAATACATCTCCGCCGATCAACGCTTTTTCTTCGGCATGAAAAAAAGCAACATGTCCAGGGGAATGCCCAGGTACAAAGAGTACTTGAAACTTCTGACGCCCGATAACGATCTCGTCACCCTCTTCAAGGTATTTGTCAGCCGTTGCGTCCTGATATTGTTGGAATCCATAGTTCGGAGCATAAGCGCTAACCGCTTTCAGAACAGGTTCGTCCAAACGGTGGAGGTGCAGGGCGACTTTAAACTTTTCTTTGACAAACGCATTGCCCAATACATGGTCAATATGGCAATGGGTATTAAGCAGCATTTTTACCGTCAATCCATTTTTTAGAAT
>Ga0299906_10003846_pt1 | contig 12346 bp, 15 predicted proteins | sample RVTome_14_FD_200259 | JGI IMG/M metagenome (GOLD analysis project Ga0299906, IMG submission 200259) | Soil microbial communities from uranium-contaminated site in the Upper Colorado River Basin, Wyoming, United States - RVT145D125 (version 2) ...
ATCCCCAGCGTATACAGTTGTATCCACAACAGCAGGCAAGGGATCATGACAACAACAAGACCTTGCGTGGCGTACAGTTGCCCGATCCAGAGTATGCCGCCCACGGCCAGCACGAACTGCCCGATGAGGTAGTACCTCATGGCGGGCGGCAGCGGCGGTTCGTACTTGCGAAATGTCCGTAGATCGGATCTGGCCTTCGGAAAGCGCATCTCGACGTCCTGCGGCCGCCAGCCGGTCCGCCGGAACCAGATTCCGATCTTGTCGCGCCAGCGCCTCGTGCGCATGGCATCGAACCAAAGGTATGCGTAAACCTGCAAGTTGGCCCAGAACGGATTCCAGCTTGCCAGCGGTTTTCGCACACCGAACACCACCGGGTCGTCATCCAGTTCTTCCTGGAAGCTGCCGAACATCCGGTCCCAGAGTACGAGGATGCCGCCGTAGTTACGGTCGATATACCTCGCATTTTGCGCGTGATGTACACGATGGTTCGACGGCGTGACAAAGATGCGATCGAGGAATCCGAGCTTGCCGATGAGTTGCGTATGCACCCAGAACTGGTAGATCAGGTTCAGCGCATTGACCGTAATCAGAACTTCCGGCGGAAAACCGACAAGAAACAGTGGCAGGTAGAATACCCAGTTGAACAGGAATCCGGTGCTGGTCTGACGCAGTGCCGTGGACAGGTTGTAGTCCTCGCTTTGATGATGCACCGCGTGCGAGGCCCACAGGATCGAAATTTCGTGCCCGCAACGGTGTGACCAGTAATAACAGAAATCCCATGCCACCATTGCGACCAGCCACAGCAGAAGACCGGTCGGCGATGTGTCGAACCAGGCCAGAGGCATGTCGAACAGAGCGAACTCCTGAAAGGCGTACGCCCAGATGACGGTCGGCACTATTTTGGTGAAATAGCCGAACGTCGTGCTGAGCGTGCCGGCACTCAGGCTGTTTATGGCATCGGCAGCGCGGTAGTAGCCCGTACCCTTAACGCGGTCGATAACCAGTTCCAGCAGCAGGGCCAGCAGGAAAAAGGGCACTGCGATCGCAATCAGGTCCATATGCTCGACACCCGGGAAATCGGCAACAGAATTGTACCGGACAATGCGCCGATTATTTAGGTTAGGATTTACGCCAAACGGCAACAGGCGCGGAATATGGCTTTACTCTCGACATCGGAAATCGACCTCCTGCGCAGTACCCTGGAGAAGCTGCAGGAAGGATTCGCTCACCTGCCCGACTTCTCCCCGAGCCATGATTACGACAGGATGAAGGTCGTACTCCTGCAAGCCGCCGGGCGCATGCAGGAAAATTATCCGTATCACCATCCCCGATACGCCGGGCAAATGCTCAAACCACCCCACCCTGTTGCACGCCTCGCATACGCACTGTCGTTGTGGATCAACCCCAACAATCATGCACGGGATGGCGGCATCGCGAGTTCGGCGATGGAAAGCGAGTGCATTGCATCGATCGGCGCCATGTTTGACCTGCGCAATCCGCTGGGTCACCTGTGCGGCGGCGGTACCATGGCCAACCTCGAAGCTTTGTGGGTGGCAGGCCGGCTCCACCCCGGCAAGACGATACTGGCATCCGCACAAGCCCACTACACCCACGCACGCATCAGCGAGGTGCTGGCGCTGCCGTTCGAGCCGGTACCGGTCACACCGGACGGTTGCATGGATGTTACGGCGCTGGAATCACGGCTGGCGCAAGGCGATGTAGGGGCCGTGGTCGTGACGATGGGGACTACCGGCGTTGGGGCGATTGATCCATTGCCCGAAATTTTGCGGCTGCGACAACGCCATGGTTTTCGCGTGCACGTCGATGCGGCCTATGGTGGTTACTTCACGCTGGCCGAAGCGCTTGTGCCGATTGCCAGGCTCGCATTCCAGCACATCGGTGAGGCGGACTCGATCGTAATCGACCCGCACAAACACGGCTTGCAACCCTACGGATGCGGTTGTGTGCTTTTTCGCGATCCTTCGGTAGGCGCATTGTACAAACATGACTCGCCGTACACCTATTTCAGTTCGGCGGAGTTGCATCTCGGGGAGATCAGCCTCGAGTGCTCGCGTCCGGGCGCCGCAGCGGTTGCTTTATGGGCAACACAACAACTGCTGCCGATGGTACGCGGCGGTGAATTTGCCAACGGCCTGAATCAATCGCTGCTCGCGGCACGCGAACTCTGGCGGCGCGTGCAGGCAAGTACGCGATTCAAGACTCTCACTCAGCCGCAGCTGGATATCGTTGTTTTTGCAGTCAGCGCCGGCAATGCCCGCGACGCTAGCAACCTCGCGCGCAGTTTGTTCGACGAGGCGGCGAAACGCGACCTGCACCTGGCATTGATCGAGCTGCCGGCGGAATTGGTACGTCATTACTGGCCGGAACTGGTCATGAATCGTGACACACTGACCTGCATCCGCTCATGCCTGATGAAACCGGAGCATCTCGACTGGATCGACGATATCTGGACAGTACTGGAATCAGCAGCCCTGGCCGTTACTGACTGATCGGATCAGCTCGTCGCGTTCGACCACGCGCTTGCTCTCACCATTCATTCGCTACTGACGGTGCATCCGAGGCATCGGCGTTGATCACGCCGAACCGTGCCGGTATCTGCGCATAGAAAAGACGAATTTTCTCACGATGCAGCAGATCGAGAAGCTTCTGAGCTTCCTCATCCGTTACGATGAACTCGACTTCTACAACCAGTGCGCCGGCCAGTTCGAAAAATTGCGCTTCATGCACCATATGATGCCTGCCGAAACCGGCCATGGCCTTGAAGGCCGAGCCACCGCGGATGCCAATTGCGTTGGCTTCCTCAAGCAACCATTCCCATACCAGGCGGCCGTGATGCCGATGGTTTTCATGGGCATAGAATCTGAAAAATGAGCCTTGCATAATTGCTCCGCCCTCTCGGGATCAGCTCTTGATCAGGGTCATGGTGCCGATTCCGGCAAAGGTCATCAGTACCGATCCGGCAAGGTGCGCGGCCGCAGCGCCGCAGGCCCACAACCCGCGCCCTTGCTGCAGCAGCGTGACGATTTCGGCCGAATAGGTGGAAAAGGTAGTCAGGCCGCCGCAGAAGCCCGTGATAACGAGCAGCCGCCATTCCGGCGCGAGCGCCGGAAACGTTGCAAAGAACGCTATTGCTATTCCGACTATGTAGGCGCCGACCAGGTTGGCTGCCAGCGTTCCCGGCGGAACAGCCGGGAAATAGGAATTGAGAAACGTTCCCAGTCCCCAGCGCAGCAGCGCGCCGAGGCTCGCTCCGACACATACCGCGACAAAGGATCGCCACATGCAACCGCCCTCACTGCAGGAATCCGGGACGGCGGCGCATGGTTGCTCCAGTCGTCCTGTCAAGTGTAGGCATCATCAGCCGCGAGTGCGGCGGTTCCAGGAGGAATGCCATCTCCTATGCGGTACCGAGTGTAGGTGGTGCACTGCAGGCAGGCAACCTGTCCAACGACAGAAGTTGCAATGCGTCCTTGTATTCCCGCTCGAGGCGCATGATGAGATCGTTGACGGGCGGTATGTCATCGATGCTACCGACGCCCTGCCCCGCGCCCCAGATATCGCGCCAGGCTTTCGCGCGTGAATTTCCGCCACTGCCGAAATTCATCGATCTGGCATCCGTCTCCGAAAGCCTGTCCGCGTCGATCCCTGCATTTTCAATGCTGCCGCGAAGGTAACTGCCATGCACACCGGTGAAGACCGGCGTATACACGATATCCGCGGCACTGCTCTGCACAATCATGTCCTTGTAACTTTGCGGAGCATTGGCTTCCGTGCTTGCGATGAAACGTGTGCCGAAATAGGCGAGGTCTGCACCGAGCGCGCGAGCGGCAAGCAGGTCGCATCCGCGGCTCATGGCGCCGGCGAGGATCAGCGTTCCATCGAAGATCTGCCGAATTTCCTTGGTTAGTGCAAAAGGACTCGTGGTTCCGGCGTGTCCGCCGGCGCCGGCGCAGACCGCGATAATGCCATCGACGCCCTGCCTGATGGCTTTCTCGGCATGGCGCAGATTGATCACGTCATGGAAAACCACGCCGCCGTATGCGTGAACCGCCTCAACGACTTCAGCCGGAGGTCGCAGGCTGGTGATGATGATCGGCACCTTGTACCTGACACATGCATCGACGTCGTGGCGCAGCCGGTCATTGCTCCGGTGCACGATCTGGTTGACCGCGAAAGGCGCAACCGGCGTGTCCGGATGTGAAGCGGCGTACTCCGCCAGTTCGCCGGTAATCCGCTCCAGCCACTCATGCAACATCGATTCCGGCCGCGCATTCAGTGCCGGAAAGGAGCCGACGATTCCCGCCTTGCATTGCGCGATGACCAGTTCCGGTCCGGAGACGATGAACATCGGCGCCCCGATCAGCGGGATTCTCAGTTTGCCCTCGAGTATTGCGGGTAGTGCCATCCAGTGCTCCGTTGCGCCCGGCAAAAAGCGCCCGCATGCTAGCACACCAGACCTGCGAGGCAGCACGTGACTGGTGTCACATTTCATGGCTGCTGCCACTGCTAGACTGCGTGCATGAAAAATGCCCGGCCAGACAATCACGGCAGCGACGATGGCACGCAACAGGCCATCGATGCACTGCACGATGTCGATTTCAACGCGCTTTCATTCGTGCAACTCAAACGGCTGAACTCGGCGCTTGTCGATGCGACCCGACGCATTGAGGCGGAAACAACTCGCCGCGCGGACAGCGACGCGCAGGGCGATACCGTGCGCGTTGCGGTCCCCCCTTCCCTCGACCGATAACGTTTGCGTCCCGGCGGCGATCAGGCCGTCATGAAACTGGCCTCTGCATCTGCGATCAGCGTGCCATCGGCCAGGCGGGCCTCCCCTTTGAGAACGACCAGCCGTTTGCGCCTGTTATCGATCCAGCCCCTGAGGAAAATCCTGTCGCCCACGGCCAGCGCCTGCCGATAACGTATTTCACACCGCGCCGTATGCGCCTTGATGTTCTGCAGGTAGAGAACATTTGCCATGACGTCGTCGAGCGCGGAAAAAACGATGCCGCCGTGCACAGTATTCTCATAACCGACATGATTTGCGGTTGGCTGGAATTCCCCGGTACATATCCCGTCCGCCAGGGCAAAGCGGATGCGCAGTCCGAGCGGATTGTCCGGACCGCAGGCGAAACACATTTTTGCTTCTTCGATTTTTATCGATTCCATCACTGTTGCCTGTCCTTGCGCGTCCGAGCCCGGGGTACACGGTCACGGCACCTGCTGATCGATGCGAATAGCGAGCGAACTGCCTGCAACGTTGCGAACCGTCCGGCTACCGAACCAGTCGCCGCTTCTGGCTATCGGGTCGCCCGACATCGAAACCCGCGCGACAATCTCGAGTTCGGCAAATGCCGAAGGCACGCGACCCGGAATCATGGCATCGGAGTCAGAGAGTGTAACGGTGGCCGGCAGCTCGGACGCGCGCCGCCGGACGGCAGCAATGGGCGGCGACGGCTGGGCCGGATCGCGTGCGATGACAAAGACCGTGGCGTCGGGCCCAACCGCACTGGAAGCATCGGTGCCCAATTCGACATTGACAGTCACAACGGGAGAGTTAGCAGCAACAGGCGCTTCAACGGCTGACGATTCGCCGCGCAACTCCGCGATACGCTGCCGCAGAATATCCTCGACCTCTTTCGGCGTCGAAGTAGCGAGCAGTGCTTCCCAGCGATCGGCGCCCAGCAGGGGCTCTCCGCGACTGATGGCTGCCAGCCCGCCGTAGAACAAGGCCTTGGGATTGGACGGCGACAACGACAACGCCGTTTCGAACAATTGCCCTGCGCGCCCTGTGATGCTGCTTTGATCGCTCATCAGGGTGGCTTCGCCGAGATCGGCAAGGGTCTGCGCATCTCTGCCGGATTCCAGTTCCACGGCGCGTTCGAAAGCAGCAATGGCTTCAGGCAACCTGCCGAGCTGGAAATAGGAGCGGCCGAGCATTTTCCAGCCTGGCAGGTCTTGCGGGTTCTTCTCGAGGCGGGCCGCGAGCGACGAGACCATTTCGTCGATGTCCGGCGCAACATTCTGCGCATTGCTGGCTTCAGGGCTGCCGATCTGCTGGTAAAGGAGCGGCGATCCTGTGATCGCTGCAAGCACGACGGCGACGAACATTGCCGGTAACCGCGATTTTAACTGGTACGTCGGCCAGAACAGAAACACGGCGGCGAGTGCGAGCATCAACGCGAAGATAAACCATTGCACGCGTCAGGCCTTCGACTCTTCGGGCGAGTCTGCACTCTCGTCAATCGGCAGTGTCATGCGGCGCCTGACGACACGGAATGCTATGAATGCACCGAATCCTATGAACACGGCCGGCGCGAGCCATAGCACAAGAGTCTTGCCGGACATGCGCGGCCGATATAACGCGAATTCCCCGTAGCGGACCACCAGGAAATCGAAGATTTCCGCATCGCTCTTCCCTTCCAGCAGCATGCGCCGGATTTCTCGCCTGAGGTCGTCGGCGAGAAATGCATTCGAGTCTTTGATAGTCTGGTTCTGGCACTTGAGGCAGCGCACTTCGGAGATGATGTGCTCATAGCGCGCCTGCAGTGCCGGATCCTCGAATGCCCTGTCCGTATCGATAGCCTTGACAACCGTGGCCAGCAGCAACAATCCTGCAATACTGACCATGAATTTCATTGGGTTTCTCCCAACGGCGTGCCTATCCGCGGTTCGAATTCGCGTTCCCACACTGCAGGGTTCAGCGGGCCCAGGTATTTGTAAAGCACCGTGCCCTCCGCACTAACCAGAAACGTTTCCGGTGCACCGTAGACACCCCAGTCGATGCCGGCTTTGCCATCGACATCGTAGCCCGACGCGATATAAGGATCGCCGAGCTGTTGCAGCCATCGCTGTGCATCCTCGCGACGGTCGCGCCAGTTGAGCCCGTAAATGGGTATGACCTCGTTGCGCGCCAGTTCCATCAGGAACGCATGCTCCTGGCGGCAACCGACACACCATGTTGCCCAGACGTTGACGAGCACGGTTTGCCCCGCGAAATTCGCATTGCTCACGCGGCTTGCCGGATCATCCAGCCGTGGCAGGTCGATGGCCGGTGCTGCTTTGCCGATGTACGGTGATGGCAGTGCTGTCGGGTCCTTGCCGAGGCCAATCATGAAAATGGCAATCATGATCGCAAAAACGACTATCGGGGCGACATATCGCGTCATCAGGCTGGCTCTTCTTCCAGCACACCTGATCGTTCCGAGACTTTCACGCGCAGTCGATATCGGCGATCACTGGCGGCGATGGCGCCTCCCAATGCCATGACCAGTGCCCCGAGCCAGATGAAGCGGATCATCGGTTTGTACTGGATGCGCACGCTCCAGGCGTCGTCCCCGAGCGGGTCGCCCAGCGCCACGAACAGGTCGCGATTCCACCCGGCGTCGATGCCGGCTTCCGTCATCGGGCTCTGCTGCACAAGGTAGGTGCGCTTTTGCGGCCGCAGCTGCGTGACAAATTCACCGTGCCTGCGTACATCGACCTCCCCTTCGAGTGCCCGGTAATTCGGACCCTCGACCTGCCGCAGTCCACGCAGTTCGAATTCGTATCCGGCTACCTCGATGGTGTCACCGGGTGCCAGGCGACGATCCTCCTCGACAGTGAACGACGAAACGATCGTTACCCCCAGCACGAACAGCCCGAGTCCGAGGTGTGCCACCGACATGCCGAGCGCACCGCGCGTTATCGCCGGAGTTCCGGGCGCCCGTCGCAGCGAACGAATCGGCTGCAAGAGGGAAACGCCGATAATCCAGAATGCTGCGATGGAGCCAACGGTGAGCAGCAGACCGAAACGGCCGTACAGCCATACCGGTACCAGTATGCCAATGACGACCGCGGCAATTGCCGGCAGGCGCAGTTGTGAGGCCAGCGCGGGCCACGGCTGGTGACGCCAGGCCGTGTGCATTCCGACCCCGACCAGCAGGATCAGCGGCACCATCGGAATGGCGAATGCGATCTTGAACCACGGGGGCCCGACAGAGATCTTACCGGCATCGAATACCTCGACGACGAGTGGCGCCAGCGTGCCAGCGAGTATCAGCGTTGCGGCAATCACCAGCAGAACGTTGTTGAGCAGCAGGAAGGTCTCGCGTGACAGCGGCCTGAATCCGGCGCTGGAATCAAGTTTTGGTGCCCGCCAGGCATACAGGATCAGCGCCCCGAGTATCACTATGGAAAGGAAGCCGAGTATGAATCGGCCGCGCGCCGGATCCGTTGCGAAAGCGTGTACCGAGATGAGGATGCCGGACCGAACCAGGAAAGTCCCCAGCAGGCTTAGGGAAAATGCCGATATCGCGAGCAGCAAGGTCCAGCTCTTGAACAGGCCGCGCTTTTCGGTTACCGCCAGCGAATGGATGAGCGCGGTACCGACGAGCCAGGGCATGAATGACGCGTTTTCGACCGGGTCCCAGAACCACCATCCGCCCCAACCCAGTTCGTAGTAGGCCCACCAGCTGCCGAGCGCTATTCCGACAGTCAGGAACAGCCATGCAAACGTGGTCCAAGGTCGTGTCCAGCGCGCCCAGCTCTGGTCAAGGTGCCCGCTCAGCATCGCGGCGATGGCAAAAGCGAATGCGACGGAAAAACCGACATATCCGGTATACAGCACCGGCGGGTGTATGGCGAGGCCGGGATCCTGCAGCAAGGGATTGAGATCCGCGCCGTCTGCGGGAGCCGGAATGAGCCTTTCGAAGGGGTTCGACGTCAGCAAGGTAAACAACAGGAATCCGCAGCTCAGCAGTCCAAGTACACCGATTACCCTCGCGGAAAATGTTTCAGGAAGCTCGCTGCTGTAGCGGCCGACGGCGACTGTCCACACGCACAGAATCAGTATCCACAACAGCAAAGATCCTTCGTGAGCTCCCCAGACTGCAGAGAGCTTGTAGATATCGGGCAATGCCAGTTGCGAGTGATTGGCGACGTACAGGACCGAGAAATCACTTTGCAGGAACGACCATGCGAGGCAGGCAAACGAGATACTGACAAAAACCAGCTGACCCAATGCTGCCGGTCTGGCGACCGCCATCATTGCAGCGTCACCGCGGTGCGCGCCCGCCAATGGCAGGACGGACTGGCAGATCGCCAGTGACAGCGCGAGTATGAGTGCGAAATGCCCGATTTCGGGAATCACTGGTCCGTACCTGCACTCTTCGCCGCTTCCGCCGCTTTCTCGGCAGCATGTTTGGCCAGCGTCTCCGCAACTTCCGGCGGCATGTAATTCTCGTCGTGTTTGGCCAATACGGTGTCGGCCATGAACCGGCCATCATCGCCAAGGCGGCCGTGGGCAATGATGCCCTGACCTTCGCGGAACAGGTCCGGCAACACGCCGCTGTAGGCGACGATGAGCTCGGATTGCAGATCGGTCAGGGTGAACTCGACTTCGAGTTCGCCGCTCTTGCGCTTGACGCTGTCTTCGAGCACCAGGCCGCCGACACGGAAATTCCGATCGTCCGGCACATTGCCCCTGGCAACTTCCGAGATCTCGACATAGAACATCATATTGTCCTGAAATGCGCGCAGCGTAAGCCCCACCGCAATGGCAAGGCCGCCCACCGCCAGGCCCACTGCCAGCATTCGTTGCTGTCTTGGTTTCATTCGTTTGCCTCCGTTGCACGCAATTGCATGCCGATGTCACGCAGGACCCTGCGATGCCGACGCAGTGCCAGCACCGCACACAGGATGAGCACTATTACCGCCAGTCCCACCGAACTCCATACGTAGGCGCCGTAGCCGCCCATGGCCAGAGTGTCGCTCATGAAATCGCCTCCTGGCCAGCAACCAGCTCACGGACCCAGCGCGCGCGTCGCTCGCGGTACAGCACCTCGCTGCGCACCCGGTACAGGAGCAGCGCAGCGAATATAAGCGTGAATCCGAGAATATTGATAAGCAGCGGAATCAGCATTTCCGGTGGCATTTTTCCTGCCAGTACGGTTTGCCCCTGGTGCAGGGATGTCCACCAGTAAACAGAGTAATGGATGATCGGAATATTCACGGCGCCGACCAGGGCCAACACCGCACTCGCCTTGTCCGCTTTGCCGGGGTCGTCGATCGCGGATCGTAATGCCATATAACCGAAATACAAAAACAGCATCAGCAGTTGCGACGTCAGTCTTGGATCGCCCCACTCCCACCAGGTTCCCCACATCGGCCGGCCCCAGATGGATCCGGTAGCGAGTGACAAAAACGTGAACCATGCGCCGAGCGGGGCCGCTGCAGCCGCGACCGCGTGCGAGAGTTTGATGCGCCAGATGAGACCGATGGTCGCCGACACCGCCATGATCATGTATGCCATCATGGACAGGTAGGCACTCGGGACATGTACGTAGATGATGCGGAAGGCATCTTTCTGCTGATAATCGATCGGCGCCTCGATGAGGCCGTTCCAGCTTCCAACGGCGGTCAACACGACGCCGGCGATCGCGAATATGCGGATGAATGTCGGGGCGATACGATAGAAATGCGGCGGCGAGGCCAGTTTGTGAAAGAAAGTCCACATGACGTCAGTATTTACTCATTGCTGATTTTCAGGGCCGCCGCCGTCGCGAACGGCGAAAGGGATACGGTGAACATGCAGTAAGCGGCCAGAATATACACACCGGCCGAAGTCGCATCACCCGCGACCGCCAGTGACACGGTCCTGGCACCGAAAATCAGGACCGGCATGGCGAGCGGCAGGATCAACAGGCTCAGCAACGCGTTTCCCCGATTCAGGCCGACCGTCAGTGCTGCGCCGATCGAGCCGAGCATGCTCAAGCTGAGTGTACCGAGAGTCAACGTAAGCATCAGGATGCCCATCACGTTTGACGGCACGCTAAAGGTCATGGCCAGCAACGGCGACATCAGTACCAGCGGCAGGCCTGTCACCAGCCAGTGAGCCAGGGCCTTGCCGAGGACCAGCAACGGCAATGGCTGCGGGCTGAGGATCAGCTGATCGAGGCTGCCATCCTCGTAATCCGACAGAAACAGGCCGTTCAGCGCAAGCAGCGTGGCCAGCAGCGCAGCAACCCACAGCACGCCCGGCCCGTATTGCAGCAGTTGCTCCGCACTCGGCCCGGTTGCAAGCGGGAAAAGGGTGCACACCATGGCATAAAACATGAGCGGATTGACGGCGTCGCCCGGACGTTTCCATGCCAGCAGCAGATCGCGCCGGATAATGGCGACTAGTCCGGCGATGAGGTCCGATTCCGACTGTTCGAGCTCTTTCATCGCAGTTTGATCCGGCTCGTTGGCGCGGAGATATCGATCGCGTGATGCGTGGCAACCACGCACACGCCGCCCTGTTTCAGCTTCCGCTCGATGATTTCGCGGACCAGCAACTGTCCCGCGGTATCGAGATTGGTGAACGGTTCATCCATGAGCCAAAGCCGGGCTGCCGACAGCACAAGCCGTGCCAGCGCAACCCGCCGTTGCTGGCCCGCCGACAATGCACGCAGCGGCAGGCGCTCGAGTCCCTTGAGCCCCAGCCTGTCGAGCACTTCGTTGTCATCGTCCCGGACGAGACCCCGGAGAGCGGCATCGAGGCGCAGGTTCTCGACCAGGGTAAGGTCGTATTTGAGGCCGAGACGGTGCGAGAGCCATGCCATGTCCGCGCAAAGCGCCTGCCGGTTTTGCAGGGTGACCTGGCCTCGCCAGTAAATGACACCCGAATCGAGTGACAGCAAGCCGGCTATAGCGCGCAACAGACTGGTCTTGCCGCTGCCGTTTGCGCCCTCTACCAGCAACATTTCGCCCGCCCCCAGCGCGAACCCGAGATTCTCGAACAGGCAGCGCTCTCCGCGAAACAGTCGCAGCCCGGAAGCAGACAGCAGCTCTGTCAAGGTATTAGCCGGCATCAGCGCCCGCCACCCGTCCGGCTCGGGGATATGCGGGTGTCAATTAAAGTCATAAATTTCATTCGACTACAAAACATTCTTAAAGTCATTTGATTACAAGTGTTCTGGCCGCATTGAAAGCGACAACGTCAGCGCAGTCTGTTTGCAGACCTGCCGGGCTGGTCGTAAACTGATCGACCCGGTTATCGATAATGCTCAACAAGAATCAAAGAAAGTAACTGTATCAGAACGAAAAACCGGGACTAAACAGAGTTCAACAGAATGGAGCTTGCTGCAGCCGGATTGACGCAACAGCCTTTCCGTACTCACGGAAAGTCGCTGGTCTATGTCGCGTATGCAGCACAGGCGGCCGCGACCCGTTTCCTCCGGCAGACGGCCACGCATCCACAGGGCCTCGGCCTTTTCCAGGGCCCCAGGCTTTCCGGCAAAACGACCATCATCCGTGAGTTCGTGGAGTCGATGGACGGTGACACAGCGTTTGCCGTGGTCGACGG
>Ga0299906_10003847_pt1 | contig 12343 bp, 9 predicted proteins | sample RVTome_14_FD_200259 | JGI IMG/M metagenome (GOLD analysis project Ga0299906, IMG submission 200259) | Soil microbial communities from uranium-contaminated site in the Upper Colorado River Basin, Wyoming, United States - RVT145D125 (version 2) ...
GCCCGACTGGCTGATGGCGAGCGCGAGCGTCCCCTCCTCGAGGACGGGGTTTCTGTAGCGGAACTCCGAGGCATACTCGACGCTCACCGGGAAGCGCGCGTAGTCCTCGATCATGTACTCGCCGACGAGGCCCGCATGCCAGCTGGTTCCGCAGGCGGTGATGACCATTCGCCGGATCTGCCCGAGCTGGAACTGGTGCTCCGAGATGCCGCCCAGCTTGGCGTCGCCTTCCTCCTCGAGCAGCCGGCCACGCATGACGTCGCGCAGGCTCGAGGGCTGCTCGAAGATCTCCTTGAGCATGAAGTGCTCGTAGCCGTCCTTCTCGATCGAGTCGAGATCCCACGTGACCTCGTGGACCGAGCGGCGTACCTCCTCCCCCTCCAGCTTGAAGGTGCGGTAGCCGTCCGCCTCCAGGACCGCGTAGTCGCCGTCGTCCAGGTATACCACGTCGCGCGTGTGCGCGATGACGGCGGCCGCGTCGGAGCCCGCGAGCATCTCGCCGTTGCGGCCCACGCCGATCAGCAGCGGGCTGCCGTTGCGGGCCACGACGATCTTGTTCGGGTCGCGCGAGGAGACGACCGCGATGCCGTACGCGCCCTCGACCTGCCGGAGCGCGGCGGCGACCGCCTCCTCGAGCGGCTCGCCGTCCACCCACAGGTAGTCGATGAGGTGGACGACCACCTCGGTGTCGGTCTCGGACGTGAAGGTGTAGCCCTCCTCCAGGAGCTGGGCCCGGATGACGTCGGCGTTCTCGATGATGCCGTTGTGCACGAGCGCGATGGAGCCGTCCCCGGAGGAGTGCGGGTGCGCGTTCGGCTCGTTCGGCGCGCCGTGTGTGGCCCAGCGCGTGTGCGCAATGCCGCAGGTGGCGGCGAGAGGCACCGCGTCGAGAGCCTCCTCGAGCGCGCGGATCTTGCCCGGCCGCTTGACCACGCACACTCCGTCGTCCGTGAGCAGCGCGACCCCGGCCGAGTCGTAGCCCCGATACTCCAGCCGCTTGAGCCCCTGGAGCAGGATCGGCGTCACCTGCTTCGAGCCCACGTATCCGATGATACCGCACATCGGCGCTTACTCCTCCATGTCTAGGCGACGCCCTCGAGGACCTGGGCGGCGCGCGTGACGAGCGCACGCGCCTGCCGGTCGTCCGGCGCCTCGGCGATCAGGCGGACCACGGGCTCGGTGCCCGACGGCCGTACGTGGAGCCATGCCTTGCGCGCCGGCCAGGCCAGGCGCAGGCCATCGGACGCATCCTTCACCTCGGCCCCGAGGTCGGCCTCCAGCGCCCGGTATCCGGCCCCGAGATGCTCACGCGGGAAGGCGACCTTTTCCTTTACGATCTCGTAGGAAGGCCAGCGCGCGACCGCCTCCGACGGCGTAACGCTTTCACGTGCAATGTGTTGCAGGATCAGTGCGGCGGCAAGAGGCGCGTCGCGCGTGTGGTGCAGCGCGGGCAGGATCACCCCGCCGTTCCCCTCTCCGCCCACCACCGCCCCTTCGGCTTGCATGCGACGTGCCACGTTCACCTCGCCGACGGGCGCCCGATGCAGCTCGGCGCCGAACGCTCGCGCGACGTCCTCCACGACCTGACTCGTGGACAAGTTGGTCACCACCGGGCCCACCGTGCGGGCGAGCACGGTGGCCGCGGCCAGCGCGAGCGTGAGATCCTCCCCCAGGGCGGTGCCCGTCTCGTCGACGAGCGAGAGGCGGTCGGCGTCCGGATCCACCGCGAGCCCGATGTCGGCGCCGCTCTCACGGACGAGCGTGCCGAGGTCGCCCAGGTTCGCCGCCGTGGGCTCCGGGTCGCGCGGGAAGCGGCCGTCGGGCTCCATGCCGATCCCGGCGACCGTGCAGCCGAGGGCCTCGAGGAGCTCCCGCATGATCGGGCCCCCGACGCCGTGCACGCAGTCCACGGCCACCACCGGCGCGCGCTCACGGATCACCCCGACGTCGATGTTGGGCAAGGCCAGGATCCGGTCGAGGTGCCTGCCCCAGGCGTCGGGGTCCTCGGTCAGGGATCCCAGCGCGTCCCAGGCGGCCCGTGGGGGATCCTCGCACGCGAGGTACGCGCGAAAGCGCGACGAGCGCTCGGCGTCCAGGAAGATGCCCTCCTCGGACACGAGCTTGAGCGCGTTCCACTCGGCCGGGTTGTGACTCGCGGTGATGCCCACGCCTCCCACGGCACCCCGGTCTCGCACCGCCATCAGGAGCGTGGGCGTCGGTACGGCCCCCAGATCCACCACGTCGCAGCCGACGGACTGGAGTCCCGCCACGACCGCGCGCAGGAACATCGGCCCGGAGGTGCGCGAGTCGCGCCCCACGCACACGGTGCCGCTGCCCGAGCCCCCCGTCATGAAGGCGCCGAAGGCGGCCGCAAGGCCGGTGATCAACTCGGGTGTCAGGGGCGCGCCGACGCGGCCCCGGACACCCGAGACGCTCACCATCAGGTCGTCGGGGAGATGTACGGGCAAGAGCCTCTCGAACGGTGAGGATGGCGGGCCGTCCGGCTCGTGCGACCTGGCCCCGTGCAAGTTCGCCCGGCGGAGCCCACGAGGTCAACGCGAGCGTCGCGGGGGCGAGGCGTCGCCGTCCCCGCGTTGCGCGCGCGTGGTGGGGTCGTCGGTGGCGGCACGGCGGTCGCGCGGTTCAGTTTGGCGCCCGGGGTTGGCTCCGTCGGGCAACCCACGACCTTCACCAGGACGAACCGAATGGCCGACGACGCCACGCGCACGCCCACACCCGGCTTCGGCACGCTCGCCGTACACGCGGGGGTGAGCCCCGAGCCCGTCACGGGCGCGATCATGACGCCGATCTTCCAGACCTCGACGTACGTGCAGCCGGCGGTCGCGGCGCCGCGAGGCGGACACTACGACTACGGCCGCACGGCCAATCCGACGCGGGAAGCGCTCGAGGCGAGCATCGCGGCGCTGGAGGCCGGCACCCGCGGCGTCGCGTTCGCCTCGGGGCTCGCCGCGATCGAGGCGATCGTGAAGCGGCTCTCAGCCGGCGACCACGTCGTCAGCGAGGAGAACACCTACGGCGGCACCGCGCGGATGTTCAACCACATCCTCGGCCGCCTGGGCATCGGGTTCACCTTCGTCGACACGCGCGAGCCGGACGCGGTCGCTCGGGCGCTGCGGCCGGAGACCAAGCTGGTGCACGTGGAGACCCCGACGAACCCGATGATGCGGCTGTGCGACATACGCGCGATCGCCGACATCGCGCACGGAGGTGGCGCCCTGCTCTCGGTCGACAACACGTTCGCGTCTCCGTACAACCAACGGCCGCTCGGGCTCGGGGCGGACTTCAGCGTGCATTCCTCCACGAAGTACGTGAACGGGCACTCGGACGTCATCGGCGGGCTCGTGGCCGTCGTCGACCCGGGGCTCGCCGAGGAGCTGCTCTTCATCCAGAAGTCGTCGGGCGCGGTGCCGGGGCCCATGGACTGCTTCCTGACGCTGCGCGGCATCAAGACACTCCACGTACGCATGCGCCAGCACAACGCGAACGGCCTCGCGGTAGCGCGCTTCCTCGAGTCGCACCCGAAGATCGACCGGGTGCTTTACCCGGGTCTCGAGTCGCACGAGCAGCACGAGCTAGCCACGCGGCAGATGAGCGGCTTCACAGGCATGGTCGCGGTCGACGTCGGCACGCTCGAGCGCGCCCGCTCGCTCACCGAACGGTTGCGCGTATTCTCCCTGGCCGAGAGCCTCGGCGGGGTGGAGTCGCTCATCAGCGTGCCCGCGCTCATGACGCACGCGTCGATGCCCGAAGAGAGGCGGCTCGCCATGGGCGTGACGCCCGGCCTCGTCCGCCTCTCGGTGGGCATCGAAGACGAGGCCGACCTGATCGAGGACCTGGAGAGCGTACTGGGGTAGAGGGAGCGGAGATCGCGGACGCACACATGGCCGGCCGGAGGGGCGGGTTCGGCTGAAACCGTGGCTGCGGCGACCGCGTAAGGGGCAGCGAGCTTCGGCTCCCCGCGTGGCGGCGGGACCGACAAACCGAAGAGGGAACGAGCCATGGCGGACGATCAGGACCGAACCCAGCGACAGGACGGAGAAGCCACGCGCGCCCGACGCGTCCTGACGGACATCGCGCCGCACGCGTGGGAGCACCCCGCCGACAAGGCCGCCCTCCAGGCGCTCCGGCGCATCCCCGTCTTCGACGAGGTGCTGAAGAAGATCTTCGGGTTCTTCGGGGAGAAGCCCATCCGGCTCGCGTTCCAGGCCAACGCTGTGCGCGTCAGCAAGAACCAGTTCGGCCAGGTCCACAGCCTCTACCAGGACGCGCTCAAGACCCTCGACGCGCCCGATGAGTATCCGCTCTTCAAGTCCCAGACGCCCATCGTGAACGCGGGCGCCTACGGCATGGAGCAGCCCTTCATCATCCTGAACTCCGGCACCGTGCGGCTGCTGGAGGACGAGGAGCTCACCTACGTCATCGGTCACGAGATCGGCCACATCATGAGCGATCACGTGCTCTACAGGACCATGACCGTGATCCTGATCAACCTCGCCAACATGGGCTTCCCCATCGTGGGGCTCGCCGCGAGGGCGCTTCTGGTGGCGCTGCTCGAGTGGTCGCGGAAGGCCGAGCTGTCGTGCGACCGCGCGGGCCTCCTCACCATCCAGGACCCCGAGATGGTGATGCGGACCATGCTCAAGATGGCCGGTGGGGGCAACGCGGACGAGACGTCGCTCCAGGAGTTCATCGTCCAGGCCGAGGAGTACCGGCAGGGTGGCGACGTCGCCGACCAGGTGTTCAAGGTGCTCAACCTCATGTTCCAGACCCATCCGTTCTACGTGCTGCGCGTGAGCGAGCTGCGAGCGTGGATCGAGGAGGGCTCCTACGACCGGATCATCCGCGGTGAGTACCCTCGCCGCGGCGAGCCCGACGCCGCGTACCAGGACGATCTGCGGGAGGCCGCGCGCGCGTATGCCGACGGCGCGAGGGAGTTCTTCGACACCATGGCCGGCGCGGCCAAGCGCATGGGCTCCGAGTTCATGAGCGGCTTCAAGCGATAGCATCCGAGGTCCGGACCGGGGGGGCGGCGACGACCCTGCCGGCGCGGACTACGATCTCCCTCTCGGCGCTGGCGGCGATGGCCTGTCGGCGCGGGCGACGGGCGTCGAGCAGGTGATGGCGTAGGGGCGGTCGGGCACGGGCCCGGTCGCCCCTTTCCTTTCGGCTCCGGCCTCGTACACTCTCCTGCCATGCGCATACTGATCGTCGGCAACGGCGGCCGCGAGCACGCCCTTCTCTGGAAGCTCGCCCGCGACGCGCCCGCCACGGACCTCTACGCGACGCGCCCCAACGGCGGCATGGCGCCGATGTGCACCGGGGTCGAGATCGATCCGGGAGACGTCGAGGCGCTCTCGGGCTGGGCGGCCGCGCACCGGATCGACCTCACCGTGGTGGGGCCGGAGGCCCCCCTCGCGGCGGGCATCGTGGACCGCTTCGAGGGCAAGGGGCTGCCGGTCTTCGGGCCGACCAAGGCCGCGGCGCGCATCGAGGCGAGCAAGGCCTACGCGAAAGACCTGATGCGGTCGGCCGGCGTGCCGACGGCCGAGCACCGCACGTTCACCGACCGCGAGGGCGCCGAGGCGTACGTGCGCGAGCGCGGCGCGCCCATCGTGGTGAAGGCATCCGGGCTCGCGGCGGGCAAGGGCGCGGTCGTGTGCGTCAGCGAGGAGGAGGCGTGCGCCGCCGTGCGTTCCATGCTGTCCGATCTCGACTTCGGCGAGGCCGGCCGCGAGGTCGTGATCGAGGAGTTCATGGAGGGCGAGGAGCTGTCGATCTTCGCCGTGACGGACGGCGAGCGGTGCGTGCTGCTCGTCCCCTCTCAGGACCACAAGCAGGTCGGTGAGGGCGACACGGGCCCCAACACCGGTGGCATGGGCGCCTACGCGCCGGTCTCGATCACGACGGACGCGCTGGTCGAGGAGGCGCGCACGCGCGTGCTCGAGCCGACGCTCGCCGCGCTCGCGTCCGACGGCGCTCCTTTCCGCGGCCTCCTGTACGCTGGCCTGATGCTGACGTCCCATGGTCTCTCCGTCGTGGAGTTCAACTGCCGTTTCGGCGATCCCGAGGCCCAGGTCGTGCTGCCCCTGATGGACTCGTCGCTGCTCGAGCTCCTGGGCACCGTCGCCGAGGGTGGCTCCCTCCGCGGGCGCTCGGCGCGCGTGCGCCCCGGTGCGGCCGTCACGACGGTGGTCGCCTCCGCAGGTTATCCGGACAGATACCGGGCGGACGTGCCGATCCGCGTTCCCGAGGGGCTGGAACGCGACGGCCTGATCGTGTTCCACGCGGGCACGCGGGAGGCGGGGGGCGGGCTCGTGACGTCGGGCGGGCGCGTGGTGGCGGTAACGGCGATCGCGGACGAGTTCGCGGACGCCGCCGAGGCCAGCCGCGAGGGCGCGGCGCGCATCGACTTCGAGGGCGCCTTCTTTCGGAGCGACATCGGCTGGCGGGAGAGCGCCCGGCTCGGGGCCGGACGGACGTGAGGGCCACCCCCCGCCGGGCGCGCGGCCCGAGTGGTCGGGCCGCGCCGGCCCGCCGGATCCCCGTACGCGAGGCGCGCGCCGCTTCGGTGAGCGAGCGGTAGCGACGTTGCCCGAGCTTCCCGAGGCGGAAACCATCGTGCGCGGCCTCCGGCCCGCGGTCGTCGGCCGGCGGATCCGACGGATCGAGGTCCTCCACGAAGACATCCTGCGCGAGCGGAAGTCCGCTTTTGCGGACAAGGTACGGGGCGCGCTCATCGTCGGCGTGGAGCGCCGAGCCAAGAACGTTCTGCTGCGCCTCGAGGGCGCTCGCGTGGTCGCAGTGAGCCTCGGCATGACGGGCCGGCTCTTGCCGTTGCCCTCCGTCGCGGCGGTCGCGGACCGGCCGGGCCATCCCGCCGTCCGGTTCCGCTTCGAGTCGGGCGGCTCGCTGGTCTTCGACGACACGAGGCGATTCGGCAAGGTCGAGTGCCTGTCCGACGGCGAGTGGGCGGAGCGCTCCGATCGGATGGGTCCCGAGCCGCTCGCGCGCGCGTACACGGCGGCGTGCCTGCACGCGGGCCTGGTGCGATCGCGGGCGCCGGTCCGGTCATGGTTGCTCGACCAGCGTCGTATTGCCGGTGTCGGGAACATCTACGCCAACGAGGCGCTCTATCTGGCGGGGGTCCACCCGCGGCGGCCCGCGCGCGGTCTGACCGCCGACGAGGCGGCCTGGCTGCACCGCTCGATCCGGCGCGTGCTCCGCGACGCGATCCGGGCAGGAGGCACGACCATCCGTGACTATCGCACGGCCGAAGGTGGAAGGGGCGAGTATGGACGGCGCTTGCTCGTGTACGGACGAATGGGTGAGCCCTGCGCGCGCTGCCGTGACGTGGTTCGGCGCCTGGTGTTCGGCAACCGCTCGGCGTTCTACTGCCCCACCTGCCAGCCCGCGGCCGAGGGCGCGCGCGCCCCGGCCAGCGGCCCGCTCGGCCGTCCGCGGGCGGCGCGTGGGTAGCGCCCGGGCCGGCGGGATCTTGGGCACTCACCCCCTCGGCCGATCGGCCGCCGACCGAGCGAGCGCACCGCGCTCGGCCGAGCTCCGAGGCGGCACCCGGCGCCTCGCGCTCGCAGCGTCATGCGCGTGTGGCCTGGCCGCGGCGTACCCCGTGTCCGTCGGAGCGCAGATGACGCCCGGCGAGCGGCTCCCGGTGCGCGAGGTTCGTCTCGACAACGGCATGCGCTTCCTGCTGCTGCCACGGGAGGGCGCGCCCACCGTCTCGTTCGTCGTCCAGTTCGGCGTGGGCGGGGTCCACGAGCATCTTGGAACCACGGGCTCGGCGCACCTGCTCGAGCACATGCTCTTCAAGGGCACGACGAGCATCGGAACCACCGACGTCGAGGCGGAGCGCGCGCTGTTCGGCGCCATGGACGCGGCTCATGATTCCCTCCTGCGCGCCCGCTCGGCGGAGGATTCGGCGGCGGCGGGCGCGCTGCGGACGCGTCTGGACCGGTTCGAGGACTCGGCGCGCGTCTACGTGGTGGCCAACGAGCTCGATCGAATCCTCACGAGCGCCGGGGCGCAGGGACTCAACGCCACCACGACGTCGGAGTCGACGATCTACTACGTCGAGCTGCCGTCGAACCGCTCGGAGCTCTGGTTCGCGCTCGAGGCGGATCGCATGGCTAATCCGGTGTTCCGGGAGTTCTACACCGAGCGGGACGTGGTGACGGAGGAGCGCCGCATGCGCGTCGAGACGAGCCCGAGCGGACTGCTGTACGAGCTGCACCTGGCCACGGCCTACACCGTGCACCCGTACGGAGTCCCCGTTGTCGGCTACATGTCCGACCTCCGGTCGCTGAGCCGCGGCGACGTGGCGACGTACCACGACCGATTCTACGGGCCGGGCAACGCGGTCGTGGCTGTCGTGGGCGACCTGGACTCCGGCCGCATGGAGCGGTGGGCGCGGCGCTACTTCGGCCCGCTTCGGAGCGGGGAGGAACCGCCGCTGGTCCTCGCCGAGGAGCCTCCGCAGCGCGGAGAGCGGCGGGTCGAGCTGGAGTGGGACGCGGAGCCGCTTCTGCGCATCGGCTGGCACGTGCCGTCCTCGCTCCACGACGACGCTCCCGCGCTCTCGATCCTCTCGTCGCTGCTCACGGGCGGCCGCACGTCTCGGCTCTACCAGCGACTGGTGGTCGCCGACAGGCTCGTGACGTCGATCTTCAGCTCGATGGGCCCCGGCCAGGCGCATCCGCAGCTCTTTCAGCTCGACGCCACCCCGCGGGCTCCCGCCGCACCCGCCGACGTGGAGGCGGCCATCTACCAGGAGCTAGCGCGCCTCGCCGCCGAGGGGCCGAGCGAGGACGAGCTGCAGCGTGTCCGCAACCAGATCCGGGCCGGTGCCGTGCGGCGCCTCCAGTCCAACCTCGGCCTCGCCTTCCAGCTCGCGAGCTCGGAGTCGCTGACCGGAGACTGGCGCGAGACGTTTCGTGCTTCGGCCCGCCTCCAGGAAGTCGACGCGGAGGATATCCGCCGCGTGGTCGCGGCGTACTTCACGGAGAGCAACCGCACGGTAGCGACTTTGGTGCGGACGGTGGAGGGATGAGCGCGCCTCCGGCGGGGCGGACGCCCGCGCGTGCCGTGCACGAGCGGCGCGCGCCGCGCGCCTCGCTCCTGTTCGGCGTCCTCCCGCTGGCCGCCCTTCCGGGGCCGGCGCACGCCGCCCAACAGCTTCCGACCGGACGGGCCGCCGTGGAGGCGCTGTCGTACGATCCCCTCGAGTTCGAGGCCCCGAAGGCCGAGCGTCACGACGTCTCCGGCGTCCGCGTCCTCCTGCTCGAGGAGCACACGCTGCCGCTCGTCACGGTCTTCGCGCGCTTTCGCGGCGGCTACGGGCTCTTCGACCGCGAGTACTACGCGCCGGCCATGGGGCTGCCCGAGCTGCTGCGATACGGCGGCACGAGCACGCTCGCTCCGGACTCGGTCGACGAGGCCCTCGAGCTCCACGCCATCCAAACGTCCTTCGGGAGCGGAGGCGGCAGCATATCCTCCACGCTCAACATGCTCACCGAGCACCTGGACGTGGCCGTCGAGCTGTGGGAGGACATGCTCCTTCGTCCCGGCTTCGACGAGCGCCAAATCGAGGTGTGGCGCGGGCGCCAACTCGACAATGTTGCTCGCCTACGGGACGATCCGGCACGGCTCGCGTTCTCGACCTTCAATCGTCTCCTCTACGGCGACCACCCCGTCGGGTGGGAGATGGACGCCGCCGACCTCGCGCCCGAGCGCGTGACGTCCGAGCGGTTCCGGGAGGTCCACCGCCGTATCGTCTGCCGGGACAACCTGCTGCTCGGTGTGACCGGCGACCTCACCTGGCGCGAGGCCGAGCCCCTCCTGTCGAGGCTCGTCGATTCCGTCCCCGCCTGCGCCGAGCCCCTGCCGGAGCCGCCCATGCCCGCCATCCGTCGCGAGCCGGGCGTCTTCCTCCTCGAGCGGGACCTCGAGCAGGCGGTCATCGTGATGGCGCACCCGGCGGCGGTTCGGCTCGAGGACCATCCCGACTTCTTCGCCGCCACCATCGCCAACGCCATCCTGGGAGCCGGCGGCTTCTCGAGCCGGATCCTGGGCAGGGTGCGCACCGCGGAGGGCTACGCCTACTCCGCGTCGTCGGTTTGGACCATGCCGAGGCGCGCCGAGGGGATTCTCGGAGCCATCACGCGAACGAGCCCCGGAAACACGGTGCCCGCCATCGAGGCGATCCTGGAGACGATGTCGGAGCTGCGCCGGGAGGCCCCGACGGAGGTGGAGGTGCGCACCGCGGTGGACCGCATCGTCAACGGCTTCGTCTTCAACTTCGACTCGCCGGCCCAGATCGTCGCGCGCACGATGTTCTATCTCGCGCAGGACCTCCCCGAGGACTGGCTCGAGCGCTACTGGAGGGGCGTTCAGGAGGTGGCGGCTTCCGACATCCGGGAGGCGTTTGCCAGGCACCTGCACCCCGAGGAGATGACCATGCTCGTCGTGGGCGATCCGGACCGGATCGGGCGGGCGGCGCTCGCTTCCCTCGGTCCGGTCACGGTGCTGGACCCGCGCTGAGGCGGCCGGAGGCCTACGCCGTCCCCCAGTGAAGCGCGGCGATGCCGCCCGTGAGCAGCCTCCATCCCACGTCGGAGAAGCCGGCGCGCTCGAAGATCCCGCCGAGGCCGGCAGGGCCCGGAAAGTCCCTCACCGACTCGGGCAGGTAGGTGTACGCCCAGGGGTGCCCGGACACGACGCGCCCCACCACGGGCAGCAGTCGGTGGAAGTAGAAGAGGTAGCCGGCGCGCACGAGCGGGTTCGGCGGCACGGTGAACTCCAGAACCACCAACCGGGCGCCCGGCCGCAGGACCCGCCTGAGCTCCGCCAGACCGGACCCGACGTGACCGAGGTTGCGCACGCCGAGGCCCACCGTCGCCCCGTGAAACGAGCCGTCGGGAAAGGGAAGCCGCAGCGTGTCCCCGCAGACGGCGCGGACCGGTCGCCCCGCGATCTTGGATGCTCCACGCGCCAGCATCGGGTGCGCGAAGTCCGAAGCGACCACGCGGCCGCTGAAGCCCGGCCGGCCTGCCAGCTCGAGCGCCAGGTCGAAAGTGCCCGTGCACGCGTCCAGATAGGTGCCTGACGGGCTCTCCTCCCAGCGGAGCCGCGCCACGGCCCTCCTCCTCCACGAACGATCCACGTTCAGGCTGAGAACGTGGTTCAGCAGGTCGTATCGCGGTGCGATCTCGGAAAAGATCCTCTGGACCTGCTTCTCTCGCTCGGCCCCCTGCTTCGGCGCCGCGTCTCTCGGGGATTGCATGACAGAGGTGGTCTGGCCGCGTAGCTTTCGGGGGCCCCGAGCGGTGAACCGGGGGGGAGCGGGTCCGGAAGCTACGGGAAGCGGAAGGGGGGCTCAACGGCCGCTCGCGAAACCGTCACGCGCCGGCCCGAGTACTGGGGCGCATGAGCGCCGACACGGCTTCCCTGTCTCGTGCCGCCGCCCGGTGGTGGGCGCACACTCGGCAGGATACGGTACCTCTGTCCGCTCCGGACTACGCCAAGCTCGAAGATCGAGAGCTCGCCACGCTCGCGGCGCGCGGCCGCGAGGCGGCGTTCCGCGAGCTGCTCGTCCGATACGAGCGCCCCGTCTTCTCGCTCATCTACCGCATGGTGCGGGACCGCGCGCTCGCCGAGGACCTGGCCCAGGAAGCGTTCATCCGCGCGTTCAACGCCATCGGCTCGTACAAGACCAACTACAAGTTCAGCAACTGGATCCTCAAGATCGCGAACAACCACACGATCGATCATCTCCGCAAGCGGCGGCTCGATACCGTCTCGATCCACGGCTCTCCCCACGCGACCACAGACGAGGAGATGAGCCAGACGCGCGTGGTGGTCGAGTCACGCGACGAGAATCCGCACGAGTTCCTCGAGCACAAGGAGCTAGGCGGCCAGATCGAGCGGGCCATCGGCGAGCTGCGAGAGGAGTACAGGACGGTGATCCTGCTCCGTCACGTGGAGGGATACGCCTACGACGAGATCGCCGACATCATGGACCTGCCGCTGGGAACGGTGAAAACGTATCTGCACAGGGCACGCGGCGAGCTCAGGAAGAGCCTCGCCCACCTCGCCTCATGACGACGGATCCGCTCGTGACGAACGGTGCAAGCGCCCGGGAAGGCGGTGGAACGGGCCGCGCCGGCGCCGCAGACGGGCCGATCTCGTGAAACTCGGGGGGCCCCGGACCCGTAGGGCGAAACGGCTGAAACGAGCAGGAGCACGCAGGTGAACCACGTCACTCAGAACGAGCATCCGACCGCAGAGCGGCTGCAGGCGTTCCTCGAGG
>Ga0299906_10003848_pt1 | contig 12342 bp, 9 predicted proteins | sample RVTome_14_FD_200259 | JGI IMG/M metagenome (GOLD analysis project Ga0299906, IMG submission 200259) | Soil microbial communities from uranium-contaminated site in the Upper Colorado River Basin, Wyoming, United States - RVT145D125 (version 2) ...
CGAGCCGCGGATGATGTGATACCGGATGCCGGGCAGGTCCTTCACGCGCCCGCCCCGGATCATCACGATCGAGTGCTCCTGCAGATTGTGGCCGACCCCCGGGATGTAGGAGGTGACCTCCTGCCCGTTGGTCAGCCGCACGCGGGCCACCTTGCGCAGGGCCGAGTTCGGCTTCTTGGGGGTCGTGGTGTAGACGCGGATGCAGACGCCCCGCTTCTGGGGACACCCCTGCATCGCGGGCGTCTTGGACTTCTTCCGCACCGCCTCACGACCCTGGCGCACGAGCTGGTTAATGGTCGGCATAGGTCTCCATCGCCGCGAACGGCGACAAAACTCTCACGTTATAACCGAGACACCCTGTGCTGTCAACGAGTTGGGTCCTCGTCGTTCGTGGGGGCCTCGACCTGGCCCACCCACCCAACGTTCGGGACGCCCGGCGGAGCCGTGGCGCCCCTCGTTCACCCGTTGCTCCGCTGTGGCCCCCTCCGGGCGTTCCCTGCTCCCCTCAGCCGGCGGCCGCCACCGAGCCGTCGTCGCCGTCGGCCGGAGCGGGCGGGGCCGGGGGATCGAAGCTGAGCATGCTGTCGAGCGGCCGCACCGCCTCGCCGCCCGGGGTCAGGACCTCCACCCGCGTGTAGTTGTTGAGGCCGGTGCCGGCCGGGATGAGCCGCCCCACGATGACGTTCTCCTTGAGGCCGCGCAGCTCGTCGGTCTTGCCGGAGATCGCCGCTTCCGTCAGCACCCGGGTGGTCTCCTGGAAGGAGGCCGCCGAGATGAAGCTGTCGGTGGACAGCGAGGCCTTGGTGATGCCGAGCAGCACCGGCTTGGCGGTGGCCGGCCGCTTGCCCTGGCTCAGCACCCGCTCGTTCTCCTCCTGGAACACGAACTTGTCGACCAGCTCGCCGACGACGAAGTCGGTGTCGCCGACCTCCTCGATCCGCACCCGGCGGAGCATCTGACGAACGATGATCTCGATGTGCTTGTCGTTGATCGTGACCCCCTGCAGTCGATACACCTCCTGGACCTCGTTCACGAGGTATCGCTGCAGCTCCCGGTCTCCCAGCACCGCCAGGTAATCGTGCGGGTTCGGCGAGCCGTCCATGAGCGCCTCGCCCGCCTTCACGCGGTCGCCCTCGTGGACGCTGATGTGCTTGCCGCGCGGGATCAGGTACTCCTTCGTCTCGCCGTTGTCGGCCCGGATGACGATCTTCCGCATGCCCTTGACGAAGCCGCCCATCTCCACGCGGCCGTCGATCTCGGTGATGACCGCCTGTTCCTTGGGCTTGCGCGCCTCGAACAGCTCGGCCACCCGCGGCAGACCGCCGGTGATGTCCTTGGTCTTGGTCGACTCCCGCGGGATCTTGGCGATGATGTCGGCCGCGAAGACGTCGGCCCCGTCGGCCACGGCCAGGTTGGCGCCCACCGGGAGCGGATAGCGGTGGCGCTCCCCGGTCGGCGTGGCGCTGTCGGCCGACGAGCGGATGATGACGCCGGGCTGCAGCCGGCCCTCGGCGTCCTCGATCACCACCCGCCGCGACAGGCCGGTGACCTCGTCGAACTCCTCGCGCACCGTCACGTTCTCGACGATGTCCTGGTATTCCACCTTCCCGGTGAACTCGGTGAGGATCGGGTTGGTGAACGGGTCCCACTCGACCAGCACCGTGCGTGCCTTGATCTTCTGGTCCGGCTTGACCTTGATCTTGGCGCCGTACACGACCGGATAGCGCTCGCGCTCCCGGCCCCGCTCGTCGGCCACCGCGATCTCGCCGTTGCGGTTGGTGGCCACCAGGTCCCCGTCGCGGTTCACGACGGTCCGGAGGTTGTGGAACTTCACGACCCCGGCGCTCTTGGCCTCGTGCTTGGAGGCCTCGACGACCCGGCTGGCGGTGCCGCCGATGTGGAAGGTCCGCATCGTGAGCTGGGTGCCCGGCTCCCCGATGGACTGGGCGGCGATGATGCCGACCGCTTCGCCCAGCTCGGCCAGCCGGCCGGAGCCGAGGTTGCGGCCGTAGCAGAGCACGCAGATGCCCCGCTTGGTGTCGCAGGTCAGGGTCGAGCGGATGCGCACCCGCTCCAGGCCGGAGTCCTCGATCTTCTGGGCCAGCTCCTCGATGATCTCGGTGTTGCCCTGGACGATGATCTCCTGCGACAGCGGGTCCCGCACGTCCTCGGCGGTGGTGCGGCCGAGGATGCGGTCCCGGAGCGACTGGATGATGTCGCCGCCCTCGACGAGCGGGGTGGCCTCGATGTACTTCACGGTGCCGCAGTCGTACTCGCTGACGATGACGTCCTGGGCGACGTCGACCAGCCGGCGCGTCAGGTAGCCGGAGTCGGCCGTCTTCAGCGCCGTGTCGGCCAGGCCCTTGCGGGCGCCGTGGGTGGAGGTGAAGTACTCGAGCACCGTGAGGCCCTCGCGGAAGTTCGAGGTGATCGGGGTCTCGATGATCTCGCCGGACGGCTTGGCCATGAGGCCCCGCATGCCGGCCAGCTGGCGGATCTGCTGCTTGGAGCCCCGGGCCCCGGAGTCGGCCATCATGAAGATGGGGTTGAACTCGCCGCCCTGCTCCCCCTCCTCCAGCTCCTTGAACATCTGGTCGGCGATCTGCTCGGTGACGTGGGCCCAGATGTCGACGACCTTGTTGTAGCGCTCGCCGTTGGTGATGACGCCGTCCTGGTACTGGGTCTCGACCTCCATGACCTGGGCGCGGGCGTTGCCGATCAGCTGCTCCTTCGACGACGGGATGTGCATGTCGTCGATGCCGATCGACAGGCCCGACAGGGTGGCGTAGCGGAAGCCGAGGTCCTTCAGCTCGTCGAGGAACCGCACGGTGGCCTCGTTGCCGAGCAGGTTCATGCAGCGGCCGACGAGGGCGGTGACCTCCTTCTTCTTCAGCTCCTGGTTCACGAAGCGCAGCGGCTCCGGCACCGTCTCGTTGAAGAGCGTCCGGCCCACGGTGGTCTCGAGAATCTCGCCCTTCCAGCGCAGGCGGATCCGGGCCTGGAGGTCGACGTCCTCGTTGTCGTAGGCGATCCGGACCTCTTCGGGGTCGGCGAACAGCCGGCCCTCGCCCCGCACCGGGTGCTCGGGCGTGGCCAGCCGCTCCTTGGTCAGGTAGTAGATGCCGAGGACCATGTCCTGGGTCGGCACCGCGATGGGGGCGCCGTTCGAGGGCGACAGGATGTTGTTGGCCGACAGCATCAGCACCTGGGCCTCGAGCTGGGCCTCCATGCTGAGCGGCACGTGGACGGCCATCTGGTCGCCGTCGAAGTCCGCGTTGAAGGCCGTGCACACGAGCGGATGGATCTCGATGGCCTTGCCCTCGACCAGGATGGGCTCGAAGGCCTGGATGCCGAGCCGGTGCAGGGTCGGCGCCCGGTTCAGCAGCACCGGGTGCTCCTTGATGACGTCGTCGAGGATGTCCCACACCTCCGGCCGCTCCTTCTCCACGAACTTCTTGGCGGCCTTGATGGACGAGGCGATGCCGCGCTCCTCCAGCTTGCGCAGGATGAACGGCTTGAAGAGCTCCAGGGCCATCTTCTTCGGGAGGCCGCACTGATGCAGCTTCAGATACGGCCCCACCACGATCACCGACCGTCCCGAGTAGTCCACGCGCTTGCCGAGCAGGTTCTGGCGGAACCGCCCCTGCTTGCCCTTGAGGGTGTCCGACAGCGACTTGAGGGGGCGATTGTTGGGACCGGTGATCACGCGACCCCGGCGGCCGTTGTCGAAGAGCGCGTCCACGGCCTCCTGGAGCATCCGCTTCTCGTTGCGGATGATGATCTCGGGGGCCTTGAGGTCCATCAGCCGCTTGAGGCGATTGTTTCGATTGATGACGCGGCGATAGAGATCGTTGAGGTCCGAGGTGGCGAAGCGGCCGCCGTCGAGCGGCACCAGCGGGCGCAGCTCGGGCGGGATCACCGGGATGACCTCCAGGATCATCCACTCGGGCTGGTTACCGGATTTCAGGAACGCCTCGATGACCTTCAGGCGCTTGACGATCTTCTTGCGCTTCTGGACGGACGTCTCCCCGAGCATCTGGGCGCGCAGGTCGCGGGCCAGGGAGTCGAGGTCCATGTCCCGCAGCAGCTCCCGGATGGCCTCGGCGCCCATGCCGACCTTCAGCGCCTCGGCACCGTGCTCCTCCTGGAGCTTGCGGGCCTTGTCGACCCCGACCAGGTCCTTCTTCTTGATGCCGTTGATCCTGCTGTCGAGGGCGACGTATTCCTCGAAGTAGAGGATCTTCTCCAGCTCGCGCAGCGACATGTCGAGGAGCTGGCCGATCCGGCTCGGCAGCCCCTTGAAGAACCAGACGTGGGAGACGGGCGAGGCGAGCTCGATGTGGCCCATCCGCTCGCGCCGCACCCGGGCCCGGGTGACCTCGACGCCGCACTTGTCGCAGATGACGCCGGCGAACTTCATCCGCTTGTACTTGCCGCACGCGCACTCGTAATCCTTGGTGGGCCCGAAGATCCGCGCGCAGAACAGGCCGTCGCGCTCGGGCTTGAAGGTCCGGTAGTTGATGGTCTCCGGCTTCTTCACCTCCCCGTGCGACCAGTCGCGGATCTTCTGCGGCGCCGCCAGCTTGATGCGGATCGCGTCAAACGTGATGGGCTTCGCATGCCGATCGAGGATGCCCCACAGGTCCTTGGTAGGCTTGTCCTCTCTGATCAGGCTGCCGAAAGGCCGATCCGTCAGCATTCACACTCTCCTTTGTAGCGGGGGCCGTGAGGACGGCTCAGACCGCAGGTGGCCTGCTCTCGAAGCGCGTGGCTCCGCCACGCCCGTCCCGTCGTCGGACGCGCGCCCGGTCGTTCCACCCAGTTCCCTCGTTCCCGACTCCCTCACGACGCCTTCTTTCCGTCTTTCGTGACCAGCTCCACGTCCAGGGCCAGACTCTGCAGCTCCTTCACGAGCACGTTGAAGGATTCCGGCGTGCCCGGCTCGAGGAAATTCTCGCCCTTCACGATCGCCTCGTAGATGCGGTTGCGTCCCTCGACGTCGTCGGACTTCACGGTCAGCATCTCCTGCAGCGTGTGGGCGGCGCCGTAGGCTTCCAGCGCCCACACCTCCATCTCGCCGAACCGCTGGCCCCCGAACTGGGCCTTGCCGCCCAGCGGCTGCTGGGTGACCAGCGAGTACGGGCCGATCGATCGCGCGTGCATCTTGTCGTCCACCAGGTGCGCCAGCTTCAGGATGTAGATCTGGCCGACGGTGACCTCCTGATGGAACGGTTTGCCGGTGCGGCCGTCGTAGAGCCGGGTCTTGCCCGACGTCGGCATGCTGGCCTGCCGCAGGTGATCCTTGATCTCCTGCTCGGTGGCCCCGTCGAACACCGGGCTGGCCACCCACAGGCCGAGGGCGCGGGCCGCCCACCCCAGGTGGGTCTCGAGGATCTGCCCCACGTTCATCCGTGAGGGCACCCCCAGGGGATTCAGGACGATCTCGACGGGCGTCCCGTCGGGCAGGAACGGCATGTCCTCTTCCGACATGATCTTGGAGACGACGCCCTTGTTGCCGTGACGGCCGGCCATCTTGTCGCCCACCGACAGCTTGCGCTTCACCGCCACGTACACCTTCACCATCTTGATGACGCCGGGCGGCAGGTCGTCGCCGCGGCGGAGGCGGCCGATGCGCTCCTCCAGCATCGAGTCGTAGATCGAGATCTGCTCCTCGGCCAGCTCCTCGATCTTCTTGATCATCAGGGTCAGGCCCTCGTCCTCCTTGACCTTCACCTTCTTCAGCTCGTTCCAGGAGAAGTTGTCGAGGTCGGGCCGCTCGATGCGGTCGCTCTTCCTGGTGACCCGCCGTGTCTTGCTGGTCGGGTCGAACAGCTCGTTGAGCGACGTCTTCCCGACCAGCAGGTTCTTGAGCTTCTGGTCCCGCTCCATCTCGACCATGGCGATCTCGTCCTGATAATCCTTCTCCAGGCGCCCGATCTCCTCCTCCTCGATCGACTTGGCGCGCTCGTCCTTGTCGACGCCGCGCCGCGAGAACACCTTCACGTCCACCACGGTGCCCTCGATGCCGGGCGGCACCGTGAGCGAGGTGTCACGGACGTCGCCGGCCTTCTCGCCGAAGATCGCCCGCAGCAGCTTCTCCTCGGGGGTCAGCTGGGTCTCGCCCTTCGGCGTGATCTTGCCGACCAGGATATCGCCGGCCTTCACCTTCGCGCCGATGCGGACGATTCCCGAATCATCGAGGTCCTTGAGGGCTTCCTCCGACACGTTCGGAATATCGCGAGTGACCTCTTCTTTACCCAGCTTGGTGTCGCGGGCCTGGACCTCGAACTCCTCGATGTGGATGGAGGTGAAGCGGTCGTCCTTGACGAGCCGCTCCGACACCAGGATGGCGTCCTCGAAGTTGTACCCGCCCCACGGCATGAAGGCGACCAGCACGTTGCGGCCGAGCGCCAGCTCGCCCTGGTCGGTGGCCGGCCCGTCGGCGATGACGTCGCCGACCGACACCCGCTGCCCCTTGCGCACGATGGGCTTCTGGTTGATGCAGGTATTCTGGTTCGAGCGCCGGTACTTGGTCAGGTTGTAGATGTCGAGCGGCAGGTCCTGGACCGGATCGGCCTTCTTGGACCGGCTCTCGGCCCGCACCACCACCCGATCGGCCGACACGTACTCGACCACGCCGGGCCGCCGGGACACCACCACCGCGCCCGAGTCCCGGGCCACCACGTGCTCCATGCCGGTGCCCACCAGGGGCGCCTCCGGCTGCAGCAGCGGGACCGCCTGCCGCTGCATGTTGGAGCCCATGAGCGCCCGGTTGGCGTCGTCGTTCTCGAGGAACGGGATCAAGGCGGCCGCCACCGACACCAGCTGCTTGGGCGACACGTCCATGAAGTGCAGCTCCTCGGGCGCCACCATCCGGAACTCGCCGCCCTTGCGGGCCGACACCCGCTCCTGCATGAACTTGCCGGCGCGGTCGATCTCGGCGTTGGCCTGGGCGATGACGAACTGCTCCTCCTCCAGCGCGGTCAGGAAGATGATCTCGTCGGTGACGCGGCCGCCGGTCACCTTGCGGTACGGGGTCTCGATGAAGCCGAACTCGTTGGTGCGGGCGTAGGTCGACAGCGACGAGATGAGGCCGATGTTCGGGCCTTCCGGCGTCTCGATCGGGCAGATGCGGCCGTAGTGCGTCGGGTGGACGTCGCGCACCTCGAACCCCGCCCGCTCGCGCGACAGCCCGCGGGGGCCGAGCGCCGACAGCCGGCGCTTGTGGGTCAGCTCGGCCAGGGGGTTCGTCTGGTCCATGAACTGCGACAGCTGGGACGAGCCGAAGAACTCCTTGACCACCGCCGAGACCGGCTTGGCGTTGATGAGGTCGTGCGGCATCAGATTGGTGATGTCGGAGATCGACATCCGCTCTTTCACCGCCCGCTCCATCCGCGTCAGCCCGACCCGGAACTGGTTCTCCAGCAGCTCGCCGACGGAGCGGACCCGCCGGTTGCCGAGGTGGTCGATGTCGTCGGTCGGCTTGCTGCCGAGCTTCACCATCAGCAGGTGGCGGATGACCGAGATGATGTCCTCGCTGCGCAGCGTCTTGCTGCCCAGCGGGGCGTCGATCTGCAGCTTCTTGTTGATCATGAAGCGACCGACCCGGGCCAGGTCGTAGCGGCGCGGGTCCATGAACATGCCGCGGAACAGCGCCCGGGCCGACTCGACGGTCGGCGGATCCCCCGGCCGCAGCTTGCGGTAGATCTCCACCAGCGCCTCGTCGGGGTTCTTGACGTGGTCGCGGGCCAGCGTCTCGTACATCGAGGCGTCGATCTTGCCGGCGGCCACCACCAGGAGCTTGAACGGCGCCACCCGGCGGCTCATCACCTGGGAAAGCAGCTGGGAGGTGATCTCGGTGTTGGTGCCGACCAGCACCTCGCCGCTCTCGGTGTCGACGATGCGGGTGGCCGTCCGGCGGCCGACCAGGGCTTCGGCCCGCACCGGGATCTTCTCGACGTTGGCCTCGACGAGCTTCTCGACCAGCTTGGCGTTGAGCACCTTGCCGGCGGTCACGATCGGCTCCCGGTGGCGGGGGGGCTTGACGTCGTCGGCCACCTTGGCGCCCACCGATGCCTCCGGGTGCACGCGCACCCAGGCGTTGCCGTCCTCGAACCCGAGCACCTCCTCGGCGTCGTAGAACTGGGCGAGGATCTCCTCGTCGGACAGGATGGCGCCCTTTTCCAGGAAGTAGAACGCGCGCAGGAACGCGGTCGCGTACATCTTCCGGCGCCGGTCCACCCGCACGTGGAGCAGGTCGTTGGCGTCGAAGTCGAACTCCACCCACGACCCGCGGTAGGGGATGACGCGGGCCGAGTAGAGCGGCTTGCCGGACGCCAGCGTCTTGCCCTTGTCATCGTCGAAGAAGACGCCGGCCGAGCGCTGCAGCTGGCTCACCACCACGCGCTCGGTGCCGTTGATGATGAAGGTCCCCTTGTCGGTCATCAGGGGCAGCTCCCCCAGGTAGACCTCCTGGCCGCGCTGTTCCCGGATCGTGCGGGTCTTCGCCTCCTTGTCATGGTCGAAGACGACGAGCCGGAGCGTCACCTTCAGCGGGATGGCGAACGTCATCCCGCGGTCGTGGCACTCCTCCACGGTGTACTTCGGATCGCCGAAATGGTACGAGTCGAACTCCAGCAGCGCGTTGTCGTTGTAGTCGGCGATGGGAAACACCGACTTGAACACCGCCTGCAGCCCGATCTCCTCGCGCCGCTCGGCGGCGACGTCCTTCTGGAGAAAGGTCTCGTAGGAGCGCTTCTGCACCTCGATGAGGTTCGGGATCTCCACGATCGACGGGATCTTCCCGAAGTCCCGACGGCTGCGGCGCCCGCACTGAATGGTCCCTGCCATATCGTCTCCCGAGGACGACCGACCCGTCCTCAACTCGCTGCACGTCACGTCGCGCGGCGGCCGCGCCGCCGCCATCCGCTCCCGGAGGGGGCACTGGACGGGGGAACCCCCGCCGCGTCACTTCACCTGGACGGTGGCGCCCTGTTCCTCGAGCTTCTTCTTGATGTCCTCGGCCTCGGCCCTGGCGATCTTCTCCTTCACCGCCTTCGGCGCGCCGTCCACGAGGTCCTTGGCCTCCTTGAGACCGAGCCCGGTCAGCTCGCGGACGACCTTGATGACCTGGATCTTCTTGTCGCCGGCCGCGTTGAGGACGACGTCGAACTCCGTCTGCTCCTCGGCCGCCGCCGCCCCGCCGGCGGCCGCCCCCGCGGCGCCCGGCATGGCGGCCACCGCCATCGGCGCCGCCGCCGACACGCCCCACTTCTCCTGGAGCAGCTTGGAGAGCTGGGCGGCCTCCAGCAGCGTCAGCTTGTCGAGTTCCTCGGCGATCTGTTCGACGTTGGCCATCTGACTGAATCCCCCTGTGTGTGGTTACTCGGCCGCGGGAGCCGATTGCCCCCGCCGGTCCAGGATGTACGCCAGCTCGCGCGGCGGCGCCTGCAGCAGGCTCACGAGCTGCGTGAGCGGCCCGGCGATGGCGCCGACCAGCTGGGCGCGCAACGCCTCCCGCGACGGCAGGTCGGCCAGCGCCTTCAGAGCGGCCGGCTCCAGCACCTGGCCGTCGACGACGCCGACCTTCAGGACGAGCGCCTGGTTCGTCCGCGCGAAGGTCTGCAGCGCCTTGGCCACGCTGACCGGGTCGCCCTTGGCGAGCACCATCCCGGTCGGGCCCCTGAGCTGTCCGCCCAGCCCGGCCAGGTCGCCGCCGATGGCCAGCCGGGCCAGGCGATTCTTCACGACCTTGTACTCGGCCGACACCGTCCTGAGCTGCTTGCGGAGGTCGGACAGCTGCTGCACCGTCAGCCCGCGGTACTCGGCGAGGAGCACCGTCTTCACCCCGTTCAGCCGCGCCTTGAGGTCCTCGACCGTCTCGACCTTCTCTTGCGTGGGCACGCTGCGCTCCTCAGCTCGTCGTCTTCTTGAACAGGTTGGCGACCGCCAGGGCGTCGACCGGCACCCCCGGACTCATCGTGCTCGATACCGTCAGCGACTTGAGGTACGTCCCCTTGGCGGCGGCCGGCTTGGCCCGCACGATCGCCTCGATGAGCGCCATGGCGTTGTCGCGCAGGTGCTCGGCGCTGAACGACCGCTTGCCGACCGGCGTGTGGATGTTGCCCGCCTTGTCGACACGGAACTCGATCTTGCCGGCCTTCGCCTCCCGCACGGCGCGGCTGACGTCGAACGTCACCGTGCCGAGCTTGGGGTTGGGCATGAGGCCACGGGGGCCCAGCACCTTGCCGAGGCGCCCGACCTGGCCCATCAGGTCCGGCGTGGCCACGGCGGTGTCGAATTCCATCCAGCCGCCCTGGACCCGCTCGACCAGGTCCTCGGCGCCGACCACGTCGGCGCCGGCCTCGCGAGCCTCCCGTTCCTTCTCCCCCTTGGCGAAGACCGCCACCCGCACCGTCTTGCCGATGCCGTGCGGGAGCACCACCGCCCCTCTCACCATCTGGTCGGCGTGCTTGGGGTCGACGCCGAGGCGGAAGGAGAGGTCCACCGACTCGTCGAACCTGGCGCCCGGCATCGACTTGAGGACGCCGAGCGCCTCGTCGAGGGAGTACTGCCGGTCGGGCGCGATCTTCGCCGCGGCGGCGTCGTAACGCTTGCTCACCATCGTCGCCATGCCGATCTCCTAGACGACCTCGATGCCCATACTGCGGGCGGTTCCCTCGATGATCCGCATCGCCGCATCGACGTTGTCGGTGTTGAGGTCGACCAGCTTGGTGTGGGCGATCTCCCGCACCTGTTGTCGGGTAACCTTGCCGATCTTGTCCTTGTGGGGCACCGCCGACGCCTTGGCGATCCCGGCCGCCCGCTTGAGCAGCACGGCGGCCGGCGGCGTCTTCACCACGAACGTGAAGGACCGGTCCGCGTAGATGGTCACGACCACCGGCAGGATCAGCCCCTCCTGGGAGTTCGTCTGGGCGTTGAACCCCTTGCAGAACTCCATGATGTTGACGCCGTGCTGGCCGAGCGCGGGCCCCACCGGCGGCGAGGGGTTGGCCTTGCCGGCCGGGATCTGCAGCTTGACCATCGCCTGGACTTTCTTCACAGTCGCTCCACCTGGTAGTACTCGAGCTCGACCGAGGTCGGCCGGCCGAAGACCGGCACGACGACCTTCATCCGCCCGCGCTCGGGGTTCATGTCCTCGACCACGCCCTGGAAGTTCACGAACGGCCCGTCGACGACGCGCACCTTGTCGCCGCGCTGGAACACCGACTTGGGCTTGGGCTTCTCGGCGCCGGCCTCCATGTTGCGCACGATCTCGTCGACCTGGTCGGCCGGCAACGACACCGGCTTGTTGCCGGAGCCGACGAAGCCGGTGACCTTCGGCGTCGAGCGCACCAGGTGCCAGGTCTCGTCGGTCAGCTCCATCTCGACCAGCACATAGCCCGGGAAGAACTTCTGCTCGGTCTCCCGCTTCTGCTTGTTGCGGACCTCGACCACCTTCTCGGTGGGCACCAGCACCCGGGTGATCTTCTCGCCCATGCCGAAGATCTTGGCGCGCGACTGGATGGCGTCGGCGACCTTGTTCTCGAAGCCCGAGTACGTGTGGACGACGAACCACTGCTTGGTCGTCGTCGCGTCGCTGCTCATCTCAGATTCCTTTCCGCCCGCCGCTCAGGATCCACTCGACCGCCCGGGCCAGCACGATGTCCACGCCACCCAGGAAGAACGCGACCACGACGGTGACCGCGATCACCACCACCGTGGCGTTCACGAGCTCCTGGCGGGTGGGCCACGTCACCTTGCGGAACTCGTCGAGGACTTCCTGCACGAACTCCTTGACGCGCCCGACCACGGCTATCTGCATCCGCTCGGCCTCTCGCTCCCGGCCCCGGCGGCCAAGCGGCGGGCAACTCCCGCGCTCGAATCCGGGTCCCGGTCGTTCATGTGGCAGGGGTGGAGGGATTCGAACCCCCATCCCCCGGATTTGGAGTCCGGTGCTCTAGCCGTTAGAGCTACACCCCTGTCTCCTGACTCGGAGGGGGGGGTCGCCCCCCTTCCGAACCTCCCCCCAGGATGGCGGCGGCCAAGCCGCCGCTCGAAGCGGCTCATCCCCTACTTCGTCTCCTTGTGAGGAGTGTGCTTGCGGCACCACTTGCAGTACTTCTTCAGCTCCATCCGATCGGGATGGGTGCGACGGTTCTTGGTGGTGCTGTAGTTGCGGCGCTGGCAGGCGCCGCAGGCGAGCGAGACGATGTCGCGCATCCGTTACTCCGCGATCTCCGTGACGACGCCGGCCCCCACCGTCCGCCCGCCCTCCCGGATCGCGAACCGCAGCTCCTTCTCCATCGCAATCGGCATGATCAGCTCGATCGCCATCGTCAC
>Ga0299906_10003849_pt1 | contig 12341 bp, 12 predicted proteins | sample RVTome_14_FD_200259 | JGI IMG/M metagenome (GOLD analysis project Ga0299906, IMG submission 200259) | Soil microbial communities from uranium-contaminated site in the Upper Colorado River Basin, Wyoming, United States - RVT145D125 (version 2) ...
GAAATGGGGGCCGACCCACCCCGCCGGGCATGACCTGTCCACCCTGCGGCTGCTCGGCACCGTAGGCGAGCCGATCAACCCGGAAGCGTGGATGTGGTACCACCAGCACATCGGCGGCGGGCGTTGCCCCATCGTCGATACCTGGTGGCAGACCGAGACCGGCGGAATCATGATCACGCCCCTGCCGGGGGTCGTCACCACCAAGCCCGGCTCGGCCACCATCCCCTTCCCCGGGATCTGCGCCGAGCTGGTGGACGTGAGCGGCAAACGGCTGGAGCAGGGCGGCGGGTTTCTCACGTTGACCGAGCCGTGGCCCGGCATGCTCCGCACCATCTACGGCGACGACGCCCGGTATCGCGAGACCTACTGGAGCCGGTTTCCGGGCCGCTACTTCGCGGGCGACGGGGCCAAGCTGGACGAGGACGGCTACTGGTGGATTCTGGGCCGGGTGGACGATGTCATGAACGTGGCGGGCCATCGGATCGGGTCGATGGAAATCGAGAGCGCCCTGGTGGACCATCCGGCGGTGGCCGAGGCGGCGGTCGTGGGCAAGCACCACGACCTCAAGGGACAGGCGATTTCGGCCTTCGTCACGCTGAAAGAGGGCACCGCCGGGAGCGCGGCGCTCCTGGACGAGCTGCGCGCCCATGTGACGCAGAAAATCGGCGCCATCGCCCGGCCCGATGACGTGTTCTTCACGGCCGACCTGCCCAAGACCCGGAGCGGTAAGATCATGCGTCGCCTGCTCAAGGACATTGCGGAAGGCCGCACCCTGGGCGACACGACTACGCTGGCGGATCCGGCGGTGGTCGCCAAACTGAAACAAATGTATGAGGAGGAGTAGTGCGAAGTGCGAAGTGCGAAGTGCGAAGCGCTTCAGATTTGTATCTGCGCGCCCAGCTCGACCACCCGGTTGGGCGGGATATCGAAGAAGGCAGCGGCCGAGCGGGCATTCCGGGACATCACGATGAAGAGGCGCTTGCGCCACCATGCCAGCGGCGTCTTCCCGGTCGGCAGCAGCGTCTCGCGCCCAAGATAGAAGGTCGTCTCTCCAAGTTTGAGATCGATCCCGTGTTCGGCGGCCAGTTGCGTGAGGAGTTCGGGCAGTCGCGGGGTCGCCATGAAGCCATAATGCCCCTTGATCTGCCACAACCCCTCCCCAAAGTCCTTGACATCCAGCCGTTCTCCGGGAGGGACCGTCGGGACCTCCTCCGCCAGAAGGGACATCACGAGCACCCGCTCGTGCAGCATCTTGTTGTGCTTTAGGTGGTGCAGCAGCACCGGGGGCGCGCCCGAGGCATCCGAGGTCATGAAGACCGCAGTCCCCGGAACCCTGGGCAATTGGCGGCGGGCTAGGTCCTGCGCGAAGATCTCCAACGGGAGCGAGACCTGGCGCAGGTGCGCCGAAAGGACGCGGCGGCCGCTGTTCCAGGTCGTCATCAGGATGAAGAGCGAGCTCCCGACCACCAGGGTAAACCACCCGCCGTGCGTGATCTTGGGCAGGTTGGAGCCCAGGAAGGCAAAGTCCACGAGCAGCATGGGAAACCCGACCAGCGCCACCCGCCAGACCGGCCACTTCCAACGATCGAGCAATACGCCACAGAAAAGGATGGTGGTGATCGCGAACGTCATGGTGACCGCAAGGCCGTACGCTCCGGCGATGTTTTCCGTGGACCGGAACCCGAGCACCAGGGCCACGCACCCGACCATCAGGGCCCAGTTGACCTCCGGCATGTAGATCTGCCCCATGTACGTCCTAGAGGTGTGCCGAATGGTGAGCCGGGGCACATAGCCGAGCTGCACGGCCTGTTGAGTGAGGGAATACGCTCCGGAAATCAGCGCTTGGGAAGCCGTGATGGCGGCGCCCGTCGCGATCAGGAGCATGGGGTATCGCGCCCAGGTTGGAGGAAGGTTGAAGAACGGATTCGCGGCCGCCGCGGGGTTCTCGATCAAGAGGGCCCCTTGGCCGAAGTAGTTGAGCAGCAACGCCGGGAGCACGACCGCGAACCACATGAGCCGGATCGGCCGCTTGCCGAAATGCCCGATATCCGCATATAGCGCTTCGCCTCCCGTGACAACCAGAAACACCGCGCCCAGGACCACGAAGCCCAGGCGTCCATTCTCGGCGAAGAAGCTGACCGCGTGCCACGGATTGACAGCCCACAGGACCGAGGGGTCGCGAGCGATCCCGAGCACACCCCAGGTTGCGATCGACAGAAACCAGATCGCCGTGATCGGACCCCATATTGCCCCCACCCCCGCCGTCCCACGCCGCTGCACAAGGAACAAGGCCACCAGGACGGTGATGGTGATCCAGGGAACCCAGAAACTGAATCGCGGCGCCACGACCGTAATGCCCTCCATGGCGCCCAGCACTGAGATGACCGGCGTGATCAGGCCGTCACCGTACAGCAGCGCCGTGCCGAAGACGCCCGCAAGCACCGCCACGCGCCGGACGCCCTTGGCCCGCCCGGAGAAGGGTCGCAGCAGGGCCAGCAGCGCGACGACCCCGCCCTCTCCCCGGTTGTCCGCCCGCAGCACGAACCCGAGATACTTGGTGGAAATGACGAGATTGAGCGACCAGAAGATCAACGAGAGGACGCCGAGCACGTTCTCGCGAGTGGGACTCACGCCGAAGAGCGGGCTGAAGCACTCCTTAATCGCATACAACGGGCTGGTTCCGATGTCCCCATAGACCACCCCCAGCGCGCCCAACGACAGCACCGCCAGCGCCCGCCCTCGAGGAGGCCTCGACCCGTCGCCGGTCATGCGGGGGTTCGCCGCATCCGCCGATGCTCCAGGACGACCAGCACGAAGAAGAGCGAGATCAGCACCGCCGAAATGACGCACCAGCGGCAAACCGACCCGATCACGAAGAATTCGAGATACTTGAGGTACAGCGTGAAGGCGACGGCGCCGGCGCTGAGCGCGAGGAGCGCCTGAATGGGCCAGCGGGCCGCCGCGTACTTCGGTTGCAGCGAAAGCAGCGTCATACCGAACAGCGCGCAGTACCCGAGCAACCCGATCAGGGCGACGTCGATGCCCAGAAACCGGCTCCAGGGGCTGGCCTGGACGCGCTCACACCCGCCGTTGCCGCACGCGATGGTCGCGATCGCCCCGATCTTGTAGAGCCAGAGATACGCCGAGACGAGGATGCCGAGCAGGGCCGCGAGCGCGGCCCCCATCCGTAACGTCATGGGTTCTGACTCAGGGAGTCCACCACCGCCCGCATCTGGTCATAGGTCCCGAGGCGCTGGTACAGCCGCCCGCCGATGATGAACGTCGGCGTCGCGTTCACTCCCAGCCTGGTACCCTCGGTCTGGCCGGCCTGAATGCGCCCCGCGTATCGTAGCGAGGACATGCACTCGTCGTAGGCCGGCAGGTCCACCCCCAGCCCGCCGGCCGTTTCGCGGAACCGCGTCCCCGCATTGCGGCTGAAGGCCCACTCGGTCTGGCTCCGATACAGGGCGTCCTTGAACTCCCAGAACTTCCCCTGCTCGTCGACACAGGCCGCCGCGTGCGCCGCCAGCCGTGCCCACTGGTGGATGCTGTCGAGGGGATAGTCGCGGTAGATGTAGCGGATCCGTCCCGTCGACACGAGCCGCTCGCGGACGGTCGGGAACTGGACCAGATCGAACGACTGGCACGCCGGACATTGGTAGTCGGCGTACTCGATCACCGTGACCGGGGCGCTGTCGGGCCCCAGCACGTAGCCTTGGAACCCGGCGGTATCGGACGGCTGGATGTCCACCGCGATAGGGATCGACGTCGGGCCCTTGGGCCGGGTCACCCACCAGAGCAGGACGGCGCCGACCACCGCGACGCCGAGAATCACCAGGTAGAACCGTTTCAGGGACGGCTGGGACCCCGCCATTCGTCGTCATCCTCGTTGGGGGAATCGTCGAACTCAGGAGGGCGGCCCGCCTCCTCCACCAGCCGCCGGTGCTCGGCGATTTCGGGAGTATCGTAGGTCACCCGCACTTCATAATGAAACAGTTCCGATCGGGCCTCGCCGAGCATCCGCAGCAGCTCCGGGGCGTGCTGCAACAGGGTGCCGTCCCGGTCCAGCTCCCTGATACGGCCGGCAATGGCCCGCAACAGGGCTTCCAGGCCTGCGGCACGTTCCTCGCCGTACACCTCGTCATGCTCGTCCATGTGGCCCAAATGTAATGGGGGTCACAAAACGGGAAAGTTCATGTCACGACAACGTTTGCGTGAAGGTCGCCCGCTCGCTTATATTGCGGCGGCAAGCGGCCGACTCGCGGCGCACTCCGAATCCAGACCACGACAGGAAGGGGCATGGGGAGTAGCAAAAAGAAGGAAAAACCGCAGCAAAAGCAAACGGCGGAAGGAACGCACCTGGATCAGGCGCGCGACGAGTTGTTCAGTCACATTCTGCGCTGCGGCGTCATCGACGCGGACATCGATCAGCAGAAGGCGTGGATGGACGATACAATGCAGTACCTCGCCGACCGGTATGTGGACCTCACGGAAGAACAGCTGAACGATATCCGGCTCTTGGGAGAGCGGTTCTGTCAGCCTGTGGTCCGGCGCCAGCCGGCGGGCTCGCCGTCCTGAGGCCACGCCTTTTCGCGATGAGGCCGCCGTCGGGCGGCTTTTTCGTTTTATGGGGAGGGTCGCGCAAGGCCGTCAGGGCGTCCTCCGCCCCCAGCGCCGGCGATACCCGAGACTCACTCGCACCCCGCCTCCCAGCCCAAGCTCCGCGATCCACCCGGCCTGCCCTGCCGGGTTGCCCTCCAGTCCCAGCAACACCACCAGGATGCCCTGATCGAGCCGCCCCCATCGGTGCCCCACTCCCGCGCCAGCGTAGGCCGTGACCCTGCGGGCTTCGGGCACCAGCACCACTTGCCAGGTCAGTTCGACGCGTCCCGCTCCGCGACTCTGGTCCTCCCGGCCGATCCCCGCAAAACCCGCCAGCCGGTCGCGACGTCCCACCTGAAGGAACCCACCCGCCCCGGCCACGAACGCAACGGCGGGCTCGGTGCTGACCATGCCCTGTGGTCCGAGACCGAGGCGGGTCTGCGCGACGAGGCGCTGCGGCAGGAGCGCCGCCGCCAGCGACAGAATCGCGCAGCAGCGCCGGGGCCTCATCCGTCAGTCGAGACGGAACTCGGTGGTGACCGGGATGTCGGGATTGAGCGAGTTGATGACCGAGCAGTACTTGGTCACCGAGAGCTCGATGGCCCGCGCGGCCTTGTCCTCGGTCATGCCTTCCCCGGCCAGGCGGAAGGCGAGGTGGAGCTTGATGAAGCGTCGTGGGTGGTCTTCGTGCCGGGTTCCGGTGACCTCGACGTCGCAACGGCTGAGGGCCACGCGGGACTTCCGGAGAATCTCGACCAGGTCCGCCGCGCTGCACGCCGCCGCGGCCACCAGGAGTTGGGCCATGGGACCGGGCGCCGTGGTCCCGTCGGCGTCAACCGGGATCGTCGGGCCGCCAGGCACCCCGCCCTCGAAGCGGAGGTCGCCACGCCAGACGAGCGTTGCGGTGCGGATATTGGACATTCATCCCCTTTCATCGTCCTGCATCGTCCTGCATCGTCCTGCATCGCCCTTCACTCCCCTACCGCCCTCGCCGCCGTTCGCGCCACCCGCTGATAGTCCCAGATCGCGTACAGTCCGACGGCGCCGGTCGCCCAGGCCATGGGGCGCAGCAGCGGCCAGTGGGCGAGGAAGGCGAGCAAGGTCAGGGCCTGCAGCACTGTGACCGCCTTGCCTCCGGCGCGCGCGGGGATCGCGGCTGGTCGGCGCTGGGCCGCGACGACGAAGAACGCTCCCGCCGCGACCAGGTCCCGGGCCAGGACGGCCAGGATCTCGTACCAGGTCAGCCGGCCGGAGAAGAGCACCACACCGAAGGCGCAGGCCATGAACAGCTTGTCGGCAACCGGGTCGATGAACGCGCCGAAACGGGAAGGTCCGAATCGGCGGGCGATCGCGCCGTCCAGCAGGTCACTCGCGGCGGCGGCGGCGAGGATCGCCAGTCGCCAGCCCGCGTCCTGGACCACCACGAAGGCGCCGGCGAGCGGCAGGCGCAGGACCGTGAGGAGGTCCGCCAGCCCCAGCGCGCGGCGCCGCTCTGTCACGGCGTGTTCCGGTAGTCGAGCGGGGGCGGCCGGTCGCCTACCAGCGAGACATAGCGAAACCCCGGGCCCCGGCGGCGCTCGAACTCCGCTTTGGCTTCGCTGAGGAGCGCGGGACGGGTGAACAGGTCCACCGCGGTCATTGCCAGGGTCTTCGCGGCCACCTGCATCCCCTTGAGGCCGATGGTGGTTCCGCCCGCGGCCACGGCCTGCCAGGAGTGGGCCGGCGTTCCGGGCACCCAGGTCGCGGTGCGGAGCCCCACCGTCGCCACCACCCAGCTCACGTCCCCCACGTCGGTCGAGCCGCTGCCCGGGCGTTCGTAGCCGAAGTCCTCGATATTCGCCGCCGTCTCCAGCGGAGGGGCGTCGCTGCCGAGCGTCTCGCGAATCGAGGCGGCGAACGCCCGCTCCTGCTCCGTGTAGGCCACACCGCCGACCCGGGTGAGGTTGGCGTGCATTGCCTTGGCGAGGGCCTCGTTGGGCAGAATGGCGTAGACCCCGTTGATCAATTCGTGCTCGACCCGGGTCTCGGTGCCCAGGGCCGCGCCTTCGGCGGCCTTGCCGATCCGCGCGTAGATCGAGCGCACCTGCTCGGGGTCGGGGTGCCGGGCGTAGTAATAGACCTCCGCAAAATCGGGTACGACGTTCGGCGCCTCGCCGCCCTTGGTGATCACGTAGTGGATCCGCGACGCCTGGGGCACGTGCTCCCGCATCATGTTCACCATGGCATTCATGGCCTCGACCCCGTCCAGGGCGGAGCGCCCGCGGTCCGGGGCGGCGGAAGCGTGGGCCGACAGGCCGTGGAACCGGAACTTCCCCGACATGTTGGCGAGCGAGCTGCTGGCGCTCGCGATGTTCCGGTCGCCTGCGTGCCAGTGCAGCACTACGTCGACGTCGTCGAACAGCCCGGCCCTCGTCATGTACACCTTGCCGCCGCCGCCTTCCTCGGCCGGCGTCCCGTAGACCCGGATGGTGCCGGGCCGGCCCGCTTGGGCCAGCCACTGCTTGACCGCCACCGCCGCGGCCACCGAGCCGGCGCCGAAAAGATGATGGCCGCACGCATGTCCCGCGCCCTTGGCCGGCAGCGGCTTCCGCTCGGCAACGGCGTCCTGGGTGATACCCGGCAGGGCGTCGAACTCCGCCAGGATCCCGAGGACCGGACCCCCCTGCCCGTAGGTCGCCACGAACGCGGTCGGGATATTCGCCGCGCCGCTTTGCACCTGGAACCCGGCGTCCCGCAGGTGCCGCTGAAGCAGCGCGGAGCTTTCCCGCTCCTGATATCCCACTTCGGCCAGGTCCCAGATCCTGAGCGCCGTTTCCGAGAAGGCCGCATGGGCCCGCTCGACGGCATCGCTCACCCGGGCCTTCGGGTCCTGGGCAATCAAAGACGAAGGCACGGCGGCCACGGCTCCGAGGCAAAGCAGATGGCCGAGCGCACGGCAGGAAGTCCGGGTCATGATGGCTCCGATGTGGTTTTCAGTCCTCTCACGATTCCCTCCACCCGGCCCTGCGGGTCGAGGTGGTCGACGGCCAGCCGCCGCACGTCCTCCGGGCGGACGGCCCGGAAGGGTGCACCAGGGTCCGCCAGCTCGTCCAGCCCCGTCCCCTGGATCCAGGCATCGAAGATCTCCCCCAGCATGGCGGCCGCGCTCTGGCGAGCCACCTCGCTCTGACCGGTCAGGTAGGCCACCGCAGCGGCCAGGTCGGCGGGAGCCGGCGCGCACTCGCGATGGGAGCGAAGCTCGGCGAGCATCGCCTCACGCGCTTCGTCCTCCCGCGAGGGCGAGGTGGCGATGTAGGTGATCAGCCCGCCCACCTGGCGCCGTTGCCAGGGGTAGGCCGCCACCGTGTAGGCCAGCGAGCGGCGATCCCGGAGGGCCTCGAAGAGCTTGCCTCCCAGCCCTCCACACCAGGCCGACCAGACCTCGGCCACGTGCCGATCGGGGGCGCGACGGTGCGGCCCGGGGAAGAGCATGGCCAGCGCCGTCTGCGCCTTGTCACGTTCTTCCACCCGAACAGTGACCGCCTCGGACGGCTCGGCCTGCCCCTCGTGTCCGACGGACACGGCGCGCGCGGCGGGGTATCCGGCAAACGACCCGGCCAGGTCGGAGGCCGCGCGCTCGGGATCGAAGTCGCCCACGGCAACCACGGTCACCCGGCCCTGCCCGATCATCGCCTGGTGCCAGGTGCGCACGGCCTCCGGGGTCAGGCTGCCGACCGTCTCGGGATGGCCGTGCAGCGGCAGGCCGTAACCCCGCTCCCCAAAGGCCGCGGCGTAGGCGAGCTGCATGGGCCGGCGGAACATGTCGTCGGCCAGGCGCGCGGCATCTTCCGCCAGTAGGCCGCGTTCAGTCAGGATGGCCTCGGACTCGAAGCGCGGAGCGCGAAGCACCAGCTCGAGCAGCGCGGCGGCGCGGGCGAGGTGCTCCACCAACACCGTGGTGGAGAATCCGAACCAGTCGGCTGAGACGCTGCTGCCCAGGGTCCCACCCAGGCCCTCGACGGCGTCGGCCAGGCCCGCCGTGTCGTAGGGACCCGCGCCCCGGACGGCACTCCGGACCGCCAGCGCGCCCAGCCCGGCCTCGGCGGCAGCCTCCGCGCGAGTTCGCGCGCGGAACACCGCAATGGATGCGGTAGGAACCGCCGGGCGGCGCCAGAGCAGCAAATCGACCCCGGGCAGCTCTACGTGAAGCACTCCGGCGGTGGTCTGCCCGCCGATGGCGCGCGGTGGGGGTGCCATGAGCGGCAGGCCGGGGGCCGGTGGGGTCCGCGCGGGACCGCGGACGTCGAACGCGGCAGCGAGCCGGTCGACGTCCAGGGCCCCGGCATGCCCGCGGGGGACATAGGCCACGGCGGCGACCGCCTGGGGATCGAGATGCGCGGCGACCGCCCGGCGTATTTCGTCGGGCGGGACCCGCAGCATCCGTTCGTATTCCTCGTCGAGCAGCCCCGCGTGCGAGAGGGCTTCCGCCGCCGCCAGCTCGGAGGCACGCCCTTCGGCCGACTCAAAACGCCGGGCCCACCGGGCGCGAAGCAGCGTTCGCACGCGCTCCAGCTCGGCCGCGGTGGGACCGTTACGGCACAGGGCGATCAGCTCGGCGGCGATGGCGCGGAGCGCGGGGTCAAGCCGGGTCGCATCCAGTTCCGCGCCGATGGAGAAAACCCCGACCTCCGTGGGCGAGAAGTGTCCGGCGCCCACGGAGCTGACCACCCCGGTCTCGCGCAACGCGCGGTAGAGGCGGCTGGAGCGTCCGAGGGAGAGCACGGCGGCTCCCAGCTCGAGCGGAATGGCCTGGGGATGCAGGGACCCCACGCCGCGCCAACCGAGCGTCAGGTGGGTCTGCCGGACGTCGCCCTCGACCGTTCGGGCGTGCCGCTCCCGGCGCGGAGGCTCCGCCGGCGACAGATTCTCCGCGCCGGGAGCGGCGGCCCAGTCGCCGTAGAGATCGCGCGCGACGGCCAGCGCCTGGTCCGGGTCCACCCCGCCGGCGATCGCGACCATGGTTCGCTCCGGCACATAGCGGGTCCTATAGTAGCGCTCCAGGTCCTCGCGCCGAAGTCGAGACAACCCTTCCTCCGTACCGATGCGCCAGCGCCGGATCCGGTGGTGGTCGTAGAGCAGCTGGTGCAGGGTTTCCTGGGCCACGGCGCCCGGCGAGTCGAGCTTGCGCCTGGCCTCCTCGATAATCACGACGATCTCCCGGGCCAGCTCCTCCGGATCGAGCGCGGCGTGGCGGAGGGCGTCCGCCTGGATGGTGAGGGCTTCCCGCAGGCCGCGCGCCGGCAGGACCACGTAGTAGGCCGTGTAGTCGTACGAGGTGGCGGCGTTCAGGTAGCCGCCGGCGGCCTTCGTTTCGCGCGCGATCGCCCCGACGCCCCGGCTCGGCGTGCCCTTGAAGAACATGTGCTCCAGCACGTGCGAGATCCCGGCCCATTCGTCGGGCTCGTCGAAAAACCCGGCCCGGACGCGTGTGACGGCGGCCACGGCGGGCGACCCCGGGACCGGCTGGACCAGCAGGGTGAGGCCGTTGGGAAGGACCTCGCGACGGACGCCGCGCGTCCAGAGGGGAGAGAGCGCCATGCGATCGCCGCAAGATACCCGGGCGAGCGCGGCGGCCAGAGCGGGGGCTACTGGACGATCCGCACCACTCCCGCGGCCGCGCTGCCGCGGAGGAACGCTTCGGCGTCCGTCACCGGGATGACCACACCGGTCTCCGTGCGTCCATTCAGCGCCAGGCCCGACATGAACTCATCGAGCGTGGCGTTGGCCCAGGCGCGATCGGTGGCCTTGAGCTGGGCAAGGATCTCCTCCCAGGACCCTCGCAGGGTGTGCCCCGACAAGGTCACCACCACATGGTACTCGACCAGGGACGGGCGCTTCTGCATGGCGGGCAGCTCGCTCACCAGGGCCCCGAAGAGCTCGAGCTGGTTGGGATCGCGAATCGCCCCGTCGGCCTGCTGGCTCTCGACCTCGGCCAGCAGCTCGTCGACAGCGGTGGGCTCGCCGGCCACCTCGGCCAGCCGCGCATACCAGGGCGCCAGCTCGGGATCGTCGTCGGCGAGGCGATAGACCGTCTTGCGCAGCTCGATGGTGCGCCAGAGTCCGAGGTCGTCGAAGTGGTCCTGCGGGTCGACCCGGCTGAAATGGATCAGCGCGGCCTCGGTCTCTCCCCGGTCGTAGAGCACATTGGCGAGATAGATGCGCGCTTCGGCGTATTGCGGGTCGAGGGAGAGCGCCCGGCGCAGCCAGTAGAATCCGTCGGGGTCCCGTCCCAGCCGATGGCAGGCGTACCCCACGCAGGCCGACGCATCAGCCGAGTCCGGGTGGGCGGTGGCGGCCAGCTCGAAATAGCGGTGGGCCTGGGGCAGGAGCCCGTCGCGGAACAGGGCCCTCCCGATCTGGAGCATCAGCTCGTGGTCGTCGTGCAGCCCGAGCGCCAGGATCCGCTCGAACGCGGCGAGGGCCGCGCCGCGCTCGCCCAGCCGGAGCAGGGCCTCACCCAGGCCGGCGAGGGCATCCTCGTGGTCCGGCTCCAGCCCGAGCGCGGCCTCGAACCCCCGGCGCGCCCAGGCGAATTCCTCGCGGGCGAGCTGCGCGTAGCCGGCGCCGACCCGGAGTTCGACGGCGTTGGGATAGAGCCCGATGCCGTCCTTCAGGATCGCGAGCGCTTCGTCGTATCGGCCTTCGTTGTAGAGCTGGTGTGCGCGTTCGTCGTACTCGTCGGAGCTGAGAAAGGCATCCGACATGCCGGCGATCTCCTCGCGAGGGGGGATGCCACTAGATAACAATTCTCGCGGGCGCCAACAAGAGCCGGTTCAGCGACAGGCGGCGGGGACCTCGATTCGGTGGGCCTCCGAACGCTGCTCGACCCGGCTCCGAATCCTCTGCGCGGCGTTGGTTCCGCGCAGGTCGGACTCGATGATCACGCTCCGGGTCCAGGCTGCGGGTCCCCGGGTTACGTCCCAGGCGACCTGCCCGCGGTCCTCGCTGTGCTGACCGCGCACCAGCAGCGTGTCGCCGCGCGCGTAGGTGGAACGCCGCCATGCGAACCGGGCCAGCCGCCGATCGTCGGCGGCGCTGTCGCTCAGGCGCCGGATCTCCAGCCCCGCCGAGTCGCTCCAGGCCGCGCCGAGCTCAAGCGGCACCGGCGGCAGGGGAGGAAAGAAGTCGAGCAGCAGATCGGAGAGGTCGCTCACCTGCCGGATGGCGTCGGGAAGGAAGGGCCGGGTCTCGATCCGCGCCGCGCCATCGGAGGCCAGCACGACCCACCAGCGTCCACCGATCAGGCCGTCCGTGTCGGGGACCAGGACCCCGAAGGGTCCCTCTCGCCGCAGCGCCAGCGAGTCATACCACGCCTCGACGCGCCGCCCGCCGTCCGCGGCGCGTCCCCGCACGTACAGCACCCCCTCCCGCGCCAGCGACTCTTCCTGCCGGCCGCCCGGCCCCTGGAGCCGGGTCACGGTCTTCACGGATTCATGGAAGGAGGCACAGGCCAGGTCGACCGTGGCGTAGGTTGGCGCCGCCTGCTGGGGAAGGACCAGGCCGGCCACGCCAAGCCACGCCGCCGCGGCCAGCCGTGGACCCATCCCCTGGGGCGGGAGAGGCATCGTCCTGAATCGTCCTGAATCGTCCTGAATCGTCCCCTACCGTCCTGAGCCGCCCTCCATGAAAGGATATCGGTACTCCAGCGGAGGGACGAAGGTCTCCTTGATCGTCCGGGGCGACACCCAGCGCACCAGATT
>Ga0299906_10003850_pt1 | contig 12341 bp, 8 predicted proteins | sample RVTome_14_FD_200259 | JGI IMG/M metagenome (GOLD analysis project Ga0299906, IMG submission 200259) | Soil microbial communities from uranium-contaminated site in the Upper Colorado River Basin, Wyoming, United States - RVT145D125 (version 2) ...
CATCGTATCGCCTGGTGCCGACCCCAGCCAGATCGTGCTGGTCTACCAAGCCGTGAAGCAAATCGAACAGCCTGGAGCAGGACATATCGATATTTTGACGGCAGCAGGCATTATGGGCAACAGCCAGCTCTTCACCTATCAGAACATCGACGGTACGCGCCGTGAGGTTGCCAGTCGCTTTCGGCCTAGTGGTGCAACCAGCTACGGCTTCGAACTGCTAGACGATTACGATCCTGCCTTTCCTCTCATTATCGATCCAGTGATTTCCTTTGCAACGTACTGGGGATCTGGAGGTGCCAACAGCCGCTCAGTATCGATTGACAAAGCCAGCTTCATTTATATATCCGGCGGTAGCTCCAGCCTAAGCTGGCCGACGACGCCGGGTGCCTATGATACTATTCATAGTGGAACGAACTGGCCAGACGCTACCGTTGCCAAGTTTGATGTAAATGGTAACCTGGTCTGGTCGACGCTCATCGGAGGCCAGGGCGAGGATTATGCCTACGTCTCCTCCGTCAACGACCAGGGCGAACTCTACCTCGCCGGACGCGCCGGCTCAGGCTTCCCCACCACACCCGGCGCCTTCGACCGTTCCTTCAACGGCGGCTCCCGCAACGGAACCATTCACGACGCCACCGACTGCTTCGTCACCAAAGTCTCGGCCAACGGAGACCGCCTCGAATACAGCACCTTCATCGGCGGAAGCAGCAATGACAACTGCCGCGCCATCCACCTCTTGCCCAACGACGAAGTCATCGTCGGCGGAGGCAATACCAACTCACCCAACCTGCCCGTGACCCCCGGCGCCTACAAACGCCAACTCGGCGGCGCCCAGGACAGCTGGGTAGCCAAGGTCGCCGCCGACGGCAGCACGCTGCGCTGGCTGACCTATTTCGGACCCAACAATGACCGCCAACCCGATGAGACCATACGGGCCCTCGGTGTCGATGCCTCGGGCAATGTCTGGATTGGCGGGACAACCGACGGCACGGATCTGGTGACCACCCCGGATGCTTTTCAGCGCAATCGCGGCGGGGGCAGCAACGAGGCCTACATTGCCAAGCTCTCGGGCGACGGGCGCAACCTGGTCTATCTCTCCTGGCTCGGTGGAAGCGCCACGGAAGACATCGAAACCGAGGGGGTCTCCGACGCGGCGGGGAACTTCTACGTGGCCGGGAGCACGCGTTCGTCGGATTTTCCGGTGACGCCGGGAGCTTTTCGGACGAATCTTTCGGGGCCGATGGACGGGTATGTGGCCAAGATCAACAACGATGGCAGCCTGGGATTTGCGACTTTTTATGGGGGGTCGTATGCGGGTCAGTATAACAACGAGAACTTTTTTGGTCCAGTGGTGGATCCCCAGGGCAACGTGTATGCGACGGGTCGATTCCGGTCGGTGGATTTGCCGGTGACGTCGGATGCGTATCAGGGCCACAAGGCGGGAGCCAATGATGGTTCCCAGGACGCGGTCTTGGCGGTGTTCAGCGGGGACGGGAGTGCGTTGTTATACGGGACGTACTTTGGGGGTGGTGGATTGGATCACGGGCGTCACGTGGCGGTGCATCCGGGGGGTGATTTCGTGGTGATCATCGGGGAGACCAACTCCACCAACCTGCCGCTGAACAACGCTTCGCAGTCGACGCCGTCGGGCGCTTACCTGGCGAAGTTTACCATCAACGGTACGGGTGGGCCGGCACCCACCCCCAACGTACCCCCGGCCGTTGCCCTTACTTCGCCGGTCCATGGAGCCGTCTTCACCGCCCCGGCGTCCATCGCATTGGCCGCCAATGCGAGCGATAGTGACGGCACGGTGAGCAAGGTGGAGTTCTTCAACGGCTCAACACGGCTGTCCACGGACACGTCGGCACCGTACACCTATACCTGGAACAACGTGGCGGCGGGGACCTATGCGCTCACCGCTAAGGCGACTGACGATGACGGAGCTACGACCGTGACCAGTTCCGCCAGCATCACGGTGCAGCAGGCACCGCCGCCGCCGACGGGCACCCAGCACGTCGTCGGCCTGATTGCAGGGTGGAACCTGGTGTCTACCTACACTGACCCCCAGGATCCCGGCATGAACGCGGTTTTCGCCGGAATCATGGGTAATCTGGTCGAGGTCCGCGATGAGCACGGCGGGGTCTATCGGCCCGGCGGGACGAACACCATCGGCTCCTGGAATCCGCGAGAGTCGTACATGGTCAATGTTCAGAGCGCCGTTTCGCTGACGTTTGAGGGCGCGCTGCTGAATCCCGGCAGCACCCCCATCTCGCTGGATGCCGGCTGGAACCTGGTGCCGTATCTGCGCAATACGAGCATGCCTGTCGACCAGGCTGTTGCGTCCATTGCGTCGCGCCTCGTCATGGTCAAAGATGAGCATGGGCGGATTTACGATCCAGCCTTCGGCATCAACACCATCGGCAATCTACAGCCCGGCCAGGGGTATAAGATCAACGTGAGCCAGGGCACGACGCTCACGTATCCCGGCAACGGCAACATGCCCCGGTCCCTGGAAGCAGGCGCGTCGGAGACGCTCCCGGTAAGGCCGGCCCGTAGTGCGGCACCCGGCCGCAGTAACGAGCGGCAATAAGCCCGGCGCAATCTCCGACGTGTGATAAAAGGGCCTGCTGCTTCCCGGATGCTCCGGAAGCAGCAGGCCCTTTCCTTATTCTTGTGCGAAACTGTTACGGCCTTCCGCTATCTTGGGACGCAACAGCCTACCGCGTCAACAAGAACGAGCCCCATCGATCTATGCAGCCCTCAAGGCGGATGCAGGCCGTGCAACCCCCGATCATTGCCGTGGTGGCGGACCTGATACGGACCAACCCCGGCACGATCTCACTCGGGCAAGGCGTAGTCCATTATCCACCGCCCGGTCAGGCCGTCGAGCGGATGGTGGAGGCGATGGCCCTTCCCGAGCGCCACCGATACGGTCACGTCGCCGGCATTCCTTCGTTGCTCGAACAGCTCCGTGCCAAACTGGAGGCGGAGAACGGTATTGCCGTCGAGGAGGGCTACGACATCGTCGTAACGGCGGGGGGCAACATGGCCTTTCTCCATGCCGTCCTCGCCGTTGCAGATCCCGGCGATGAAATCATCCTGCAAGCGCCGTACTATTTCAATCATGAGATGGCGATTCGGATAGCGAATTGCCATCCCGTCCTGGTCCCGACGGACCCGGCGTATCAGGTACAACCTGAAGCGATCCGCGAGGCCATCACCGAACGGACGCGCGCGGTCGTGACGGTCTCGCCCAACAATCCCACGGGGGCCGTCTACGACGAAACGTCCCTGCGGGCCGTCAATGCCCTGTGTGCCGCGCACGGGCTGTATCACATCAGCGACGAGGCGTACGAGTATTTCACCTATGAAGGCATCCCGCACTTTTCGCCCGGTGCTATCCGGGGTGCCGCCGCCCATACGCTGTCCCTGTATTCGCTGAGCAAAGCGTACGGCATGGCGGCCTGGCGCATCGGGTACATGGTCATCCCCCGCGTATTGCGGTCCGCCGTGGAAAAGGTGCAAGACACCAACGTGATCTGCCCGCCGGTGCCCAGCCAGTATGCAGCCCTGGGTGCCCTGGAGGTCGGCGCCGTCTATTGCCGCCGCTACCTGGCGCCGATGGCGGACGTGCGCACCCTCGTGCTGGATGAACTCGCGCAGCTAGACCCCCGCATCATCGTCCCGCCGGTCGAAGGGGCGTTCTACGTGTTTGCGCGGGTCGATACGGACCTGGACGCGCTGACGCTCACGCGCCGGCTGATTGAGGCGTATCGCGTAGCCGTGATTCCGGGTACTACCTTCGGTATGACGGACGGCTGCTACCTGCGCATTGCCTACGGCGCGCTGGAGAAGGAGACGATGGCCGAGGCGATGGGGCGGTTGAAGGAAGGGCTCGTTACCATCGTGGGATGCTGATTGGGATGCGGGGAGCGGCAGGTGGTGGGGGGGCGCGATAAGCGCGTGGCGGTGGCGGGAGGGCAGTTGCTCAGCCATACCGTGAACCTGCATCAACGCTGGAACAGGCGCTCGTAGTGTTCAGAGGGCAGGAGGACGCCGCCACTTTCCGTGTAAAACGAGGGGTCGAGCTGGAAAAGCCCCTCGTACACCTGGGTCCACGAAGCGCCCGCTTTCGGATGATAGCGAACCATACGGTCCCAGTTGCTGTAGTTCTGATGCCCGTTGGTTTCCAGCAACCCCGCCTGTAGGCCGGGCAAAGGCGCCAGCCGGGCGGCGATGTTCTTGTTCCAGTCGACCAGGATCGGGTTGACGGTCAGGTCGGCACAGAGGCAGGCGGCTCCGTGTTCGTGCGCGGCCTGGGCCATCTTCATCGTCATGCTCAACGTCTTGGCGACGGCTTTGAGCGCGATCACGCGGTAGCCCATCTCGATGCGCTGAATGACGTCTTCGTCGGTATGCGCGCTCTCGTCGGCGGCGACCGGCACGCCCAGGTTGCTCACGTCCACGTGCAGATTCTCGGGGAAAGGCTCTTCGAGCACGGCGATCTGTTCCAGGGCGCCGATCTGGTCCGCATGGTCGAGCAAGCGCAGCAGGGTTTCGCGGGTTTCGTAGCGTCCGTTGGCGTCGAAATAATAGGGGAGTTTGCCGTGGGCCGTGTGGGCCGTTTCGAGCGGCCCGAGGGTGGCGTGGATCGCCGAAAGCCGCTTTTTGTCTTCCGCCAGCATCTCCGCCTGGGTGCCGGGCTGGCCGAGCTTGATCTTTAAGAAGAAATAGCCCTGCCGGGCCAGCGCCTCCATCTCTTCGACCGGGATCGTATAGGCAATCGTCGGCACGCTCACGACCTGCTCGTGGCGATGGCTCAGGCCGGGCCGGTAGGCCGCCGGGATCATCGCGTCGAATGTGCGTAGCCCGGTTTCCGCTGCGTAGAGTACCCAGGCGGCGTTGTCCACCGGGACCAGTGCGTTGAGCGCAAAGGTCTTCCGCAGATCCGAATGCCCGGTGATCTTTTGCCCGTAGGCGTAGACGTCATCGAGGAGGGCTTCCTGCAAGGCGATGGGCGTCTGAAAAGACATCCCGTTGGCCCGTTGCAGCGCATATTCCGTGAGGGCATACATCAGGGCATTACCTCCGCTCTCCGCATGGGAGGCAAAGACCCGCGCATCCGACCACAGGACGCTCTGAGTGCCCAGGCCGATGCCGTGGCGGCCCGACGCGCTTTCCATCAGCGCCGCACTCTGCCACAGTTCGGTGAGGTAGCCGCCTTTGAAGCCGAAAGGCCGTACCAGCGGTTCGCGTTCGAAGTCGGCATCTACGCGGTTGATCGTGATCATGGAAGAAAGGGGAGGGCGGACGGTATTCGGCGTGGGTGTTGGACGGGCCGCGAACGGAGCCAGGGCAGGGACGCCGGCGAGGGCACCGGCCCGTATCAGAAAATCACGCCGGGAGAAGGAGGGATCGAAAGGGAGAGGCATACGGCTTCCGGGCTGGATGCAAACACGGTAATCAACGGCGGGCAGGGCAAGCGTATCGTGGAGCGGTCTTTCAGGAAGACGGAGCCGGGGTAGGGCGGGCGCACACTCATAGGGTGCTCTTGTATGGGTGTTGCCGCACGTCCTTGACGCCTATGAGCCCCATCCGGAACACCCGGCCTCGTCCATCTTTGCGCTACAATGCGTATATTCGTGTATAGTTGAACAAAAAACAAACAGTTAGGCTGGAGGCAGTGGCATGGCTAACCGCATGGAGCTTACGGTCAATGGCACCGCGTACCAGATCGAGGTGGATGCGGAACAACGGTTGCTCGGCGTCTTGCGCGATGTGCTGGACCTGACCGGCAGCAAGTACGGCTGCGGCGAAGGGGAGTGCGGCGCCTGTACGGTGCTGGTCGACGGGACGCCTATCCGGGCCTGTCTCTCCTCGGTAGGCGAGGCCGTGGGAAAGCAGATCACGACGATTGAAGGGCTGGCGCAGGACGGCCGCCTGCACCCGCTGCAAGAGGCTTTCCTGGAGGTCGATGCCTTTCAATGCGGGTACTGCACGCCGGGCTTGATCGTGTCCGGCGTCGCCCTCCTGAACAGCAACCCGGCGCCCACCCGGCGCGAAGTGGTCGCCTTCATGGAGGGGCATGTATGCCGTTGCGGCACCTATCCCCGCATCCTCGCCGCCATCAACAAAGCCGCCGACGCACTCAAAGCAGGTTGATCATGGACGCGCAGCATCCCTCAGAGCACCCCTTCGAGCCGGAACGGTACGAACGCTACGCCGAACCGGTCTATCGCTTCAACGTGAACCGGCGCCAGTTCTTCAAACTCTTCGGCGGGGGTCTGGCCGTCGTCTGCGTCGGTACCGGTGCCCTGGCGCTACAGCCATCGGACGGGGCGAACGACCCCGCGCCCACCGCACTGCCGGACGACATCGGATCCTGGCTCCACATCGGCGAAGACGGCACGGTGACCGTCTACACGGGTAAAGTCGAGGTAGGCCAGAACATCCGCACGTCGCTGACGCAGGCGGTGGCTGAGGAGTTGCGTGTGCCGGTGGAGGCCGTCCAGCTGGTGATGGGCGATACGGACCTCACGCCGTATGACCGGGGGACGTTCGGAAGCCGGACGACGCCCACCATGGCGCCCCGGCTTCGGAGCGCCGCCGCCGCCGCCCGCGAAGTGTTGATCGACCTGGCGGCCGAGACCTGGCAGGCGGATCGCGGCGCGCTCGTCGTGGCGGCGGGGAAGGTGACCCATCCCGCCACCGGTCGGTCGGTCGCCTTCGGCGCGCTCACCCAAGGGCAGAAGCTCGTGCAGACTATCGCCGCCGACGCGCCCGTCACGCCGGCCACGCAGTGGAAAGTAGCCGGCACGTCGGTGCCCAAGGTCGGCGGCCGGGCCTTCGTGACCGGCGAACACCGGTACGTGTCGGATATGAAGCTGCCCGACATGCGTTACGGAAAGATCCTTCGCCCTCCGGCTTTCGGGGCTACCTTACGATCGCTCGATGCCGGCCGGGCAGGGGCCATGGACGGCGTGACGGTGGTGCACGACGGGTCCTTCGTCGGAGTGGCGGCTCCGGATCCACAGACCGCCGCGCGCGCCGTCGCGGCGATGCGGGCCGAATGGGACGTCCCGCCCCAGCCGTCGCGGGCCGAGCTGTTCGACTATTTGAAGGAGCACGCGGCAGCGGGGCGGGGCGGGCGAGACAGGCACGTCACAGGCGACGTCGAGCAGGGCCTGGCGGCGGCCGACGAGACGCTGGCGCACACCTACACGATCGATTTCATCGCGCACGCGCCGCTGGAGCCCCGTGCGGCCCTGGCGCAGTGGGCCGGCGACAAGCTGACGGTATGGACGGGCACCCAGCGTCCGTTCGGGGTGCGCAGCGAACTGGCCGAGGCGTTTCGGATACCGGAAGAGCGCGTCCGCGTGATCATGCCGGACACGGGCTCGGGCTACGGGGGTAAACATACGGGCGAGGCGGCCGTCGAGGCGGCGCGGCTGGCCCGGGCCGCCGGGAAGCCGGTCAAGCTCGTGTGGACGCGCGAGGAGGAATTCACCTGGGCCTATTTCCGTCCCGCCGGCGTGATCGAGGTTCGTAGCGGCGTTCGTCGCGACGGCACGGTTACGGCATGGGCGTTCCACAACTACAACTCGGGCGGTGCGGCAATCGAGACGCCCTACGTCGTTCCTAACCAGCACATCGCGTTTCATGCCGTCCAGTCGCCGCTACGCCAGGGATCCTATCGCGGCCTCGCTGCGCCGGCCAACGTCTTCGCGCGCGAGTCGCAGATGGATGCGATGGCGCGTCTGGTGTCGATGGATCCGCTTGCCTTTCGCCTCAAAAACCTCCGGGACGCCCGGTTGCAGGCCGTCTTCGAAGCGGCGGCCGAGGCCTTCGGATGGCGCCGGGCAAAGCCGGCGCCGGGGCACGGGTTCGGCATCGCCGGGGGCGTGGACAAAGGCGGCTACGTCGCCACGTGCGCCGAAGTCGCCGTCGATCGGGCCAGCGGGCACGTCCAGGTAGTCCGCGTCGTCGCGGCTTTCGAGTGCGGCGCCGTCGTCAACCCCGATCACCTGAAGAACCAGGTCGAAGGCAGCATCATCCAGGGCCTCGGCGGGGCGCTGTTTGAATCCATCGACTTTGCCGACGGCAGGGTTCTCAACCCTCGTTTCTCGCGCTACCGGGTGCCGCGCTTCAGCGACACGCCGCTCCTCGACGTTATCCTGCTCGACCGCAAGGATCTGCCGTCGGCCGGGGCCGGAGAGGCACCCATCATCGGCATCGCTCCCGCCGTCGGCAATGCGATCTTCGACGCTACCGGCATCCGGCTACACACCCTCCCGATGGCGCCGCACGGGCTGGAAACATAACGGAGGGCGTGCCGGGGCTCGCTATCCGTCCCGGTCGCCGAAGACAAAAAGATCGCCGATGGATTGGTGGAGGTAGTTGCGGCGGATGGCCTCTCCGAACACGGACGCCACAGAGAGCACATGCAGCTTGGGATGGCGCTTTTCCGGGGCGATATGGACCGTATCGGTCGTTACAATCTCCGTGATCTCGGGGACGGCGGCCAGGCGTTCCAGCCCTTCGCGCACGAAGACGCCGTGCGTGCACAGGACCCACACCTCTTCGATGCCCTGGTCTACGAGCAGTTTGGTGATTTCGAGGATCGTGCTGCCCGTGGCGATTTCGTCGTCGTAGACGAGGGCACGCCGGTAGCCCTGGAGCTGAGGGCCGATGACCTGGCTGATGTGCACCTCGGTGTCGGAGCGGCGCTCCTTATGCCCGGCGGCTACCGGTAACCCCAGGTCTCTGGCGAAGCGGGCGGCCGATTTGGCCTGCCCCATATCCGGGGAGACGACGAGCGTATCCGACAGGTCTCGCTGCTGAAAGTATTGCGTAAAGACGGGCCGGCTGCTCAGCGGGTCCGCCGGGATGCCGAAAAAGCCGTGCACCTGGGGCGAATGCAGCATCATCGTCATCACGTGCGTCGCGCCGGCTGTTTGCAGGAGGTCGGCCACGAGGCGGGCGGTGATGGAGATACGCGGCGCATCTTTCTTGTCCGAACGGGCAAAGGAGAAATAGGGGATGATGGCATGGATTTCATTGGCCGAGGCGGCGCGGGCAATATCCAGCATCATCATCAACTCCATCAGGTAGTCGTTGACGGGCGGCGAAAGGGATTGGACGATGAAGACCTTGCGCGAACGGACGCTGGCGCCGAGCTGGATGTAGAGGTTGTCGTTGCTGAAGCGGGTGATATGGGTTTTGTCGAGCGATACGCCTACCGCGTCGGCGATGTCGGCGGCGAGGTCGGGGTGGGAGCTGCCGCTGAAAAAGCGTATGTCTCCAGGGTCAATGGTGGTAGTCGGCATCGTAAATCTCGATAGGCTCCGGGCCAGTAAAATAGCCGATCTGCGCGTGACTTGTGCAACCGGGAGGATGCTTTGATGGGTTGATGTACCGAGAAAGGCCGGAGATGGAGCAGGGGTTACAGCACGGCTTCGAAGTAGCGTGTGCCTTCGTTGGGGTTGTGACGGTACGGCGGGATCTCGTAAAACCCGAGCTTCGGATACAACTGCTGCGCGGCCTGCATGCTCGGTATCGAGTCGAGCCGCATATGGGTGTAGCCGAGCCGCCGGGCCCGGCCGAGCGTGGCCTCGGCGAGCGCCCGGCCGATGCCCTGTCCCCGGAAAGGAGGGTGTACGTACAGGCGCTTCATCTCACAGATCGATCCCTCCTCCCGGCGTATCGCGACGCAGCCGACGGCGGTGCCTTGCTGATAGGCGACCAGCAAGCCGCCCTGCGGAGCCGCATAGGCGCCCGGCAACGTATCCAGTTCGGCTTTCGAGGTCGCCAGAGCCGGGTCGCCGGGGCGCGAGGCGAAGTAGGCTGCAATCAACCGCCGCGCATCGTCCAGCGGAGCGCCTTGCTCTGCGGACAGAATATGTAGCCCGGCTACGGGTATCATGGCTGCTCCGGCAGGAAGTCTTCGATGGGCGCTTGAGGGCGCTGTGAAAGTGCACTACGAGCATGGTGTCGCGGTCGTTTCGATCGACCTGGGCCTGGAGCCCCCTCGAAGCTTTTCTGGGCGGTTGGGTGCCGGAAAGCAGCATTCACAGCCCCGAGGTTGTCCCTGGCTACATGGAGCATGCCGTTGGCTGGAAAACCCTTTCCCGAAACGGAGAGGCCCCGTAGGTTAGCACACGCACAGCTCGGGGCACGTCGAAGAAGCCCTCGGAGGTGTGTGGCTAAAACCATGACGGTCCGATCGGGTGGAGGGTGGGTCTCCATGTGATCGGACCGTATTTGTTCGGGGCTTGCCGCCGGCACCGAGGCACATCGGGAAAGGCATTTTCGCATGCCTGACCAGGCATTTTTTCATGCCCTCCAACGCGCCATTGCCTGCTTCTATCAGACAACTCGCTGCCTGCATCGACTGCTGGCTAGTGCAACTTCACAGGAGTTTTTAGGAAACAGCGGTCGAAACACAAGCGGCTACTTCGAACGAGGTTGGCAGATCCTTGTAGACATACCGTTTTCGAGTGTGTTCGATAAGCCAACATCTCTTGTGAAGTTGCACTAGGGACAGGAGGTATTTCGCTAGAAAGGGCTTTATCGATGGGCGAGCGGCTAATACACTCTCGCCTGGACTCTTGCAAAGGACTGCATCGCCGGCCCGGCGCGCTATGGTTTTCCTCGTTCCATCGCCCACCCTTTGAACGCATGGAGCGAGCAACTTTGACTGCCACAAAACCACAGGAGGATCCACTCACATGACACACAAGCGACTACCTACCAGCGGCGTATACTGCGTGATGAAGAGGAAGCATTGCAATACTACACTACGCCTTTTGCTGCTGGCCGGGCTGCTAATCGGGCTCGTCTACCAACCCGCCCAGGCCCAGAGCGTCAGCAACTGTGACCGCGCCCTCGGCGAGGCCTACCTCGACGTCAACAACGTACGCGCGCGCATCCTCAACGGCGGCGGCCTCTTCTACCGAGGCGAACCCCACGTCTACGAGGTCCCCAAAGGCTCCGGATCCAACGCCATCTTCGCCTCCGGCATCTGGCTCGCCGGACAGGTCGGCGGTCAACTCCGCGCCGCCGCCACCCGATACGGCGAGTGGGAGTTCTGGGCCGGACCCCTCGACGAAAACGGCAACGCCCCCACCGACTGCTCGGTCTTCGACCGCGTCTTCAAGGTCAGCCGCCACGACGTCGAGGAGTACGAAGCCACCGGCGCGGCCATCCCCAACCTGCGCGACTGGCCCACGGGCCTCGGCGCCCCCACGCTCGCGCCGCCCGACAACGGCATCGATGACGACGAGGACGGCGAGATCGACGAACAGGGCGAACTCATCCGCTTCGACATCACGGTGCCCCTGGCCCAGCGCCTCGAGCGCCGGGTCAACCTGGCCGGCGGCGAGCGCCCGGCCCTCCTCGGCGATCAGTCCATCTGGTGGGTCATGAACGACCGCGGCAACTCCCACGGCTCGACGGGTGCGCCGGCCGTCGGTGTGGAGGTGCACGGCATCGCCTTCGCCTTCAACACGGCCGGCGACATCGGCAACACGACCTTCTACAAGTACAACATTTTCTACAAGGGCAACGTGCCGCTGGAGAACGCCTACCTGGGCATTTTCTCGGACCCGGACCTGGGGGATTTCGCCGACGATTTTGTGGGATCGGACACGACGCTCGGTGTCGGCTACGTTTACAACTCGGACAACGAGGACATCTCGGGGGAGGGTTACGGCACGCCTCCTCCGGCGGCGGGGTACGATTTTTTCCAGGGTCCTATCGTGCCGTCGGTGGGGGACACGGCGAAGGTGAGCGGTCGCCTGGTGCCGGGCTTTCGTAATCTGGGGATGACGCACTTCGTCTACTACAACAACGGCGGCTGCGTGATCTGCGACCCGAGCACGGGCGAGGACTACTACAACTACATGCGGGGTCGGTGGAAGGACGGCCAGCCGGTGACCTTCGGCGGCAACGGGCGCGACTTCTCGACGACGCCGGTCGACTTCATGTACGCCGGCGACCCGGTCACGGGCCAGGGCTGGTCGGAGTTCAACCCGGCGGGCGACGGCTCGCAGCCGGCGATCGACCCGGGCGACCGCCGCTTCGTCATGTCGACGGGGCCCTTCACGATCAACCCCGGCGACCAGCAGGAGATCGTCTTCGGGCTCGTCTGGGCCATCGGCGCCGACAACCTCGACTCCGTCACGAAGCTCCGTCAGGCCGACGCGCTGGCCCAGGCAGCCTTCGACGTCAACTTCGAGTTGCCCTCGCCGCCGGCAGCCCCGGCCGTCAGCGTCACCGAACTCGACGGGCAGGTCATCCTCGAATGGTCGAACTCGGCGCGCTCGAACAACTACCTTGAGAGC
>Ga0299906_10003853_pt1 | contig 12336 bp, 13 predicted proteins | sample RVTome_14_FD_200259 | JGI IMG/M metagenome (GOLD analysis project Ga0299906, IMG submission 200259) | Soil microbial communities from uranium-contaminated site in the Upper Colorado River Basin, Wyoming, United States - RVT145D125 (version 2) ...
TCATTGGCGGCGCGCTCGCCGAGCCCTCCGCTCGCAACGGCGACGACGGCTCGCCATGATGGCGCCCCCGTGGCCCCCGAGCCCCACCCCCGGCGGCGCCGGATTCCACGAGAGTCATCAGGCGGCGGCGATGCGTACGGTGTTCGAGCAGGTGATTCCGCCCAAGCAGGGCCTCGCTGTGACGGTGCGGGCGGGGCAGCACCTGCGCGTCACCGATCTGGAGGGCAAGCAGGTGGTCGACATGGCGCTGTTCAACCTCGCGAATCCCCGCGAGAAGCTGTCGACCTCGTACTCGCGCACCCGGTACGTCCCCCGGCCGGGCGCCGAGTACGTGCCGCGCGACAAGCTCACCGAGGGCGACACCCTCATGTCGACGATCTGCCGCCCGATGATGACGATCGTCAAGGAGACGCCGGAGCCCAAGGGCGTCCACGACACCCACAATCGGATGTGCAACCGGTTCCTGTACGAGTCCCACGGCGTCGGGCCCCGCGACGGCTGCCACGAGAACATCGCCGGCGCGGTGAAGCCCTTCGGGCTGCTGCCCGAGGACATCCCCGACACGATGGACCTGTTCATGAATTACCACCACGACTGCGCGCGCGGGCGCTGGGTCATCGGCGAGCCGGTGTCCCGGCCGGGCGACTACATCGAGTTCCGGGCGGAGATGGACTGCATCGTGGGGCTCTCCAACTGCCCGCTCGACGTGCTGGCCCCCTGCAACGGCTACCACTGCACGCCCGTGAAGGTGGAGATCCTCGAGTAGTGGTGTGACGTTCCTCGCCGACCTCGCCCAGACGCTGATCAACGGCATCCTGCTCGGCGGGGTCTACGCGGCGGCGGCGGTCGGGCTCTCGCTGATCTTCGGCGTCAGCGGCATCCTCAACGCCGCCCACGGCGAGCTGGTGATGCTGGGCGCGTTCGCCACCTACTGGCTCTTCACCCTCTACCACGTCGACGCGCTCCTCACGCTGCCGGTCTCCTTCGCGCTGCTGTTCGCGCTCGGCTGGCTGCTCCAGTACTTCGTGCTGCACCGCACGCTCGGCCGGCCGCTGCTGCTCTCGCTGCTGGTCACCTTCGGCATCTCGCTCATCCTGCTCAACGTCGCCCTGCGGCTGTGGAGCGGCGATCACCGCATGATCCGCGTCCCGTACTTCGAGCACAGCCTGATCATCGGCCCCTTCATCGTGCCGCTCTCGCGGGTGGTCGCGTGCGTGGTCGGCATCGGCATGGTGGCGGGGCTCTCGTGGCTGCTCGCCTCCACCCGGCTGGGCCGGATGATCCGGGCCACCGCCCAGGACCTCGAGATGGCGCGGCTGGTCGGCGTGAATCCCCGGGCGATCTACGCGGTGACGTTCGGTCTCGGCGCCGGCGTCTCCGGGGTCGCCGGCTCGCTGATCGCGTTCTACGCCCCGGTGGAGCCCAACATGGGGCTCACGTTCACGCTGTTCGCGTTCGCCGTCGTCGTGCTCGGCGGGCTCGGCTACACCGCCGGCGTCGTCTGGGGCGGCCTGACGCTCGGCGTCGCCCAGGCGCTCACCGAGACGTATCTCGAGGCCGGGTTGTCGTTGCTCGTGGCGTTCTTCCTGCTGTACCTGATCCTGCGCTTCATGCCGGCCGGGATCATGGGCCGGGGACGGGTCGAGTAAGTGGCGCGCGCGCTCCTCGTCGGCGCCGTCCTCGTCCTGCTGGTCCTGCCGCTGGCGATCGGCCCCTATCCGCTGCGGGTCGCCACGGTCATCTTCATGTGGGCGGCGCTGGCCGGGAGCTGGAACCTGCTGGCCGGCTACGCGGGCGCGGTCGACCTCGGCCCGGTCGTCTACCACGGCATCGGCGCGTTCCTCACCGCCGCCGGCATGCTGAAGCTGGGGCTGCCGTTCCTGGTCGCCGTCGCGCTCGGCGGCGCGGTCGCCATGGCCATCGCCTACGCCGTCGGGGGGCCGACGCTGCGCCTGCGCGGGGCGTACTTCGCCATCGGCACGCTGGCGCTGGCGGAATCGGCGAAACAGCTCGCGCTCGCGTGGGATCGCCTGACCGGCATCCCGCTCACCGGCGGCAGCGCCGGCGTCTCGCTGCCGCTGGCCACCGGCTACCTGGTCTTCTACTACGTGATGCTGGCCGTGATGACGGCGGTCACCGCGGCCGCCTTCTGGCTGCGCGGGTCCAGGTTCGGCTACGGCCTGCGCGCCGTCGGGGAGAACGACCGGCTGGCCGAGGCCTCCGGCGTGGACATCCACCGGCTCAAGCGCCGGGTGTACGTCGGCAGCGCCCTGGCGATCGCGGTGACCGGGGGGACGGCGGGCTACTGGCTGTCCTACATCAATGCCGCCGAGGTGTTCGGGGCCTCGATCACGTTCCAGATGGTCGTCATGACGCTGCTGGGCGGCATCGGCACCCCGCTCGGCCCCGTGCTGGGCGCCACCTTCCTCACGCTGGTGTCCGAGTTCCTCGGCACCCGGTTCGTCTACCACTACCTCATCGCGATCGGCGTGATCATCGTCGCCATCTCGCTGTTCGCGCCCGCCGGCCTCGCCGGCCTGCTCGACCTCGCCCGGCGCCGGCGGCAGGTGGCGGCGTGAGCCTCCTCGAGGTGCGCGGCGTGACGCGGCGCTTCGGAGCGCTGGTGGCCGTGAACGCCGTCGACTTCGCGCTGGAGGAGGGCGAGATCCTCGCCATCATCGGGCCCAACGGTGCCGGCAAGAGCACGCTGTTCAACCTGATCGCCGGCCTCGACCGGCCGAGCGCCGGCGGCGTGCTCTACCGCGGCCGTCCGATCGCCGGCCTCGGCCCCGACGCCGTCTGCCGCCTGGGGATCGCCAAGACCTTCCAGATCCCGCAGCTCTTCCCCCGGCTCACGGTCGCCGAGAACGTCCTCGTCGGCGCGCTCTACGGCCGGGGCGCCGGGCTCGCCGCCGCCCGGCGCGAGGCGCGGGAGTGGCTGGCCTTCGTCGGCCTCGCCGACAAGGCCGAGCTGCCGGCCGAGACGCTGTCGGTGCCCGAGCGGCGGCGCGCCGACCTCGCCCGCGTGCTCGGCACCGGCGCCTCGCTCGTCCTGCTCGACGAGAACATGGCCGGCCTCAACCAGAAGGAGGTGGAGGCGGCCGTTGCGCTGCTGCGGCAGGTGCGCGAGCGCGGCCGGACGCTGATGGTGACCGAGCACATCATGCGGGCGATCCTGGGGCTCGCCGACCGCGTGGTGGTCCTCAACTACGGCGAGAAGATCGCCGAGGGCCGCCCGGACGCGGTCATGCGCGATCCGGCCGTCGTCAAGGCCTACCTGGGCGAGGCGTATGGCTGAGCCGCTGCTGGCGGTCGACACCGTGGACGCCGGCTATGGCGCGCTTCAGGTCCTGTGGGGCGTCACCCTGCGCGTGGAGGCGGGCGAGATCGTGAGCCTCATCGGCTCCAACGGCGCCGGCAAGACGACGGTCATCAAGGCCATCCTCGGCCTGGTGCCGCTCCGGCGGCGCCCCGGCGGCGCGGCCATCCGCTTCAAGGGCGAGCGCATCGACGGGCTGGCGCCCGAGCAGATCGTCCGGCGCGGCATCGCGGTCGTCCCCGAGGGCGCCCGCGTCTTCCCGGAGATGACGGTCCTGGACAACCTCCGGATGGGCGCGCTGGTGGAGCGGGCGCGGGCCGGCGAGGCGCAGTCGCTCGACGAGGTCTACGCGATGTTCCCGCGCCTGGCCGAGCGCCGCCGCCAGCTCGCCCGCACGCTGTCCGGCGGCGAGCGGCAGATGCTGGCCATCGGCCGGGCCCTGATGAGCCGCCCCGAGCTGCTCCTGCTCGACGAGCCGTCGCTGGGGCTGCAGCCGAGCCTGGTCAGGGCGATCATCGAGGCCATTCGCGAGATCAACCAGCGCGGCCTCACGGTGCTGCTCGTCGAGCAGAACGTCCACTTCTCGCTGCCGATCAGCCATCGCGCCTACGTCCTGGAGCAGGGGCGCGTCGTGCTGGAGGACGCCGGACCCGCGCTGCTGGAGAGCCCGCACGTGCGGCTCTCCTACCTGGGGGTGTGATGGACCTGATCGTGCGCCGGGCCCGCCGCCGTGGTGACCGGGCGCCCTGCGACATCGGCATCGAGAACGGCACGATCGCCGCGGTCGAGCCGGCCATCGTGGGGCGCGCCGGGCGGGAGATCGACGCCGGGGGCCGCCTCGTCACGCCGCCCTTCGTGAACCCCCACGTGCACCTCGACAAGGCGCTGCTCGGCGCCGTCATGCGGCCCAACGTGTCGCAGACGCTGCAGGAGGCGATCGAGATCACCTGGGACTTCAAGCGCGCCTACACCGAGAAGGACATCGTCGAGCGCGCGGGCGCCGTGCTGGAGATGGCCGTGCGGGAGGGCACGCTGGTCGTCCGCACGTTCGCCGACGTCGGGACGGTCGGCGGGCTGATGCCCGTCCGCGGGCTGCTGGCCGCCCGGGCCCGCTACCGGGATCTCGTGAAGCTGGAGGTGGTGGCGTTCCCCCAGGAGGGGATCCTGCGCGACCCGGGGGCGGAGACGTTGCTCCGGGAGGCGATGGCGCTGGGTGCCGACGTGATCGGGGGCCTGCCCTGGTACGAGCGGACCGACGAGGACGCCCGCCGTCACGTCGATCTCGTGTTCGCGATCGCCCGCGAGCGGGACGCCGACGTCCACATGCTGGTGGACGACACCGACGACGCCAACTCGCGCAGCCTGGAGTACCTGGCGGTCACGACGCTGCGCGAGGGCTACGCCGGACGCGTGAGCGCCAGCCACTGCGGCGCGCTGGCCGCCTACAACCCGACCTACGCGGCCAAGGTGATCGGGCTCGTGAAGGAGGCCGGTATCACCATCGTCAGTAACCCGCACATCAGCCTGGTGCTGGCCGGCCGCCGCGACGCCGAGCCGGTGCGCCGGGGCATCACGCGCGTGCGCGAGCTGGTGCGCGCCGGCGTCAACGTGGCGTCGGGCCAGGACGACGTCGACGACCCGTACTATCCGTTCGGGCGGTCGAGCCAGCTCGAGGTCGCGCTGTTCATGGCCCACGCCGCGCACCTGACGTATCCCGACGAGCTGGAGACCGTGTTCGACATGGTGACGGTGAACGCGGCCCGCGCGCTCCGCCTGTCGCGCTACGGACTGGCCCCCGGCGACGCCGGCGACCTGCTGGTCTGGGACGCCGCCGGCGTCAAGGAGGCGCTCGCCCGCCAGCGCCCGCCGCGGCACGTGGTCCGGGGCGGGGCGGTGGTCGCGCAGACGACGGTCACGAGCGAGCTGACGGCGAGGATCGGCAAGCCATGAAGCCACCGCGGTTCGACTACCTCGCGCCCCGCTCGCTCGACGAGGCCCTGGACCTGCTGGCCCGGCACGGCGAGCAGGCCAGGGTGCTGGCCGGCGGGCAGAGCCTGGTGCCGCTGCTGAACTTCCGCCTGGTCCGGCCGGGCTACCTGGTGGACCTCAACGACGTCCCCGGCCTCGCGGGCATCCGCGTGGACGACGGCCGCCTGGTCATCGGGGCGATGACCCGCCAGCGAGCGGTCGAGATGTCCACGCTCGTGCGCGAGCGCTGCCCGCTGCTGGCCGAGGCGATGCCCCAGATCGGCCACGTGCAGATCCGCAACCGGGGCACGGTCGGCGGCAGCCTCGCCCACGCCGACCCGGCCGGCGAGCTGCCGGCGGTGGTGGCCGCGCTCGGCGGCGAGCTGGTGCTGCGCAGCGCGCGCGGGCAGCGCGTGCTCGGGCCCGCGCAGTTCTTCGTGGGGTACCTGACCACCGCCGCCGCGCCCGACGAGCTGCTGGTCGAGGCGCGGGTGCCGGTCGCCCCGCCGCGCACGGGCAGCGCCTTCCTGGAGGTGAGCCGGCGCCACGGCGACTTCGCCCTCGTCGGCGTCGCGGCCACGGTGACCGTCGATGCGGGCGGCGTGTGCACGGCCGCCGCCGTCGCGCTCACCGGCGTGGGACCGACGCCCGTCGTCGCCCGCGAGGCGGCGCGTGCGCTGGTCGGCGTCGAGCCGGGGCCGCCGGCGTTCGAGGAGGCCGCCCGCCGCGTGGCCGGGAGCGTGGAGCCGGACAGCGACCTGCACGCCTCGAGCGAGTACCGCCGGCACCTGGCCGGCGTGCTGACCCGGCGCGCGCTCGAGCGCGCCGCCGGCCGGGCGGCGAGCGGAGCGCGGCGATGATGGAGCGGACGGTCCGCCTCACCGTCAACGGGCGCGTGCACGAGAAGACGGTCGAGGTGCGCAAGACGCTGGCCGACTTCCTGCGCGACGACCTCGACCTCACCGGCACCCACCTCGGGTGCGAGCACGGCGTCTGCGGCGCCTGCACGGTCGTCGTCGACGGCGCCGCCGTGCGGTCGTGCCTGCTGTTCGCCGCCCAGATGCACGGCCACGAGATCCAGACCGTCGAGGGGCTGGCCGACGGCGACACGCTCAACCCGCTGCAGCAGGCGTTCCACGAGCACCACGGGCTGCAGTGCGGCTTCTGCACGCCGGGTTTCCTGATGACGCTCACCTGTTTCCTGCGCGAGACCCCCGACCCGTCGGAGGCGCAGATCCGCGAGGCGATCTCCGGCAACCTGTGCCGATGCACGGGCTACCAGAACATCGTGGCGGCGGCCCTCGCCGCCGCCCGGTCGCTCGCCGCGACCACGAGGAGCTGACATGACCATCCCGAAGAGCGCGTTCGTCCTGGGCCTCGTCACGCTCGTGCTGGCCGTCGCCGGGGCGCGCCCGGCCGCCGCCGCCGAGGAGCTGACCATGCTGGCCACGGTCACGCGGGTCGTGAACGTGCCGATGATCGTCGGCCTGCGCTTGCTGGAGAAGCACGACGGCGTGAAGGTGACGATCAAGGACCTCCGGTCGCCGGAGGCGGTCATGCTGGCCGTCATCGACGGGCAGGGGCAGCTGGCGACCGGCTTCGCGCCGTTCTACCCGGCCATCGAGAAGGGCGCGCCGGTCCGGGGCGTGCTGGAGCTGTCGCGGCCGGAGTTCGTGGTGATGGCCAAGAAGGAGATCGCCTCGGTCAAGGAGCTGCACGGCGTCCGGCTCGCCTCGCATTCGCCCAAGGCGACCGTGCAGTCGCTGCTGGAGTTCTATCTCAAGACCCAGCAGCCCGGGGTGCAGCCCAGCGTGGTCTTCATCCCCGAGGGCTCGCCGGCCCGGGCCGAGGCGCTCCTGCGGGGGGCGGTCGATGCCGCCGCCTTCGATCTGACCGCCGCCCAGGTGGTGAGCGAGCGGGCGCCCGGCAAGTTCCACGTCCTCGTCGACTTCACCAACCAGCCCGTGTCGTCCAGCTCGCTGGTCGTCAACGGCGCCTTCGCCCGGAGCAAGCCGGAGCTGGTGCAGAAGGTGGTGCGGCGGATGCTCGAGTCGTACCGGCAGGGCGCGGCCGATCCCAAGTTCTGGGTGCGCGAGCGCGGGGACACGCTCAAGGAGGTCGACGACGCCAGGCTCGAGGGCCAGCTGCGGGCGCTCGTGAAGATCTTCGACCTCAACGGCGGCCTCGACCGCATGCGGGGGCCGGGCGCCGTCGAGAACCTGGGCTTCCAGGTCACCACCGGCAACCTCTCGGGCCCGGTGAGCAAGTGGAAGCCCGAGCAGTTCTTCGACACGGCCCCCCTGGATGCAGCCCTCAAGGATCTCGGCAGGAAGTGATCGGTGGTCCTCGCCCTGCGGGGGGCGTCCATCGTCGCGTTCCTGCTGCTGTGGGAGTGGGCCGCCCGGGCGCCGGTGAGCTTCAACTTCCCGTCGCCGTGGGCGACCGTCCTCGCGCTGGTGGACCTCGTGCGCTCGGGGGCGTTGCCGGCCGCGACGCTGATCAGCCTGCAGTCGCTGCTGCTCGGGATGGGGGCGGCCGTGGTGGTCGGGGTGCCGCTCGGGCTGCTCATGGGCGTGGTGGGCCCGGTGGGCCGGGTGGCGCGCGTCTATCTCGACCTGCTGATCGCGCTGCCGACGGCGGCGCTGATCCCGCTGGTGATCCTGTCGGTCGGGATCAACGTCGCCTCGTCGGCGGTCATCGTGTTCGTGTTCAGCGCGCCGTTCGTCACCATGAACGCCTACGGGGGCGTGCGCGACGTGCGCCCGCGACTGGTGGAGATGGCGCGCGCGTTCGGCGCCTCCTGGGGCCAGCTCCTCACGCGCATCGTGCTGCCGAGCGCGCTGCCGATGATCCTGGCCGGCGTCCGCTACGCGCTCTCGCGGGCGTTCGTGGGGCTCATCGTGGCCGAGCTGCTGCTCTCGCCCTTCGGCCTCGGCCGCCTGATCATGACGGCCCGCTCGATGTTCGAGCACGACCGGATGTTCGCCACCGTGCTGTGGACGCTGCTGATGGCGGGGGCGGCGCTGGCCGGGCTGGCGCGGCTGGAGGCCCGGCTGCTGCGGTGGCGGGCGTGACCCCCACGCTGGCGCCCGTGCCGATCACCGCCGACGGCGTGTCGAAGGCGTTCGGCGCCGTCCAGGCGCTGGCCGACATCCACGTGCACGTGGGCGCCGGAGAGTTCCTGAGCCTCATCGGGCCGAGCGGCTGCGGCAAGACGACGCTGCTCAAGCTGATCGCCGGCCTGCTCCCGGCCGACGCCGGCCGCATCAGGGTCGGCGGCCGCACGGTCGCCGGGCCGGGACGGGAGTGCAGCGTCGTCTTCCAGGACTTCGCGCTGCTGCCGTGGGCCACGGTGCAGAAGAACGTCGAGTTCGGGCTCGCGCTCCGCGGCATGGCCGCCGCCGAGCGCGCGCGGACCGCGCGGCTGGCCATCGGCAAGGTGGGGCTGAGCGGCTTCGAGGACGCCTACCCGTCGCAGCTCTCCGGCGGCATGCAGCAGCGGGTCGGGCTGGCGCGCGCGCTGGCCGTCAATCCCCAGGTGCTGCTGATGGACGAGCCGTTCGCCTCGATCGACGAGCAGACGCGCCGGCTGTTCCAGGACGACCTGCTGCGGCTGTGGTCCGAGGAGCGCAAGACCGTGGTCCTCGTCACCCACAGCATGGAAGAGGCCGTGTACATGGCCGACCGCGTGGTCGTGCTGAGCCCGCGCCCGGGACGCGTGCACGAGGTGCTCGACGTGCCGCTGCCGCGTCCCCGGGAGTCGAGCGACGTCCGGGCCACCGCCGAGTTCGCCCGCCTCGTCGACGGGGTGTGGAAGATCCTGAGGAAGCTCCAGTGACGCCCCGCGAGTCCGAGTTCGGCCGGACCGGCGTCGTCGCCGTCCTCGGCCTGCTGATCGTGTGGGAGCTGCTCGGCCGGCTCGACGTCTCGATGTTCGTGCCGCCCATCTCCCGGATCGCGGCGGCGTGGTGGCAGCTCCTGGGCAACGGCACGCTGGCGACGGCGGCGTCGTCCAGCCTCGTCTCGCTCGCGAAGGGATTCGGGCCGGCCGCCGTCCTCGGCGTCGCCGTGGGCCTGGCCATGGGCCGCTTCCGGACGGTGCGCCACCTGCTCGACGGCTGGGTGAACGCCCTGATGTCGGCGCCGCTCTCGGCGCTGGTGCCGGTCCTCATCGCCCTGTTCGGCATCCGCGACACGGTGGTGGCGGCGACCGTGTTCATGTTCTCGTTCTTCGTCATCGTGGTGAACACCATGACGGGGGTGCGCGGCACCGAGCGCTCGCTCGTCGAGATGGCGCGCGTGTTCGGCGCCGGCGAGGTCGCGCTGTTCCGGCGGATCTACCTGCCGGCGGCCCTGCCGGCCATCATGCTGGGGCTGCGCCTGGGCGCCGTGCAGGCCGTCAAGGGGATGGTCGTCGGCGAGATGCTGATCTCGCTGGTCGGCCTCGGCGAGCGCCTCATCTACTACGGCAACACTTTTCTGATCACCGAGCTGTACGCGGTGATCGTGTCGGTGCTGGTGCTCGCGCTGCTCGCCTCCCAGGCGGTGCAGGCGGCCGACCGGGCGCTGGTGCGCTGGAAGTGACGGCATGATCGTCGACGTCCACCTCCACTTCCTGTCGCCCCGCGCCATCGACGCCGCCCGGTCGGCGCCGGCCCGCCACGGCGTGCGCGTGCGTGACGACGGCCCGCACCCGCGGCTGGGCGTGGGCGGCGAGCCGCCGACCCGCCCGTTGCTGGAGCCGCTCTACACGCTCGAGCGCCACCTGGAGTTTCTCGCCGCCCAGGGCATCGACGCCGCGGTGTTCGGCCCCTTGATGGACGTCGCCGGCTACTCGCTGCCACCGGACGAGGGCGCGGCGTGGAGCCGCGCCCAGAACGAGGGGCTGGCGGCCTCGCTGGCCGAGGTCGGCGGCCGGCACGCCGGCCTGGCCACGGTGCCGCTGCAGTCGCCGGCGCGGGCGGCCGAGGAGCTGCGCGTCGCCGTGACCTCGCTGGGGCTGCGGGGCGCGATGATCGATCCCCACGTGCTGGGCCGGTCGCTGGGCGACCGCGCGTTCGACCCGTTCTGGCAGGCGGCGGCCGAGCTGGCGGCGCCGGTGATCCTCCATCCGTTCGCCCTGGAAGCCGTCGAGCGGTTCGGACGCCACTATCTACACAACCTCGTCGGTTACCCGTTCGAGACCACGCTGGCGGCGGGCAGCCTGATCATGGGGGGCACGCTGGACCGCGTCCCCGGGCTCGACGTCGTGCTGGTGCACGGCGGCGGCTTCCTGCCGTACCACGTCGGCCGCTTCGACCGGGGCCACGCCGGGCGTCCGGAGATCCGGGCCGACGGCGCCGGGGTGCCGAGCGGGTACCTGCGCCGGTTCCACTACGACACGCTCGTGCAGTTCGCGCCGGCGCTCGCCTATCTGGTGTCGGTGGTCGGCGCCGACCGCGTGCTGCTCGGCAGCGACCACCCGTTCTGGCTGGGCGACCCCGAGCCCGTGCGCATCGTGCGCGAGGCGGGGCTGCCGCCGGCGGCGCAGGCGGCGATCCTGGGCGACAACGCCGCCCGCATCTTCCACCTGACGCCATGACCGAGCGGTCCACGCGATGACCCGCGCGATCGGCCGCAGCGTGCGGCGCCTGGAGGACCGGCGGCTCCTCACCGGCCGCGGGAAGTATGCGGCGGACTTCCGGCTACCCGGGATGCTGCACGCGGCCGTGCTGCGCTCGCCCCACGGCCACGCGCGCCTGGGCGCGATCCGGGCCAAGGCCGCGCTCGGCCTGCCCGGCGTGATCGCCGTCGTCACCGCCGAGGACCTCGGCGACGTCGGCCGCATCCCCGTCCGGCTCGGTCCCCGGCCGAGCCTCGTCGCCTGCCTGCAGCCGCCGCTGGCGCGCGACCGGGTCCGCTACGCCGGCGAGCCCGTCGCCTTCGTCGTGGCCGAGAGCCGCTATCTCGCCGAGGACGCGCTGGAGGCGATCGAGGTCGACTACGCCCCGCTGCCGGCTACCGCCGATGCGCGGCGAGCGGCGGAGGTCGGCGCGCCGGTGCTCCACGCGGCGATCGACGGTAACGTCGTGGCCACGCTCGACACGCGGAAGGGCGACGCGCCCGGCGCGATGGCCGGCGCCCACGTCCGCGTGACGGAGCGGTTCGCCGTCCAGCGTCACACCGGCGTGCCGCTGGAGACGCGCGGGTTGACGGCCGCGTTCGATCCCGGCCCCGGCATCCTGCGCCTGTGGGGCGTGGCCAAGGTCCCGCACTTCAACCGCCGCGTGCTCGCCGACCTGCTGCCGTACCCCGAGCACCTCATCCAGTTCACGGAGCTGGAGGTCGGCGGCGGCTTCGGCGTGCGGGGCGAGTTCTATCCCGAGGACTTCCTGGTGCCGTGGTCGGCGATGCGGCTGGGCCGGCCGGTGCAGTGGATCGAGGATCGCCGCGAGCACCTCATGGCGACGAACCACTCGCGCCAGCAGTGGCACGAGGTCGAGATCGGCTTCGACCGCGAGGGCCGGATCGTGGCGCTCATCGACCGGTTCCTCGCCGACATGGGCGCCTACGTGCGCACGCACGGCGTCGTGGTGCCCGAGTTGACCGCCGCGCTGCTGCCCGGGCCGTACCGGATCCCGAACTATCTCGCGGAGATCCGGTGCGTGCTCACCAACAAGACGCCGACCGGGACCTATCGCGGTCCCGGCCGCTTCGAGGGCACGTTCGTCCGCGAGCGGCTGATGGACCTCGCGGCCGGCCGGCTCGGCGTCGATCCCCTCGATCTGCGGCGCCGGAACTTCGTGACCCCCGCCGAGATGCCCTACGAGGTCGGCGGCGCCTCGCTCGGCCAGCGCACGGTCTACGACTGCGGCGACTACGCCTCCGCGCTCGACCGGACGCTCGAGGCGCTCGGATACGACGCGGCCCGGCGCGAGCAGGCCGAGGCGCGCCGCCAGGGCCGTCACGTCGGCATCGGCGTCGCGTGCCTCGTGGAGAAGGCCGGGCTGGGCCCGTGGGAGTACGCGCGGGTCGAGGTGGACGCGACCGGGCACGTGGTCCTCTACTCC
>Ga0299906_10003854_pt1 | contig 12336 bp, 6 predicted proteins | sample RVTome_14_FD_200259 | JGI IMG/M metagenome (GOLD analysis project Ga0299906, IMG submission 200259) | Soil microbial communities from uranium-contaminated site in the Upper Colorado River Basin, Wyoming, United States - RVT145D125 (version 2) ...
GCGCGCCTGCGTCACCGTGCGGCTGCCGCTCCACGGCCACGTCGCGCGCGACGACGCCGGCTTTCCCGCGGAGACGACGCGGCGGGCCTACGGCACCGACCTCGCCCTCGTGGAGGCCCTCGCCGAGGAAGACCCCACCCTCGCCGATCCGCTCCACCCGAACCTCCCCTACACGGGGGCGCAGATCGTGTGGGCCGCGCGGCGCGAGATGGCCCGCACCCTCGACGACGCCCTGGCGCGCCGCACGCGCGCCCTGATCCTCGACGCGCGCGCCGCGATCGAGATCGCCCCGCGCGCCGCGGAGCTCCTGGCCGGCGAGCTGGGGCGCAACGCCGCGTGGGTCGAGCGCGAGCTCGCGGCCTTCCGCGAGCTGGCGCGCGGCTACCTTCTGGAGACCCGCTAGCGTGTCGTCGCCCGCGATCGGCTTGCGCTTTGCGCCGGGCCGGCGATGGTGAGAGCTCGACGTGGCGATGGACGGACGGACGGAGATCGTGCTCCAATCCCGTCGCGACGAGGGTGTTGGACACGACATGCGGCTCAGACTGTCCTGGCCCACCGCCAGCTCCATCGTCGACCGCGAGACCTTCTTCCTGGGCGCCTTCCGCGCGGCGGGGCCCCTGGAGGTCGCCGTCGACCCCGCGCCCTCCGGGTTCTCGATCGCCCGGGAAGGCGGCGAGCACTGGATCCTGCTGAGCAACCGCTCGCCGCGCCACGAGGGCGCTCCGGGTCTCGTGCATCGGAGCGGCGAGAGCGGTGGGCTCGCCTTCCGCGGCTACGTCGTCGACCCCCCGGTCCACAGCTGGTCGCCGGAGAGCGAGGTCGCGGGGCTCTGGGATGACGTCTTGTGCGGACGTCCCAACGGAGTCTTCGCCGCGGCGCGCGTCTCCGGAGCGGTTCCCTCCCTCCGGCTCATCACCGATGCCTTCGGGATGGGATCGGTCTACTGGCGGCGGCTCGACGACGTGATCCTGTTCGCGACGAACCCGCGCTTCCTCAAGGGTCCGGACGACCACCCCGACCTGCTCTCCTGGCGCACGCGGATCGCCTGGGAGGTCCCGCTGGGAGATCGCACCCTCTCCGAGGAGATCCGCCGCGTGCCTCCGGGCACGGTGCTGCACTTCGGAACCGATGGGATGCGCGAAGTCGCCTGGTACGACTTCGCGAGCCTCCCCGAGCCGCGACGGGAGCTCGACGAGCATGTCGTCGAGGAGGTGGAGGAGGCCTTCCAGGTCGCGATGGATCGGACCCTGGCCCTGGACGGCTTCGGGAACACCCTGCTGCTCAGCGGTGGAAGGGACAGCCGCCGGATCCTGGGGGCGCTGCGCGCCCGGGACGCGCAGTTCGCATGCCTGACCGCGCGCGTGCCGGGCGAAGACTCGCGCGACCTGGACGCGCACGTCGCCTCGCTCCTCGCCGAGGGTCTCGGCTTCGACCACCGCATCATCGAGCCGCGAATGGGCGCCCGCGGCCTGGAAGCGGATCGGGAGCGCCGTCTGCTCTTCGACGCCGAAACCCCGCTCCACGAATGGGCCGTGTCGCTCATCGGCGCCCTCCCGGCCTCGCCCGTGCGGGTCTTCGACGGCCTCGGTGGGGACGTCCTGGGAGAGACGGGCTTCGAGTACGAGTTCCGCCGCAAGCCCGGCCTGGTTCCACCCGACGCCTCCGAGGCGGCGAAGGTGGACGCGGCGACGGTCCTCATCGCCGATCCGCTCCTCGACCCCATCCTGAACGCGCGCGTCTGGCCCTCGGCCGCCGAGGTGCGGAGCGAGATCGGCGGGTGGATCTCGCGTCTGGACTCGCCCGCATGGTCGGACCTGGGCTTCCTGCTGCTCCGGACGCGCCGGGCCATCGCCCCGGCCTGGCAGGCGCTGATGCCGTCGGGACACGTTTCCGTGTATCCCTATCTCGATCTCGACTACGTCGAGCTGCTCCTCGGCATCTCCCTCGATGGCCGCGTCGGACACTCGATCCAGGCGACCTGTCTCGCGCGCTACGCGCCCGAGCTCGACGCCTATCCGAGCAGCCGCTCCCTCCGCTCCGGGGTGCCCGTCCTGCCGAAGCGCCCCTTCGAACGCCAGGCCCTGGCGCGCATCCGCGCCCTGGAGGCCGGGCTGCAGGCGACGGCCGGCGCACCCTCCGTCGAGGCCCTGCTCTCCGCCCCCTACCGGCACCGCTACGGCCTGGCGCGCCGAAGCGGGCGCCTGGCCCTCCGCTGGCGCTGGTGGATCGAGCCGCTCCTCGAGCTGGCCGAGCGACAGACGCAGCCGGTCGTCTGGACGCGCCTCCCCTGAGCACGGCCGGTCGCGGCCCTCAGAGCCTGTGAAGGAAATCGGGTTCGTTACGCACTGCCGTCGACTGCTCCGATGCCACCGTTCGACTTCGCTCGCCTACGGCTCGCGGCGCGCCGGCTTCGCCGGCTTGCCCTCAGCCGCGCAGCAGGTCGAGGGACTCGGTGAAGAGTCTTCGTCCGAGTGCCGCGGTCGACGCCAGGTAGACTCCCGCACCGACGAGGACGAGGGCTGAAAGGACGGCCCAACCCGGCACCATCCACCCCTCCAGCACCCCGCGAGTCGCGATCACCGCCACTCCCATGACCGCGCTGGCGAGCAGCGGCAGCGCCATCTCGGAGAGGAAGGCGCGAATCGTCAGGCCGAGCACGGGCAGGCTCAAGGCCAGCACGACGAGGAACTGGACCGGGTAGACGATCAGCCAGGCCATGGCGACCCCGTCGAGCCCCCAGCGAGCGCCGACCAGGAACGCGCCGGGCATCAGGATGCACGCGATGACGCGCGCGCGCAGGCCGAGGTCGGGGCGTCCCACGCCCATCAGCGCCGGCATCAGGATCCCCCCCAGCATTCCGAGCGGACCGATCAGCGCCAGCGCCTGGAGCGGGAAGATCGCCAGCCGCCACTCGTCTCCCAGCGCGACCTCCACCAGCTCCGGGGCGATCGCCGCGATACCGGTGAACACCGGGAAGGACGTGAAGGCGAGGACGCGAACCACCCGGCGCAGCTGCCGCGCCACCTGCGGCCGGTCGTCCTGGATGCGCGAGAAGGCCGAGAAGCCCACTTCGCTCAGGATCCCGGAGATCTTGTTGGTGGGCAGCGAAGCGAGATTCACGGCGACGGAGTAGGCGCCGAGCGGCTCCTTCCCCAGCAGCTTGCCGATCACGAAGACGTCGGTTCGCGAGTAGACGAACCAGAGGATGCGGTCAGCCGTGACGACGCCGCCGAAGGCGACCACCGCGCGCAGCCCGCCCAGCGAGAAGCGCGGGCGACACGGGTGTCGCGCCGCCCAGCGCGTGCCCGCCACCCGCGCGAAGACGGAGACGATCTCGCCCAGCACCAGCGCCCAGACGCCCATGCCCAGGAGCACCAGTCCCAGCGTCGACAGGCTCGTGGCCAGCATCGCAGCGAACTCCACCAGCGACTTCTTGCGGAACTCCATCCTCCGTTGGAGCATCGAGCGGGGAACCACCTCGAGAGGCATCAGCAGGAGCTGGAGACCCGCCACCCGGAGGATCGGCGTGAGCTGGGGCTCCTCGAAGTAGCCCGCCACCGAGGGAGCCGCGAGGAAGGCGACGAGATAGAGGGCGACGCCGGTCGCGAGCAGCAGGCCGTACACCTGCTCCAGCATCCGCTGGTCCAGCTCCTCCTTCTGGACCAGCGCCGAGCCCAGCCCCACCTCGTTCACGAGCTGGAACGCGCCGATCACCAGCGTCGCCAGGGCCATCAACCCGTAGTCCTCGGGTCGCAGCAGGCGGATGACGACGATCGTGATCGCCCAGGAGACGAGCTGACCACTGAAGCGCACCGCCGACAGCCAGCGCAGCGAGCTCAGCACCTGGTCGCGCAGGTTCACCGGGGATTCCCGACCGGCTCCGAGGCAGGCGACCTGCCCGTTCCCCTCACGGGCGCTCTTCCGCGCCGCGCCGACCGAGTCTCGCGACCAGGCGGCGGAAGCCCGGGTCGTCGCGCAGCGCGCGGCGAGCGGCGCGGCGCAGCCGGGTGACGTCCGCCTCGGCGAGCGAGAGGCTGGTGGCGAGGCCGTTCAGGTGCTCGCGCTCAGCCGGATCCTTCACGTCGACGAAGCTCACCTCCACCACGTGGAAGCGCTGGGGCGGCTCCCAGTCGCGCGTCTGCTCGGTCCAGACCTCGAAGGTGCGGGTGAGCAGCTCGACCGTCTCGAGGTTGTAGCGGTTCACCTGGGCGCTGGTCGCGGCGTCGAGGATCACCGACAGGGAGAGGGGGAGATCGAAGGTGTCCCAGGCGACGTCGGGGGTGGTCTGCGCGTTCACGATCAGGAGCACGACGTCGCGCGTCGGATCGGACGCGGGACGCCGCCTCGGCATCTCGCGCGCCGACCAGATCTCGAAGGGTCCCCGCACGCCGAGGTTGTCCGACACCACGCCGTCCACGAGCCGCACGTAGCGACGCCGCTCGTCGAGGTAGGCCATCAGGTTGCGCGCGTTCACGTAGGTGCGATCGAGGACGCCGCTGTCCGACTGGGCGTCGCGCACCCATTCGGGCGGCCGGAAGCCGCATCCGTCGTAGTTCCGCAGGGTGATCGGCGAGAGCACGAGCGGCACCGCCGACGACGCCGCCACCGCCCGCGAGACCGGATAGCGCGACAGGTCGGAGCAGAGGTAGTCGAACTGCTCCTGCACGAAGGCGAAGGGGCTCCCGGTGGTGAGGTCGGTCGCGTGGATCGCCACGAAGGGACCGGGAGACCCGACGAGATCGCCGAAGGTGGCGCCGTCGAAGATGCGCGAGTCGTAGTACTCCGCAGCCAGGTCGCTGCGCGCCCAATAGGGGGAGAAGAGCCGGAGCCAGTTGGTCGGGAAGAGCAGGCGGAGGAGCAGGCCTCCCTGCACGTCGCGATGCAGGAAGCGCTCGGGGAAGTCGCGGAAGATCCCGCGACCGTGCAGCCCGAGGTAGGCGGCCGTGAAGCTCCCGCCCGAGACGCCCGACACCGCGTCCACCTCGTCGACGAGACTGCGCACGCGTCCGTCGAACTCGACGTGGGTCACGGCGAGCTCCTCGAGGACGCCGTAGGCGAACGCCGACGCGCGCGTCCCTCCACCCGAGAAGGCGAGCATCAGGTGCAGCTCCTCCGAGGCGAGCGGCAGCTCGCGCGCCGCGGCGCGATAGCCGCGCGACGGCTCCCAGGCTTCGAGAGGCTCGTTCACCGGGAAGTAGGTCCCGCAGGCGATCAGGAGCACGGCGAGGGGAGCGACGCCGAGCGCGATGAGGGAGGGCCGCATGGAGGCAGTGTGTATCACGGGCGAGAGGCGCCGGGCTATATTGCGCGAGATGCTGCGCCCGCTCGACGAGATCGATCCCTTCGGGCCGGACGTCCTCGTCGATCCCTTCGAGCTCGATCACCGTCTACGCCGCGAAGCCCCGGTCCACCGCGATCCGAAGAGCGGCGTCTTCCTCGTCAGCACCTACGAGCTGGTCCTCGCCGCCGCGCGCGACTTCGAGACCTTCTCGAACCACTTCGCCTCGGCGGCGGGTGCCCTCGGACTCGGCGTCGCCGACGACGACCCCCAGATCACCCAGTTCCAGAAGCAGTCGTTTCCCATCGTCGACACGATGCTGACCGCCGACCCGCCCGAGCACCGGCGCTTCCGCGGGCTGGTGAACCGGGCGTTCACACCGCGCCGCGTCGAGGGCCTCCGGGACGCGATCCGCGGCCTCTGCCACGACCTCGTCGACGCCTTCGCCGACGCCGGAACCTGCGAGGTGCTGGCCGACTACGCCGTGCCGCTTCCGCTCAGGATCATCGCCGACCAGCTCGGCGTGTCGCGCGCCGACCTCCCCCACTTCAAGCGCTGGACCGACGGCTTCACGGCCCGGCTCTCCGGGATCGCCCAGGGCGAGGAAGCGGCGCTGGCGATGAACCGCATCCTGGAGTTCCAGCACTACTTCGCGGTCCGCATCGACGAGGCTGCCCGGGCGCCCCGCGACGACATCCTCTCCGACCTCGGCCGCGCGCGCGTCGAGGGCGAGCGCCCGCTCGACGTCGGCGAGCAGCTCTCGATCCTCCAGCAGCTGCTCGTCGCGGGAAACGAGACCACCGCCAACGCGATCGCCGAGGGCGTGCGACACCTCGCGCTCGATCCCGGGCTCTTCCAGCACATCGCCGACCAGCCGGCGCTGCTCCCCGGCTTCGTCGAGGAGGTGCTGCGCCTCGCCTCTCCGCTGCAGGGCATGTGGCGGCGCGCCTCGCGCGACGCCGAGCTCGGGGGCGTGGCGGTTCCGCAGGGCTCCCTGGTCCTGCTCCGCTACGGCTCGGCGAATCGCGACGAGAGCGTCTTCCGGGATCCCGACCGCCTCGATCCGGGGCGCCGGAACGCCGTGGACCACCTCGCCTTCGGCCACGGCATCCACTTCTGCCTCGGCGCAGCGCTGGCTCGCTCGGAGCTGCGCGCCGCCTTCGGGGTCCTCCTCGAGCGCGTCGAGCGGCTCCGTCTCGAGGGGAACGCCGCGCCGCGCTACCGGCCGAGCATCCTGCTGCGAGGGCTCTCGGAGCTGCGCGTGACCTTCGCGCCGAGACTCCACTGACGGCGTGCGGTTTCCGTCGCCTCCGATGGGAATCTCGTACCGACGGCGGAGCCCTCGTTCGTCAGCCTAACATCACCGGTGAGAATCTCCGTCGGTCGGACCACTTCGCACTCGAGTGACGGCGCCAGCCGACCGAAGGGTCTGTCAGGTTCTCGTCTCGCTCGCCCCGTCTGCCGGGCTCACTGGTCAGGCCGTCCGGCCAGGCGGAAGCGGGCACGCGCGGGGGCGCGCGACCTCGGTTCGCGCGCCCCCGTCTCGTCCCCGGCGCGCGACCGAAGGGCCTGGCGTCACACGTCTTCGAGCGCGAGCAGGTCCTCGACGGTCTGACGGCGGCGGATCAGACGCGGCGCGCCGTCCTCGAGCAGCAGCTCGGGGGGATAGGGGCGCGTGTTGTAGTTGCCGCCCATCGACGCGGCGTAGGCGCCGGCGTCGCGGATCACCACGAGGTCACCGATCGCGGCGTCGGGCAGGTCGCGCGGGACCACGACGCCGCCCTCCTCCTGGGTGAAGACGTCGCCCGACTCGCAGAGCGGACCCGCGACGACGGTAGGCTGGCCGCTCCCTCCCGCGAGCCCCCCACCCGCGCTCACCACGTCGATGGCGTGATAGGCGCCGTACATCACCGGGCGCGCGAGGTCGTTGAAGCCGGCGTCCACCACGAGGAAGCGGTTGGCGCCCTCGCGCTTCACCGCGCGCACCCGCGCCACCAGCACGCCCGCCTCGGCCACGAGGAAGCGCCCCGGCTCGATCTCCAGCGAGACGCCGTGTCCCACCAGCTCCTCGACGCGGCGCCGCGCGTCGCTCCACAGCGCGAAGAGCGGCGCCGTGTCGAAGGGGGCGTCGCCCGGCCGGTAGGGGATCGGCAGTCCGCCCCCGCCCGAGATGGCGCGCACGTCCACCCCGAGAGCGCGCACCTGCTCGACCATCGCATCGCAGACGCGGCGCAGGTGGTCGAGGTCCGTCCCGGAGCCGATGTGCATGTGCAGGCCGACGAGATCGAGGCGGTACTTCTCGATGTAGAGCAAGGCCTCGTCCAGGTAGGCGTGCCAGATGCCGTGCTTGCTCCACTCGCCACCGGTGTTGGTCTTGCGACTGTGGCCGTGCCCGAAGCCCGGATTTACGCGGATCCAGACCCGGTGGCCGGGGTTGCGCTTCCCGAGCTGCTCGAGCATGTCGGGAGAGCCGGCGTTCACCGGGACGTCCAGCTCCACCACGCGCTCGAGCGTCGCCTCGTCGAGGAGATCGGCGGTGTAGACGAGGCCCGCGGGCTCGCCGCGCGCGTCGTAGCCGGCGCGCAGCGCGCGCTCGATCTCGCCGAGGGACACCGCGTCCACGCAGGCGCCGGCCTCGCGCAGCAGGCGCAGCACGTGCACGTTCGAGCACGCCTTCTGGGCGTAGCGGACGACGTCGAAGTCGCGCAGCGACGCCAGGCGGGCGCGGATCGTGTCGGCGTCGTAGAGGTAGTAGGGCGTGCCGTGCTCGGCGGCGACGGCATGCAGCAGCGCGGGATCGAAGGTCGTCACGCGGCCAGTGTATCCGAGGCGGCGGATCCCGATCAGGCCTCGCGGAGCCCCAGCCGCAGCAGCTCGCCCTCGATCGTCGCCTCGGAGACGTGGGCGCCGTCCTCGGGCGGTGCGCCCACCCGGACGTCCACTGCCAGGGTCTCGCGGCCGAGATCTCCGGCGCGGGGCCGCACCGCGTCGAGCAGTCGATCGGCGCCATCGAGGGTGAGGCGGATGCGACCGCTGTACTCGAGATCGAGCTCCTTGCGCAGGTTCTGCACGCGATTGAGCACCTCGCGGAACAGCCCCTCCTCGACGAGCGCGTCGTCGAGCGTCGTGTGCAGCACGACCACCCCGGCGGCCCCCGCCGCGGCGGCGAAGCCCTCGCGGGCGTCGAGGGTGACGGCGATCTCCTCGGGCGAGAGCTCGATCGTCTCCCCCTCCACCTCGACGCGCACGCAGCCCTCCGCCTCGAGCTGGCGCAGCAGCGCGGCGCCGTCGGCGTCGGCCAGCGCCGCCTTCAGCTTCGGCATGCGCTTCCCCACCTTCGGTCCGAGGGCGCGGAAGTTCGGCTTCACCTGGTAGGCGACGTAGGCTTCGGCATCGCTCGCCGCGCGGAGGCCGTGCACGTTGAGCTCGTCTCGGATGAGGCCTTCGTGGGCCAGGACGCGCTCGGCGAGCGTCGGGTCGGCGAAGACGATCTCCGCCGCCGAGAGCGGCTGCCGGACCCGGAGCTTCTCGGCCGTCCGCGCCTTCCGGCCCAGCGACACGATCTCGCGCACGACGCCCATCTCGGTGGAGAGCTCCGTTTCGATCGCGGCGGCGTCCGGTTCGGGGTAGTCGGCGAGGTGGACGCTCTCGGGACGCGCGTCTCCGAAGGGCCGCGCGACGAGGTTCTGCCAGATCTCCTCCGCCGCGAAGGGGAGAAAGGGCGCGAGCAGGCCGGCGAGGTCGGTGAGGCACTCGTAGAGGGTCCAGTGGGCGTCGAGCTTGTCCGGACCGAGCCCGGGCTGCCAGAAGCGGTCCCGCGAGCGGCGCACGTACCAGTTGGAGAGCGCGTCCACGAGATCGGTGAGCGCGCCCGTGGCCTCGTAGACGCGGAAGGCGTCCATGTGCTCGCGCACGCCGCGCGTGGTGAGCGCCAGCTCCGAGAGGATCCAGCGATCGAGGAGCGCGCGCGCGCCCGGCGGACGCCGACCTGCGCGGCACGCCTCGCTCGCGGGATCGAAGCCGTCGATCTCGGCGTAGATGGTGAAGAAGGCGTAGACGTTGCGCAGCTTCAGCGGGAGCTCGCGCTGCGCGGCGCGCACGCCGGAGAGCGAGTGGCGCGTCGGGTTCCAGGGCGGATTGCTCGAGTAGAAGAACCAGCGGAAGGCGTCGGCGCCCGGGGCCCTCGAGCCCGGGTCGTCCACCCAGAGCTTCGCCTCGGGTGCAAGCCCGGGCACCTCGCGCGGGAGGATGCTCGTGTCGGCGGCGGCGGTCGCCACGCCGAGCGCCTCGGCGTCGGCCGCCGCCAGGTGGATCACGCGGCGCGGCATCGCGGCCGGCCGCAGCTCCACCTCGCGGGCGTCGGTCTCGCGGTCCTGCCGGTAGAGGCGCACGCGACTCGCGTCGCCCGAGAGGTCGAGGCCCTCGTAGTCCTCGCGGGCGATCGCCGCGGTGCCCGGCGCCATCGCCTCCGCCGGCGCCAGCGCCGCGAACTCGAGGCGCACGCGGTCGAGGATCACCTCGGGCGGCGTGTAGTTCCCCTTGCTCTTGCTCTCCTTCTTGCCGCTCTTGTCCGCGACGTGTCCCAGCACGATGCAGGTCTTGTAGGGATGGGGCAGCGGGTGCTCGGGAAAGAGCAGCGTCGAGATCCAGAGCAGCGAGTTGAACCAGCCGCGCGTCTGGTCGATCGCCTCGGAGATGAAGTCCGCGGGAAAGCTCTTCTCGAACTCCTCGGTGCCCCGGTGCGGGTGACCCCACTGGGCGAAGGGCATCGAGCCCGAGTCGAACCACGCGTCGATCACCTCGGGGACGCGCCGATACACGCCGGGCTCGCCCGCGCGCGTCCAGGTGACCACGTCGATCCAGGGCTTGTGGACGACGAGGTGCTCCGAGAGGCTGGGATCCTCGGCGCGCGCGCGGTCGAAGGCCGCGAAGGCGTCGGGGTTGCGCTCGCGGATCTCCGCCACCGACGCCGGTGCCTCCATGCGCCCGGTTTCGTCGTTCACCCAGATGTTGAGCGGCGTGCCCCAGAAACGCTCGCGCGAGAGCGCCCAGTCGACGTTGTTGCGCAGGAAGTCGCCGAAGCGGCCGTCGCGGATGTGCTCGGGCAGCCACTGGATGGCCGCGTTGTTGGCGAGGCACTCCTCGACGTGCGCCGTGGTGCGGATGTACCAGGCCGGGCGCGCGTACTGGATGAGCGGGTCGGCGTCCGAGCGCACGCAGAAGGGATAGTCGTGGCGGATCTGCTCGGCGTGCCAGAGCAGGCCCCTCTCCTTGAGGGCGCGGGTGAGGTCGCGGTCGGCGTCCTTCACCCAGCGTCCGGCGTAGGCCGGCTCGGCGAGCTCGGGATCGAAGCTGCCGTCGGGGCGCACCGCGCACAAGAGCGGCAGCGTCCCGTCGCGCTTCTGCTCGTCGCGCAGGAGCTCGAAGTCGACCTCGCCGAAGGCCGGTGCCACGTGTACGACGCCGGTGCCCGCGTCGAGCTCGACGAAGTCGCCGGCCACGACGCGCCAGAGACCGTCGTGGGAACCCGCGAACCAGTCGAAGGGGGGCGTGTAGCGCCGACCGACGAGGTCGGCGCCGCGCAGCGTCCGCTCGACGGGCAGCTCGCGCCCCGCCTTCTCCGCGAGCGTCTCGCGCAGCGCCGCCGCGACGACCAGCTTCCGGTCCCCGTCGCGCACCACGACGTAGTCCTCCCGCGCGGCGACGGCGGCGAAGCTGTTCGAGGGAAGCGTCCAGGGCGTGGTGGTCCAGACCAGGAGCGACGTGTCCGGCTCGTCGGCCAGCGGGAAGCGGACGTAGAGGGAGGGATCGTCCACGGTGCGGTAGCCCTCGCCCACCTCCGCCGCCGAGAGCACCGTCCCGCCCTGGGCCCACCACCACACCACCTTGTGCCCGCGATACAGGAGCCCGCGCTCGAAGAGCTTCGAGAGCGCCCACCAGACGCTCTCGACGTAGGACTGGTGGTAGGTGACGTAGGCGTCGCCCATGTCGATCCAGAAGCCGAGCTTCTCGGTGAAGCCTTGCCACTCCTCGGTGTAGCGGAAGACGCTCTCGAGGCAGCGGCGCACGAAGGGCTCCACGCCGTACTCGACGATGGCGTCCTTCCCCGAGATGCGGAGCTCCTTCTCCACCTCGATCTCGACGGGAAGACCGTGGGTGTCCCAGCCGGCGCGCCGCGGCACGTCGAAGCCGCGCATCGCCTTGTAGCGGGGGATCACGTCCTTCATCACGCGGGTGAGCGCGTGGCCGTTGTGGGGCATGCCGTTGGCGGTGGGCGGCCCCTCGTAGAAGACGAAGCGTGGCCCGTCGCGTCGCAGCGCGAGGGACTTGCCGAAGATGTCGCGCTCGCGCCAGAGGTCGCGGATCCGTGACTCGGCGTCAGGGAAGTCCACGACCGGAGCCGCGCGCTCGAAGACGCCGCCGCCGTTCGCCATGGGGCGCATAAGCTACCATCGGCCGACGAGTCGGTCCCGCTCTCGCGGCGCCGACACCCCCGAAGCCGGGTCGACCGCGGCGCGCGGCGGCCGGAACGAGGACATCTCCCGTGGCCGACTACTTCGTACCCACGATGCGCCTCTACCTCGACCAGCTCGTGGACTGGAAGACCCTGCTCCCGCTCCGCTCGGGCGACGACGTGGACGTCGAGGCCGAGGTGGGCGCGTACCGCACCATCCTGGAGACCACCGCCCAGCTCGCCGAGAGCTTCCAGGCCGAGGCCCGCGAGCGCTGGGCGGAGGAGGCGTCCCTCACCGAGGACGGCGGGGCCACCTCTCCGCCCCACATCCGCCGCGCCTACGACCAGCTCGCCGAGGCGGGTCTCGTGAGCCTGCCCGTCACGGAGGCCTACGGCGGCTACGGGCTCCCCGCCCTGCTGAACGGCATCTATCTCGAGATGCTCTCCCGCGCCGACGCCAGCCTGATGATGGTCCTGGGCCTCCAGGCCGGCGCCGCCACGGACATCGAGAAGTACGGAAGCGACGAGGTGAAGCAGAAGTGGCTGCCCCGCTTCGCCAGCGGCGAGGTGGAGGGCTGCATGGACCTCACCGAACCCCAGGCCG
>Ga0299906_10003855_pt1 | contig 12335 bp, 14 predicted proteins | sample RVTome_14_FD_200259 | JGI IMG/M metagenome (GOLD analysis project Ga0299906, IMG submission 200259) | Soil microbial communities from uranium-contaminated site in the Upper Colorado River Basin, Wyoming, United States - RVT145D125 (version 2) ...
GCCTTGGGATGCTCCGGCGGCCGCGCTCGTCCGGAGAGCGGCCGCGGCGCCTCCCAGAGCAAGGACGGCGTGTTGCCGTCGATCAGCCAGCCGACCTCCGCGACCCGCGAGCGGGGTGCGGCGGCAGGTTCCGCCTTGGGCTGCGGCTCGGCGGGCACGGCTGGCGCGCCACCGCTGCGCGCCCTCAACCAGTCGAAGACACCCATGGCGCCCAACCTAAGGCGGGCCGCCCGCTCTCCGCAACGGCCTGCGCCGCCGCAGCGCCGTCGCGCCGATTGCCAGCGCCCCGTTGCCGCGCCAGTTTCTCGCCATGGCCGAAGACAGCCCGACCGTCCCGCCCCGCTTCGAGCGCCGCGTACCCGTCGGCGACGACCGCAGCCGGCTCGTCTGCAGCGACTGCGGCTTCGTGCAGTATGAGAACCCGCGCATCGTCGTGGGCTCGGTCGCCACCTGGCAGGACCGCGTGCTGCTCTGCCGGCGGGCCATCCACCCGCGCCGCGGCTTCTGGACGCTGCCCGCGGGCTATCTCGAGCTGGGCGAAGCGCCGCCCGAGGGCGCGCTGCGCGAGGCCTGGGAGGAAGCCCGCGCGCGGCTCGAGATCGATCAGCTCCTGGCGGTCTACACCATCGCGCGGCTGAGCCAGGTGCAGCTTATCTTCCGCGCCCGCCTGCTCGACCCCGAGGTGGCGGCCGGCCCGGAAAGCGAGGCGGTCGGGCTCTTTGCCTGGGAGGATCTGCCCTGGGACGAGCTCGCCTTTCCCTCGGTGGCCTGGGCACTGTCCGACCATCGCGCGCTCAAGCACCAGGAGAGCTTCCCGCCGCGCGCCAACCCGGCCGGAGCGGTCGGCAACCTGAGCGAGCTGCGGGACCTGTGGGCGAAGCGCTGAACGACCTTAGCCCGGGCAGTTGACGGCAAAGATGGGCCGAATGGGACGCCGAGACCGGGTTCCAGAACAGCGGCGTGGCCGGCGCGCTCGGCCTGACCTTCGCATTCTAGCAAAAGGCGAGTTGCCGCCGCGATTGCCGCTTCTGCGGCAGAAAAGCCACAGTTCACAGAAATTCAGTATGGACGTAAAACCGCCGAGCCTCTGCCCGCTTGACCGCCTCTCCCCGCTCTTGCCACTCTTTCGCCAGGGGGCGCCTCGTATCGGGGCCCGTTCGGTGCCGTCACGGTGTGGCAGCACGCAAGGCGAGGGAAAACAAGAAGCATGAAGCGGTCCATTCTCGGCACCACGGCACTGGTGGCGGTCGGCGCGGTCGGCGCCGCTCCGGCGGATGCGAAGATCTCGCTCGGCCTCAGCGGCTACATGAACACCTACTTCTCGGTCGCCTCGATCGACGAAGGGGCCAACGACCCGCGCGACTTCAACCCGACCGGCATCTACTCCGACGGCGAGGTGCACTTCGAGGGCGAGTATACCGCCGACAACGGCATCTCCTTCGGTGCGAACGTGCAGCTGGAGATGTTCTCGGGCGGCGACAACATCGACGAGAAGTACGCCTACGTCGAGGGCAGCTTCGGCCGCATCGTCATGGGCTCCGAGGACTCAGCCGCTTACATCATGCACTATGCGGCGCCCTATGCCGGCCTGCCGATCAACTCCGGCTGGGTCACGGTCTTCATCGAGAACAACCCCGACAGCAATACCTCCTTCCAGCACCCAGGCGTCTCGACCTACATCGACTGGGGCGGAGACGAGAACGTCATCACCTACTACACGCCGCGCATCTGGGGCTTCCAGCTCGGCCTGACCTACGCGCCGAGCGTGACCGGCGGCGGCGACGGCAAGAACTTCCCGGTCGAGGCGGACACCGAGACCGAGTACAACAACGGCTTCGCGGTCGGCCTGAACTACGTCGAGGACTTCAACGGCTTCGGCGTGGCGGTGGCCGGCGGCTGGCGCTACGCGCACGCCTCGGAAGCCGTCAGCAGCCTCGGCTTCGACGACTACCAGGCGCTGTCGGTCGGCCTGCAGCTGAGCTATGCCGGCTTCACCGTGGGCGGCTCCTACGCCAACGAGTACGAAGGCATGATCACCGGTGGCGGCACCACCTCCACCGAAGGCCAGAGCTGGGACGTGGGCGCCACCTACAACCTCGGCCCCTGGACCTTCGGCGTCACCTACTTCCAGGGTGAGGTCGAGGACGACGTGACCGATCCGGACGACGACGAGATGTGGGCGGTCCAGGGCGGCCTCTACTACGCCCTCGGGCCCGGCATCACGATCGGCGCCGGCGTGATGTACGCCGAGTGGGACGCGGAGACCGGCTTCTCCAACACCGGTGTCACGGGAGCGGCCGGTCTCGGCTTCTCCTTCTAACCTTTCGTTTTCGGTTCCTGGCTGAAAGGGCGCGCCGCAAGGCGCGCCCTTCGGCGTTGGGCTAAACGCGCCCTTCGAGGCGCGGGCGCAGCGCCTTCACTGCGGCGAAGGTCCGGTCGAGGAAGGCACGCACCTCCGGCCGGCGCCTGACCTCGCTCGGGGCCAGCAGCCAGAGTTCGCTCGCCAGCTCCGGCAAGGGCGCCGTCAGCCGCCGCAGCCCCGGCTGGCCGTCGCCCAGGAAGCAGGGCAGCAGCGCCGCACCCAGCCCCGCCGCGGCCGCCTCGGCCTGCAGCAGCATCGAGCCGCAGCGCAGCGCCGGCGACGCCGCCAGGCCCTGGGCCTCGAGCCAGCGGGCATAGGCCGCCGGCCCGCTCTCCTCGTGCCAGGCGATCCACGGTAGCGCAGCCAGGGCACGATCCGTCAGGCCGGGTGCGGCATAGGCGGCGCTCGCCAAGCCTGCCGCGCGCCGGCCGGTCAGCTGCGCCGGCGGTTCGCGCGTGGCGCGCAGCGCGACGTCGGCCTCGCGGCGGGACAGGTTCAGGGCGCGGTTGTCCACCGCCAGCTCGACCTGCACCTGCGGATGCTCGCCCTGGAAGGCGGCAATGACCGGCAGCAGAATCGCGCGCACCATGTCGTCGGGAGCGGTGACCCGCAGCAGGCCGCCGAGCCGCGCGCTGCTGCGGCGCAGGCGCCGCTCCTCCAGCGCCTCGACCGCATCGGCCATGCCCTCTGCCGCGGCCAGGAGCTCGCTGCCCGCCGGCGTCGGGCGGTAGCCGGCCGGCCCCCGCTCGAAGAGGCTGGCGCCCAGTCGCTGCTCCAACCCGGCCAGGCGGCGATGCACGGTCGAGGCATCGACGCCCAGCCGCCGCGCGGCCGCAGCCAGGGTGCGGCCGCGCGCCAGCATCAGCACGAGGTGCAGGTCGTCCCAGGTGAAAGCTGTCCGCATGCTGCAAACCCGATCCCTGCCGCTGGCCCTGCCTTGCAGGAATGCAATGGCGGCTTGAGAGAATCCGCCATGGATGCAACCGGGGCAAGGCGCTAATCGAGACTGCAACCAGCGCCGGTCGGGTCCGGCGCGCCAACCGAGGGGCCTTCTCATGACCACCCTGGAGTCGCGCGGGCCGGCGTTCGCCGCCTTTGTCCTGCGAGTTCTGTCCGGCGTCGCCTTCCTGGCGCACGGCCTCTATCTCAAGATCTTCGTCTTCACCATGCCGGGCACGGTGGGCTTCTTCGAGTCCCTGGGCCTGCCCGGCTTCAGCGCTTGGCTGGTGATGCTGGGCGAGGCGGTCGGCGGCCTGCTGCTGATTCTTGGCCTCTGGGTTCGCCCCGCCTCGCTCTGGCTGATCGCCATCCTGCTGGGCGCAGTCTGGACCCACGCGCCGAATGGCTGGGTCTTTTCCGCGCCGAACGGCGGCTGGGAATACCCGCTGTTCTGGGCGGGCGTGCAGCTGGCGATCCTGCTGCTGGGCCCGGGCGCCTTCGCCCTGCGCGGCGCGGTGCCGGGCGCCGGGGCGCAGCGCGCGGCCGCCTGAGCTAGAGGCTGCCGCCCAGCTGCAGCAGCACCGCGCCGGCGACGATGACGGCCGCGGCCGCCAGGCGCTGCCGGCCGAAGGGCTCGGCCAGCAGGCGCGTGCCGATCAGCGCGGCGAAGAGCACCGAGGTCTCGCGCAGCGCCACGACCTGCGCCAGGGGCGCGCGGTTCATCGCCCAGATGACCGTGCCGTAAGCCAGCGCGGCGATAAGCCCGCCGGCGAGCCCGGCCCGCCAGCTTCGGCCGATGCTTTGCGCCACCCGTCCGCGGCGGCGCCAGAGCAGCACGGCGACCAGCGGCAGGCAGTCGACGGTGAAGAGCCAGGCGATGTAGGTGAAGGGCGCCCCGGAGGCGCGCACGCCCATGCCGTCGGCCACCGAGTAGACGGCGATCGAGAGCCCGGTCAGCAGCGCGAAGAGCACGGCGCGCCGGTCGGGATCGCCGGTCGGGGCCACCGCCTGCCGCAGGATCGCGCCGCGGCCGGCCACCGCCGGCGCTCGGCGCGGCCGCCAAGCAAGCGCCATCAGGCCGCCCGACAGCAGCGCCAGCGCGCCGAGCTCGACCGGCCCCGGCCGCTCGGCGGCCAGGACCCAGGCGCCGAAGGCGACCAGCGCCGGGGCGGAGCCGCGGGCGATCGGATAGACCTGCGAGAGGTCGCCGTAGCGGTAGGCGGAGAGCAGCGCGCCGTAGTAGACCAGATGGCAGGCAGTGGAGAGCGCCAGCCAGGGCGCCGCCTCCCAGCGGATCGGCGGCAGCAGGAAGAGCGCGGGGAGCGTCACCACGACGGGGGCCAGGTTGACCAGGGTCAGCACGGCCAAGCGGTCGCCGCCGGCCTTCACCAGCGCGTTCCAGCTTGCGTGCAGCACCGCCGCCGCCAGCACCAGCGCGAAGACGAGGGGATCGAGGGTCAAGGGGAGGATCGTTGGAGGAAGGAAACGGTCGGCAGTCTCGCCGCTGCAGGGCGCCGCGGCCAGCGTCGGCTCGGCCGGTCGGCATTGCAGCGGCAGCGGGCCTCGGCCGGCGCTATCACAGCTTCGACACATTCGCGCCGCACTGCTAAACAGGCGGGGAGGGGCGCGCCAGCGCCCGGGGGAGAGTTGCGGCCGTACACGAAGGAGTCCTCCATGCTGCCTGCCCGCCCTGCCAAACGCCGTCTCGCCATCCTGCTCGCCGCCGCGCTCGGCACCGCCGCGCTGCCGGCGGCGGCGGAGAGCCTGGGCACCTTCAAGGACTGGTCGGCGCATCGCCTCGAGGTCGAGGGCCAGACCATCTGCTTCATGGAATCGCGCCCGACCCAGCTCGCCGCCAGGCCGGCCGGCCGCGATCCGGCCCTGGTCCGGATCACCATCACGCACCGCCCGGCCCGCTCCATCCGCCACGCGCTGGTGTTCGAGACCGGCTATGCGGTCGAGCCCGGCGTGCTGGCCGAGATCGACATCGACGGCAACCCCTATGCCATGGGCACCGACGCGGCGGGCTATTTCTACGTCACCAAGACGGAAGACGAGCGCAAGCTGCTCGATGCCATGAAGGGCGGCCTCAAGCTGACGGCCAAGGGCGTCACCAGCGACGGCACGCCGGTGGCGGACCTCTATTCCCTTTCCGGCTTCACCGCGGCGATGAACGCCATCGACAAGGCCTGTCCGGAATAGCGCGGCCTTTCACCGCCCTTGGCCCTCGTTGCAAAGGTCCCGGCCCAGCCGTTAGCATCCTGTTCAACAACGGGACCTGAGAACAGCGCGGCGAGGCGGGATTGGCGGCAGACGACGCGATCGAGACGATCGGCCTGACCAAGGTGTTCGGCCAGGGCGGCGACAGCGTCCGCGCGCTGGACGACGTTTCCCTCACCATCCGGGCGAACGAGTTCTTCACCCTGCTCGGCCCCTCGGGCTGCGGCAAGACCACGCTGCTGCGCCTGGTCGCCGGCTTCGAGCTGCCGACCGCCGGCGACATCCTGCTGGAAGGCGAGTCCGTGGTGCACCTGCCGCCGAACCACCGGCCGGTCAACACCGTGTTCCAGTCCTACGCGCTCTTCCCGCACATGAGCGTGGCGAAGAACATCGCCTTCGGCCTGGAGATGCGCGGCCTCGACCGCAAGGAGGTCGACCGCACCGTCGAGGAGATGCTGACGCTGGTCAAGATGGAGGCGATGGCCGGCCGCCGTCCCGCGCAGCTCTCCGGCGGCCAGCAGCAGCGCGTGGCGCTTGCCCGCGCGCTCGCCAACCATCCGAAGGTGCTGCTGCTGGACGAGCCGCTCTCCGCGCTCGACCTCAAGCTGAGACAGGGGATGCGCGTCGAGCTGAAGGCGCTGCAGAAACGCACCGGCATCACCTTCGTTTTCGTCACGCACGACCAGGAAGAGGCGCTGACGATGTCCGACCGCATGGCGGTGATGTCGAACGGCCGCGTGCAGCAGCTGGGCGCGGCGCTGGAGATCTACGAGCGCCCGGTCAACCGCTTCGTTGCCGACTTCATCGGCGACACCAACTTCCTGGTGGCCGAGGTGAGCGGGCGGTCGAACGGCCTGGTGCGCTGCCGCGCCGCCGGCCTGGAGGTCGACGCCACGCCGATCGGCCAGCCGAGCCCCGGGCAGCGGGTCACGCTCGCGCTCAGGCCGGAGAAGATCGTGCTGCGCCGCGGCGGCCAACAGGGCCGCGTGGTGCACGCGATGTACATCGGCACCGACACCAACTACGACGTCGAGCTGGCCGACCGCACCAAGCTGAACGTGCGCGTGCAGAACGCGCTCGACGGCGGCGCCGGCTACCGCGTCGGCGATGCGGTCGGTATCGAGGTTCCGCCGGGCGCGGCGCGGATGCTGGAGGATTGAGCGGCATGACGGCGCTCACTCTGGGCGAGGTCGAGCGCCGCCGCCTCAGCGAGGCGGAAGCGCGCGTCGACCAGGCCAAGCGCAGCTCGGCGGCGCGCCAGCAGCGCACCCGCTGGACCCTGGTGGCGCCGGCGCTCATCGTGGTCGGCCTGTTCGGCATCGGCCCGCTCCTCATCATGCTGCTCTACTCGTTCCTGGAGCCCGGCACCTACGGCGGCGTGCGCTGGGAATTCTCCACCGACGCCTATGTGCAGTTCCTGTTCGAGCGGGACCTCTTCGACGAGACCAAGCTGCTGTTCACCGATAGCTACCTCCTGATCGTCGGCCGATCGATCCTGCTCGCCTTCGTCACCACCATCATCTGCCTGATCCTCGGCTATCCCACCGCTTACTTCATGGCGACGCGGCCAGCCTCGCAGCGCAACTTCTGGGTCTTCCTGATCACGCTGCCGTTCTGGACCAACCTGTTGATCCGCACCTACGCGATGTTCGTCATCCTGCGCGACGACGGCATCATCAACAATGCGCTGCTCAACATGGGCCTGATCTCCAGCCCGATCCCGATCATGTTCACCGACTACGCCATCACCATCGGCCTGCTCTACGCCTTCCTGCCGCTGATGGTGCTGCCGCTCTACGCCAGCCTGGAGAAGCTGGATTTCCGGCTGGTCGAGGCCGGTTTCGACCTCTACGCCAGCCGTGGCAGCGTGTTGCGCCGGATCATCGTGCCGCTGTCGAAGCCCGGCATCGTCGCCGGCTGCATCCTGGTGTTCATCCCGGCGATCGGCGCCTACGTGACGCCGACCCTGATGGGCGGCGGCAAGCAGCTGATGATCGGCAACCTGATCGCATTGCAGTTCCAGGGCGCGCGCAACTGGCCCTTCGGCGCAGCGCTGGCGCTGATCCTGATGCTGGTGGTGTTGATCGCACTCTTGTTCTACACGCGCAACGCGACGCGCCAGCAGGCGGCGCTGCATGGCTAGCGTCGCTGCCAGCGCGCCGGAACGGCGCCGCCGCCGCTTCGACCTGCGCAAGCAGCCGGGCTTCGGCTTCATGGCGGCGCTTTGTCTGCTGGTGCTCTACGCGCCGATCATGGTGCTGATCGCCTATTCCTTCAACGAGACCCGCTCGGTCTCGCAGTGGCAGGGCTTCTCGCTCGACTGGTACGTCAAGGCCTTCGCCAACAAGGAGATCCAGGAAGCGGCCTGGAACTCGCTGCAGATCGCGCTGGTCGCCACCGTGATCGCCACGGTCTGCGCCACCATGGCGGCGCTCGCCACCACGCGCACGCGCCCCTGGCGCGGCATGACCACCAGCTACATGGTGGTGAACCTGCCGCTGATGGTGCCGGAGATCGTTACCGCCATCGCCACGCTGATCTTCTTCGCGCTGCTCTACGCCGCGCTGGGGATTTCCTTCGGCATCGGCAACCTGATGATCGCGCACGCGGTCTTCTGCGTGCCCTTCGCCTACCTGCCGATCCGCGCGCGGCTCGAGGACATGGACCGCACGCTGGAGCAGGCGGCAGCCGACCTCTACGCCACGCCCTGGCAAACCTTCCGGCGGGTGACGCTGCCGCTGATGATGCCCGGCGTCACCGCAGGCGCCACGCTCGCCTTCGTGGTATCCTTCGACGATTTCACCATCACGCTGATGCTGGCCGGGCCCGGCCAGACCACGCTGCCGATCTACATCTGGACCTCGCTGCGCCGCGGCATCAGCCCCGAGATCAACGCGATGTCCTCGATCCTGCTGGTGATCTCGGTGATACTGGTGACGGCGTCGTTCCTGCTCGGACGGCGACGGAAGTAAGGGGCGACAAGCCAAGCACGAAGGGAGACCTGGAATGAAACGGTACCTTGGTATAGCCGCGGCCGCGGTCCTGCTCGGCGCAGGACCGGCGCTCGCCGACGGACAGCTGCACATCTACAACTGGGGCGACTACACCAATCCGGCGCTCCTGGAGAAGTTCACGGCGGAGACCGGCATCGAGGTCACGCTCGACGACTACGATTCGAACGAGACCATGCTGGCCAAGGTGCGCGCCGGCAACTCCGGCTACGACGTCGTCGTGCCGACCGACTACATCGTGAAAGTCATGATCGACGACGGCCTCTTGGCGGAAACCCGGCCGGACCAGATGGCGAACTTCAAGAACGTCGAGCCGCTGTGGGCCGATCCGCCCTTCGATCCGGGCCGGCACTACTCGGTGCCCTGGCAGTGGGGCACCACCGCCTTTGCCGTCGACACCGCGATCTACAGCGGCGACATCAACACCTGGGCCATCCTCTTCGATCCGCCCGACGAGCTGAAGGGCAAGATCAACATGCAGCCCTCGCAGGACGAGGTGTTCAACGCGGCGCTGCGCTACATGGGCAAGCCGCTCTGCAACTCCAATCCGGAAGACCTGAAGGCGATGTACGACATGCTGGTGAACGCCAAGCAGTACTGGCGCACCATGGACTACGGCATGATCGACACCATGGTCGCCGGCGATACCGCCGCCTCGCACGGCTGGAACGGCGCCGCCATGCGCACCCGCCTGCAGCGGCCGACCGTGCAGTACGCCTATCCGAAGGAAGGCTTCCCGGTGTGGATGGACAACGTCGTCGTGCTGGCCGACGCACCGAACATGGAGAACGCGAAGATCTTGCAGAACTTCCTCATGGACCCGGAGAATGCCGCGCTGATCTCCGACTATGCGAAGTACGCCAACGCCATTGCCGGCTCGGGCGCGTTCATGCCGCCCGAGTTCGCCGAGGCGCCGGAGATCAAGATGCCGGAATGGGCCGAGCCGCTGGGCGAGTTCACCCTGGTCTGCGACCAGTCGGTGGTCGAGCGGTACAGCCAGCTCTGGACCAACCTGCTGAAGTAGGGCTTGCGTAGACGGTGGGCGGGGGAGGATCGATGCCTCCCCCGCCCTTATGTTTCGCTCGACCTTTGCCCACACTGTCATCCCGGACGCGCTGCGGCACGAAGTGACGCTGCGCACCCATCATTCCGCGCGCACGAAAAGTGGACCCCGGCTCTCCGCTGCGCTTCGGCCGGGATGACAGGCCAGGTGGGGCGAAGCCGCCCTGAACGAGGTTCCCGATGAAGGTCATCTACTCGGAGGACCATCGCCGCCACGACGGCGCGATGGAGGTGCTGAACGGCCGGCTGGTGCCGATGTTCGAGATGCCGCGGCGCATGGACATGGTGCTGCAGCGGCTGGCCTCGCAGGGCTATGACGATCTTTCGCCGCCGGAGAAGATCGGCCTGGCGCCGGCCAGGCGCGTGCACAGCGAAGGCTTCCTCGGCTTCCTCGCCGGCGCCTGGGACGCCTGGCACCGGGACTGGCCGAAGACGAGCTTCGGCATGCCCTTCACCTTCGCGCTGCGCGGCCTGCGGCAGCAGCCGGGCGTCACTGCCGCCTCGCAGTTCGGCTACTGGTGCTTCGACATGTCGGCGCCCTTCGTGCCCGGCACCTGGCAGGCGATCCAGTCCTCGCTCGACTGCGCGATCACCGCGCAACGCCTGGTGGCGGGCGGCGAGAAGGCCGCCTTCGCGCTCTGCCGCCCGCCCGGCCACCACGCGATGCACGACCTCGCCGGCGGCTACTGCTACATCAACAACGCCGCCGCCGCCGCGCAGGCCTTCCGCGACGCGGGTGCTGCGAAGGTCGCCGTGCTCGACGTCGACTACCACCACGGCAACGGCACGCAGGACATCTTCTACGACCGCGACGACGTGCTCTTCGTCTCGCTGCACGGCCACCCGGACCAGGAGTACCCCTACTTCGCCGGCTTCGCCGAGGAGAAGGGCCGCGGCAAGGGCGAGGGCTGCAACCTCAACTACCCGATGCCCTGGGGCACGAAGTGGGACAGTTATAAGGAAGCGCTCGCCGACGGCATCGCCAAGATCCGCAAGTTCGGCGCGGACGTGCTGGTGGTTTCGCTCGGCGTCGACACCTTCGAGAAGGACCCGATCAGCCGCTTCAAGCTGACCACCGAGGCCTATCCCGAGATGGGGTCCATGATCGCCACCCTGAAGCTGCCGACGCTCTTCGTGATGGAAGGCGGCTACGCGGTCGAGGAGATCGGCATCAACGCGGTCGGCGTGCTGGAGGGGTTCGAGGGGGCATAGCGATTGCAGGTTCTCGGCAAGATGCCTATATTGCTCTAGGCACTTTGCCGAGGTCGGAGACAATGCCTGAGCGAGCCCTGCAGATCCTGCACAGCCTCCAAGGTTCCCAGCGAAAGCCGGCGTCGCGGTCCGCCAGTGCGATCGAGCTGGCGCGGGCCGTGCGCGAGGGCTTCGCCATCGAGGTCATCGACAATCTACGCGACAGCGGCCGGCTGACCGCCGGAGAGGTCCATCGTGTGATCGCCCCTGCCCGCACGCTGGCGCATCGCCGCAAGCAGGGCGGTCGGCTCAATCAGGAGCAGTCGGAGCGCGCCTTACGCGTGGCGGGGGTGCTGGCGCGGGCCGAGGAGATTTTCGGGCGCGAGAAGGCGCATCGATGGCTGCGCCGGCCGACAAGCGCACTGGACGGCGAAGCGCCGCTTGATCTGCTCGATACCCAGCCCGGCGCGGACGCTGTGATGAACCTGTTGGGCCGCATCGATCACGGCATCGCCGCCTGATGTTCTGCTTCCGGCTGACCCGTCACCCCGATCTCTCGGGCGAGGGCGGACGGCTCAACGCGGCGCGTTGGCACAGCGGCGGGCAGCCCATCCTGTACACAGCGGAAAGCGACGCGCTCGCCATCCTCGAGGTGCGCGTCAACCTCGATCTTTCCTTCGATCTGCTGCCGCCCGAGTACTGGATGGTTCGAATCGAGGTGGATGATCGCTGGCCTGTCGAGGATGCGGCACTCGAAGCAAGAAGTCCGGAAGCCGCTGCTGCCTTCGGCGACGGCTGGCTCACCGAGAGCAGTCGCGGCGACAGGCCGGGTGTGCTGCGCGTCGGCTCCGTCGTCGCCCGCTTCAGTCGCAACTTGCTCTTGAATCCGCAAGCTTCCGGCTTCGCGTCAGCCGTAAGGGTTACGGACGTTGTATCCTTTACCTTCGATCCGCGATTGTGGCGAGGCGTCTAAGCCTCAGTTCACCCGCTTCAACCTCAGCGTTTTTCCCGCACGGCTTTGCAGCATTCCGCGGCGGTCGAGGTTGACCGACTCGCCGCGCTTGGCGGCGACCGCGGCCTGGAAGGCGATGCCTTCGGTCCCGTAGTCCACCTCGGCCAGGGGCTCCGGCAGCCAGCAGCCGTGGCGGTCCTCGCCGCGCAGCAAGGTCGCGGTGTCGCCGGCGAAGGCGGCCTGGCGCACCTGCGGGCGCACGACGTTCATGTTGAAGCCGATGCGCCGGTCGGCCGAACGGTTCGGCGGCGAGGCGTGCAGCGTCCAGCCGTCGTGGATGGAGAACGCGCCCGGCCGCAGCACCCCTGTGGCTTGCGCTCGACCTGGAGACTAGCGCGTAGCCGGCGCTCATGGGCCGGGAGAACAGCCGACCTGCCGGGAAGTTTCCAGGCGGGCGGGCGGCGACCTGCCATGCGCAAAGGCCGCGATCGCAGCACGAGAAAGCCCTCGCCCCGGAATCGGGGAGAGGGTTGGGTGAGGGGCTCGCGCCGCGCGCTCACGCTGGACAGTCGCGCGCGCGTCCGGAGCTCCTCACCCC
>Ga0299906_10003856_pt1 | contig 12335 bp, 14 predicted proteins | sample RVTome_14_FD_200259 | JGI IMG/M metagenome (GOLD analysis project Ga0299906, IMG submission 200259) | Soil microbial communities from uranium-contaminated site in the Upper Colorado River Basin, Wyoming, United States - RVT145D125 (version 2) ...
CGGCCCGCGGCGTTGCTCCTCCTCGCCATAGCCTCCGGCTATGACTCGTCGTCGCGCCTTGCGGGCCGGGCGCCTCGGGTGCCTGGCTCGGTCCGGGGATTGATTCACAACCTCTCAGCCCCCGCCCCGCCGGCCGCTGATCGACCCGAAGGTCCCGTTCTCGCAGTTGTACGTGCTCTCGAAGCCGCTCGTATAGACGTAGGCGAAGAGCGTGCACGGCGAGCCGCCGATCTCGACCGCCCCCGCGTACCCGAACTCGTCCTGGCGACTCAGGTCGAAGCGCAGCCGCTGGTACACCGGACACGTCCCTCGCTTGCAGCGCACCTTCGTGCGCAGGAGCGCCCCGCGCTGGCGCGACCGCGTCCTGATGACGAGCCGTCCCTGCGGGGAGCCGGTGAGCACGTCGTAGCTCTCGCCCTTGTACCGGCGCGCCTGCGCCGCCGGAGCGAAGCCTCCGAGCAGCACGGCGAGCGAGACGACGACGATCCATGGTGTGTACGTTCGCATCGATTCGGCCTCCCTGGTTCGGCGCCTGACGCCAGTGCCAGACGTCCCGCAGGATAGCCGCCCGGGTGGCGCGGATCGCCCCTCGGCCATCACCCGTTCGTGCGGGCGCACGCCGCCGCGCCTCCCCAATTCAGGCGAGCGGGCGGGGGCCGGCGGCGCCGAACCGCTCGAGCGCCGCGATGGCCTCCATCGCCTGCGCTTCGAAACGGGCCCGCATCCTCTCCAGGTCCTCGGGCGAGAGCTTGCCCATCTCGAAGTCCATCTCGGCCTCCCGGATGGCGAGCAGGGCCTGGCGCTTCTGGCGCTCCCAGCGCTCGCGGTCCCCCGGCGACTCGTCGCCGAGGCGCTGCGGCGCCCCGAAGAGCGGCGCGGCGACGAAGGCCGCCACCACCAGAATGATGGCGAGGCCGAGCGTGAAGACGGCGATCGTGAGCGTGTTCATGCGTCGCGATCGAGATCGGCCAGCTCGCGTTCGAGCCGAGCGCGCAGTGCCGGGTCGCCGGCGGGTGGCGGCGTCGGCGGCGCGACGTCGTGCTCGCGTACCCGGCGGCGCACCACGACGACGAGGGTCAGGCCCGCGATGGCGATCACCGCGAAGGGGGTCACCCAGGCCAGCCAGTTGAAGCCCCGCATCGTCGGCGACGACAGGATCTTCTCGCCGTACCGCTCGGCGAAGTGGGCGAGGATCGTCTCCTTGTCCTCGCCCGCGGCGAGGCGCCGGTGGATCTCCTCCTTCATCGGCTCGCCCGAAGAGCACTGAATGTGGTTGCAGGAGTGGACCGTGAGCCCGCAGCCGCACTGGCAGGTGAGCGATTCTTCGACCGCCTGCTGTGTCGTCTGCCCCGCCACGACCGGCGTCGCCACCAGCAGGCCGAGCAGCACCGCGGCGCCGATCATGCGCGCTCGGCCCCGCGCAGCACGGCCGCGTCGGTGGCGATGACGCGACGCTCCTGCAGGGTCGGCCAGGCGGCGACCACCGTGCCGATCGCCATGATGAGGCCACCGATCCAGATCCAGACGACCAGCGGGTTCACGTAGGCCAGGACCGTCACCAGACCGGTCTTGGGATCGAAGGAGCCCAGGACGAGGTACAGATCCTCCCGCAGCGTCGTGCGCTTGGCGACCTCCGTCGTCGGCTGCTCGGGCTTCTTGTAGAAGCGCTTCTCCGGCTGCAGCACGGCGATGCGCTCGTCGCCGATCCAGACCGACATCACCGCCGCGAGCCGCTGCACGTGGCCGTCCTCGGACTGCTCGATCCGCTCGTAGCGCAGCCGGTAGCGGCCGGCGGTCATCTCGTCGCCGGCCTCCAGCGTCTCGCGAACCTCGATCTGGAAGGCGCTCGAGGCCGCGATGCCGACGAAGATGGCGACGATGCCGACGTGGATGATGTAGCCGCCGTAGCGCCGGCGGTTCTTCCCGATCACCCGCGAGAGGGCGACCGGCGCACTCTCCTCGAGGAGCGCCTGGCGGGCCCGCGTGCCCCGCCAGAACTCCTGCACGATCGTCCCCATCACGAAGCAGCCGAACGCGAACGTCAGGAAGGCGCCGCCGAACGGCACGCCCATCACCAGGAGCGCCACGGCGCCGACCAGTCCCGACGTCATGGGTCCGGCGAATGCCCGCCACAGGTTCTTCGCCGTCGCCCGCCGCCACGCGATCACCGGCCCGACACCCATCAGGAAGAGCAGGGCGATGCCGAGCGGCGCGTTCACGCGGTTGAAGAAGGGCGGCCCGACGGTGATCTTCACGCCGCGCACCCATTCGGAGAGCACGGGGAAGACGGTCCCCCAGAAGATGGCGAAGGCGATGCCGACGAGGAGCAGGTTGTTGAAGAGGAACGCCGACTCGCGCGACAGGAACGACTCGATCGTCCCCGAGGTGCGCAGCCCCGGCAGCCGGTAGACGATCAACCCACCGCTGGCGAGCAGGATCACCAGCAGGAAGCCGATGAAGAACGGGCCCAGCCCGGACTGCGTGAACGAGTGCACCGACGAGATCACCCCGCTTCGGGTGAGGAAGGTGCCGAAGATGGTGAGGCTGAAGGTCAGCAGCACCAGGACCATGTTCCAGACGCGGAGCATGTCCTTCTTCTCCTGGATCATCACGGAATGCAGATAGGCCGTCGAGACCAGCCAGGGCATGAAGGCCGCGTTCTCGACCGGGTCCCAGGCCCAGTAGCCGCCCCAGCCCAGGACCTCGTAGGCCCACATGGCGCCGAAGAGGTTGCCAAGCGTCAGAAAGAACCACGAGAAGAGCGCCCAGCGCCGCGTCGTGCGGATCCACTGGTCGCCCAGCTTGCCCGTCACCAGCGCGGCAATGCCGAACGCGAACGGCACCGAGGCGCTCACGTAGCCCGTGTAGAGCGAGGGCGGGTGGATCATCATCCAGTAGTTCTGCAGCAGCGGATTGAGGTCCGAGCCCTCGAGCGCGGGCTGCGGCAGGCGTTCGAAGGGGTCGGCGATGAACGTGACGAGCCCGAGGAAGAACGCCGTCACCACCATCAGCGTGGCCGTCACCCAGGGCATGAGGTCGCGATTCCGCGCGCGGTTCTGCACGAGGACGATCGTCGAGAAGAGGACGAGCATGAAGCTCCAGAAGAGCAGCGACCCCTGCTGCCCGCCCCACAGGGCCGCGACCGTGTACTGCGTCGGCAAGGTCGTCGACGAGTACGAGGCCACGTACGCCAGCGAGAAGTCGTGCGCGAGCAGCGCCCGCAGCAGCAGGGCGACGGCCAGGATCACCAGGCCGGAGGTCGCGAACACGGCGTGCTCGCCCGCGCGCACGAGCTCGCCGCGGCGCCGGAGCGCGCCGACGACGGACGCCAGCACGGCGAAGACGGAGCACACGAGCGCGAGGCACACGGCGAGACGTCCGAGGTCGTGCATCGTTCAGGACTCCGGCGCTTCCGCTTCGTACTTGGACGGGCAGCTCGTCATGACCTGCCGCGCCGTCATCCCGCTCTCCTCGTAGCGTCCCTCCACGACCACCTCGCGTCCCTCGGCGAACATGTCGGGCAGGATGCCGTCGAACGAGACCGGGACCCCGGCGCTACCGTCCTGCCGGGCCAGCTCGAAGCGCAGCAGGTTGGTGCGCGGGTTCCAGTCGATGCTGCCCGCGCGGACCCAACCCTTCACCCGGAGGTCCTCCCCGGTGTGCGCCTTGCGACGCGCCAGGAACTCCTCCATCTCGAAGTAGTACATGGACGTCGTGCTGATGCCCGCGTACACGAGATACGAGACGGCGACGGCGATGAGCGCGGCACCGACGATGAAGCGACGCTGGTTCAGCATGATTTCGCCACCGACGCGGTCAGACGACTTGAAACCCTACGGGAGGGTCGACGGCCATGCAAGGCGGCTCGCGCCGCGGTAGTGACGCAGGTTGCCGCGTGAGGCACGGGAGGGTGCGGGCCGACGGCGGACGTAAGGAGCGCGGGGGGGCGGGGCTCAGTACGTGAGCGGTCGCTGGGCCAGTCCCATCACCGAGATTTCGAGCACGAAGCGTCCGTCGGAGCGCGGGGGCCGCGGCGGCATCGGCTGGCTGAACGGCATCGCGGCGCGAGGCGCCAGGGGACCCGCCACGATGAACGCCATGCCGCGGCTCGGATCGTCGGGTCCGGGATGCATCTCGTCCGCCCACAGGAAACGGTCGCTCACCAGGAGTCGGACGTTCGAGACCTCCTCGTCCGTGTGGTTGACGAGCACGCCGCTCACCCGGGTGCCGTCGAAGGCCAGGTCGCGAACTTCCACCCGGCGCGCGCTCTCACCGCGCGTCACGACGCTGGCAGCCAGGGCCGCCGAGACGAAGGCGATGGGGACGAGCATGGAGAGAATTCGCATGGGACACCTCCTCGCGTGAACGCCGGCGCGTGACATCAGATGCCGCGGAACGCCGTGAGCCGCAAGGCGTCCGGCCACTGAGCGTACCTGGGCCGCATCCCTAGCGTCCGGCGGCGCCGTCGGGCGCCTGTACCGTGAGGACGGGACAGGGCGCCCCCCGCAGCGTTCGCTCGGCGACGCTCCCCAAGAACACGTGGGCCAGCCCCGTCCGGCCGTGGGTGCCCATCACGATGAGGTCGGCGCCGAGCCGCTCGGCCGTCTCCTGGATCATCGCTGCAACGCCGACCCCCTCGACGACGTGCGGTTCTCGCCGTCCCGGCACGGGGGCGAGGCCGTCCACCACGTCGCGCAGCGACGCCATGGCCCCGTCGAGGACCTGGCCCATGTCGATCGGCGGCGGGACGACGGTCCCGCCGTAGGCCCCGTAGGCGAACGCCGGGGTCTGCACGACGTGAAGCAGATGCAAGTCCGAATCCAGACGACGGGCGAGCTGCACCGCCGTATCGAGGGCCGCCTGCGAATGCGGCGAGAAGTCGTAGGCCACGACCATGGTCCGAAAGTCGCCCATGCTCATCCGCCTCCGTGCTTGGTCGGCGCCGCCCGGCGTGGGCCCTGCCCGGCACCGAGCGCGCGCAGGGCCTCGCGGACCTGTTGGAGCACGCTGCCCGTCCGCTCCCCGCCCATGTTCTCCTCGGCGGCCACCTCGAGCGCGCGGGCGTCCTGCTCCCAGCGTCGCAGGATCTCGATCTTCTGGGGCCGCGACAGGTCCTCGCGCCCCACGACGGCCGCTGGGGTCGCGAACGTCGCGCTCGGGTCGTGCCCCGCCTGATCGAGTGCGGATCCTTCGCCCGTTCTTCCGCCCGTTCTTCCGGCTTCCATGTGCCTCTGAAATGCAGGTCGCGTGCCAGGCCGTCGCGCTGCCGTCGGCTCGCCAGCGCCAGCGAATTCGCCGGCGACGTCCTGGAAAGAGCTACAAGCCCATGTAGTCCTTACACTGGGACACCGGCGCCGCACGCACGAGGCCCCCGGGGTATGGAACCCCGGGGGCCTCGCTGCCCACGGTGGGCAGTCGGGGTGGGACGCCGACTTACAGGAGCTCGCCGCTCCCCGGCAGGGTCACGGCGCCCGGACCGGGGAGGTCCGCCGCGCCGTCGATCAGGACGTTCCCCGTGGCGGGGATGCAGAACGCCGAGGCCAGCCCGATCGGCTTGGCCCCCGGGGTGAGCGCCCCGGCTGGGGTGCCGCGGACCTCGATGTAATCGCAGGTATTGTCGCCGAAGCAGCCGGGCGACGTCTGGCCGGGACACGGCGTCGAGCCCACCAGGATCTCGGTCCCGGTGCTGGTCGGGGCGAGGTTCACGGCGAAGGACGGCAACGTCGACCCGTTCGGCAGACACTCGTAGGCGTCGAGCGAAGCGTTGATCGCCGCACATGCCGCCCCCGGGTTGGCTGCCGAGGCGTCACAGGTGCCCGCCGAACACGGCGGACAGGGCTCGGCGTTGTTGCCGGTCACCGTCGTGGACGAGCTGAGGGGAATCGCGCCCGTGAAGGTACCGAAGTTGGTGTTCAGGCTGCCGCTCGCCGGGGACGCGAACGTGTTGATGACGCAGGTCGAGAGCGGCCCGTTGGCGATCGACAGCGGCGGCCCGAAGGGACAGCCGGTGTCCGAGCAGGAGTTCGTCCCGTCGAATGGGGTCTCGGCGACCGTACAGCTACCGCCGCCGCCACAGGTCGTGGCGAAGCGCGTCAGCGCCCCGTCCGGCGTCGGGCCGGCAGGCACCGTACCCGCCCCGGCGCCGATGTTGAGGTCGCCGCAGGTGAGCGTGTTCACCACGGACCCGCCACTGCCACCGGCACGGGCTTCGCCGCAGACGCCGCCCGCGGGCGCGGTCGTGAAGGCGAAGATGGTCCCAGTCGGCGAGCCGCCCGAGGGGCACGCCACCGGCACGCCGTTCTTGGCGACCAGCTTGCGCCCGGTGCCGCCCGCGATCTCCTTGAAGACGACGACGCTGCCGTCGGCGACCGAAAAGCGCGTGCACATGCGGTGTTGCGAGCTGTCCACCTGGTTGTCGATGGTCAGCACCGTGGTGATGCCGTTGGCGTCACTCGGGGCGCCCATGAACAGGTCGAGACCGCCCAGGCCCTTGGCGACGACCTTGGCGACCTTCGTGGGCTTCACGACCGCGACCTTGACCTCGGACACGCCGCCCGGCGCGTCCTTGTTCACGAACTTCGCGACCTTGTCCTCTTTGTTGATCTTCCACTCGGCCGGCATGATGAAGCTGCCCGCGATGGAGGCGTTGTCGGTGTAGAAGACGTCGAACTGCCCCGTGATGAGCTGCGGGCCGTTCTTGAAGTCCGGGGAGCCCGGCCCCTTGTGGATGTTGGCGTCACCCTTGGAGACATAGACGAGCTTGGCCTTGTTCGCCGCGACGATCTTGTCCACGACGATCAGCTTGCGCCCCGTGACGCCGACGTCGTCGGCGTGCGCAACTCCCGTCCCCAGCGCGAGGGCCAGTATCGGCGCCACCGCGACCGCCAAAGTGCGTCCCTTCATTGTCTACCTCCTGTTCGTTCGTTGGTGGAATCCATCCCGAGAACGAACGCCCCGCTCGGCGAGGCGGCTCCGTCCGGGCACTCCAGGGGAGCGGCGGCGCGCTTGGCCTTGAAGACGCACGGCTTGTCCTTGCGGACCGAGGACGGGTCGAAGAGCGCGCAGTAGCGCTCGTCGCCGATCCGCAGCACGAGCGACATCTCGCCCTGCGGCTCGCCCGCCAGCGCGATGATCGTGCTCTGCGCCTTGATCTTGAGCAGGCGCCGGTCGCGGAACTTCACCTTGATCGTCCCGTCGTCGTAGTTGAACGTCGTGCCGCTGCGGTTGAGCCGCCAGAACGCGGCAGGCAGGACGGCCGTGCCGCTGCGCCCCGTCACCGGGTTGCGTACCGTGAGGGTCGCGCCCACCACGTCGGGCGCCTCCTCGCCCGCCGGGACCTCGAGCAGGTCGTCCTTGGACACGAACACCAGCCGCGAGCGGTTGCCCTTGTCGTTCAGGATCAGCTTCGTGCCGAGGATCGTGCGATCGACGGCCAGCCCCGACGTCGTGACGACACAGACGAGCGTCGCGGCCATCATCATTCGGCCCGACACCATGCCCCTCCTTCCTTCGGTTGCCTCCCGATGGGTTGCAGGGTTCGTGGGGTTGCAGGGTTCGTGCCGGCGGCGCGGCGACGAAGACCCGGAGCGTGCCGGGCGGCGTCCGGGGAGGAACACGGGTCAGATCGACACGGTGGGTCGGATCGACACGCGCACGACGCGGCTCGTCATGCCGAATCCCCACTCGCTACGCGGCGGCATGCGCCTTGCTTCTCGTAGCTGCGGACTAGTGTTCCGCAACCGAAGGAGATTCCATGTCGATTCTTCATGCGACCCTGGGCGTGCTGCTCGAGGGCGAACAACACGGGTACCGACTCGCTCAGCTCCTCGCGGAGCGCGTCGGATCGGACAGCTACAACTCCGGCCAGATCCACATGACCTTGGAGCGGCTCGAGAGGAAGGGCTGGGCCCACTCCGTGCTCCACGAGCACGACGGCCGGCGGCGGCGCACCTTCGCCATCACGCCGGCCGGCCGGGCGGAGTTCGAGGACTGGCTCCGGGAACCCATCCCCATCACCAAGCCGACGCGCGACGAGATCGTGCTGCGGCTCCCCTTCCTCGGCGAGCGGGACATCTGCCGGCTGACGGAGATCCTCAAGAGCCGGCGCAACGAGTACGCCGACCGGTTGCGCAGCCCCGACGGACCGACCGTCCCGAAGGACCTGACGCGCCGGACGCGGCTCGCGACGATGTCCCGCAAGCTCCTGCGCTTCCGCGAGGAGGCCGAATTGCGCTGGATCGAGTACTGCCTGGCGCAGCTCGGCGGCATCCGCAGCGTCCGGGACGATGACGAGCTGACGTCGCTACACGGCGTGCCGCCGGGGATCGCCGGCGCCGCGCTTCACTCCTCTGCCTCATCGCCGGCCGCGTGACGTTCGAGCTTGCGGTAGAGGGTCTTGCGCCCCACACCCAGGACCTGCGCGGCCAGCGTCTTGTTCCCCCCGACCGCCTCCATCACGCGCGCGATGTAGCGGCGCTCGACTTCCTCGAGCGGCACGAGCTCCGAGGGGTCGTCGCCGGCGACCAGCACGTGCGAGCGCTCGTAGGTCCGGATGGTCTCCGGCAGGTCGTCGACGACGATCTCGCTGTACCGTGCGAGCGCGACGGCACGCTCGATGCAGTTCTGCAGCTCCCGCACGTTGCCGGGCCACGCGTAGTGCGCCAGCCGCTCGGCCGCCGCCGGCGACAGGCCCGTCACCGCCTTGTCGGCGTGGGCGGCCAGCGCCTGCAGGAAGTGCTGCGCGAGTAGCAACACGTCGCCGCCGCGCGCACGCAACGGGGGGAGCTTCACGTTGATGACGTTCACCCGGAAGTACAGATCCTCGCGGAAGCGACCTTCCTCGATGGCCGTCTCGAGATCGCGGTTCGTGGTGGCGATGAGGCGTACGTCGAAGGGAACCTCCGCCTCGCCTCCCACGGGACGCACCCGCCGCTCCTGCAAGGCGCGGAGCAGCTTCGGCTGCAGGCTCATCGGCAGTTCGCCCACCTCGTCGAGGAGGAGCGTGCCGCCGTCGGCCTGCACGAAGAGCCCCGTGCGGGCACTACGCGCGTCCGTGAAGGCGCCGCGGGCATGGCCGAAGAGTTCGCTCTCGAGCAAGGCTTCGGGCATGGCCGCGCAGTTGATGGCCACGAAGGGTCCCTGCTTGCGGGGGCCCAGGTCGTGCAGGACCCGCGCGATCACCTCTTTGCCGGTCCCGCTCTCGCCCGTGACCAGCACCGAGGCGTCCGAGTCGACGATGCGGTCGAGGAAGCGGCGCACGCGACGCATGGCCGGGCTCGTGCCCACGAGCTCCTGGAACTCGTGCGGCTCGTCGACCAAGCGACGCAGCCGGCGCACTTCCTCGGAGAGCGCGCGGTGGCGCACGGCGCGTTGCAACGCCAACGCCAACGCTTCCACCTCGAGTGGCTTGGTGATGAAGTCGTAGGCACCCGCCCGAATGGCCCCGATCGCGGTGTCGAGGCTCCCGAAGGCCGTGATCACCAGCACGGGCACGTCGGGGTGGCTGGCCGCCAGCCGCGCGCAGAGCTCGAGCCCGTCCATACCCTGCATGTTGAGGTCGCTCACCACGCAGTCGACGTCGCCGGCCGAGTCGAGGCGATCGAGCGCCTCGGCCCCGGAAGTCACCCAGGCGACCCCGAAACCGTAGGGGCGCAGCCCGTCGGCCAGCGTCTCACACATGCTGCGATCGTCGTCGACGACCAGGATCGTGCCGCTCATGACGGCATGTCCTGCAAGCCCTGCACCACGGCGGCGCGGGGCAGCGGTTTCAGATACACCGTGAAGCACGCCCCTTGTCCTGGTGCGCTGGTGACGTCGATCCAGCCGTCGTGGTCCTCCACGATCCCCTCGGCGACGGACAGCCCGAGCCCCGTGCCCTCGCCCGGGGCCTTGGTCGTGAAGAAAGGCTCGAAGAGGTTCACCAGGCGCTCCGGCTCGATGCCGGGTCCCTCGTCCTCGATGGCGACGAAGGCGTGGTCGGCGGGCGCGTCGCCGGCGAGGCGGCTCGCCGGCCGCTGGCCCACCCGCACCCGGAGCCGCCCTCCCTCCCCCATCGCCTGAATGCCGTTCAGCACGATGTTGGCCAGCGCCTGCTGCAACTGCGCCTCGTCGACGTCCACGAAGATCGGCGCGCCGGCCGGCGCCTCCTCCACGACCACGCGCCGTTTCTGCGCCACGGGGGCGATCAGCTCGAGCGTCCGCGCCACCACCGGCCCGAGCTCGCGCCGGCCGCGTGAGATGGAGCGGCGCCGTGAGAAGTCGAGCAGGCGCCGGATGATCGCGGTCATCCGGTCCGCCTGCTCGGCGATGATGCGGGCGGCGTCGCACACCTCGTCCGGCAGCGGCGGCTGCGCGCCGATCATCTTGGCTCGGATCGAGACGACGTTGAGCGGCGTGCCGAGTTGGTGAGCCACACCCGAGGCGAGCTTGCCCACGGTCGCCAGCCGATCGGTGTGGCGGAGCTGCTCGAGGGCACTGACGCGGGCCTCCGTCTCGTCGGCCAGGCGGCGATGGCTCTCCACCATCATGTCGCACATCGCGTTCAGCTCGCCCGCCAGCTCGCCGATCTCGTCCCGCTGGCGCAGCGAGAGGCGCTGCGAGAAGTCGCCGGCCCCGATGCGACGGGCCTGGTCGCGGAGCTGCTCGATGGGCCGGCTGACGAACAACGACGCGAGATAGAGCACGATGAGCGCGCAGACACCGGTGACTGCGAACGTCGCCGTGACGATGCCGATCCGGTTCATGCGCACGTAGGTGAGCTGCTCGTGCAGGGACTCGAAGAGCGCCAGTGCGAACCTACCGGGCGCCGCGACCTCGAGGGGGAGATACGTGTAGCGGCGCCGGTCGCCCTTGCCGTCCTCGCGGAGGAAACGCACCTCCCCGCCCCCGGCCAGGACCGCCAGGTCCTCGGGCCCGAGCGTGGGCCCGGGGACGCGCCCGGCGGGCCCGTCCAGCCGCACGATGCGGACGCCCAACCCCCGGTTCTCGTCGTCCGCCTCCTCCACCAACTCGCGCGCGCGCGCCTCGCCCTCCGCCCGCCACACCTCCTCGATGGTCGCCTTGAGCGAGCGTCCGATGCGAGTGTTCTTCTTCACGTCCGCCCGGAAGAGCGTGACCTCGTTGCGAATCTGAACGATCGCATACGTACCCATGACGGCCAGGATGCCGGCCACGAGCGAGGCCGTGAGCTTGTGGGCGAGCTTCATCGGCACGGGAGAGCATGCCGGTTCGGCGGCGCCACTGTCCACCGAGGGGCCTGTAGGGCCTGGGGGTCAGTCGGTCGCGTCGGCGGCGGCGCCGCGCGGCGGGCCGTGCGCCACGCCACGTTCCGACGATCGCAGGAAGGCGAGCAGTTCGGCCACCTCCTCCGTGACGGCCCCGTTCGACTCGACACGCGCCATGGCGTCGGAGAGGTTGCAGCGCACGCGGAAGAGCACACGATAGGCGTTCATGACCGCCCGGATGCGCGCGGCATCCCAGCCCAGGCGTCGCAGGCCGACGCGGTTGACGCCGCGCACGACGTGCGTCCCGTCCATCACGGCGAACGGCGGCACGTCCCGGCTGGTGCGCGAGCCGCCGCGCAGCATCGCCACGCGGCCGATGCGGACGAACTGGTGTACCACACAGTTCCCGGACACGAAGACCCGCTCGGCCACCTGACACCAGCCGGCGAGCATCGCGCCGGTGGCCATGATGACGTGGTCGCCCAGGGTGCAGTTGTGCGCCACGTGGGCGTGCGACATGAGGTAGCAGTCGTCGCCGATGGTCGTCACCGACCCCTCGGCCGTCCCGCGATGCACCTCCGCGTTCTCCCGGAAGGTGTTGCGGTCGCCGATGCGCACGCCGGTCGGCGCCCCGTCGTACTTGAGGTCCATCGGGGCGTGCCCGATGCCGGCGCCGGGGAAGATGACGTTGTCGGCGCCGATGACCGTGTCGCCCGTGAGGTAGGCGTGGGCCATGACCCGCGTCCGCGGCCCGACGCGGACGCGGCCGTCGACGACGACGTACGGACCGACGTCGGCCGTGGCGTCGATCTCGGCGCGGGGGTCGATGACGGCGGTCGGGTGAATCGGCACGCTCAGTCCCCGCCGTCCTCGTCGGCCGGCGTCTCCACCACCGGCTCGCCGGGAATGCGGTGGCGCTCGCTGGTCCAGCCGTCGAGGTCCAGGAGCTGACATCGCTGCGAGCAGAAGGGCCGATGCGGATTGCCCTCCGGCAGCACCGGAGTCCGGCAGGTCGGACACGTAGCGCGAAGCACGGACCGGATGGTAGCGCGACGGTCCCGGGCCTTCCAGGTCACCGGCTTCCAGGTAGTGACGCAGTTTGCCGCGTGGGCA